>Ga0181532_10001840_pt1 | contig 20180 bp, 16 predicted proteins | sample PEATcosm2014_Bin_33_FD_119768 | JGI IMG/M metagenome (GOLD analysis project Ga0181532, IMG submission 119768) | Peatland microbial communities from MTU Mesocosm Facility, Houghton, MI, USA - PEATcosm2014_Bin11_30_metaG | ecosystem: Environmental > Terrestrial > Soil > Wetlands > Peat | place... | reverse complement strand
TAATAATACACACAGAAGACGCTTGGTTTCAATGCTGAAATGCGTTGGGGAATTTGCGTACCTTGATTCCCCCGGCATCCTCAGTTCCTACGCGGGGTTACAGAACTGAAGCGGAACTCCTGTTCCGTAAACCCGGAATAGTCGACATTTGGGAAAATTCCCGGCCAGACGCCTTCCAATCGTCGACATCGTCGACATCCAATCATTGACACCTCCCTCGCCACGGTGTTAGTTTTATTGGTTTTAGAGACGACTCTTCTTCCAGCAGGATCATCAGAGAACGATCATCAGAAAATGGACCAAACTCTCCGACAACTAGGCGAATTACTGCTCGGAGCCGTGCCCACCGTGATCCTTCTCGCGACCCTTTACATCCTCTATATTTTCATTGTCCATCGCCCGCTGACCGCCGTACTCGCTGAGCGCCGTAGCCGTACCCAGGGTGCGATGGAGAAAGCGCGTGCCGACATCGCTTCTGCCGAAGCCCGCACCGCCGACTACGAGCAGCGCCTTCGCGAAGCCCGCCAAAAAGTCTTCAAGAACCAGGAAGCCCGCCGCCAGCAGGCGACCCAGTCGCGCGCCCAGGCCGTCGATCAAGCCCGCACCCGAGCCCAGGAACAGGTCAAGCAGGCCCGCGCCGCCTTGGAAGAGGATAAACAGCAAGCCATGGCGAAGCTGCAATCCGACGCGGCTCGATTGGCAACCGACATCGTGCGCTCCGTGTTGCGCCCCATGGCCTCGCCCGGCCAGGTCGGTGCCCAATGAGAATGCAGCAGGAACGGATAAAGACGGTGCCACGAATTGTCCGCCCGCTGCTGGCGCTCGTGCTCCTGGGATGTGTCGCGGCACTGGCCGCACGAGCCCGCGCGCAGGCGCAGTCCGTTCCGCCGCCTTCGCAACAAACATCCACGGAAAACAAGCAAGAAACCAGTCCGCCCGCTCGCGAGCACAAATCCATCGGCGGAGAACTTGCTGAGGAAACCCGCGAGGCCACAGGAGCCGACCAGGAAGAAGAAAACATTGCCCTAAAGCATTCTTCTATGGTGCAGAAGCTGGCCAAACTCATCGGCCTGAGCGTGCACCAGGCGCATCTGCTGGCGCTCTCGCTGAACTTTGCCATCATTGTCGTTGTCGTATTTTGGGCGGTGCGCAAGTTCGTGCCCGGCATGCTGCGCGACCGAAGTGCATCCATCCAGCGTGCTTTGGAAGAAGCGCGCGCTGCCAGCCAGGACGCCAATCGACGCTTGGCCGACATCGAGAATCGTCTGCGCCAGTTGGATGTCGAGATCGGACGGATGCAGGCCACCGCGGAAAAGGAAGCCGACGCCGAAGAAGGCCGCATTCAGAAAGCCGCCGAAGAAGATATTCGTAAAGTGGTGCTGGCCGCCGAGCAGGAAATCGTCGCTGCCGCCAAGCAAGCGCGCCGGGAACTGGCCACGCATACCGCTGACCTGGCCATCGCCTTGGCGCGCCAGCAGATTAATGTCGACTCCAATACCGACCAGGTGCTGGTCCGAACTTTTGCCACGAAGTTGGCAGCTCAGAATAATCATAATAATGACGACGGCGGAAAGGACGGCCGGTAGCCATGGCTTCCGTCGTCGGCACCTACGCCCGCGCCTTCGCCGATGTTGTCATGACGGCGAAGAACAAGCTCGATCCCGACCGAGCGCTCCAGGAATTGCGCAGCATCGAGGCCCTGCTCATGGGAAGCGATCCATTGCGCCGCGTCCTCGAAAACCCGTCCATTCCTGGAGACCGGAAACGCGCCGTCCTCGATGCCATCACCGCCCGGCTAGGCACGACAAGACAGGCGCGGAATTTCGTTGCCATATTGACCGATAACCAACGACTGCCGCTGTTCAGCGAAATCCTGAGACAAACGGAACAGGAATTGAACAACCGCCAAGGCTTCGCAGAAGCGCAAGTAAGCAGCGCGCGCCAGCTAAGCGGCCAAGAAAAGCAAATGCTGGAAGCCGAGATCGCAAAAATGACCGGCAAGAAAGTCCGAGCAATCTACGAAGAAGATGCTTCGTTGCTAGGTGGAGCAGTAGTGCAGGTTGGTAGTACCATCTATGACGGTTCAGTGAAAGGCCAGTTAGAGCGAATTCATGAGCAACTGGTGGAAAGCTGACGACGACTAACGACCAACGACTAAGACCAGCGACCAACGATTCAGACTTTTATGGCACAGATCAAAGCAGACGAAATTACGCAATTAATCCGCGAACAGATCGAGAACTACGAATCGAAAATCGCGGTCGACGAAGTCGGCACCATCATCACCCTCGGTGATGGCATCGCCCGTGTCTACGGCCTCGACAAAGTCATGGCCGGAGAACTGCTCAGCTTCCCGCACGGAATCGCCGGGATCGCCATGAACCTCGAGGAAGATCAGGTGGGGGTGGTCATCCTTGGCGAATACACCGAGATTAAGGAAGGCGACGAAGTCAAGCGCACCGGCCGTATCATGAGCGTCCCCGTCGGCGACGCCCTGATTGGCCGTGTCGTGAATTCGCTGGGTGTGCCGATTGATGACAAAGGTCCGATCGCCACCGATACGTTCATCCCCATCGAGCGCCTTGCTCCCGGCGTCATTGGCCGCCAGCCGGTGCGCGAACCGATGGCCACTGGATTGAAGGCCATCGACTCCATGATCCCTATCGGCCGCGGACAGCGCGAACTCATCATCGGAGATCGCCAGACCGGCAAGACCGCCGTTGCCCTCGACACCATCATCAACAGCAAGGGCAATAACCTGATCTGCATCTATAACGCCATCGGTCAGAAGCGCTCGTCGATCGCGCAAGTGGTAAAGATTCTCGAAGACGCCGGCGCCATGGAATACACGATCGTGGTCGCCGCGTCCGCTTCCGAGCCTGCTCCCATGCAGTACATCTCGCCCTACGCGGCGTGTGCCATGGGCGAATTTTTCCGTGATAACGGACGCCACGCCCTCTGCATCTACGATGATCTTTCGAAGCACGCGGCGTCTTATCGCGAAATTTCGCTCCTGCTCCGCCGTCCCCCCGGCCGCGAAGCCTATCCCGGAGACGTTTTCTATCTCCACTCGCGTCTGTTAGAACGCGCCGCCAAACTCAGCGACAAAAACGGTGGAGGATCGCTAACCGCGCTCCCCGTAATCGAAACCCAGGCGGGCGATGTTTCGGCTTACATCCCGACTAACGTGATTTCGATTACCGACGGTCAGATCTATCTTGAAACCGACTTATTCAACCAGGGCGTACGCCCGGCAGTGAACGTGGGACTGTCAGTAAGTCGAGTAGGCGGCAGCGCGCAGATCAAAGCCATGCGCCAGGTAGCCGGAACGCTAAAGCTCGAACTGGCCCAGTACCGCGAACTAGCCGCTTTCGCCCAGTTCGGCAGCGATCTCGACAAAGCCACGCAACAACAGCTCAATCGCGGAAAGCGGTTGGTGGAACTGCTGAAGCAGGGCCAGTTCTCGCCGTTGCCGTTCTCGAAACAGATTCTGATCATCTTCGCCGGCACCAGCGGAGCGCTTGACGACATGCCCGTAGAACAGGTCCGCGACTTCGAGCAGGATCTTTACAAGTACGTGGAAACCACAAATCCAGGCCTGCTCAACACCATTATGGAAAAGAAAGTCCTGGACGACAATCTGAAGGCAGAAATGTCCAGAGTAATAAAAGAAGCCAAACAGCAGTTCGTGGATTCAAGACAAGCGGTCGCAAAGTAGGGCTTGTACCGAAGAGCGAACGACGAATAGCGAGCGACCAACGACCAACCATGGCAAACATTCTCGACATCCGGCGCCGTATCCGCAGCGTGGTCAACACGCGGCAGATCACCAAGGCCATGAAGACCGTGTCCGCGGCCAAGTTGCGCCGAGCTCAGGAGAGTGCTCTGGCCGCGCGTCCCTATTCGCAGATGCTCACTAACGTTCTCAAATCGCTCGTGTCGAGAGCCGATATCTACGATCCAGTCACTGGAGAGCCGCGCCATCCCTTGCTCGCCGAACGCCCCGAAAAAAACATCCTGCTGATCGTGGTCACCGGAGATAAGGGCCTGGCTGGGGCGTTCAACACCAACGTCCTGAAGATGGCTTCCAGGTTCATATCGGCGACCATCCAGTCGAAGCCAGACGTGAATATCGATATCGAATGCATTGGACGCAAAGGCCGCGACTTCATGCGGAGACGCTACCCCATGGTCCCGGAGAAAGCATCAGCCGATGGAGCGACGGACGCCTCGCCCGTCCACCCCGATTCCGAAGTTGCTTCACAGCGTGCAGGCAAAGTGCAGATCACCGGCGAATACGTAGGAGTTCTGGGCAAGGTCGACCATAATTTCGCAAACACATTAAGCCAGAGCCTGATCGCCCGCTACTGCCGCGGCGAAATCGACGGCGTCTACATGCTGTTCAACGAATTCAAGTCGGTCATCGCGCAACGCCTTGTCGCCGAGCGCCTGCTGCCGATAAAAGAGATCGGTGAAGTCGACGTCCAGATGGCGGAAGAGCCTTCGGAAGAAGAACGCAAGAAGCGAATCGAAGCCGCGAAGTCGGCCCACGTCGGCCTGCGTACAGCCGACACCAGCGCCGTCGACGAGGCCGCCGCAAAATTCGCCACCTTGCCGGTGGATTACATCTACGAGCAGAAGCCGGAGCAACTGTTCGAAGAGATTTTGCCCAAGTACGTCGGCATCCAGATCTTTCATGCGTTGCTCGAGTCCGTAGCCGCGGAGCACGCCGCCCGCATGACGGCAATGGATGCGGCCACCAGCAACGCCAGCGATATGATCGATTCGCTGACACTAATCATGAATCGCGCGCGTCAAGCCAAGATCACAAAAGAAATTATAGAAATAGTAAGTGGAGCAGCGGCACAGTGAATCAGCACTTAACAGTTAGCACTTGGACTTGGCAAAACCTTAGGGATCCACGGTGGTCGCTGAGTGCCAAATGCCAGACTTTGAGGTCCTATGTCAGAAAATATCGGAAACGTAATCCAGATCGCCGGCCCCGCCGTCGACGTGCAGTTCACCGAAGCGGCGATGCCTCCCATCTATCAGGCCCTCCGCGTGGTCAGCGATGGCTTCACCGTCCCTTCTCCCATCAACGTCATTCTCGAAGTGCAGCAGCATCTGGGCGAAGGTCGAGTCCGCTGCGTCGCCATGGAAGCTACGGACGGCATGGTGCGGGGGATGAAGGCGATCGATCAGGGTGGACCCATCTCCGCTCCCGTCGGACGCGGAACGCTTGGTCGCGTCATGAACGTCATCGGTGAACCGGTCGACGATCTCGGTCCCATCGCCTTCGACAAGCGAATGCCGATTCACCGCCTTGCGCCTGCATTCGATGAACAGTCGACCACCGCTGAGATGTTCGAGACCGGCGTAAAAGTTGTTGACCTTATCCAGCCCTTCCTGAAAGGTGGAAAGATCGGCCTATTCGGTGGCGCCGGCGTCGGCAAGACCGTAGTCATCATGGAACTCATCAACAACGTTGCCAAGCAGCACGGTGGATTTTCCGTGTTCGCCGGAGTAGGCGAGCGCACCCGTGAGGGCAACGATCTCTGGCTGGAAATGAGCGAATCGGGAGTCATAAAGCCCGGCAAGCCGGCCGAGTCAAAGGCCGCGTTGATCTATGGCCAGATGACCGAACCCCCCGGAGCGCGTCTAAGAGTGGCGCTGACGGCCCTAACGGTGGCCGAATATTTCCGCGATGAAGAAGGCAGCGACACGCTGCTCTTCATCGACAACATTTTCCGTTTCACCCAGGCCGGCTCGGAAGTATCAGCTCTCTTGGGCCGCATGCCCAGCGCGGTCGGATATCAGCCCAACTTAGCTACTGAGATGGGAGAGTTACAGGAGCGAATTACTTCCACGAAGAAGGGATCGGTGACTTCGGTGCAGGCAATTTACGTTCCGGCGGACGATTTGACCGATCCGGCGCCGGCTACTACGTTTGCTCACCTGGATGCGACGACTGTGCTTTCGCGTGCGCTGACGGAGATTGGAATTTATCCGGCGGTGGATCCTCTAGCTTCCACGTCTCGAATTCTTGATCCTAGAATTGTTGGGCAGGATCATTACGACGTGGCGCAGATGGTGAAGAAGACGCTGCAGACTTACAAAGATCTGCAGGACATCATCGCCATTCTCGGTATCGACGAACTTAGCGAAGACCAGAAGGTGACGGTGGCGCGGGCGCGCAAGATTCAGAAATTCCTTTCGCAACCGTTCTTTGTGGCTGAGCAGTTCACCGGCACTCCGGGACGCTATGTGAAGATCGCCGACACGGTGAAAGGCTTCCGCGGGATCGTAGAAGGAAAGTATGACGACATTCCCGAGCAGGCTTTCTATATGAAGGGAACGATCGACGAAGTGCTCGAGACGTCAGAGAAAATGAAGAGCGCGGCAGCGTAAGAGCCGTCGTTGGTCGCAAGTCGTTAGTCGTTGGCAAAAGCCGGCGGCTGACAGTTTAAGCTACCGACCAACGACTAACGACGAGCCACGAATGGCTAACACTTTCCAACTCGAAATCGTCACGCCCTCCAGGCTTCTGGTGAAGGACGCGGCCGAAGAGGCTCAGATCCCGGGCCTGAGCGGCTATCTGGGAATTCTTCCCGGACACGCTCCGCTGATTACCGAGCTCGCCGTCGGTGTACTTACGTACAAGGCGAGCGGCACAACGCACACGTTGTCGGTGGCGTGGGGATTTATGGAAGTGCTGCCGGACAAGGTGACGATCCTGGCGGAAGCGGCGGAGCGTCCGCCGGAAATTGACACCGAGCGCGCGCAAAAAGCCAAAGACCGGGCCGAACAGCGCCTGAAGAGCAACGATCCGCAGGTGGACTACACGCGCGCGGAAGACGCATTGCAGCGCGCGGAAACGCGTCTCAACGTCGCGAAAGATGTTTCCAAAGAGAAGTAGCCTTCGGCCGCGATAGAGGGAAGAGGCCTAGGGGCGAAACCCTGCCGAGCTTTGCTCGGCTCGACAGCCGAGGGCGGCTGTCGCTACGCGAACAAGAATTCTTTAGTCCGAAGCTCCTTGATCGTGTCCCGCAGCTTCGCCGCTTTCTCAAATTCGAAACGCTTGGCGGCTTCTCGCATGTCGCTCTCTAACTTTCCTATGTAGGCGTCCAACTCTTCCTGCGATTTCAGGTCCGGAATTCCTTCGGCTTCGGGGCCGGTCAGGTCAGTATAATCAGCGCCCACAATCGCCACCAGCGTCATGTCGAGCGGGCGAATAATCGATTCCGGGGTTATTCCGTTTTCCTCGTTGTAGGCCTGCTGGATGGCGCGCCGCCGGTTGGTTTCGTCGAGCGCCTTTTTCATGGAGTCGGTCCTGCGATCCGCATAAAGAATTGCCCGTCCGTTCAAATTGCGGGCACAGCGTCCTATGGTCTGGATCAGCGAACCGGCGGAGCGCAGAAAGCCTTCTTTGTCGGCGTCGAGAATCGCCACCAACGATACTTCCGGCAAGTCCAGCCCCTCGCGCAGAAGATTGATACCGATCAATACATCAAATTCGCCTTTGCGCAGATCGCGCAAAATCTTCACCCGCTCCAGCGTTTCGATTTCGGAGTGCATGTAACGGCACTTCACGCCAACTTCGCTGTAATACTCGGCCAAATCTTCGGACATGCGCTTGGTCAGCGTGGTTACGAGCACGCGTTCGTTGCGGGCCACTCGGTCGCGAATCATGTGCAGCAGGTCGTCGATCTGTCCTTTGACCGGACGGATCTCGACCGGAGGGTCGATCAAGCCAGTGGGGCGGATGATTTGTTCAACCACGACCCCGGCCGACTTCGTAAGTTCGTAAGGGCCGGGCGTGGCGGAAACATAGACGAGTTGGTTGGTGCGATGCTCGAACTCCTCGAAAGTGAGCGGACGGTTGTCGAGCGCCGAGGGCATGCGGAATCCGTATTCGACCAGCGTCTGCTTGCGGGAGCGATCGCCGTGATACATGCCGTGCAGTTGCGGCACGGTCTGGTGCGACTCGTCGATGAACATCAGAAAGTCGCGCGGAAAATAATCAAGCAGCGTCGGCGGCGGCTCGCCGGGAAGTCGTCCGGTGAAATGGCGCGAATAGTTCTCGATGCCATGGCAGTAGCCCATGGCCTTGATCATTTCCAGGTCGTACATCACCCGCTGATGGATGCGTTGCGACTCAACCAGCCGTCCTTGCTTCTCGAGCTCCGCTTCCCACCAGGCCAATTCGGTTTTGATGGAAGCCACGGCGGAGGCGCGAGTTTCTTCTTTCATCACATAGTGCGTCTTCGGATAAATCGGCAGGCGCATGTAACGCTGCTTGACCGTGCCGAAGAGAGGGTCGATCTGCGAAAGCGATTCAATCTCGTCGCCAAACATCTCCACGCGATAAGCATTGTCGTCATAGGTGGGATAAATTTCGATGACATCGCCGCGCACCCGAAAAGTCCCCCGCCGGAAATCCCCTTCCGTGCGCTCATAAAGAATATCGACTAGCTTGCGAGTGATGTCCGCCCGCTTGATCTTCTGTCCCTTTTCCAGGAACAGCATCATCCCGTAATAAGCCTCAGGCGAACCCAGGCCATAGATGCAACTGACCGAAGCCACAATCAAACAGTCGCGCCGCTCAAAAAGCGATCGCGTCGCCGAGAGCCGCAGCTTGTCGAGTTCATCATTGATCGTAGATTCCTTCTCAATATAAAGATCCGCCGCCGGCACGTAAGCCTCGGGCTGGTAGTAGTCGTAGTAGGAGACGAAGTATTCCACGGCGTTGTTGGGGAAGAAGCTCTTGAACTCGTGGTAGAGCTGGGCGGCCAGCGTCTTGTTGTGGGCCATGACGAGGGCCGGTCGATTGGCGGCCTCGATCACCTTGGCGGCGGTGTAGGTCTTGCCCGATCCGGTGACTCCGAGCAGGACCTGATGCTGCTCGCGGTCAAAAACGCCGCGGGTCAGGGCGTCGATGGCTCGTCCCTGATCGCCTTGGGGCTTGTAATTGCTTACCAGCTTGAAGTCCACAGCTCATTATATGGGAGGTACAAACGGCCTGCTGGAGTGTACTTCTGTGTAAATATGCTATTTGGAAGGCCGGTACCCCGGAAGTTTGTACTAAGCTATTCACCTTAGAAGTGAGCAAGACTGCTCAGTTTTCTCCGCCCGCAAGTGCCGGCGATGACTAACGTAACCGACGTTTTCCCAAGAAAAAAGAGGGCCGCAGAAGTTTTCACACTTAGTTAACCTCACAAGCGCGGTTTGGCCGCGTGAATGCAAAATGAGACGCAAAGACCAGAATCCAGATGTGCCGAATGGCCTGGTTGCCATGCCACTGGCGACCGGGACACATCGGTGAGGTGGAATATTTATGGAAGAGACTTTCAATCAGGTGGGGCCACGGGACCGGCAGATCATTGAGCTGCTACTTCAGGGATGTGACAACTCGGAAATCGCTCGCGATCTGAACATCGCCGAGCGCACGGTGAAAGCGCATTTCAACCGCTTGTTTCTGCGGTTCGGAATCAAGGGTGGCATCAAGCGAGTCAAGCTCGCGACTTTACTTTATAGGAGGCAATTATGGTTGGAGAGACAGCAAACAGCCGCGGGCACCAGCCCAACGACCGCGAGCAAATCATCATTCAACGCGTAGCCGAAGGCTGCAAGAACCGGGAGATCGCCGACTCGCTTGGGACCACCGAGCACGTGGTGAAAAATTACTTGCGCTTGATCTACGACAAGCTGGGATTGTGGAACCGCGTCGAGCTGGCGCTGTGGTATGAAGCGCGTCAGCACGAGCAGATGTATCAGGCCTGAGTTTCGCGCGTGAAAACCTACTTCTTTTTCGCAGGCAGGTATTTCTTCTCTATCGAGGCGACCACCACGTAATTCGGATCCACCATCTCGTTCAGGTGGATCCGCGCAACTTTCGATAGCAGCTCATAAGCATCGAGTTCCGATAAACCGTAGTCCTTGTGAATCCAGTGCACAAGCTCGGTGAAGGCGATGCGCAGCGCATCATCCAGGGGGCGGTAAGCGCCGACCGTCATAATGGCGTCGTCGTTTTCGAACTGCGGCCAGGCGATGGTGCGGCCTTTGATCACACTCAACTGCACGCGTGCCTTCAGCGGAACCTCGATGGCGGTGCCGGCAATCTCTCCGTCGCCCATGGCAGCGTGGCCGTCGCCGATGTAGAACAGGCCTCCTTTAACATTCACCGGAAAATACCCGGTGTTGCCCACGCTGGCTTCGGGCGAATCCATGTTGCCGCCGAATTCGGCGGGGACGACGGAACTGCGCGCCTCGCCATTGGCTGGCGCCACTCCGATGCAGCCGAAGAAAGGATGCATGGGAATCTTCACCGTGAAGTCGGAATCGAGCGCCTTGAATAGTGCCGTGTTCGCAGCGTGATCGATGTGATAGAACCAGACGCGCTCGGGCAGCGGCGGATGCAGCATGGGCGTGTAGTTGGTCTCGTTGATGGCGCCGAATCCGGGAGCAAACGCGCCCACGCCCGTGTCGCCATCGACTTGCAAATCGAGAATCTTGACCGCGAGCGTGTCGCCGGGCTCGGCCCCCTCCACGAAAAATGGCCCAGCCAGCGGATTGTCGCCCTTGGACATGCTGAGCGTGTCCCCCGGCTTTTTAAGGGCGTTCCCGAAGCAGTCGAGCGTGTTGGTATCGAGGATGTCGCCTGACTTCAAGCGCGCTACCGCCTCGGCCGTGGCGAACAGATACTTCACGTTGTCGATGGTGGTGGTGTAGTGGACGACGTTGCCGGTCGGGGCATTCTGCCCATGAAGGGCGGACGCGGCTAGCACTACTCCCATCAGCGGCAAGAGGCCGCTTTTCAGCTGCATGCAGTTTGCCTCATTTCTCCGCCAGCGAATCCAGATTGGTTGTGACTCGGGCTTCGCCGAACTGCGCTCGGCTGGGACGGCCAAGGCGGCCGTCCCGACGCGAGCACACTTACATCAGAACGAATACTTCAACGAAAACTGAATCAGCCGCGGAGTACCGTTGGTTTGAGTGATCTGACCAACCGAAGCGCCGTCGGCAATGTTCGCAGTTCCAGTTCCCAAGGGGTTTTGGAATGACGGATGGTTGAACAGATTGAAGAACTCGGTGCGGAAATGCAGGTTCCCCCATTCGCCGATCTTGAAATTCTTGCCGAGCGCGAAGTCGGTGTTCACCTGCTTCGGGCCAATGATGCAATTGCGAGGCGAATCGCCATACCCGGTGGCGCCGGTCGGGGAATTCGGAACCACCGGTGCCGATTGATAGGCATTGGGATTAACCCAGTTTGCGACCTTGGTGGCGGTGCTACCCGTCTGTAAGGCGTTGCCGCAATTGAAGCCGGGAGCGAAATTGGCTGTAGCGACAGGGGAACTGGCCAGTGTATAAGCCAATGCGCCATTCGAATCGAAAATCGTAATTGGTGAACCCGATTGCGCGACGATCACACTGTTGACCTCCCAGCCGCCCAGTACATATCCCATGGCATCGTGGCGATTGGCCAGGAAAGGCAGGGAATAGTTGGTGCTGGTGACAAAACGCTGAGCATGATTGAAGTCCGACAGGCCCCGCGAAGCGGACCCGCTGTTCTGATCGTTGACCCGCGTGATGAAGGCCACGCTGGCGGTGGAGACGTCGTCGATCGATTTGGAATACGTGTACGCGCTTTGGAAATACAGTCCCTTCGAGAAGTGGTGCGAAACCGTCGCCTGCAACCCGTTGTAGTGGGAATCGGAGTTGGGATAGAACGCTTCCAACAAAGCGGGGTTTATGCCCGGATAGGGTGACCGCGCCAGGGCGTTGCTAGCCGTGTTCGTAGTGATCGTGTACGGGGTTCCGTTCGGCGCGGTCAACGTAATGGGGTTAGCCGGACTGGCCAGAACCGGCTGGGCAGGATCAAAAGTAGAGCGCAGACGCGTGCCCTTGGTGCCCACGTATCCGAGTTCAGCGACCCAATTTCCGCCCAACTGCTGTTGCACCGTCAAGTTCCATTGCTGCGTGGTGGGCACCTGCCAGTGCAGTGGAACGGCGAGGCCAAATAAGCCGTCGATATTACCCGAATAAATTGGAGCCTGGGTAGTGTTGCCTCCCACAAAACCCTGAAAAACGGAAGGCTGCGGCGCGAAGGCCCCGCTTAGGGTACCCAGGGCCGGGAGAGCGAACGATCCTGCCGTCGCGCACACCGATGTCGGCGCCGCATTGAACATGCAGCCCATTCCCATACCGCCGCTGCTCACGGGCGTGCTTGGGCCACCCGACAGCGGGAAAAACGGAGCGGTGAACGACAGGTTATCCACCGCGCCGATATCTTCGCGGACGCTGTAGATACCGTACCCGCCGCGGATCACCGTGTCATGCTTGCCGCCCACGTCGTAGGCGAAGCCGATGCGTGGCTCGGGCACCGTGGCATACTCGTTACTCAGCGCGGCACTGTTAAGCGTCGCGGCGGCGCTCACGGTGGGAAAGCCATACTGCTTTGCACAACTCGGAAACACGAACGGATTGCTGGTCGGGGGATAGGCGTCCGAAAGCACTGCGTTGCCCAAATGGCAGAGGCTGTCGTAGGCTGCGCCCACCCACTCTACTCGCAGCCCCAGGTTCAGAGTTAAAGTTGGCGTGACCCGGTAATCGTCCTGGGCGAAAGCCGCATAGGCGGGAATGTGGTAATCGTGATTGGCGACTCCACCGCCCGCTTCACCAAGGAATGTATTCCCCTGCAAGAAGTTCTGAAAATCCGTGATGCTGGAAGTCGTTGCGTTCCCATTCGCAAAATACAAAAGACCGTTGTCCAGCACGGGTAAATTACGGCGAATCGAAGTGCGGTCGATTTCACCCCCGAAACGGAACGAGTGGTGCCCCTTCGACCAACTGACCGTATCGATGTAGGAGTAAGCGTCCGACAATGCCGATTGCAGTTGGTTGGGGAAAGGTCCAATCTGAAACGTGTTCAACTGGAATCTATACATGTCCGGCGCGCCTACCGCGCTGATGCCCAAATCAGCTGGCGAGGTCCCGGGTACAGCAACGTTCTGCAGGGAGTCGCTGATAATGTTCACACCGAAACGAAACTCGTTGATCAGCGTGTTGCTGAAGGAGTGTGTCTCCGCGATGCTGCCGAACCGTCCCCGCAGCGGAATGTCGAGAGGGAAATTCAGGTTCGTGGCATAAGCGGGATAGCCCGTTTGCACCTGCAGGTTATCGGCACCGAACGGTTCGTCGGTTTCCGAGTCCGACCAGAAGAACCGCCAGGAGAGACGATCCTTGCCATTGTTGAAATCACGATCCCAGTTGGCTGTGAACTGATTGTCCGTGTACTTACCCGGGTCGGTAATCTTGAAGGCCCCGTAGTTCACCGCCGAAGTGCAAAATGCGGGAGTGGTTCCGACGGCGGCGTGGTACGTCTGCGTGACCCCGGGAGTTCCCGCAACCGTGGGGATGAGGTAGCCTCCGCCCCCGCCAAACTGACTGCCCGTAGCATTCAGCAGCGCCAGCGCAACCGGATCGATGGAGGCAGCGGTTAGGGTAACCGCCGGGCAGCCGGTAATCGCCGGACCGCTGAAGGCAGCCGCGAGGGCCGCCGCCGTGCGGTTACCCGCGCCACCCGGCAGCACGGGAATCGATGTATTAATGTACGTTCCCAGCGAATCACCGCTGCGCTGGCGCGTGCCTTGATAGTTCACATAGAAGTATCCCAGCTTGGCCGTCTTCCCGACCGGGCCGCCGAAGTCGCCGCCGAAGATGTTTTGCTGGAGCGTGAATGGACCGATGAAGTAGTCGTTGGCATCCAGCACGCTGTTGCGGAAATACTCCCAGGCAGCTCCGTGGAAGCTGGAAGTGCCGCTCTTCAGGATGGCGTTGATGTTGCCGCCGCCGTTACGGCCCTGGGTAGCGTCATAGAGACTGGTGCCGACTTTGAATTCCTGGATCGAATCGGGGTTCGGGACGGGTGTGTACGTGAGTTCCCCGAACGAGTAGTCGGAGGCCGAAACTCCCTCGATCAAATAGTTGTTGTTATCTTCTCGCCCACCGTTGACGTCGATTCGCACATCGCCTCGGCCCAGCGCGGCAGCGTTGTTCAAGTTGGCAGAGGCGCCCGCAGACAGGTCGAGCAACTGCTGGAAATTGCGCGTGGCTAGCGGCAGGGTGTTAAGGGTTGCGGAACTGATGGAATTTCCCGTCGTGGCATCCGACGTATTGACTTGCTGTGCCTCGGCCTGGACTTCCACAATTTCCTTCACCCCACCCAGTTTCAGAGCCGCAGTTATACGCGTCGTTTCGGTGATTCGCACCGTCACGCCGGGGAACTTGGTGGCAGGAAAGCCCGCCGCGGTCACTTCCACCGTGTAGTTGCCCACCGGCAGCAATGTGGCGTTGAACAGCCCGGATGCATTGGTCGTCAGTTGACGTAGTACTTCACCCGTAGCTTCGCTGGTGATGCTTACCTTGGCGTTTGCGATGGATGCTCCGGATTGGTCCTGAACCACGCCACCGATGGCACCCGTGGCTCCGCCTTGCGCGAACGCAAACGAAGCAAAAAACAACGACAGCAGCAATAACACAGCAAAGTTCCGAGACGTCGACATAGCACCTCTCAGTGGTCCGTATTCACTGCCTGGGACACAGTACTGGTTTAATGGGCCACAATTTAATACCTCATGGACAGCGACTGTCAAGAAAAGACAGGTACGGGAGGTACGGGTGGCATCCCTAATTTTGGATTTGAACGATAGGGATTTCAATTTAGGGCACGACCCGAGGGACGGGTAGAGGACTAGCTTTGGGATCTCTCGCCGCCTGCTAAGTAATACTTGTCCGTCGTAGCCTGCGCGCCATCGGAATTCTTGAACGGTACTTGGCGGACAGCACGGTCAGCCCTGCACGAGTTACTCGCAGGCGCTGCGGTTGGCGGGTTCGAATCGATCCAATTGTGCGTCGTGCTGGCTGGTGATGCGTCCGTTGGGAGTTTTTCCGTACGGCTCTTCGCCGGGACAGTAGTACAGAGCGGTGTGGGGATCAACCCAGACCTCGATGCCCGGGTCTCCCTGAAGATGGACGACGGGTGCGGGGGCCTCTGCGATTCCGAGCGTGACCAGCGCCCTTTCCCAAGGGCCGAGCGCCGCCCGCTGCGGCGTGCCCGCCGCCGGCCACAACAGGGCCAGCGCAGCCACAAAGACGGCCGCTCCCAGATATAGATCCGCGCGGCGGAAGCGCAGCGTTACGCGCAAGTCCGCGAGTTGCTTAAGCAGTGACCTTGAGCTGGCGGAGGTGGAGTCGACGGTTGTCCCGGTCGAGGAAGAATCGTCCAACGACAGATCATCGGACGACAAATCGTCCGAGCCAGAATCGTGGCTCGCGGATAACCGGAAGGGCTGGAGGGTCAGGTTCGAGTCCTCAGGTGCGACGTCTTCTGTTAGAAAGCTTTCGCTCGCTTCGTTTTCGGTTGCCGCGGCGGCCCATTTCGTTTCCGAGGGTATTTGTTCGAGCGCCGCTTTGCCCAGTACTGATTCGACGTGCGCTCGATCTTGCACGGTGTCGGCCTTTTCCGGAGTGATTGTTTCCTCGTTCGCAACGGGCACAGCGAGATCGTTGGACGCGGCAAAATGGCGCGCCGTGTGCGCTCGTGGGTTGCGTTTGGCTTCCAGCGGCGGGACGTCCTCTTGCGCATCTTCGCGAATCTCGGGAGAACGTTCAGGCCACAGATTCTGCTGCTGGCTCATCGTCCACATTGAGGCCCAGTTGCGCTGCAAGCGTTCCCCGGGACGGGCCTCGTCCAACCCGCATCTCTCGCACTGCGATCCTTCTGCGGGCTTCAGAGCGCCACAAAGGGGGCAAACGATGTTGCCTTCGGGACCGACGTTCGCTTTCCGATCGAGGTGAGCTTCCGGTTCCACCGGTGCTTGTTGAGCGAGTTTCCGCCGGTCGTTATGTTGCTGAATGGTGAAAGCGGCCGAGAGCAGGCCCTGAAACGACTGCTCGTCCAGTGTCAAGTTAGGCCGGTTCGAGGGCATAGCATCGGGGGGAGAAATGAAACGTCCAAACTGACACCATTGTAGTGCAAGTAGAGGCGGTCGGAAACTGAGAAAAACGCGGGTGTTTTGGGAGCAAGTCCCGCTTGGGGAGCCCGTTCCGGGAACGGCTCATGAAAACGATCTAAGAGACCGTTAGGCAAAGCAAGAGGTAAGAGTGTAAGTACATGGTTCTAAATGGACTTGCTGGGTAGCGAAGATTTGGCGAACGGTTTGCTTATGTTCACAGCGGGTCGCGACCCCAAGACTGACCGAAGGAGCCGACAAAGAGCCGATGACTACCTTGAATGAAATCAAAATAACGCCCCGCGACCAGCAGGTACTACGTTTGCTGGTGCAGGGATGCAGCAACAAAGAAATCGCGGGGCCACTTGAACATTAGCCCGAGCACCGTCAAACAACACCTGCGCACGCTGTTTCTGCGCGCAGGCGTCAACGAAGGCCGCAAGCGAGTGAAACTGGCCACCGCCGCGATGTTCATCAAGGAGCAGGTGCAACCATGCAACCCCGTGATCGGCTGACCGCCAAGGAAGTTCAGGTCGCGACTCTGGTCTGGCAAGGTCTACTAACCAACAAGGACATTGCTGTGGTCCTCAGAACCAGCGAACAGGTGGTGAAAAACTACTTACGCACCGCCTTTGACAAGCTGGGGTCTGGACGCGGCTCGAACTCGCGCTCTATGTAGCCGGACACGGCGGAGCGAACTGGCATCTGCAATTGGGCAATGGGCTGTTATCTCCGTCGGGTGGAGCCTGGCCGCCGGCGCTGAAGGCCCTGCCTACGCCGATGCAGAAACAAAGGCGCGTGCAGTGGCGTCGGCGTCGAGAGGGTCTCGCTAGGCATCCTCGCAGCTGGTGCGGAATTGTTCCCGTTCCATGCGTGGCAAGGGAAACAGATTTCACACTGGCCGCCGCACCGGGCAGTTTCCGCATACCCTTGGTTATACGGGACGGCCTGGTCTAAGTAACATGTTTTCAAAGAAATAACCCGCCAGCTTCTCGCGGAAGCACCCACCAGAAAAGACGCGAAACGCGCCGCAATCACGGTAATCAAATTGCTTGGTTACTTGCCGGACCCGTTCGATCTGCGTGTTCCGTTCAAGCCTTCATTCGCCAACGCTTGGTCGGTTCAGAGCTTTATCATTCAGGACCCCAACTGAGGTAGGTATGGCTTACAAGGACATTTTCTGGATGGCCTGCGATTCGACCGAGCAACTGCGAGCCGAATACGGTCCCTTCCACACGCGCGAAGAAGCCGAAGTAGAAGCCCGCAAACTCGGCTTTGGATACCTGCTGCGCTACGAACACATTCTGGGTCCCGACGAAGAGATCGAAGAAGTGCGCTGCATCTTCCTCGAACTGCAAAACATCGGTCTGCAAAGCGAAGACGTGCAGACTCCTCGAAATTCAAAACCGGGCGTCACCTTTCACACCCGCTGTGCCAGTTGCGGCGAGTCCGAGATCCACGAGAGAGCGTGGCAGGCGGAGGTCTGGGCTGACATCCACGAATTCGAACACAACCGCCACCGAGTCAGACTCTTCGAGCATGCTCGCGGAGAAGGTCTGAAAGAGATCGCTGACTGGCGCGGCTTCGCCGCCTGAGCGCTGGCGAAACACGGAAAACAACTCACATCCGATATTTCAACGACAATAGTGTCAATAGTGTTCGGGACAATCCCGCGCAGCGGTAACCTCCGCAGGGCTAACCTCTGGATGGGTAACCTCGAGCATTAGGCCACCGTCATCGCCGACTGCGGACGGCGCTTACTATAACGGTGGTGGGGTCATCCCCTGGAATGTTGTCCCAAGAAATTTTCCTCGCGAATCGAAATTCCAACCGAATATGGCTAGTCCAGCGCGTGCGCAGGCGTGGCATCCATTCAGCAACGGATAGCTGACCACGAACTGTGTTCCGCCATTTGGCCCCGCTTGTGCGTTGGGCCAGGTCTTGCCGTCACGATCCCCTGGCCACACATCGACCTTCGGAAATTGATTCTTGAGATCCTGAAACTGAAAACTGTTCTTCATCGTTTTTGTGTCGAGCAACTTCAGATCCTCGACGTTGACGATAGGCGGCCGTCCATTCACCAGCAATAGACCATAGTTAGTGTTGGCGCGCAAGGGATAGGTGATCCATGCGAAGGCAACCGGGCCCTGGTCCTGGAAACCGGTCATGACGCCGAACTCGCCGTGGTTCTGCTTGTAAAGTTCACGCGTAAAGCTCACGGCCGCAGCGGGGGCGCCAGCTTTCGGCATCTGCTCGATAAAACACCCGCCTGCATGGGACGACTTGTCGCAGGCGGCGTGCGCTGCGGCGAGGAATTGCTGCGTTACCTGCCATACCGACGACGCGCCAAACGTCGTCGGGCCGGGCCCAGGTTGCGATTGCGCCGTCAGGCATCCAGCAAGGAAAACGACAGCGACAAGTAAACGGGGCTTACACATGTTCGTCTCTTGGAGCCAGCATCTGAACCAATACTGGCGTTGGCTCGATCATACGACCACTTGTACGGACTGCGAAAAAGAAATGTGGGCCAGCATGAGTTCTCGCGCTGAATTTGCTGCATGCTCGGGTGATAGTCACATGCGGATAATCCGCTGTTCGGCTCCTTTCTTATCGCGCCGTGGTTTGACAGTGCGGGAGGGGGTACCGGTACTAACTGGTTAATACCGTCGGGGAAGCGGAAAAATAGAACCTAACTCCAGGAGGCTCCGGTAGGGTGCGACCTTCACCGAGTCAGTTTTGCGGCGGCAGCTTCGTCCAGCGTCCAGAGCAACTTTCCGTCCGAGGGCTGCACTCTTTGCGAGGGCAAGGGAGGCGTGCTCGTGCCCTCGAGAACCTGACGCAGCATGTCGGCTTTGTCTGCGCCACTGGCCATGAACATCACTTCGGCAGCGCGATTGAGCACGGGAAAAGTGAACGTGATGCGGTGGGTATTGAATTTCGCGACCCAATTGGCGACCACCAGTCGCGACTGTTCGTCGAGCGCCGGAGAGTCGGGAAACAGCGAAGCGGTGTGGCCGTCGGGACCCATGCCGAGCAAAATCAGGTCAAAGCGCGGGATTTCGCCGGGCCGATCTCCGGGCCGGATTTCCGGACGAAGCCCGAAGAATCGGCGGAGCCGGGACTCATAGTCCGAGGCAGCGGCGGCGGCATCGGGATTCTCGGCCGGTACGCGAAAGACGTTCTCGGAGGGTATCGCAATCTTGGTCAGCAACGCTTCATTCACCATCCGATAATTGCTGTCGGGATCGGTGGGCGGGACGTGGCGCTCGTCGCCGAAAAACAGAAAGACGCGATTCCAGACGAAGTCGGCGTAATTGGCGGCAAGCAGAGAGTAGAGAGCCTTTGGAGTCGATCCACCAGAGAGCGCGACCGTGCATCGTCCCTGGGCGCCAATCGCGGTGCGAGCCACACGGACGAATTCTTCAGCGGCAGCGTGAAAAAGATCAGCCGCGGTTGCGAGCACTTCGATGGATCGAGTCGAGGGCATACGAATTTTGTAATTTCGTAAGTGACCGGCGCTAACAATGTTCTTAACCACAGGGAGCACAGAGGAAGTCGATGTTCCCTGCGTTCCTCTGTGCTCCCTGTGGTAATGGTTACACAATCCCCGGATTACTTTTCGAAGTCCCTCCAGCGCCGGCCATCGCGTTCCATCAGTTCGTCCGACTCTTTCGGGCCCCAGGTTCCGGAAGGATAGTTGGGGAAATTACGCGGTGGCAGCGCCTTCCACACATCGAGCACGGGATTGACAATGCTCCAACCGGCTTCGACCATGTCGGCACGCTGGAACAGCGTCGCATCTCCGGTCATGCAGTCGTGCAGCAGACGTTCGTAGCCGGTCGCGGAACTGGTGCCAAAATAATCGGCGTAGTTGAAGTCCATATTCACTTCGCCCAGTTGCATGGCAGGCCCGGGAGTTTTGGCGGCAAAGCGCAACGAAATGCCTTCTTCCGGCTGAATGTGCAGCACCAGTTGGTTGGGCATCATATCTTCGACTTGAGTCTCGCGGAAGAGCATGAAGGGCGCGCGCCGGAACTGAATTACGACATGCGTATTGCGTCCGGGCAGCCGCTTGCCGGTACGCAGATAGAAGGGAACTCCGGCCCAGCGCCAGTTGTCGATCAAGAGCCGCATGGCGACGAAGGTTTCGGTGCGCGAGTCCGGGGGCAC
>Ga0181532_10001837_pt1 | contig 20201 bp, 18 predicted proteins | sample PEATcosm2014_Bin_33_FD_119768 | JGI IMG/M metagenome (GOLD analysis project Ga0181532, IMG submission 119768) | Peatland microbial communities from MTU Mesocosm Facility, Houghton, MI, USA - PEATcosm2014_Bin11_30_metaG | ecosystem: Environmental > Terrestrial > Soil > Wetlands > Peat | place... | reverse complement strand
CTGGCATCGCCGCGACTTGCCGGCCTTACACCAAGGTGCAATAGATTTTCTCTTCCCACTACCGCTAAATATGTGTCGATGCCGCCGCTTATATCAGTGGTCGACGACGACGCTTCTGTCCGCGAATCCCTCGAGAGTTTGATCCGATCTGTCGGGTTCGCAGTCAAGGTGTTTGCTTCTGCCGAAGAGTTCTTGAATTCGCCTCGTGTGCTTGAAACAAACTGCCTGATACTGGATGTGCGCCTGCCGGGAATGGATGGAATCGAGCTCCACCGTCACCTCTTGGCGAAGAAATGGAAGGTACCGGTCATTTTTATCACCGCTCACGCCTCTGAGGAACAATTACGTTCGCAAGCTCTCAGGAGTGGCGCGGTGGGTTACTTGATTAAACCGTTCAGTGAGGAATCGTTACTGGATGCGATCGATGCGGCTCTTGACTCGAAATCGAATGGGACGAAAGACCCCTAGTTCAAGGAGCTCCTATGAGCGATACCGGTGCTGTTATCTACATTGTGGACGACGATGCGTCAGTGCGTGAAGGAGTGGCAAGTCTGGTCCGCTCCGCAGGATTGAAGGCACTCACGTTTGCCTCGGCGCAGGAGTTCTTGGATACTTCCCGACGTGAGATGCCGAGCTGCCTGGTGCTGGATGTGGAGCTCCCAGGCCTAAGCGGACTCGACCTCCAGCAAGAGCTTGCGAAGGCGAATGTCCGGATTCCGATCATTTTTCTCACCGGTCGCGGCGATATCCCAATGAGCGTGCACGCGATGAAAGCCGGTGCAGTGGATTTCCTAACAAAGCCGTTTGACGACGAGGATCTCTTGCATGTGATCCGGCAGGCTATCGCTCGCTATCGCACGCCTCAGCAGCAATGTCGAACTTCTGTGTCAAAGACGAACATGAAGGAGTTTTATCCCTTTCTGCTGGACACCATTAACGAGTGCCTATGGCGTCAGAACATTGATGGAGTTGATGGAGATGACGAGAAGATTCGGCTCACTCCCAAGGGCTTTGCCGTCCTTCGGTATTTGGTCGAGCACGCCGGACGGCTGGTGACGCAGAGCGAACTGCTCGAGGCGGTGTGGCCGGAAACCTTCGTGCAGCCGGAAGTGCTGAAGAGTCAAATCCTCGACATCCGCCGCGCGCTCGGGGATGATCCGAAGCATGCTCAATTTATCGAAACCCTTCCCCGGAGAGGATACCAGTTCATCGCTCCGATTAAGGGGCCGTCATCTGAAGTGTCTGCTGGGCTCGAACAGCCGCCCCGCAGGCTGGTTGGTCGGGGTGCCGCGCTGGCGGAACTGAGTCAGAGCCTACAAACGGCAATGCGGGGACATCGGCAGATCGTGTTTGTGACCGGCGAGCACGGTATCGGGAAAACGGCACTCGCAGACGAATTCCAGCGCGAGGCCGTCTTGATTGCCCCGATCGTCCGTCTGGGTCGAGGGCAATGCGTGGAAGGATACGGCAGCAAAGAACCTTACTACTCGCTTCTCGAAGCGTTAGGTCAATTGTGCCGTGGATCTGAGGGTGACTCGGTTGTGCAGGTGCTCTCGGAACAGGCCCCGACTTGGCTGATGCAGCTTCCCGGTTTCGTGAAACAGGAACATCGACAGAACCTAACGATGGAGATTTTGGCCGCGGCGCGCGAACGCATGGTGCGGGAGATTTGCGAGGCGTTGGAGACGATTGCATCCCAAAAGCCCCTCTTGCTTGTCATTGAAGATCTGCATCTTGCGGATCAGTGCACTGTTGATCTGATTTCTGCGTTGGCTCGTCGTCGCGAATCAGCCAAACTAATGCTCATCGGTACCTGCCGGCCTGTGGACCTGGCGTTTTCTGAGCATTCCTTGAAAGTACTAAAGCAGGATCTGCTGGTTCATCACCTGTGCCAGGAGATCGCTCTAGAGCCGCTCCGGGAAGCCGACGTTGCGGAATACCTCGTTGCCGAATCGGGAGGGGCAGTGGTACCCGAAGGCTTGGCTCAATTACTCCATCGTCGTGCTGCAGGCAATCCGTTGTTCACGGTGTCGGTACTTGACCACATGCAGCAACGGGGCTTCCTCTCTCACGACAATGCAAACTGGAGAATCCACGTTCCCCTCGACAGCATTGGTCTAGATGTACCGGAAACTCTGCGCCAGATGATCGAAGCCCAGATCGACCGCCTCAGCCCAGATGAACAGCTGGTGCTGGAGGTGGCGAGCCTTGCAAGCGCCGGCGATTCCCGGTTCGCGGTCGTACCCGGAGCCGCGGCAGCAGAGCTGGAACCGGAAGCCTTTGAACACGCTTGTGAGAAACTCGTCCGACGACATTGCATTCTGCGTGCCGCCAAACCAGAGAAATTTCCAGACGGGACAGTCTCCGCATGCTACGAGTTTGTGCATTTGCTCTGCCGCGAGGTCTGCTCCGAGCGAATTGCTCCGGGACGCAAAGCAAATCTGCATAAGCGTCTGGCACCGTGGAGCGAGGTACACTTGACACAACCCAACGAATGCGCCTCTTGGCTGGCCGGTCATTTCGGAGAGAAGAGAGTGGAGAGGGTCAACGACCAGTTGCGTCATGGAACCAGTGTTTTAAAAGGCAGTCCACAAGCTCTTAATTTGATTGGCGGATGAGAATGGCATAACGTCCTGGTACCGGAGCAGAATTTGTGCGATTGGTTCCATAGGTCCTTCTCCGAAGAAGTCGTTATCGCACAAGGGGATGCGGAAGAAGATAAGGACAGATATTATAGCATCGATGCCATGATTGCGATTCGGATTAACTGAATTGCACATCATTCCGGAGGATTCATGGCCAAGCGTACATAGTGGAGAGACTGACTGCGGAGTGTTAAGCCAACTCGACAAACGAGCCGGGCGCATAGGGGGTTCGGCAAGGACATCAAAATTCCGGTTCGAAATTGCGCTCAGCATTCAACCGCAGTTATCCAGCCTGAGAATAACCTTTCCTTTCGGCAAGACTTTCGGCACGTTTACCGATTTTCTTAAGCACCACTTCAAGCTGCTGCAGCTCTTCCAAAGAGACATCTTGGAAGGCACGTTTGATGAGTGCCGCGTGCCGGCGAAAGAGTGGGAGGAACATTTCCCGTCCCTTTTCAGTAAGAGCCACCGTTCTGACCCGGCGATCGCGAGCGCCCTCTAGACGGCTGACTAACCCCTTCTTGTAAAGGCGATCCACCGCCACGCTGACGGACCCGGGGTTGAGGTCAACCTTTGGGCCAATGGCGTTCACGGGCATCGGTCCTTTGTGCAGCAGTACTTCGAGGACCCGAAAGTCAGACTCTCCTAACCCCTCCTCGAGTAGCGTCGGAAACAGATAATGAGACATCGATTGCCAGGCTTTCAGCATGATTAGCCAGGCATGAAGGGCTTGCGGAGGTTTTTTGCGCTCTTTCACAAAAATGTGAATCCTTGTCATTATACTCGATATCAGATATGTCGATATCAATATAACTGATATCGATAGGATAAAAAAGGAGGCTACCATGAGCAATGCGACCACTGCAGCTCTACCACAAACCTCAACCACCGCTTGGAACATCGACCCGGCTCACTCCATGGCGGAGTTCAAAGTCAAGCACATGATGATCGCCAATGTGAAAGGCCAGTTCTCCAAACTTTCAGGGGCGTTGTTTCTGGACGAATCTGATCTGGCGAACTCTCGCGTGGAGGTCTCCATCGAAGCTGCCTCCATTCACACCCGCGATGACCAACGCGATGCTCACCTGAAGAGCGCTGATTTCCTTGATGTGGAGAAGTTTCCGACCCTAACCTTCAAGTCCAAAGGCATCAGTATCGTCAGGGACGGAGAGTTGTCGGTCGAAGGCGACCTGACCATTCACGGCGTCACTCGTAAGGTCCGCTTCGCGGTGGAGGGTCCAACACCGCCTGCCAACGATCCCTGGGGCAACACCCGGGTCGCGATCTCTGCGAGCACAACGATCAACCGAAAGCACTTCGGCTTGACCTGGAACGCTGCCCTCGAGACCGGCGGCATTCTGGTTGGTGACGAGGTTACCATCACTCTCGATGTCGAGTTCGTGAAGGCCTAACGCCAAGAGGACACACCTCTGTGGTGTAGCCGCCTCATTCGCAATAGAGCCGTTTCGCCGGCATCGAGAGCAAGCACAGCGATGTAGACCGGATCCGCGGGTTCCCGTGGCGGTAATGACGCTGCCACCGTAAGAATGCCCGACGAGGATGGCCGGGGTGCCCGCTCCTCACGCACTCCAGCTTCGACGGAGCGGCGTTGCTAAGCAGCGGCGGAGGTCTTCACACTCGTGGCGGCTTGTGCGACAAGAGCTGCGACAGCCTCGGGCTGTGACACGTAGATGGCATGGCTGCCCTTGACCTCAACGACCGTAGAACCGGCCCGCTTGGACATGGAACGCTGGGCATCAGGTGGGATCATCTTGTCGTCTGTGGCGACCATATACCAGCTTGGCTTGGCCTTCCACGCCGGTTCACTGATCTTGCCGCTGAGAGCCTCCACGCCCCACGGGACTTGAGAGTCAGCCATGAAGGCGGCTCTTTCTGCGTCCACATCGGCTGCGAAGGAAGAGCGGAACTTCGCCCGGTCGAGGAACAAATAGCCGTCTTGCGGAGGCAGTATCGGCGGTACGGGTGCGCCGGGCGGTGGATCTTTGATAAGCGTGGCCACGGACTCGCCCTTGTCCGGAGCAAAGGCGGTGATATACACGAGGCCTACAACCTTGGGATCGTTTCCGGCCTCAGTGATCACCGCACCACCATAAGAGTGGCCGACGAGAATTGCAGGTCCGTCCTGCGATGCAAGAGTTCGCTTGGTGACCGCCACGTCGTCCGCCAACGATAGGGTAGGGTTCTGGACGATGCTGACGTTGTAGCCGTCCTTTTTTAGGGTCCTGTAGACGCCCTCCCAGCCAGAGCCGTCCACAAAGCCGCCGTGGACCAGAACGATGTTGTTCATTGCTCTCTACCTCCTCCTTAACGGGCCTCTAAGATTTGCCCGGCTGATGGGAAAGTGTAGCGGGCCGATAAATTAGCTGTCAATCGTGAGGCGTGCTGGAGAGCGTTTGCGAAGAACAGGGAGCAGGACTGACCCATCTGTCCTTAACGCCGGAAGAACTGTCGCGCAACCTCGCTGCTTTGCTGCGTCCACTGCTCGATTTCGATTTTCTCGATGTTATCGTTTTCAAGCAAGGGAGCAGCGAAGTGCTCTGGCACTCCGTTGGAGCCGGGCAGTTCGCCCCGGCAGATGTTCCGATCGAAGAAACGACTCTTTGGTGGGTTCACCGACAACAGCAGCCGTTGTGCATTGCAGACTGGAGGCTGGATGATCGGTTCGCAGTGCGGAGAGAAGCGCTGAAGAGAATGGGAATCGAATATAGATCTCTCTGCCGATTGCCGCTGCGCACGCCGCATGGACCGCTCGGAGTATTCAGCATAGCCAGTTCGCGACCGCACGACTATTCGGATGAGGAGGTGCGCTTCTTATCCTTGGCAGCGGATCAGGTCGCCCTCGCCATATCTCACGCGTTGAGCCGTGAGACATCCCGCAGAAACCAGTCCGAACTGGAGGTACAGAGTGCCCGGCTCAAGCTGCTCGGCGACCTGAACAATGGTGCGATGGCCAATCTGCACGCAAATGAGCTTCTGAGGGAACTGACGGTGGGCATCCGGCGAGTCATCCCGTCAGATCTGGCGATGGTTGGACTCTGGGATTCCGAGGGGGACCGGGTTGGCGTAAACGCTTGCGACATGGCTGAGGACACCATGCTCGCCAAAGAGGCAGTCGACGTTTTGGGTGAGATGTTTGGCGCTCGCATTCTCTCGACTGGCAAGCCCTGGATTGGGAACTCGGAGGAGTTCGACGAAGTGGATGCCGCATGCGATCCGACATGCACGGTAGCGGGCTTCAGAAACAGTTGTGTCGTTCCGCTTGCGGGCCGGGACCGCATGCTGGGGATACTCGTCCTCGGCAAGCACGTAGACACCGCTTATACGCGGGATGAAATCGACTTCCTGGTGCAGGTTTCGAGCCAAGTAGCTGTCGCTGTTGAGAATGCACTGGTTTACGGCGAACTGCGAAAGCTGAAGGACAACTTTACCGAGGAGCGGGTCTACCTCGAGGATGAAATCCGCAGCGAGCTGAACTTCGAGGAAATCGTTGGCAGAAGTGCGGCCCTGCAGCGCGTGCTCCGGCAGGTCGAGGTCGTGGCGCCTACCGATTCCGGCGTATTGATCCTGGGAGAGACAGGCACGGGCAAAGAGTTGATCGCCCGCGCGATTCATAATCTGAGCTCCCGCCGGGATCGGCCGTTCGTCAAGCTGAACTGTGCCGCCATCCCCTCCGGATTATTAGAAAGTGAGCTTTTTGGGCATGAGAAGGGCGCGTTCACCGGCGCCATCATGCGCAAGGCCGGCCGGTTCGAGGTTGCGGACAAAGGGACGCTGTTTCTCGATGAGGTGGGCGACATTCCACTGGAATTGCAGCCGAAACTGCTGCGGGTCTTGCAGGAGCACGAATTTGAAAGGTTGGGCAGCACGCGCACGCAGCAGGTGGACGTGCGCGTGATCGCGGCCACACATCGCGACCTGAGGCAGATGGGGGAAGAAGGGAAGTTCAGAACCGATTTGTTTTACCGATTGCACGTTTTCCCGCTGTCGGTGCCGCCATTGCGCGATCGTCGTGAGGATATACCGATCCTGGTGCGCCATTACGTGGACAAGTACGCGAGGCGAATGAACCGGCGCATCGAGACCATTCCTTCCCACGCCATGGAGGTCTTTGCAAATTATTCCTGGCCGGGAAATGTTCGCGAATTGCAGAACTTCATTGAGCGGGCGGTGATCCTGTCACCGGGGAGTGTTCTTCGGCCACCGTTAACGGAACTGAAACAGTCGTCCCGGCCGAGCGCGAATTTGAATCTGAGCACTGCCGAGGAGGCCGAACGCGATCGGGTCCTCCAAGCGATCCGGGCATCCAACTGGGTCATCGGCGGGCCAAACGGCGCCGCGGCACGACTTGGGATGAAACGGACGACTCTCGCGTATCGAATCCGCAAGCTGAACATCCCCGTTCGTCCGGAGTGATAGGCGGGCCATTTTAGGGGGGAAGGAAAAAAGACATGTGGACGAGGTCATGCACTGTTTGTAAAGCAGTTTTGTGCAAGCTGTGGTTGTGCGATTCCGTGCGCTGTAGTTGCGGATGGATATGGTAGGGCTAGTGGGGTCCGAAGACTGCTGGTAACCCCTTGGCTCACCAATCCGTTACTTGGGCGGTCTGGTGGATCCGCCTGCGAGGTGAAGGTGCTTCATGTGGCGGATCAATAGCTCGAGATTGACATTGCAAGAGGTCTTGATCATGGCCTACATGAACGTCCTCGAAGGAACTAGCGAGCGCGCCGCGAGGCGGTTCGCACTTCAACCCGCTCCGGGCCTCCGGTAATTGGAGATCAGCGCGCCCCAGCCAAGAATTAATCAGACTGAAGGAGGATCGCGTGAAGCCATTGCGTTCATGGGATCGTCTGACTGAGGTGCTTGTTGTGTTGATGGTTCTTGTTTGCGGATCGGAGCCAAGTTCACCCAGCGGCGCAAGGAGTTTCCCTACAGTCTCTAGCTCTTCCGGCTCGATAGCCTAAGAACTTAGCTCAGAGGGGCAGACATGGTTGCGCGCAGCCATCACCAGTGGCAGCTTCGCCGATTTGCACTGGCCTGATTTCAGTGACCGTAAGGCGGAGGTACAGGAATTCTACGAACTCAACGCGAATTCATTGTCGTGGGCTAAAGGAATGGAGCCCACAGGCGCGAGCAGTGATCGCGCTGTTGCTCCAATCCGACCAGAAGGGGCTTCCCGCCGACGATTACGACGGGTCCAAATGGAGCGACCGGCTGGACAAACTCAAACCTGCGACCCGGCAGCCGAGCTTACAGTTTGCACGATGCGGTATATCTCCGACCTCCATATCGGCGCGGTAAATCCCAAGCGCGTTGCTTTTGTTTTGGACGATGCGTCCAATGTCCCGTACCATGCGCTCGCGCGCGGCGGCCAAAATCCCGCTCTTGCTGGTTGTTGAAGATTTGCACCTGGCCGATTAGTGCACCGTTGATCTGATTTCCGCGTTGGCTCGCCGTCGGGAGTCGGCCAAACTCATGTTCATCGGTAGCTGCCGGCCTGCCGACCTGACGTTTTCCGAGCATTCCTTGAAAGCACTAAAGCAGGATCTGCTGGTTCATCACTTGTGCCGGGAGATTGCTCTATTTCAATTAGTTTGCCGTAATCACCGCATTAGTGTCGGTTTTTGGGGATGTCAACAAATTTCACAGCAGACCTCAAGACAGGCATCGAGCCTTGCGTTCTCGGTGGTAGGCCAGATTGTGCTCAGTGTCGCTGCGCTGCGACGGCGTGGGCATAGCTTTCCTGCGAGTTCGTCTATGACCGCTTAGTTCACTCGCCTGAACTGTGGAAGGGATCGGCAGCCTTCCTGCAGCATGGCCAGCGCAAGGGCGCTCACGTCTGGATCCTCTTCTTGAGCGGCTCTCATGAGCTCACTGCCGGCTTCTTGCTGTCCGTATCTGCACCACATCACCCCACACAGGAATACGTAATTGCTGTTCATGTTCACCTCCAACTGAATCGGGATAGAGCACGGATGTTGCCAAAGTCGGGCTGTCACGATTGCAGCAGAAAGGGGCGCGGAATCGCGGGTCAACTTCATATTTCAGCGAAATAGAAAGGTGCGTCGCAGTGCCGCGGCAAGACTGAGCGACGTTGCCACTGTCAGTTGACCAGGGGTTGTCACGCCATCAATTGTCGAGAGAAGACTTAGGACTGTACCTATCCCGGAGTTTGCAGCGTCCCACGCCGGATGATCGACATGGTGTCGAGCGAATAAGCAAGTCTGCGGCCGCAGCTGAGTAAGGCCTTGAGTTTTCGGCACAAATGTAGCGCCTGAAGATAAAGTTTGAAATCAACTCTACTGATTCAACAAACTCTGCGGCTGTGATCTCTTGTGCCCGCATCCGGCCCATCAGCCCTAACATAGGATGAGCGTTATGGCGATGTTAGTGCGCCGGGGTAAACCGGCATGAAAGTAGAGGATGAAAGAGTCAACCGCTTGCGGCAATTCTCGATCCCGTTTTTGTTGACGAAAAATCCCCTCGCGCTCATCGAGGGGTTTTGAGCGCACGGCTTTTCATTGACCCTTTTTTCACAGCAGATAATCAAGGCTTTGATCCAGCGGCAGCCCTCTTCACCGCCTGAAATTGGTTGATCTCAACAATTCCGTCAGGGAAGCTCGCAGTGATCTTCAGTTCTCCCCCCATTGCTCTTATAAAGTCGTGGAGCGTGCTTACATACATATCCGTGCGACGTTCCATTTTCGACACGGCACCTTGATTGACTTTAAGGAGACGAGCAAGATGCACCTGAGTAATTTCGCGGGCCTCTCGTAACTCATTGAGAGGCATTTCAGCGCGATACTTCGCAGCTAGAGCGCGGGAACGCTCACGGGACTCAGGAGACATTTTCTCCCGAAGGTTCTTAAAATTCTTGGCCATAGGTTCCATCCTTTGTCTTGGTCTTGCTTGTCTGTCTGTTATTTCTTGTTCTTCTTCCGTTGCTTCTTTTGCTTTTCCTCTTGCTCCTTCTTTTCTTGTTCCTGCTTTAGTTCTGCCAGGTGCTGATCGAAAAGGTCATCTGCAATTGGTACAAACCTGTCATACCAGCTAGGGTCATCGGTCTTGTCGCCTCCTAGCAAAAGCAGTGCGGTGCGACGAGGATCAAACGCAAATAACACTCGCAAGTATTCCTTGTCTGACTTTCCGCTGAGTTCGCCCCGCAGTTCTTTCATATTTTGGTGACGAGATTGATGAATCCGATCCACATGCGGGCGTGGCAGTGTTGGTCCACGTTCCTCAAGAAGTTCGACCTTAGCGTTAATCTCTTCCTGTTCCTCGACAGAGAGATCATTCCACCAAGCCTCAAACTCGTCCGTGAATTCGACCTCCCATGACATGTAAGTAGTATGCCACAGAGGGAATATTCTGTCAAGGGAATATGCTAGACCATTCGGGGGCCAGTCCCGGTGCGAGGAAAAACGCGCTTTAGCGCCTCTGGAATCCGCTTCCGTACAGGCTCTGTTGTAGTTTGACGTAAATAGGTGACGTTCGTGTTGAAGTGGACGCGGCCAGGATCGGAGATGGCAGGCAGAAGCCCGGCAGTGACATTGAGGTTGGTCTTGCTGAACCGGAAAAAATTAGCGTTTGCGTAGAGCAAACCAGCGGCGAGGTTCTGGGTGTTCCCTGAGACAGCCGACTGCTGATACCTGGTGTTTTACCAGACTACCCCGCCAAGAACAGAGATGCTCGTCCGGTTCGTATTTTTCAGATACCTGCCGACGCCACCACCGAGGCTGGTCTGAAGCGAGATTCCCTGCACTGAGCTCTGCAAGAAGTCGGCGATGGACAGGAGGTCGGCTTCCGCGCGGCGCGAAAATCGAAACTTGGCCACGGTTAGCGGGACACGGGAAGCTTGAGGGCCTTACGAACACGGCCGAAGACGTTGCCTTCGGCGATACCGCTGGTGTCGCCTTCATCGATAGCCGCTCGAAGCGCTGCAAGTTTGGCTTCGTACTGCTGTTCTTCGCGCTCCAGGGTCCGTAATCCGGCGCGCACGACTTCACTGGCGTTTTCGTAGCGCCCACTCTTGACCTTTTTGGCGACGAAGTGGTCAAGCTCATCGGTCAAATTCACGTTCCGGGTAGGCATGGCGTCGGCCCTTTCGATGGTGGCATTCCGAGAACACAATAGCATAATTGGCAAAGATTGCCAATGGTAGAATTCCGGGAGTCCTGGAGTGGCGTGGTATCTTTGCGCTTCCGCCAGTGTAGGACCTATTGCGTCTCTCCTGCTTCAATCTTCTGGTGGTACTCATCCACAGCGTCATTCCATTCTTGAAGTTCTGCGTCGGTCAGAAAGTGTACGTTGGTTTCTGTCACGATGCGGCCAGTCTTGTTCATCGCGTAAACAATGGCCGGATCGATTCCAGAATCACCCGCAGCCTGCAACAAACTTTTCCATATTTCATCAGTGGACTCATCGCTAAGAAATTGGGGAGCGGCGACGCCTGGGTCGAAAAACAATGGATCATCCAGCCCCGGTTCACGGCCAAACTGTTCTCGAAACAACTTCTTTTGCTGAGCGATGATTTCGGCGGTCTCATGATTGATTGGAATGATCTTCTCATCCTCGCCGACCCGGTGCGAGCGTTTCGTGCGAGCCGTTCGCCGTGCTAATCTCTTCGCCATGAGTTTCAACCTCCTGTGCCCTGCGGCGGCATGGCAAGGCATCATTTTATCAGCCCCTTCTGCATCGTTTGAGTGAGCAAACATGCCTTATTCTTCATGTAACGATCATGTAACAATAAGCTGCTCCTGCTGCTCCCACCTGTGTCTTAGAGGTATTTACAGCACCACCTGCGCCCTCTAAGTTTTTGTAAAGCCGTTAGGGGGTTTTCCTTTCACGGCGGTAACACGGGTTCAAATCCCGTCGGGGACGCCAACCTTATCAACCACTTGCAAATCCCCTTCAGAATTTTGTAGGTCCGTTACGGTCCGATAAGCCTCGGTGCTTGGTTTTTCTTCGTTTTTGTCGAGCAGCAAGCTCACAACTCGGCTCTGTATCGAGGCAAGTGGAGAATGCTCCCTTTCGAGGTGGAGAAAAGCGCGACTAAATGAACATCTAAGAGATCTGGTGCCAGCGGAGAGATTCGAACTCTCAAACACCTGTTTCTAAGACAGGCTGCTATTCCAATTCGCACACGCTGGCACTCTGGTGCACAGGGGAGGATTTGAACCTCCGCGTCCCATCGGGGAGACCGGGTTACAGCCGGTCCGTTTCGGCCGGGCTCACGCACCTGTGCAAACTTGGCGGAAGGTAGACGAATCGAACGCCCATCGCTCATCACGATGCCCTGGTTTTCAGGACCAGTTGCCGGCCGTTCAGCAGTACCTTCCGCATGGCGGAGAGTACGGGAGTTGAACCCGTCAGCCTCTTGCGAGAGCCCTTGTGTAGCAGACAAGTTACCGTCCGGCCCACTCTCCGTCGAATTGTCAAAGAACGAAAGAATTCTGGTAGGCCCGGTGGGATTTGAACCCACAAAAGGCTGCTCTTGAGGCAGCTACGTATGCCAGTTCCGTCACGGGCCTGAAGCTATAAATTGTGCAGGAGTTAATAACTCAGTCGGGATGGACTGAGTCGTAATGACGATCGAAATTGAAGCAGGCGCTTCACAAGGTCAATTTAGCATGAAACCGTTGGTAGTGCACGCGTTTTTCGGCGGCCAGCCTTGGAACCGCAGGCTATCCACGACTGATGCAGATTTGGCGCAGCGGAGGCCATTCGAGAGGAAACCAATTCGTTTTCCAAAGAGACACCATCCCTAAGCCTTCGGCTTAGGTCGGTGCAGGCCGTCCGAAGACTAGCGAACGCGGCTCGAACAATCTCGGACTTGGTTCGCCCTTTTTCGGGTTCTGTTCGAGATCGGTTCGACACCGCAGTTGTTATTCCCACCAAGAATCCGCCGTTGCGAACCTGGGTCGAGACCTGATCGTCAGAACGGAAATAGAATTCCCTTGTCCTTCAACTTTTCAAATCGAGCGGCGACAAACCGGTAGAGCTGCGCTGGTCGTTGGCCACCTCTTCGATACTCCGGCAGCGGTTTCAGGATCTTCAGCAGAGACAGTTTTCGCCGGAAGTTGCGCTTGTCGAGCTGTTTTCCAAGAATTGTTTCGTACACTTCCTGCAACTCCGTGAGCGTGAATTTCTCTGGAAGCAACTGAAAACCAACAGTCGTGTATTCCAGCTTGTTGCGGAGGCGCTCCAGTGCATAGTTCAGAATCCCGGCGTGGTCAAACGCTAGGGTTGGTAATTGGTCCATCGCCCACCACTCGGCTTCGGCAGCATCGGTGCCCGCGCTTAGCGGACGGTCCGCCGAAATCAGGGCGAAGTACGCCACTGTGATCACGCGCCCCCTGGGATCTCGTCCAACGTCTCCAAACGTATAAAGTTGCTCCAGGTACACATCAGCGACTCCCGTTTCTTCTCGCAACTCCCGCAATGCCGCCTTATCCAAATCCTCGTCATCGTGGACGAAACCACCTGGAATTGCGAACTGCCCCTGAAATGGAGCCGCGGCACGCTTCACCAACAGGACTTTGAGGGTCCCGGACTGGATCGTGAAGATTACGATGTCAACGGTAACTCGCATCGGCGATTCTCAGGATACGACAAGCCGGGCACTCTGTTCCGCGGCGCGCACATGAGCGATGGCTCCCGAGTTGAACTGCAGAAAGTCCGCTTCCATGCCGTCGCTGAAGATTACACCGTACGAAGGCATCCGGGATTCGATCGTAAGCTCTTCTCCAGTCTGAAGGATGCCAGCAACGATACCGGCCTGCGAGTGGCGGCTGACGAATGGTTCGCGCACCACAAAAAGAAGTCGCCGGTCTTCCCATGGCATGCGCACCGGCGTCAATGGGGGTCCTCCGCAGAAGCGCGAAACGCCGGCTGCCATGTTGAACACCGACGAAACCCACCCTGTCGACCCTGCTCCCGTCGAGACCAGCACGCCGCTCGAAGACTGAATCTCCGATTCTTGGCCACATGTGATCCGATACAGCGCGGAAATGTGACTTCGAGCTCCCAGAAGGAAGTCGTTGAATGCCAGCAGCCGCTGCCCGTCGTCAAGTCTCACCTCCGCCAAAGTGATGTCGCGAATCTTGGCTCGCTCCTCCATCACCTGCTCTACCGCCCCGCGTGCCTGGTTCGGCAGGAAGGGTAAGAGGATTCCGTCAAACCGGGCCGGTTCTGGATTCACCGCCACAATCGGCTGGGCCCCCACATACTTCGCGGTGTTCGCCACCAGTCCGTCCTGCCCCAGTGTCACCACCAGATCCTCTTTCTGAAAATGAAACGTCGAAACCAGGCTCCGGTCCACCGGTTGCTGCGGCAATTTGAAATCCAGGGACCGGCGGAGCGTCTCCAGCGCGAAGCGGTAGGCATCGTCCTCGCGCTCATAGTCGGCAAAGTCCCCGCCCGCGTGCTCGATGTAGAACTTGGCCTGGGACCGCGTGTTGAAGCGCTCCACCAGTTCCTGCAACCGTGTTTTGCGGGTTACGATCACCAGTTTCTTGTACATGGCTATCTTCCTGCGGTGCCGATCCCTGTCGTTCCGATCAATGACTTCAGCAGGTCGGGTGAAACGTTTAGTTCGCCGATCTTCTGCGCATTCTCAGCCATTTCCTGAAATGCCATCGCAATCATGGCCTTGGGATCTGCGCCTCTTCCCCCCAGCATCATCAGCGCCTTCCAGTCGAGATCGCGCAGAGGCTTCAGTATCTCGGTGAGGGCATAAGCGCGGACATCCGCATCCTTGCGATCGTTTTCGGCGCGACGGGAGACGAGTTGTAAACGCTTCTCTTCGACCGATATTTCAGCCGCCATCTGGGTTTCGCGAATTTCCCGTTTCTGTTGCTCCGCTGCGATCTCGGCCGCCAGTTGCGTCTCGCGAATTTGGCGTTTCTTCTGTTCGACTGCAATTTCGGTATTGAGTTCGCTCTCCTTGATCATCCGTTCGTTTTCCACGGCGGCGTTGCGGCGCGCGTAGATTGCCTCGTCGGCACGGCCCTGCAACCCCTCTCGCGCCTCAGCTTCGAGGGCCCTAGCCATTTCTGGCGTGGGCTTGATGTCCAGGATCGACAACGCCAGAATTTCCAACCCCATGCTGGAAACTGCTTCCGATTCCTTGAGTCTTGCCTGCGCCTCCGCCACGATCAACTCCGAACTAACCAGCATCTCCTTGAGCGAGAGGCGTTGTGCAACCGCACGAGTCAACGATTGCAGAGTATTGACCAGACGTTCCGGCAATTTCTGTCGGTCGCGCGAGTGGTCCTCAAAGTAGGAGGTGTTCCGCTTGTCGATCGTGAAATCAAGCAGAGATGCCAGGCGCTTCGGGTCGGTGACCCGGTAAGTAAGTTGTCCCTGGATGGTGACGGACTGGAAGTCTGCGGTTGTCTCCGGGAACACGAAGGGGACATCGGCGCGCGCCAGAGGCACCGCCACGATCGTGGACGTGGGGGCCCAGTAGAAGAACGATAGTCCGGCGCCTTCGCGCTTGATTTTGCCATGTTTGTACTGCAGAACGTAGGTTGTCGGCGGCACTTTCATGAAGCTGAGCATTGCGAGCACCTCCATTAGTGTCTCTATGACACTTATATTAGTGTCTATAAAACACCATGTCAAGGAAATTCTGGACGTCTTCATAGCTCCCTGAAGAGATGGGGTGAACGATCTGCAGCGGTTGCCGGCAAAACGGATTGTTAAGGCATTTGCTTTGTTACTGTTAAAGTTGAGCGGAGGTGGGGCGATTGTAGTTGCGCTTGTAGCGATTAATTGCTACTATGGTTGCAGTTCTAGCGAATGACTGGCGTGGTTGAGGAGGTCAGGATGTCTACATTTCCAGTTTCGATTGCCGAGTCCGAAGAGGAACAAGTCCGGGAGCTAGCGCAAATGATGATCCGACAAAGAGCCGCATTGGTCGGCCCCGACGACCAGAGGCACGAAATTCCGGATTCCGTCTACCGCCTCCTGCTTAGCGTTCTGAAAATCATGCAAGAAGGTAAAGCAGTGTCGATCGTCCCGCAGATGCAAGAGCTCACTACACAGCGAGCTGCGAATCTCTTGGGAGTTTCACGCCAGTTTTTTGTCCGACTCCTCGATGATGAAAAACTCCCTTTCCATCGGGCGGGGACACACCGGAGGGTATATTTGAAAGACGTTCTTGAATTCAGGAAGCGGCGTGATCAGCAGAGAAAAGAATCCATTGAGAGAATCGCCAAAGAAGACGTTGCCCGGGGAACGTACGACGATTTTCCCTTGCCCAAATAAGGGCGCCCAGTTCGACCGATGACAGCGGACTTTCCTGTTGTTCTCGATGCTTGCGTGCTCGTGCCAGCCTCTCTGCGCGACACGCTCCTCCGTTGCGCCGAGAGGCGAATGTATCTCCTGCGTTGGTCGAACGAGATTCTGGACGAACTCCGGCGTACATTAGTTGAAAAGCTTGGTCGTTCTACTGAGCAAGTGGAACACCTACTGGCAGAGCTCAACCAGCACTTTGCCGATTCCAAAGTCGAGGGATACGACCGCCTCGTGGCGCTGATGACCAATGACCCAGGAGATCGTCACGTCGTCGCAGCTGCGGTGAAATGCGGAGCCGAGGCGATCGTTACTTTCAATCTGAAGCATTTTCCTGAAGCTGCGCTCGACACATGGAATATCGAAGCTCAGCATCCGGATGAGTTTCTTAGCCACCTTTATCACTTGAACTCTGACCTTATGGTTCACATCTTGCACGAACAAGCAGGATTTATCGGCAAGACACTGGGCGAACTCCTTGGAGTACTAAAGCGGGGAGTACCGAATTTCGTGCAGCTGATTGCTGATTCAGTTGGACTGACGACCGTCTGAGCGGCAAAAAAGCAAGCTGGCGAGCGGGGTCGAATTAACGCAAGGACCTGATAAAAGCGGCATCTAACTATTGGCTTACAGTGTTTCACAGAGGTACAGGATTTAGAATCAGCGTGCGGAGGTCAGAGTGATGCGTCGCGCGTTCTGTTTTGGACCGATCACCTACCTAATTAGTTGCTTGACTGCTGCTTCTTTCGCGCAATCGTTCAAGTCCGTCCAGCGCGCAGTTAGCGAGCGCAGGAGAGATAATTCCACCCTGGGGAGTCCCGTCCGTCGTTTCGTGAAGAACGTGTTTATCCATGTACCCGGATTTCAACCACTTTTGGAGAATGACTCGGTCGATCGGGACGTGAGCCAAAAGCCAATCGTGTGAAATCTTGTCGAAGCAGGACTTGATGTCGCCCTCCAGAATCCACTGCGTGTTTGCGCTTCTCAGTGCTTTGAAGCACTGTTCGATCGCATCGGCGCAGGACCGCTGCTGACGAAACCCATAGGAGTTCTTGTCAGCGGTGGTTTCCACAACGGGGGCGAGTGCGAGCAGATACAGTGCTTGCTGTGCTCGATCCTTCATCGTGGGAATTCCGAGCGGACGCATCGTTTTGCCGTCCGACTTTGGGATGTAAACACGCCGCAGGGGCTGAGGTTGATAACCCCTACGCTTTAGTGCATGTACTGCTCGTGTCTTCTTCTCTGGAGTGTCCCAAATTTCTTGGTCCACCCCGGGGGTTTTCTTGCCGTTGTTTTCCGTCACTCGTCGAACGGCGAGAACTTTGCCGCTGTAGGAGTGGGTCAGCAAACGTTGCAGAGCTCGCACCCTGCCCCATCGGCTGGCCTTCGTTGCCTGCACGATACGCACTTGGAGTCGGCGAACGTTGCGGTTGATGTCCCGCCAGTCGATGGCGTACCATTCCGCCGCTTCGGGTGAGACCGCACCAACAGCTTGCGCTGTCGGTTTACCCATGACAGAGAAACCGGAAGCCTCTGTGCTCACTGCAAGAAGAGCCGCGCAGCATCTTAGGCTCTTTGACCCTCACGACGCTTACGAGTGTTTGTGTATTCTGAACCGAGTAGCCAGACCCCATTGCTGGGGCCCGGCCCTCTAAGAACCGGACGTGAGACTTTCGTACTCATCCGGCTCAAGCCCTGCGAACGCCTCTTTAAGGGAGACGCGGCTTCGATACGGAAAGACGCTGGCGGTGAACCCTGTCGTGGCACTCCGGATGAAGTAGAACGCGGTTTTCAGCACTCTTCGAACCACCCTTCACAAGAGGGACGCAGTGGTGAAGGCGCCAGCCCGTGATCCGAGTGATTTTGATATTGCAAACAGCGCAGAGGCCGCGTTGTTCCGTCCAGAGAAAGCGAAGAGTCTTGGTACCCCGGAACGTGTCCAGCATATGAGAACCTTCCCGATCTTCGAAGTAGGTTTCGTACGCAGGATCGTACGGGTTGGCTGCGCCTTTGACTTTTATGTGTCGTTTGATGGGTGTGCTCTTGGCGCGGTACAGCCACACCTTGCGAGGCTGTCCCTCGTCATCGTAGCGTTCCCCGAAGAAACACCGGTTGTGTCTCCGACTGCGCTCATAGTATTTCTCTCTGAGCCAGGCCGAGGACTTTTTCGGATGCCTTCTCCGTGCCCACTGCCGCAGACTGTGGAAGATAGAATGATCAACGTGTGAGAAAGTACGTTTGCTGACCACGTGCCGATGATAGCTAACCCAACCCCGAATCTTTGGGTTGAGTTGATCGATCAAATCGGCGGCCGACATGCCAAGCCCGGCTTTGATTGTTGCCCGGATTCCCGCCAAGAAGGTTTTAACGTTCTTCTTGGAAGGCTTGATGAGCAGCTTCCCGTTAGGGTAGCGGCGCACGTTTTGTCCGAGGAAATCAAAGCCTTTCTCCACGTGCGTAATGACGGTCTTCGTGGGAGAGAGTTTGAGCCCGCGTTGTTGAAGGAATTGCTCAACGAGGGGTTGGACCTCTCCTTCCAGCAAGTCTTTCGATTTACTGGTGACGACGAAATCATCCGCATAACGAATGAAATTCACAGAGGGATATGAGCCTCCAAGGGACTTGAGACGCTTTTTTGCAGGGTATTTCTCCTGCAGGAGTTGCTCCAGCCCGTCCAGCGCGCAGTTAGCGAGCGCTGGGGAGACAATACCGCCTTGTGGGGTTCCATCCGCCGTTTCGTGGAGGACGTGTTTATCCATGTACCCGGATTTCAACCATTGTTGGAGAATGGCGCGGTCCATCGGGACGTGTGCCAGAAGCCAATCATGGGAAATTTGATCGAAACAGCTTTGGATGTCCGCCTCCAGAATCCACTGCGTGTTCGGTGCATTAGACAGCGCGATGAAGCACTGTCCAATGGCATCGGCGCAGGACCGTTTCTGACGAAACCCATAGGAGTTTCGATCAGCGTTAGTTTCCAGCACCGGATCGAGCGCCAGCAAATGCAAGGCTTGGTGAGCTCGATCGATCATGCAGGGAATTCCGAGCGGACGCCTTCGGCCATCAGATTTGGGTATATAGACGCGTCGTAGAGGTTGTGATTGGTAACCCCTACTCTTCAATGCATGTACAGCCTGAGTTTTATTTTCCGGTGTTTTCCAGATGATCTGGTCCACACCTGGAGTTTTCTTGCCAGTATTTTCCGTCACTCGTCGAACGGCGAGAACCTTGCCGCTGTAAGAGTGGGTCAGCAGACGTTGTAGGGATTTCACCTTGTTCCATCTGCCGGCCTTCGTTGCCTGCACGATACGCACTTGGAGTCGACGAACGTTTTGGTGGATGGTCTGCCAATTAATGGCATACCATTCCGCCGCTTCGCTGGAGACCGCACCAACAGTTTTGGCTGTCGTCATCTGCTTTGTCCCCTAAGCCGATTAATCAAGTTCTCTCGTGTGCAGCACCACGGGGAAGTCTGCCCGCTTTCACGGTCGGTGATGTAGTCGATAAAACAGACGCAACCGATATCTGCCCCATTACAGAGCAGCATTCGCTTTCTCTCCGATCTCTTGCCCGCACCGCCATCGATCCTCCTTGCGGTTGATCTTTCCCCTTTTGCTTCCGGGGAACGATAACCGAGTAGCCAGGCAGCCTTGCGGCTGCCCAGCCCTCTAAGAACCGGACGTGAAAGTTTCCCTTCATCCGGCTCAAGCCCTTCGAACGCCTCTTTCAGGGAGACGCGGCTTTGATACGGAAAGATTCTGGCTGTGAACCGTGTCATGGCACTCTGGATGAAGTAAAACGCGGTTTTCAGCACTCTTTGACCCGCCCTGCACAAGAGGGACGCAATGATGTAAGCGCCATCCTGTGGTCCGCGTAATCGGTAGCTGGCAGACCGTGCAGAGCCCGCGTTGCTCGTGCCAGATATAGCGAAGCGTACGAGTGCCCCGAAATGCCTCCCGCATATGAAACCCTTCTCGTTCTTCAAAGTAGGTTTCAAAAGCCGGATCGTAAGGGTTAGCTTCGCCTTTTACCTTGACGTGGCGTTTGATGGGGATGTTTTTGGCGTGGTACAGCCAGACTTTGTTCAGCTGTCCGTTATCATCACAGGTTTCGCCAAAAAAGCACCAATCGCGGGACCCACGCTTCTCAAAGTATTTCTTTTTGAGCCAGTGTGAGCTTTTCTCCGGATGCCTCCCGCGTGCCCATTGCCACAACTTATAGAAGATGGAGTGATCCACGCTT
>Ga0181532_10001836_pt1 | contig 20209 bp, 9 predicted proteins | sample PEATcosm2014_Bin_33_FD_119768 | JGI IMG/M metagenome (GOLD analysis project Ga0181532, IMG submission 119768) | Peatland microbial communities from MTU Mesocosm Facility, Houghton, MI, USA - PEATcosm2014_Bin11_30_metaG | ecosystem: Environmental > Terrestrial > Soil > Wetlands > Peat | place... | reverse complement strand
GACGTAATACTTGAAATAGTACGCCGCAGTGGACGTGCGCAGCGTGATGGTGATCATGATGATCAGCGCCAGGAAGAACAGCACCAGCCACGGCCCATTATGCGCCAGGTCTTTCACATCCTCCCGCACGCGCGTCCTCTGGGCCGGCGGCGGAGCGATGCGCTCGCGTGTGTTCAGGAACGTCAGCGCGAATAACCCCGAAGCCGCCACGCCCCACAACGCCATCGTCAGCGGCCAGCCCAGCCTTTCGTTGCCCCCGCCGAGCCCTTTCACCAGGAACGGCGTCGCCGCCGTGACCAGCGTGCTCCCCCCGAATGCAAAGATGAAGCGCAACCCGTTGATGGTGGTCCGCTCCTGCGGATCGCCCGACATGACACCCGAGAGCGCGTTGTAGGGAATATTGATGCCGGTGTAGCACGCCATCAGCAGCAGGTACGTGGCGTAAGCCCAAACCAGCTTCCCTGCGCCGCTGAGAGCGGGCGTGCTGTAGGTGAGCACACCGGCCACCACCAGCGGCGGCGCCATCCAGAGCAAATAAGGACGAAACTTGCCAAACCGGCTGTGGGTCCGGTCGGCCACCGCGCCAATGACAGGGTCGGTAAAAGCGTTGACGATCTTGATGGCAAACAGCATCGAGCCCGCGGCGGCGGCCGAGATGCCGAAGGTATCGGTGTAGAAGATCATCAGGAAGGTTGCGATATTGGCCCAATAGAAATTGAACCCCATATCGGCCACACCGTAGCTGATCTTCTCGCGCCAGGTTAAAGGGGGCGTTACCAAGGTCGGATGTTACCAATCACATCTGATTCGAGGCTCCGTTAGACATAACAGATGGGGTGGCCGACGGGATTTGAACCCGCGACAGCCAGATCCACAATCTGGGGCTCTAACCGGGCTGAGCTACGGCCACCATCTGCGGACAGAATAGGTTTGCGTGAGCGGCGCGTCAAGAGTGCGCTGGCCTGCTGTTGCTGGTCCCCAAATGGCTTTACCTGAATCGCGTTTCGCTTAGAGTTGTGGCATGGTGACGCTTGAAGCCAGCAAACTGTTCTGCCAGCTCAATCCGGCGGAGCTAAAGGCCTTGCGCCAGATCGCCCGGGAGCAGCAGTTTCCTGCCGGGACGGAAATCTTCAAGGAAGGAGACAAGGGCGACGGGGTTTACGTGGTGAAGGAAGGCGAGGTGGAGATTTCAGGTCTTGTCCACCAGAATGTTCGGCTGGTGTTCTCGCAGATTGGTCCTGGGGACCTGTTCGGCGAAATGGCCGTAATCGAGAACAAGCCCCGCTCAGCCTGTGCTGTCGCCAAGCATGACACCGTGGTCTATTTCATCGCGCGAGCCGAGATGGTGACGCTGGTCGAGCGGTCGCCTGCTCTCGCGCTGGGACTCCTGCGGGAGATCAGCCGCCGGCTGCGCGAATTCAACCGCCAATATCTGCGCGAGGTGCTGCAAGCCGAGCGCTTGGCCCTGGTCGGTCGGTTCGCCCGCTCAATCGTGCACGACCTGAAGAACCCGCTCAACATCATCGGTCTCACCGCCGAGATGGCAGGAACCGAGCAGGCCTCGTTGGAGATGCGGCAGCAAGCGCGCGACCGCATCCGCAAGCAGGTTGACCGGATCAGCGAGCTGATAAATGAGATCCTGGACTTCACCCAGGGATCGCAGTCGGACTTTGTGCTCGCGCCGTGCGACTACGGGGCCTTTGTGCGCCAGGTTGTCGAGGAATTGGCGCCCGAAGTCAGCCTGAGATCGGCAACGCTGGAGCTGGAAACCGCCCCGCCCGGCATGGAAGTGCTGCTGCACCCCAAGCGGATGCGCCGAGTGTTCTATAATCTGGTTCACAACGCGACCGACGCCATGCCTGATGGCGGCCGGATCCGGTTGCGCTTTCACGCCACTCCAACAGAGGTGATAACCGAAATCGAAGACAGCGGTGAGGGCATACCGCCGGAGATGGCCGGGCAGTTGTTTGAAGCATTCGCCACGCACGGCAAGGCCCACGGCACCGGCTTGGGCCTTTCGATTTGCAGGCGGATCATTCAGGATCACCAAGGCTGGATTACAGCGCGGAGTGAGCCGGGCCGCGGAGCAGTCTTCTCCTTTGGCCTGCCCCGATACGACAGGGCAAAGGGCAAATGAAGCTTCCTCGGCGTTTCCACTGCGCGTGCGTTGCCAAGTCCGAAGGCCGAAGTCCGAAGGCCGAAAGAAGGCCGAAATCCAAAACCCCAAACCGCCGGCGCACGGTCGTGGAACGCGGCCCTCAGAGAAGCCCCGCTCAGAGTGGGACCGCCCGGCTACGGGGCTCCGGGGGGCTCCTCTCCCGGAACAACGATGGGCTGGGTGACTTCGCACTAAGGACTTCGGACTTCCTTCGGGTTTCGGCCTTCGGGTCTCGGACTTCACTGCTATGAATCGCATCCGCCTTCTGCCCGAGCAAGTGGCGAATCAAATCGCCGCCGGCGAGGTGATCGAGCGGCCCGCGAGCGTGGTGAAGGAGTTGGTCGAGAACGCGCTGGACGCACAGGCGGTGCGCGTAACGGTGGAAATTCAAGCCGGAGGGCGCAGCTTGATCCGGGTAACCGACGATGGGATGGGCATGAGCCGCGACGATGCATTGCTCTGCCTGGAGCGCCATGCGACCAGCAAAATCCGCAGGGCGGAGGACCTGGCAGAGATTGGCACCATGGGCTTCCGCGGAGAGGCCCTGCCGAGCATTGCCAGTGTCAGCCGCTTCACCCTGACGACGCTGGAGCGCGCCGGCGATTCGCCCGAAGGCACTCAGATTATTATCGCCGGTGGGGAGATTCTGGAGGTCAAGGCAGCGGGCACATCACCCGGAACAACGGTCGAGGTGCGCCAGCTTTTCTTTAACCTGCCTGCGCGCCGAAAGTTTCTACGGACGGAGGAAACCGAGGCTGGCCACATCCAGCATTATCTGATGTTGGCCGCGCTGGCATTCCCGGAAGTGGCCTTCTCCTTCCAGAAGGACGGGCGCTCAGTGTGGCAGTTGCCCGCGGTTAAAACCGGCGGGGACGCGGCGGCGCGGCTTGGTGCGTTGAGGGAACGCCTGCGCGCACTCTATGGCCCGGAGCAAAAGCTACTAGCGGTGGATTTCACCGCCGAGTTGGAGTCCGCCACGACGCAGGAGGAGGGCGAAGCTACTCCTGCACTTGCGTGCCGCCTTTGGGGATTCATGGGTGGACCAGGAGTGTCTCGCTCTACCCGTGAAGATCAGCACCTGTTCGTCAACCGCCGCCCAGTCGAGAATCGCGGACTGAACTTCGCGCTCCTAGAAGGGTATCACACCGCCCTGATGAAGGGGCGCTACCCGGTGTGCTGCCTGTTCCTGGAAATCCCCCCGGCGGAAGTGGACGTGAACATCCACCCGGCCAAGCGCGAGGTGAAGTTCCATCGTGAGTGGGAAGTGCGGCGGCTTGCCGCCCAGGCGATCCGGCAAACGCTCCTGGACTTCCACGCAGGGCAGACCGGCGTGAAGATCCAGCCACCGCCCGAAAGCAGGAGCCAAACCACCGCCGCCGGAGCGCAGATTGCGGCATCCACTTCGGCCCCGGAGCAAACCCCCTTGCCTAATTTCCCGACCGCTTCGACTCATGCAAAGCCCGCGGCGCAGGCCGTTCCGCCGCAGCCCTTTCCCTTGCCCTCTCTAATCCCACCTTCCTCAAAGACGGAGGCAACCGCCCCCGCTCGACAGGCAACACCCCCAACCCAACCCAGCCCCGCGACCCCGGCAGTGGTGGTCAGTGCTCCGCCGCCGCCTGACATCCCTGTGCCACTGCTGAAAGTTCCGTTGCGCCTGGTAGGGGTGATTGGGAGGCTTTACGTTGTGTTGGAGTCCGACCTCGGGCTGGTCCTGCTCGACCAACACGCCGCGCACGAGAGGATCCTGTTCGAGCAAATGCTCAACCGGCTGGAGCGCAACGACCAGGCCCCTTCGCAACGGCTGTTGCTCCCGGAAACTGTGGAACTCTCCGCGCGGGATGCGAGCTTTCTGCGGGAACAGTTGCCCGTGCTCACACGTCTGGGCGTCGGCCTGAGCGAGTTTGGTGAACGCACCTTCCTGCTCGACGCCTTGCCCCCCTTTGTGAAGGCCCCGGCCCCACGCCAGTTTGTTCTGCAGCTTGTGGATGAACTCAAGGCTGTCGGGCAGGAGGTCAATTCCCTGCGGCTTGGCGAACATACCGTGGCCAAAACAGTCTGCCGCCATGCCGTGAAGGCCAACGACCCGCTTGCGGGGCCGGAACTCGAAAGCCTGATCGAGGATCTGCGCCACTGCGCCATGCCCTACACCTGCCCGCATGGCCGCCCGACGCTCATCGAAATGAACTTCCGCGAGCTGGAGAAGAAGTTCGGGCGGACGGCGTAGGCTGCCCGTAACTTTGCAGGTCCAGGCGACCACGGGACATCGGAGCGCAGACATTCCTGTCCGCCAGTTCGTGCGTCGGGGCGTGGCGGACAGGAATGTCCGCGCTCCAATGCGACCAGGTGAGTAGTCGCGGCTGCTCTATCTCTGGACGCGCGCGCTCCCGCCTTTGACCAGCGCTTCGACTTCCTTAAGTGACGCCATCGAAGTGTCTCCCGGCGTCGTCATCGCCAGCGCGCCGTGCGCAGCGCCATACTCGACGGCTTTCTGCGGGTCGTTGAACTGCATCAGGCCGTAAATGAGCCCGCTGGCGAAACTGTCGCCGCCGCCGACCCGGTCCAGAATCTCCAGGTTCTCGCGGTTGGGTGCCTCGAAGAACTTGCCGCCCGCCCAGCAAATCGCCCCCCAGTCGTTGAGGGTGGCCGTTTTAACCGCGCGCAGCGTGGTGGCCACGACTCTGAAATTGGGGTAGGCCTTCACCGCTTGCCCGATCATCTGCTTGAAGGCCGTCACGTCAATCCGGGAAAGGTGCTCGTCCAGACCTTCCACCTGGAAACCGAGGCAGGCCGTGAAGTCCTCCTCGTTGCCGAGCATCACGTCCACGTGCCGGGCTATCTCCCGGTTGACTTCCTGCGCGCGCTTCGGGCCGCCTATGCTCTTCCAAAGCGAGGGACGATAGTTGAGGTCGTAAGAGACAACGGCACCGTGCTTGCGGGCGGCCTGGACAGCCTCAATCACGACCTTGGGCGTCGTGTCGCTGAGCGCCGCGAAGATGCCGCCCGTGTGGAGCCAGCGCGTGCGGAGCTTCCCGAAGACATGGTCCCAGTCAACATCTCCCGGCTTAAGCTGGCTGACGGCAGTATGCCCGCGGTCGAAGATAGCCAGCGCGCCGCGCACGCCGAAGCCGCGCTCGGCAAAGTAGAGGCCGTTCCGCGCAGCGTGGCCCACGCCATCGAACGGGACCCATTTGATGAACTCGGTGCCCACGCCGCCCTGCAAGATGCAGTCCTCCACTAAACGGCCAACATCATTGTCAGCGAGGGCGGTGCAAACAGCGGTCTTCAGCCCGAAGCACCGCCGCAAGCCGCGCGCGACATTGTATTCGCCGCCGCCTTCCCAAACTTTGAATTGGCGTGCTGTGCGCACACGCCCTTCGCCGGGGTCAAACCGCAGCATGACTTCCCCAAGTGCAATCAAGTCGTAGGTGCCAGATGCGGCAGCTTTAACATTCAGGATGCCCATAGCATTTTGAGGTACAGAAGAGAATCTGCGCAGAGGAGCGCCGGCACTCAATCAATTTCTGCCACCTGGAACGATCTTTCCCAGCACCACGGCCTGCCGGGCGCCGGTCGCGTTGGGCACATTGCCAGAACGGCCATGCACGGTTTCGTGGGCCACGATAGCGAAGGCCAATGCTTCTTTGGCTGCGTTGGCAATGCCGAAGTCTTCATGCGTCAAAAGCTCTGCCGTGCCGAGCCGCTCGCTTAGCATCCTGCGCAACACGGGGTTCTTCGCGCCACCGCCCCCCAGAATGACCTGCAAGCGCCTGAGCCCGTCCGCCGTGAGCCCCGGAAAGACAAAACGCCGGCAGGCTGAGGAAATTGTCTCTGCCGTGTAAGCCGTCGCCGTGGCGATTAGGTCCTCGTCCCGGAGCCGCACCCCTTTGGCGGACGATAGGATTTCTTGCAGAAAGGCCTCACCGAACTCTTCGCGCCCAGTGGTCTTGGGCGGAGGGCGTTTGAGGAAGGGATGCGACATCATTTGCGCCAGCAGCCTCTCAGAAACCTTGCCCCGCGCAGCCCACTGGCCATAGTGGTCAAACGTCTGCCGGCCCTTGGTTGCCCGGCTAACCAGCGCATCCATCACCATGTTGCCCGGCCCGGTATCGAAGGCCATCACGTCCTCCAAATCCGCGCGCGCGGGCAGGAACGTGAGGTTTCCGATGCCGCCGATGTTCTGCACGATGCGCGGGCGCCTGCCATCCGTGAATAGCGCCCAGTCCGCATACGGGACCAAAGGCGCCCCCTGCCCACCTGCCGCCATGTCGCGCACGCGGAAATCCGCCACCGTCGTGATGCCCGTTCGCTCGGCGATCACCGCCGCCTCACCGATTTGTAACGTGGACGGCGTCCGCGCATTAGGCAGATGATGGATGGTCTGACCATGAGAGCCGATGGCGGTTATGGCCCTGGGCTGAAGCCCCGCCTTGCGAATGCATGCCAGCGCCGCGCGGGCGAAGTGCTCCCCGAGCACAAAGTTCAGTTCGCAAATCCCGGCCACCGTCCCGTGCAGACACACATCCAGAATCTGCCGTCGCAAACCGGGCGCAAACGGCTGCTGCGCGTGCGCCACGACCCTGGCTTGTAGTCCGCGCCCGGTACCGGAAATCTCCGCCACCACCGCATCAATGCCGTCCGCGGAAGTCCCGGACATCAGGCCGACAATGAGTTGCGGGCTGCGTCTTGCAGATCGCTGGAGTCGCACGGGCCGAGCGTAGAATAGCTGAAGGGGTTGAACAAGCCCCGCGATTGTTGATGGGTCAAACACGCCTCAACACCTCCGAGGCGAACCATCCCTCCAAATGGGTATGCAAAATACTCAGCAGGAAGCATGGGCACCTGGGGTAGTCACGAGGCGATTTCGATTGAGTACATCTGCCGCAACTCGGGCGGGCCTCACCGGGCACGGGTGTGCGCACCCTATGCCCTCCCTGGACCATCGAGAAAGGACTCCACTGGGTGCGCGACTGGAACTGGGACAAAGACCGGTGCCGATGATTGTTCGGACTAGCGGCGCGGTGTGAATCGAGGGTGATCCTGCAGTTGCGATATGCGTTCAGGATGCCGCCGTCTCGCTTACGGGTTGTCTATAGTTGGATAATGACTGCCAACCCACGGTTGATCTCGCTTGCTGCCCGACTGGGCGGCGCTTTTCTCCGGGGAACTGGAATCCTTGTCAAGATTTTGGCTGAGGGCATAGGCGAGGGTGGTCGGGTCCAACCATTTACGCAAGTCCGAGTGACCATCCGCGTAGCTGAAACTGGCCGTCGTCTGACCATGGAAAGCAGCCGGTGAATCTCCAAATTGAGCGTCGGCAAAACCGAGGGCGGGGGTTCCGGTATTCGCCATCTGCCAAGAACCTATATTTTCGCCGCGAAGGTCATCGCCCTCCACCCAGAGAAACCGATCACTCGGATGCATAAGCTGGGTTCGCTTCAAAAGGTACGGTGCGCTTTCGCCGTTAAGGCCGTTCACTCCGGAGTAGCTGTCATAGGCAAAGCCACCTCCTACGGGCATCTGGTAACGCGTGTCGCCGGGACAATGCACGATGTTGGCGTTGGCCGCGTATTTCCACAGCGGGCCGGCAAATGCGGGCGATGGTTGCTTGTATCCCATCTGGACTTTGTAAATCACCGTCTGTTGTGCAGAGTATCCAGCCGGTACGGTAACCAAAACATCGCTGGTCTGCGTGCGCCAATTGACCGGGCTTAGCGGGTATGTGCTAAAGCCGACCATCAGGTCATTGCTATCGTCAGCATACATCATCCAGGCGAGCGCCAGTTGTCTTTGATTGTTCACACAGGCGCTGCTGGTGGCTTTCGCTTTAGCCCGGCTGAGCGCCGGCAACAGCAGAGCGGCCAGAATCGCGATGATGGCGATCACCACCAGCAGTTCAATAAGCGTAAACCCGCGGCGGCACGCGCCGGACCTTCTCGCATCTTTCAATTTCATAGTCTGTTACAAGCCGGCGTGGAAGACTCGGCCTTCCACACCGGCTGAATCGGGGTCCGCCCGCCACCTAAAAGTGCTGAAGGGCGTAGAACTGCTGAGCAGTTCCGGTATCAATCGGAATGGTCAAAGTGTAAGTGCCATCGGCGCCAAACACATCGTTCGTAAACGTCGTCCAGGTGTCCAACGGCGCTGAAACATTGGTCGAAGTAAGGAAACTTAACGGGCCCCCGGGCACGCCGCCCGAGGAACTCAAAACCATATTCGTTCCGCTCACCATGACACCCAAGGTCGGCGGCGGCAAAAGGCCCGTAACCGTGATGATGCCGTTGCCGCCCGGCGCCAGTCCACTTGTGTTCCACGTATAGTAACCCAAATCAAGTGTCGTGAAATTGCCGGCCAACGTGCCACTAAAAAGCTTGAACGAGTCGCCAATGTGAAGCTCAGGGCCGACGTTTTCCACGGTGAGAGTTCCGCCCAATTGGATGGACTGGGCGATCAACACGTCGTTGCTGGGGCTGCTATCGCGATTGATTTCCATCACCGCGTTTCCGCCCAGCGTAACCGTGCCGGTCACCGTAAGCTTGCCGATGGGGTCGGCGGGAGCAATGGTTCCGCCGCCGGTGGTGTCCACACTTCCCAAAACCGTTCCGTTGCCGCCGAGGGTTTGACCGGTGGCAAGGGACAACGTGCCCGAGCCGACGGTGGTAACGTCGAGGGTGGCGCCGGCAGAGACCTTGATGTTGGTGCTGGCAAGACTGTTTACGGCCAGCGTGCCGCTGTTGATATACGTCGGACCGGTGTACAGGTTGTACCCGCTCAAAGTCCATGTGCCAGTGCCAACCTTGATGATAGTCGTTGAACCGTCGTCCGAGATGGTGCCGGCAAACGTCGCAGCCGTGCCTTTCCATCCGACACGGTAGGTCGGATATGCGCCGCTCTTAGTTCCGGGGCCTATAACGGCCAGGCTGGTTCCATTCAATGCGCCGATGTCATTGGTGCTGTAGGTGGCGACGTCGTGATCCAACGTGACCCCGTCGTTCAAGTTGATCGTGGCATTCGTATAACCGTAGGTGTTGTTGATGCGCATTTCGTCCCCGCCATTTTTGGCGGTTGCGTTGATCACTCCGCTGAAAGCAGACCAGTTACCGCTGAGCTGGTCCCGCACATAGTTCACCACCAGATTTAAAGTGCCGCCGCCCGACAGACTGCTTTGCAAGCCAGAGCCGGGGCCGGTGTCAACGGGTCCGCGGGGGAACATGATCAGCGTTCCGGTCTGGCCGGCGGGCACTACCAATGGATTATAAAGCGTGGGGTAGTTGATGCCCGTTTCGGGTCCAAACAACTGCAGTGTGCCGCCGTAGAATGTCACCGCGTTGGTGGTGCCCCCGAGGCCACTGCCGCCGGCTCCATTATTGTTGGCGGAGGTGCTGTTCAAGGCCAGCACGCCGTTGCTGAGCACCGTGCCGCCGCCGTACGTATTCGGATTATCAATGAGCAACGTGCCGGCATCAGTGGTAATGAGCGCGCCCGGGCCCGTGAGCGTGCCGGCCAGTTCGAGCGTCGTGCCGCCGGGCACGTCAAAGGATCCGCCGAGACCATTCAAGGTGGCACCGCGGTCGGTGCTTGCGTTCGGGCCGGTGTAGGCCAAGGTCGTTCCAAAAAGCACCAGATTGGTGGGATTACTGCTGGCCGCGCCAATTCCCGAACCCACGGTGCCATTGGCCAGAGCCGAGACGGCGAGCGTCCCGCCGCCGATAATGGTGGGTCCGGTGTAACTGTTGGTCGTCAGCACAGTCAGTGTTCCCGAATTGGTTTTAATCAATCCACCTGAACCGCCGATACCGCCCACGCCAGAGAAAGTGTAAGCGGTCGTATTGCTAACCACTACTGAGGCTGGCAATACGGTCTGGGGGAAATTCACCGTCGAATTGGCGGCTCCGCTTTGGTCGAAACGCACGTTGTCACCGGTCTGGAAAACAAACGGGGTCGCTCCACTAACCCAGTCGTAGGAGCTAGTATCCCAGTTGTTTAGCCCGCCACCGACCCAGATCAAATTCGCCGGGCCACGTGCAGGCGGACTAATGATTACGGCGATTTGGCCTGGTGGGTTGGTCAGGACCCCGGAGGCGCCAGACACATTGAGAATGAAGCTGGAAAGGGTGCCGTTGAAATTGCCGCTATAATTAATCAGAGGGTAAATGCCGCTTGGAATATAGGCGCCAAGAGGGCTAATCGTGAAGGTATTCAGTCCGGAGACCGTCAAGTCGCCAACGACTCTGATGAGATCGTTCGCGCCGCCGACACTGGACAATTCCATTACATTATTGACGGTGCCCGACTCGCTCAGGCCGGTTGAAAAGGTGAGGGTCCCGGCTGCGCCGCTGCCGCCCGGGCTGATGGCCCCGCCCGCGGCTGCTACTGGCACTGATCCACCCGTGACGGTGCCCAAGCCGGACAAGGTCAGGCTCAAGGTGAAGGCGGGATTCTGAGCTAGCATCTGAGACAGATCGAAGGTCGCGCCACTGGCCACAAAAACCGGGCAGGACATGAGGCCGGACGGGCCCAGGACCAGAGCGCCTTGACTGATGAGGGTGGTGCCGGAGGCAGTGTTGGTCCCATAGTAGGTCATGGCGTTGGAGTTTGTCTTGATCAAAGTCCCGGACCCGCTGATGGCGTTGGTGATGGCGAAAGCATCCGGCCGGTTGTAAAGCAGCGTGCCGCTCCCATTGATGACGATGGCCCCTGGACCGAGCGCTCCCAACCAACTGGTCACACCATCGCCGATTTGCAGAATGCCAGCATTGACGGTGGTGATACCTGTGTTAGCATTGGTGCCGGTCAAGGTGAAGGTGCCAGTGCCGTTTTTGGTGAGCAGCGAGGTGCCCAGGATTGTCCCGGCAAAAGTCGTGTTCAGGCCCAGCCCGCCGATGGCGTAATTCTCCGAGGTCGCCAACTGGGTGTTGGGACCGCCAGACAACGCTCCAAAGGAAGTGGCGGTCACCAGGGTAGAGTTCTTTTCAGTGAAATGGGCATTTCCATTTCCCAAATTAAGGGACATATTGACATTGCCCGCGTTGTTATTGGGGGAACCGTTGTTGAACCGGAAACTACCGGCGGTCGTGGAAGCGTCGCTGTTGACGCTGGAGATGATGATTGAACCTGTGAAATTTCCCATGCCGGCACTACCTCCATTGGTAATGTAGTTTCCGTTTCCGCCGGAGGTGACGGTCGAGGAAGAGGTCATATTCGTGATGATCACCGTCCCGCTTCCTTCCCAGGCGCCGTCCATGGTAAAGTTGCCAAGGTTTGCATCAATGATACTGGTGCCGTTGAAGTGCAAGACATTGCCCACAATCTTGTTAGCGGAACGAAGCGTTGCCCCATTGTTGTTGGTGATCACGCCCGTGCCGACGGCGCTGTTGCCGTTCGCATTGGCACCGCCTGGAATCAGCACGCCGCCATTCACTGAAATATTGCCAAGATAAGTGCCGTTGGCAGTGGAGCTGAAATTGTTAGTGCCGCCGCCCGTTAAGGTTAAAACAGTCGCGGTGGAATTGAGAAGCTGGCCGTTGATTGTCAGCGTATCGGCTACATTCCAGCTTTGGTTCGCGCCTAAAACCACCGGGCATGCCAAAGTCAGGCCCTGCGTCGCCAGACTCGTGTCAATGCCCGAGGCGCCGAGGGTCAGCGTGTTGCCCGCGCTGATGGTTATGAGAGCGGCAGGATCGAGAATCTGAATTCCCCCCCAAGACGTATCCGCGCCCAAGGCCTTGCTCGGGTTGAGTTGAATAATGTTGTTCCATACCGCAACATCGGAAGGGCCTGCGGGCGTTCCGAGAACCCATGAAGCGGGAAGGTTAAGGTTAGCAGGATTGTCTGCATTGGTGATACTCGCGGCTTGGGTGTTCAGAAGGCTCAAAACCAGCAGCGCGCCGGAGAGGCACACCGTTTGAGAGACACCCGCCAACGTTGCATACAGTTTCATGTTCATCTGTTTTACTTGTGTTGATTGAGTTTGTTCGTCTGCGCCCGGCCCGTGCTCATTCTCGCGCTCTGGGGCAGCCACACCGGATGGTTGCGAGATCCGCCTAACGGCATTCTGCCCTTGCGCTTGCGCAGGCTCTGATGACACCGAGCATCGCATATCATAGAAGAAGTGCGGCTCTTTCCTATTACCAATTATGGTTAGAGGCCGTGCGGGAATCTCACAATGAATGGTCCTGGTCTTCATTAGCCTGCTGACGGGCGGCGCCCGCGTTAAACTTGGCTTCCGGGCTGACCGGGGCGGTCACAAGGCTGCCGTTGAGCTTAACGTTGGTGAACCGCAGTCCTTCAGTGTGCCGGATGGCAAAACCGTTCTGGGCCTGGATGTCCACGTTTTCCAGGGTGAGGCGGGACAGAGGGCTTTCGGGGAGCCCCATGAGGCGGCCAGCCGACTTGCAATTCCTGGCGGTGAGATGGCGTACGGTGATGTTGCGGAAGACGGGTGTGCCTTTATCCGCAGGGACGGCGTCCCGAAAGGCCTCAGGCAGCCAGAGGTCGCCGAGGGAGTTCATGTTGAAGCTGAACACCTGCTGGGCGTTCTCGGCCTCGATGTTTTCGTAAAGCACGTCTTCCACGATTCCGCCCCTGCCCGGGTGGGTCTTGAAGCGCACCACCTCCTGGCATCCGCTGTCCGCCCGACAGTTGGTGACGGTGACTTTGCGTATGCCGCCGGCGGTTTCGCTCCCAAACACCACCAGTCCCGCAGCATGGCCCACGCGGCAATCCCGCACCGTGACGTTTTCGGTTGGCCGGTTTACCCGCAAGCCATCAGCATCGCGGCCGGCTTTGAGGCAAATCGCGTCATCGTCGCATTCGATGTCACACGCTTCGATGAGGACGTTGCGGGACGAGTCAATGTCTATGCCGTCGGAGCTGGCGGCCCTAATGCGAGTGTGGTGGGCGCGGATCTTGAGGTTGCGGACCTCGACCTGGTCGCAGTAAGTCAGTTGGAGGTTCCAGAAGGCGGAGTCTTTGAGTGAAAGCCCGCGCACGAGCACGCCTTGCGACCGGATGATATGGATTAGCCGGGGCCGGCCAACCTTGAAATGGGGGTCTAGGCCGTTTTCCTTTGCCCGCGCGTCCCAATACTCTTTCCACCAGCGTTCGCCGGAGCCATCAATGGTTCCCTCGCCGGTGAGCTGAAGATTGGTCACTGAATCGGCATTGACCAACGCGGCCGGCCACTTCATTTCCAGTCCGGCGATGCGCGTATTGATCCAGGGATAATCATTCGTGTCTTGCGACCCTTTGAGCACGGCGCCCTTTTCAACCTCCAGGTTCACGCCCTGCTTGAGGAAGAGCGCCCCGGTGACAAAGGTTCCTTCGGGCACCACGACCACCCCGCCGCCATCGCGGGCGCAAGCCTCGATTGTGCTCTGGATGGCCTTGGTATTGAGAGTCTTGCCATCGCCAACGGCTCCGAGAGCTGTGATGGGAAACCGACTGGGAACTGCCAGGACGGAGGACTGCCGCTGGGGGAGCGAGGTTCGGGCTGCGACCGGTGCCGGCTGGGCCGCGCTCGACCAAGCCGCCGCGAGCAGGAGCGTGGCTGCCGCCGCGGCAGGGATTGATAGTCGTGCCTGTCGCATCGCCGGGCGCAGCGGACCGGCCGCGGCGCATTGCCGGAGCGTCCTGTGCTCGATTATCTGTTCGCGTCTTCGGTTCATTTCCAGCATCGCCTGCGGATCATCCAAGGCTCGACCCCCGGCCTTCGTGCTGCGGCATTGCCCGCATCACCGCCGCCGCCAACCGGGCCGCGTTCCTATCGCTGCCACCACCGTCGGACTACAATGCACAGAGAGAATCATACCTCCAGGTTGGATAAGCGGTATTACCAATAGTGGTTAGAGGCTGGGCCCTTCCGGATAGCCGGGGAAAGGCACAGCGACACGGACTGCGCCGTGCCGGGAAAATGGTTCTTCGCTATCTTGGGTGGAGTGGTCTTTGGGCTAGATCCCTACCGGGGAAGGCGTGTTCTGGCAGCAGCCTTCATCCCCCCTTACCGCGTCAGACTGTCCACCTTTGAGACACACTCCCCGAGCGCGATTCGCTAGCCGCATATTCCATCCCACACAGCCAAGAACCGGGCGGACACCTCGTTAAACGCAAATCCCCGGCATTCCCACCGTCTCAAGCCTCGCCAGAGGCACCTAAAGGCCGTATACAAGGGGTGCACAAGGGATGCTCACCGGATGTACAAAGGGAAAACCCTTGTGCATCCCTTGTACATCCGGTGTGCACCCCTTGTACACAGTGTGCCGTACCAAGCAACTGCCTGGGATGAAGGCAATGAAGCCCTGTTTTATCTGGAGATGTTCTGGCGCAACAACCGCCGACACCTGCTCTTCCCTGGCACCGTATTTAATCCTGCAAGCCAATGAAATGCGCCCGGCGCCCCTTCACTGGACAATGGGCGGGTTCAGGTTGACACGGGAAATGGCCGCACGCAAAGTCCTCGCGTGAACAACCGCAAGCTCGCCTCCGTGGCGCCCCTGTGTCAGCAGGAGATTTCCCGCCCAGAATAAACCCAGCCCATCAATTGTCATTGATCCTGTGAAAGCCCTCAAACAAGTGGTCATGTCGCTGCTGATGGTGAGCAGCGCATTGGCCCAGGTGCGGCCCTGGCAACAAATCTCTGATCCCGCCGCCGCACAACTCGCCGCCCATTTCGCCGCGCCTCCCCCGGAATACAGCGCGCAATTCGACTGGGGCTTTAGCGACCGTCTCACCCGCGAGGACGTCGGGCGCGTGCTCGAGCGCAGCAAATCGGCGAACGTCCAGGCTGCCTTCGTCGAGCCCAAGCGCGGCAACTCTCCTTACCTTTCGCGCGGCTATTTTGAGGCCGTGAAGGTTGTGGTCGAGGAGGCCAGGAAACGGAACATGCGGCTGTGGTTCGATGACGATGGCGGGTATCCCTCGGGGTTTGCCGGCGGCAAGTTCACCCTCGAGCGCCCGGATCTGCGCATGATGGCCTTGACCTCCCAGCGCATCCCCGTTACCTCCGGCCAACCATACTCGTACCAACTCGCGCGTGAAATCATCTGCGTGCTGGCCGTCAACCGCGACACCGGCGCCTCGCAAGTGCTCGACAGTTCGTCCGGCGCGGTGAACTGGACGGTCCCGGCGGGCAACTGGGAAATCGTCCTGCCCCACTCGGTGTTCCGCTCCGGCCCCACGCGTTCGGCCAACAACTCGAACGGCGCCAAAACCGGGGAACACTCGCTCATGGATTACCTTAATCCAGAGGCCAACAGACTCTTCGACCAGTGGACCTTCGAGGCCTACAAGCAAGCCATCGGCGACGAATTGGGCAAAACCGTCCTCGGCTTCCGGGGGGACGAACCGGCCTTCGGCTTCAATCCCTGGTCGCCCGTTCTGCTTGCCGAATTCCAGAAGCGGAAGGGTTATGACTTGCGCCCCTATCTGGCGGCGGTCGCCTCCATCCGCATCGGCGTCGGCACCGGCCGCGGCAGGGTCGCGCCCATGAAGCCCAATTTCGACGAGGGCCACCGAGCTTTCGCCGACTACTGCGATGTATGGTCCGACCTTTTCGGCGAAAATTTCTTCGGCACCGAGGGCAAATGGTGCGCTGAGAACCATGTCGAGATGCAGATGCACATCGAGCACGAGGAGATTCTCCCGCAGCTTGCCATCGCCGACGGCGATTTCTTCAAATGCATGCGCGGCATCCAGGTGCCGGGCATTGACGCCATCTGGCATCAAATCTGGCACGATGTCGTCGCCGATTTTCCCAAGCTGGCCTCGTCGGCCGCGCATCTCAACGGCCATCCGCGCGCGATGTGCGAGGCCTTCGCCGCCTACAATCCCGCGCCTGACCTCAAGGAAGCCGGCTGGATTCTCAATCACCTGATGGTCAACGGCATCAACCGCATCGAATACATGGGCATGGGCGGGCGGGGCACGGGCCCCATGCGCGGTTTTTACGGCGACCCGGGCTTTCCCGCCGTCGCCGCCTATGTCAACCGCGTGTGCTACTTGCTCGGCGAAGGCCGCCCCACCGCGCAAGTCGGCGTCTATATCCCGTCGAGCAGCTACTGGTTCGGCGATACCGCCGTGGACGCCAGCTTCCTCGCCATTGTCCACCAACTGCTCCAGCATCAGCGCGACCTCGATTACGTGGACGAATATGCGCTGTCGAAGTCACTCAAGTTGCAGGGCAAGGAACTGGTCAACCTGAGCGGCCAGGCTTATCGCGCTGTCCTGATTCCGCCCGTGGACGCGATTTCCAAGGCCGCATTGGACCACTTGCGCGCGTTTGCCAAAGCCGGCGGCACGGTTATCTTCTTCGGCAGTGCGCCCAAACTCGTCATGGACAGAAACTTTCTGACTGCCACCGGCCCGGCTGACATCAGTTGGGCCACGCTGGAACCGGCGCCCGAAATCACTCCTCAAGTACTGGCCGCTTTGCCCACGCCGGATGTTGCAACCGACCCGGCCACGTCGTCGCTCAAGTATAATCACCGACGTCTGAAGGACGCCGACTTGTATTTCTTTTTCAATGAAGGCGAGCAACCTTTGTCGCTCAAGACCACCGTCGTGAACAGCGGCACGGCCTTGGAGGCGCAGCGCTGGGACGCTGCCAGTGGGAAAATCGAGCCTTGGCCGGGCGCCACATTCGCAAATGGCAAGACCGCACTCCCGCTTGAAATGCAACCTTGGGGCACAAGGATCGTCGTGATTAGCTCCAGCCCCGCGCCAGCATTAAGTGGGAGGATATTGAAATAGCATTTGACCAAGGCCGTCCTCCAGCCTCGTCGGTTGCGCTTTGCCGCATTGGGGGATTTCCGGGCTCGAAGGAGTCGAAACTCGCCCGCGGCCGGCCTCAATGCCCATGAGGGCCGGCACTCAAGAGGGGCGTGCCTGCTGCAAGTGCTTGGTTACCGCCTCAGTCCGGGAGCGGACCTGGAGTTTCTCGTAAATCTTCCGAATATGGGCATGCACCGTTTCGAAGGTGATGCCCATGTTGTCGGCGATTTCCTTGTAGAGGAATCCTTTGGTCAGATAGTCCAGCACCTCCCGCTCGCGGGGGGTCAGGTTTTCTTCGCCCGTCGGGGCGGCGGTTTGCTGGAGTGAGGCGACCACCTTGCGCGCGATATGGCCGGTCATCGGCGAGCCGCCCCGATGCACGCTGTGGATGGCTTCGAGCAATTCCGCGGGCGGGGTCTGCTTGAGCAGATAGCCGGTCGCGCCCGCCCTGAGGGCCTGGAAGATCAATTCCGTGTCCTCAAAAACCGTCAGCATGACGATCTGCGTTTGCGGCACCAGGGGTTTGAGCTGGCGCACGCACTCGACACCGTTGATGCCGGGCAGTTTGACGTCCATCAGCACCACATCCGGCCGAATCCTGGGCAACTCGGCCAGGGCGGCCTCGCCGGTGCGATGCTGGCTAAGGCAGGTCAATCCCGGAGAGAGTTCAATCAAGCTGACCAGGCCGGTGCGGACGCGCGCGTTGTCTTCGACGACTGAGACCCGGATACTCATAACTTGGTTTTCAGCGTCAGTTCGACCCGAGTTCCCTTGCCCGGCTCGCTCGTGACCACACAATGGCCGCCGCTGGCCGCCAAGCGCTTCTCCAGGTTGTGCAAGCCGTGTCCCGTCGAAATGCGATCCGGGCGAGCGGCGCTGGCGGCCTGCTCGGTGGCGCCGAGACCACGCCCGTTGTCCTCGATAGACAGAGTGGCCGTCTCCTGCGAGAGCGCGAAACGGAGCCAGACTTCGGTCGCGCTGGCATGTTTGATCACGTTGGTCAACGTCTCTTTGACTGCCAGGAACAAGTTGTGGCGGATTTCGGAAGAGAGCGCACAGACGGGGAGTTGCGTGGGCAGGTCCAGCCGGCAGGCGATGCCGGCAGTTTTCAGGTACTGTTGGGCGAACCTTGAGATGTAGGTGAGCAGGGAATCGAGGGAATCGTTCTCCGGGCTGACGGCCCAGACGATTTCGTCCATGGCCAAGGTCAGCTCGCGGGCGGTGTCGGCGATCTGGCCCAGCCGCGCGGGCGCCCCGGACTCCGGTTCGCGCTGAGCCAGCTCGCTCAGCAGGGTAATGTGGGTCAGGCCGGCGCCCAGGTCATCGTGGATGTCCTTGGCGATCCGGGCGCGATCCTGTTCGACGGCCCGCTGGCGCTCCGCGCGGGCCAGCGCGAACCGCATCCGCTTGGTGGCGAAGTGGCGGACGGTCCCGGCGATGGCAACAACGGCCGCTGCTCCCGTCAGGGTCAGGAACCACCACCTTTGGTAATAGTGCGGCAGGACCTGCAAAGCCAGGGTGGCGGGCCGTTCGTTCCACACACCGCCATTGTTGCAGGCGATGATCTCGAAGAGGTACTCCCCCGGCGTCAGGATGTCGTAATGCGCCGAGCGCCGCGTGCCCGCTTCGACCCAATCCTTGTTCAGAGGGTTGAGCCGATAACGGAATCGGACGCGGTCAGGCGAGACGAAACTCAAGCCGGTGAAGTGGAATTCGATTTGCCCTTTGCCCGGCGGGATTTTCAGCCGTGCCGGCAGAGCCGCGCCGTTTTCGCCGCTGCGCCGTGGCAGTGGTTGCGTTACGCCCTCCACTAGCACTTCTTCCAGGACCACCGGCGGCGGCAGCCGGTTGGGCAGAAGCTCCTGTGGGTGGACTGAGACGGCGCCCTTGAGCGTCGCAAACAGCAGCCGCCCATCACGGGTGCGGCAGGCCGCCGGCTGGTAGCCGCCGGAGCACTCCAGGGAAGGCAAGCCATCGTATCGGCCATAGGTCGTGCAGTTAACGGTTTTGTCGTTGCCGCCGGCAAGCGAGAGCAGTTCCGACTTGGCCACGCAGGAGATGCCCTGCTGCGAACCGATCCAGAGCCGGCCCTGCTCATCGTCGAGAAGCTGGCAGATCACATCACTGGGCAGGCCGTTCCGGGTCGTGTAGCGGACGAATCGGCCCGCCTGGAAATGCAGCAACCCGCCGCGGAATGTGCCCACCCAAACCGAATCTTCCGCGTCCGCCAACAGCGACCAGATAGGCTGCGATTTCAACGCGTCCTCCGGCGCAAACGCGGTGACCCGTTTGGTTCCGATGCGATACAAGGCGCCGTTGTCAGCGCCTGCCCAGACGATCCCGTGCCGGTCTTCGACCAGTGCACGCACATCCACGCTGGGCACTCCATCCTCGGGCGCGAGCCGGCGAAATTTCCCTTCCTCCCAGCACCCCAAGCCGTTCTTGGTGCCGAGCCAAATCCGGCCGTCACGCGCCGCGAGGATGACTTTTACACCGTGAAGAGCGCCCGGGACGGTTTCAATTTGGTCCCCGAGACCCCAAAAGACGTTTTCTTCACCCGCACTTAGCCAGAGGCGCCCTGAGTGGTCCGGGCACACGCTGAACACAAAACCCGAGGGCGCGCTTTCGGGCAAGGGGATGGCCTCCCATGTGTCTGACTGATAACGGTACAAGCCTCCGCCATAGGTGCCCAGCCAGAGCGCGCCCCGGGCATCCTCGGCCACTGACACAACCTTGCTGGCGCGGGCGCCCGCATTGGGCGCCAGCACGGCGAATCGCTTCTCCCGGACGCGCACCAGCCCGCCCCGATCAACTCCCGCCCACAAGTTGCCCTCGCGATCCTCAAAAAAGCAATCAACGCGTTCCCCGGGGAAATCGTCCTCGTCCGCGAGTTGCCGCGTGCGGCCATCCGGGCGAATGTGGAACAGGCCCTTTCCGTAATGAAAGAGCCAGGTGCCGCCCTGGGCGTCCTGTTGTATGCCCATCCGATCCCACCCGCCGTTGAACACACCGCCGCAGGCTTCCGCTTCGAATACCCACTGTCGCGCCCGCGCTTTCCGCACCCGCTGGTCGGCCAACACCCAAACGCTCCCGTCGGGCGTCGGACTGAGAAACCTCGCGTCCACAGCCGACTCGCCGTTCGTCGGTGTGGCGGACACAAAACGCGCGCCGTCCCAAAAGGCCAGCCCCCGCCGCATTCCGACCCAGAGGCGTCCATCCAGACCGGTGACCATGCAGTTGATGCTTTCCAAGTCAGCTCCCAAGCCCGAGTTGGCCAGAGCTACCTCG
>Ga0181532_10001833_pt1 | contig 20239 bp, 28 predicted proteins | sample PEATcosm2014_Bin_33_FD_119768 | JGI IMG/M metagenome (GOLD analysis project Ga0181532, IMG submission 119768) | Peatland microbial communities from MTU Mesocosm Facility, Houghton, MI, USA - PEATcosm2014_Bin11_30_metaG | ecosystem: Environmental > Terrestrial > Soil > Wetlands > Peat | place... | reverse complement strand
TGCGCGATTGGCTCAGGAATGACTGCTGCGCTCATGCGATTCGCCCTCGGCCGCTCTTCGGCGGCTCAACGAAAGTAACAGGGCGAGTTAGCGGTCGTCACGCATGCTTGCCGAAAACACACGTTGCTTCTGCGTTCCCAGTATCTCGGTCTCCGCTTGTAGCCAGTCGTCTAAGGCGAATCCGTCAACCCTTCCGCGGTGCTGGTATAACTCATAGGCGCGTTGACGGATGCACTCTCCGATGTCCCTCGAAAAGTCAGGCTTGGGTGAGCGAGGTTTCCAAGATTTTGACTTGGCGGTCATTGGAGTCTCTCCTCAATGGGCACGGTGCCCACATTAAGTATGTCCGCGGAAGGGATCGGCTAGCAGTGATACCAGTCACTTGTTAGCCAGCTTACCTGAGAAGTGTCCGCTCAGAGTCGGAGTGCGGTGCTGCAATTGCTTTATCGAAGACGACCCGCACTCTCATGCGGCTCGGGGCAGAGTTGGGGGCATCTTTAGTTCCGCACGCGATCGCAGTACCTGCAGCACATGAGCACGGGACACAATGCCTTCAACTCGGCCGTTCGACATGACTGGCAACTGATTGACGTCTTCGCGCCCCATAGTCTCCAGGGCCTCCATCGCCGGCATGTCACGAGAAACAGAATGGACCTTATCCGCGGAACGCATTACGGTACGGACAGGAGTGAACGGCCAGGCTCGCTGCTCGACTGTGCGCACTTCGTTGGGTGTGATCAGACCGAGCAGGCGCCCATCCTGGACCACCAGGAAGCAGCGCCGACCGGTGCGGAGCAAGTGCTCGTGAACGAACTCCTGCACTGAAAGCTCGGGATCTACCGTATAACTGTCAGTCGACATTACATCTTTCACGTGCAGCCCGCGGAGAAGCGTGCCCGTTTTGACTTGCATGTACGCAGCCCCAGCCGCTTGCAAAAGGAACCAACCGATAAAGGCAATCCAGAGTCCTCCCAGACCTGCCCCCTGAAAAAACCGGAGAATTCCGAATGTAATGAAGAAAACGGCGATGATCTGGCCGACGATCGCCGCTGTGCGCATCGAGCGCTCAGCGTCATCCATCGCCCACCACAGGATGGCGTGTAGCACGCGCCCACCATCGAGCGGAAAAGCCGGAATCATGTTGAATGCACCTAGGGCAAGGTTGATGTAGCCAAGCCACACTAGGAGTGCTGTCCCGGGCGTTGTCGCCGAAGTCCACGGAATCCAGCCAGAGAACCTCGCTAAAGCGAACATGACGAACCCAAGAAGTCCACTGGTAATAGGCCCGACAATGGCCATCCAGAATTCCGTTTTCGGGTCGGATGCTTCTTTCTCGATTTGGGCGACGCCCCCAAGCAAGAACAAAGTGATTTTGTGAACTGGGATCCCGTGGGCCTTGGCAACGACTGCGTGAGACAACTCATGCGCGAACAGGCAGGCAAAGAAGAGGACGCCCGTGACGAGGGCTATGGTCCACACGAGTGCCTCGCTCCAATCGCGGTTCACGGCATGAAATTGCGCGACTAGCGAAAAAGTGATCAGCAGTGCTATCACTAGCCAGCTGTAGTGCAGTCCCAGTTCGACTCCGAATATTGTGCCCAGCTTAATCTGCGATTTCATGATTTGGCCCCGATCCTTTCCACGGTGTGGCCCTAGACGCGGGCGCCCTAGTAGTCGCCTTTACGGCTTCGACTGGCGGCAGTATTCTTGCAAGGGCCCGCCTTCTTCATCTGATATCTCAAAGGTCCCGTCTTGCACTGTGGCTGTTACCTCATCCGGATCGATCGCCTCCGAGAGATCAGTCTCGGGGAGAGCTTCCTCGGGACTTTTTTCAACGTGGGGCTTCCCCTCCCAAATCATCTCACTTTCCAGTGATAGGGCTGGATCCGAACCGGCCATGCGCTACGCGTGCTCGCTAGCCAAAGAATATGATGCCGCACCTTTTTCTTGCACGTTACCCAGGATGCATACAAAGAACCCATCTCGATCCGGATCTTATGAACCCGTTCATGAAAACGCTGACTAGCGATCGGGCAAGGGTCTTCCCAATCGCGCGGATTGCCTGTTCTCCTACCGCAACAGTCGAACGCGAACATCGAAGCGATGGAAGATAGTTATTTCTACGCCCCGTCTTCATGTTCTGCGGACTCGCCGGTGGCGCGAAGGCCGGTCATCGAATCGATCAGGATGCGGAAGAAGAGCGGAGTGATCAACTCGTCGCCCAATCTTAGCTGACGCTCCCCCAGCGCGTTTTGCCACCACCGGTAGTGCTTCCCTAATAGTTTCCGCGCGTGTTCCCGCTCGGCCGTATATTGGGGCTCGGGCAATTCCTCGTAGCGGCCGTTGGCAATCACGCTTATCCACTCAGACTGGTCCTTGATCTCGTCAACTTCGAGACACACTCTGGGATTCGCCCGCATCCATTCGGTCTTTTGCCCGAAGGTCGATAGGACGTATAAGTAGTCAGGCTCGTACGCAAAATATATAGGCACCACGTACGGCTGGTTATCTAGCGAGCAGCCGAGTCTTCCGAGTGAAGCGCTTGTCAGAAATGCTCCACACTCTTTCTGATTCATTTCGTTGATCATCATGGTTTCCACTCCCATTCGATCCGACAGATACTCAGATCAGTCCAGGTTCATCACTGAGAGCAAACGTTTCTTGCCCCAAGCGCCGGAAGGGGCTGCGCCACGAGACGAGATGGCTGGCTAGCGATCTTGAGGGTCATAAGCTGCAAAAGCTTCGTTTCTAGCGTCTGCATTTTCAGCCCATCTCAGCGATTTATGTTTCTTTCAACGGGCGCTGTCTACGCAGCACAGTCGGGACCGCCTGCACTTTTTTGAGCGAAGGTTGGTGAAGTCTCATACGACCGTCGTCATCCCATTTGACGAGCGCGTCATCTTCATTAACTTGCCGAACTATGCCAAATTCTCCAGTCGGCATTCCGAAATCGCCCAAGCCTTCGACGCGATCTCCGGGACTCAATTCTTGGCCAGTGCCGGAAGGGTCGACAAGAGGTGGCTTCTTGGCACGGTCTGAATCAGCGGGAGCCCCGCGGTGTGACAACGGCGGTTGGGTAGCCTTACGCAGTCTGGGTGTCGGCTTATTGCTGATATGAGACATTATCCACGTATTTCTTTCCAAGAGCCAGATCTACCCTTCGCTTCGACAGCCACTAGATACAGAATGGGCTTGGAGAGAATGGTTTGGCTGATCCAAACTGCTCAAGTTCCGACAATCGACACGAATGGGCCGGCGACCACGCGGCGTCGGATTTCGTATGCGGTCAGGTTTGCCGGGCGGAAGCTAATCGTGGAGAACAACACTGAGAAGTGAACTGTGGACTTCCAACCCGCCATTATATTGAATAAATCCCAATTTCCTGAACCGATTCATGAAAAAACTCACTCGCGAGCGGGTCGTGCCAATCATTTCCGCTAGGCTCTCCTGGCTTATCTTGGGAATCACAGTCTCAGGAACACCGTCTTTGCCAAAATGAGCGAGCATAAGAAGCACTCGGGCCAGTCGCTTTTCACTGGAATTAAACAGTTGGTCGACCAGATCCTCTTCGTAACGGACATTGCGCGCGAGCAAATACGCTACGAACAGGTCCGAAAACTCGTGTTCCCGATGAAGCGCATCCACCATAGCTTTCTTGTCGATTCGCACCACAGCACAGTCTGTCATTGCCGTTGCCGAACCCATACGAAGAGGTTGGCCAGCAAGTGCACCTTCGCCGAAAAAGCTCCCATCGCTCAATATGCCGATCGTCGCTTCCTTGCCAGTTTTGGAGACAACAGTGAGTTTTACCTTGCCCATTTGCAGATAAAACACTGCGTCCGCTCGATCCCCTTGCGCAAAGATGGTTTGCTTCTTCGGAAAGAGCATGGCTTTCCTACCCTCGCCGATGGTAGCGAGGAACGCATGTGGATCGAACTCGCGGCCGTTCTTCGAACCGCGACGTGATTGCGTGGAATTCTGGGCTGTTGCGGATATCCGACGAATCGGCTTTGGGCGGGCGATGTTGGTTGAACCCTCGGACTCGCGAAGCAGAGACATAAGCGCCTTCTCTAACCCCACGTCCCAATACATTGTAACCGCCCACCCGAGGGACAGTAAATTCTGCTATTTTCGGAACTGTGCAACTATGAACCGGCTAGGGTTGTTTCGGAAACGCACCCTGTGGCCCCACCGACTTATTCTGCAGCACCGCGAGTGGTCAAACTCGCTCAGCTAATGTCTTGCACCATGGCCTTGTTCGTCGACGTCGCCACGACTTGAGCTTTTGTTTTCGGTTGGGGTGGTGGATATTGCTTGCGCATTGTCGAGTTGTACCAGAGGGAATCCAGGTCTTTCCACCGATAGACCGTCTGGTTGCGGGACGAACTCCTCCGTTGCGCCATCCACAGGGTAACCGCTCTCCTCGAGATCACGAACGAGTTCATCGGTCGAATCTGGATTCTCGGATAAACCAGCCGCCGTTTTTGTCATATTGTCCTCCACAGTCCAGGGATGGTTTTCAAGTTGGCGTCCGTCCGTACAACAGTATTGGGCAGCTCGTTCGATCGTCTATGCTGGATGGCCAAAGGTTTGTGCGGGCCCGGGTCGACACAAGTCATCGTTCTTAGCGACTCTCTGGAGTTCACTGATTGTATTGAGGGCGGCCAGTAGCAATCGGTTCTCCTGACCAGAAGCACCATCGAACCAACCGATACGTGATGTGCGGTGTCGTTCGTTGTTGTTTGCCGGCATTCTCGATGACCTTGTAGTCGCGGGAACCCTAGTCGTACTGGTGAGGAAGACTTGGGCTGGAATCGCCGCTCATTATTCGTCGAATCATCGTTCGTCGTACTCGCGGGGTACATCGTCCTGCGACACTTCTCTGGTTTTCACTTCATGAACATCAGGATCGTCAGCATCTTCCACTCCGCTCACGGCCGCGGCTTCGAAAGACTGTCCGTCCGCTGCCAATTCTTCGACGCTTTCACTGTTCGCCTGCTCGGCGTTTGACAAACCTTGCGTGTCGCCGGACTGCACGTCGGCTTCGCGTAGGCTTCCATTAGCCGTCGCGGTAATAAATTGGTTCATTTTGTCTCTCACCATTCCTCCTTGTTCGACTCATGCCTTCATGTCGTGCAGGGTCGTGAACGCTGCTTGTTCGTTCCAGTAATGCGCGCCAAGTTTTTCGCGTCTGTGTCGGCGGTGCTCTCTCTCGTTCTGGACACCAGCTTCTTGGACTGCTGGACCATTTCTGCTTCCTTCGCGTTCACTCGCTTGGTGATTTCTCGTCTCTCACCGGTGTTAGGCATGTGTTCCCCTCATGACATAGATGTGGAGCAGTTCGGTCTTCGGCAGTGGATGCTATTCCCAGTGCTCCAGAAGTTCAACTTGCTTTCTGATAGACGCGGCTCTGTCCTCGATGAGCTCGGCGTCCGACTTAAGATCGACAGAAAGGTCAGGTGAGATTCGTCTGAGCTTTTGGGCATGATGTTCCAGCTGATTTGCGTCTCTGCTGAGTACCTCGACGATCGATTTCAAATGTTTTTTCATGATGGCTACTCCAAAGAAACCACTCCAGCCGACAGATACGCGCGGCTGGGTGGTAGGGATGCACTGGTTTGGTGTTGCCAGAGTTCCCTTGATGGCACTACTCTCGACCTTTATTCAGGCAACAAGAGCAGGTTCCGCGGCTGGCTGATGTATGTTGATCTGCTCGGCGCCCGAATTTTGCAGGATGTCCCGGGCACGCTGGACTTCATTGGCGGTGCCGTGAGCAATCAGCAAGAACTTGCCGGCCTTAACCGAAGCTTCATACTTCAAAATGCTGTCCTTCGGAATGCCCAGACTGAACAGCCCGGCTCCCAATGCGCTCACTCCGCCAACCACAACTGCGCCTTCGAGGGCGGCGATAATCCAGGTGACAACCGGACCGGCCGCGAGGATAGGACCTAAACCGGGGATCAGGAAGAACGCCGATCCGAACAGCAATCCCCAGAGTCCGCCCCAAAAAGCTCCCGTCTTGCCCCAATACATCATCCGGTCGCCCGCGTTGTAGAACCCAACTACATTTTCTTCCGAATGGTAATCGCTGCCGACGATGGAGAGCTTCTTGACGTCGAACCCGCCGTCTTTTAGTTCCTTCACCGCTTTTTCGGCACCAGAATGCTGCGCGAATACTGCCGCTACGGAGTTGCTCGGATTGCCTGGCGCTGTCGCACGAATCATGATTAGTTTCCTTTCAAATGTTAGGTATGACAATCGCGACCGCCGAGAGACACAGATCGTTTAGCGTGTCACCATAAAGATAAGCAGCGCCAGGCTTGCGGTCTGATCAATAACGCTCATCTCCGGCGGGAGTGCAGTTTCGCGGATCGTACCGTCGCAGAGGATCGAGCCGCCAACGAAGTCAGTTTGCTCGTGCCATGAGATTTCTATGAGTGCCTGTGCAATCACTTCGTGTTGCCCCATTTCCAGTTGCGAATCTCCGGCAGATCCTGGCCGTGGCGATCGATGTATTGCTTATGCTCGATAAGTTTGTCCTGCATCTGCTGCTTCAGATAATTTCCCTGCATATCGACCTGCGGCAAACGATCGATGACATCTTGCACAAGATGAAACCGGTCCAATTTGTTCTGTACTCTCATGTCAAACGCGGTTGTGATGGTGCCTTCCTCTATATATCCCCGTACATGCAGATTCTGGTTAGTCCGACGATAGGTCAAGCGGTGTATCAGCCACGGGTAGCCGTGGAACGCAAAGATGATGTGCTTGTCCTTGGTGAAAAGAGCGTCGTAGTCCGTCTCGCTCAGCCCGTGCGGGTGCTCGCTCTTGGGCTGGAGTTTCATCAGATCAACAACATTGACCACCCTGATCTTCAGAGCGGGCAGAGACGCTCGCAAGATGGAAACGGCGGCCAGAACCTCAAGCGTCGGCGTGTCTCCACAACAGGCCATCACGACGTCCGGCTCGCCACCCTGGTCGTTACTCGCCCATTGCCAGATGCCAACACCTTCGGTGCAATGCACAATCGCGGTGTCAATGGTTAACCACTGTGGCAGCGCGTGCTTCCCGGCAATCACCACATTGACGTAGTGCCGGCTGCGCAGGCAGTGATCGATAACTGACAATAAACAGTTGGCGTCGGGCGGCAGATAAACGCGCGCGATGCTGGCTTTCTTGTTGACGACATGGTCGATGAAGCCGGGATCCTGGTGCGTGAAACCATTGTGATCCTGCTGCCAGACGTGGGAAGCCAGCAGGTAGTTCAGCGATGCGATATTGCGCCGCCAAGGCAGTTGCTGAGTTACCTTCAGCCACTTGGCATGCTGACTGAACATGGAGTCGATGATCCGAATGAAAGCCTCGTAACTGTTGAAGAGCCCGTGCCGCCCGGTGAGCAGATAGCCTTCCAGCCACCCCTCGCACTGATGCTCGCTGAGCATCGAGTCGAGCACTCGCCCAGCGGGCGCGAGAAACTCGTCGTTGCTTTGCCGCCTGGCGTCCCACTGGCGGTTCGTCACTTCAAAGACCGCCTGTAACAGATTTGACACCGTCTCGTCGGGGCCAAAGATCCGGAAATTCCGTTGTTCCTGGTTGAGCTTCGCAACATCGCGGAGAAATGCGCCCAGCACTTGCGTATCTTGCGCGTCAAGAACTCCGGGCGCGGTCACCGGCACGGCATGATCACGAAAGTCCGGCATGCGCAAGTCACGAAGCAGGACTCCCCCGTTGGCGTGGGGATTGGCGCCCATGCGGCGATCGCCCTTGGGCGCGAGTTCCGCCAGTTCTGCCTTGAGACGGCCGTTCTCATCGAACAACTCTTCCGGGCGGTAGCTTTTCATCCAACTTTCTAGCAGTGCGACATGCTCTGGATGCGCGGGATCGACGAGGATCGGCACCTGGTGCGACCGGAACGTTCCTTCGATCTGGAGGCCATCAACCACTTCGGGACCAGTCCAACCCTTGGGCGACTTGAGCACGATCATGGGCCAGCGCGGTCGCGTCGTGTCGCTGTGGCTCCGCGCGTTGCTCTGAATGTTTCGTATGTCCTCGACAACTCTGTCCAAAGTCTTAGCCATGGCCTCATGCATCAGGCCTGGCTCGTGGCCTTCGACGAAGTAAGGCGTCCAACCGCAACCGCGCAGGAATTGCTCTAGTTCCTCGTGCTCCATTCGCGCCAAGACTGTTGGATTGCTGATCTTGTAACCGTTGAGGTGCAGGATCGGCAGCACCGCGCCGTCGGTCATGGGATCGAGAAACTTGTTCGATTGCCATGCGGTTGCCAGCGGGCCAGTTTCTGCTTCGCCATCCCCGACTACGCAGGCAACGATCAGTGTGGGATTGTCGAACGCGGCCCCAAAGGCATGACTGAGCGAGTAACCAAGTTCGCCACCCTCGTGGATCGACCCGGGCGTCTCTGGCGAAACATGACTGGAGATCCCCCCAGGGAAGGAGAACTGCTTGAACAGCTTTTTCAGGCCGTCCTCATCCTCGCTGACGTTTGGATAGACCTCGCTGTAGGTGCCTTCGAGATATGTATTGCCCACCAGAGCCGCGCCACCGTGCCCAGGACCTGCGATGTAGATCATGTTGAGGTCATATTCTTTAATGACCCGATTCAAATGCACGTAGATGAAGTTCTGCCCTGGAACTGTTCCCCAGTGTCCGACCACAAGCGGCTTCACGTGCGAGAGCTTCAGCGGTTCCCGCAGCAACGGATTGTCGTAGAGATAGATTTGCCCGACAGCGAGGTAATTTGCGGCACGCCAATAGGCATCCATCTTCCCGAGCAGTTCGGGAGTAAGGGTCTCGGCATTTTGATTCGGGAGTATCGCTGTATTTGATTTCATGTTTCAATTCCTCTCGTTTGTGCCAAGTCCGAGAATTTGACAGACGGACTCTGCAATCATCAGGTCTTCATCCGTGTGAATGACGCGAACGGTAACCCGGCTAGCTTCCGTCGAAATTACCGCGGCAGCCGCGCGATTACGCGACTCATCGACTTCGATTCCCAGGAAGCTCAGCCCCTGGCAAATACGGGCGCGTACAAGCGGGGCGTTCTCTCCGATGCCTCCGGCAAACACCAACGTATCCAATCCACCCAAGGCAGCGGCATATGCTCCAATCCACTTCTTTGCCTGATAGCAAAACAGCGCTACCGCTTCCTTCGCCCGGACATCTTCGTTCTCTCGCGCGAGTAAGTCCCGCATGTCCGAACTGGTCTCTGAAACCCCGATCAGCCCAGATTCGTGGTTCACCATGCGGTCAAATTGCATTGGCGTCATCTTTTCGCTGCGCGCTAGGAAGGAAACCAGCCCAGGATCGACGTCGCCGGAACGGGTGCCCATGACTAGGCCTGCAGCGGGCGTGTAGGCCATCGTCGTGTCAACGCTGCGTCCGTCCAGCACTGCTGCCAGGCTCGCTCCGTTTCCGAGATGAGCCAGGATGACACGGCCCTTCGCTGCCGCGGCCCCCGCAACTCGCCCGAGTTCCTGTATCAAATACGCGTACGACAAACCGTGAAAACCATAGCGTTGAACCCCTCTGGCGTCGAATCGGCGTGGGATCGGGAGCAGACGTGCCACGCGCGGCATGTCGTGATGAAACGCCGTATCGAAGCATGCAATTTGGGTCAGATTCGGAAACCGGCGATGAAAGGCAACGGTGAGAAGGATCTCTTCCGGCAAATGGTCGGGGTCAAACGGACTGAGCTGGCGCAACTGCTCAATCATTTCTGGAGTGATTCGCTGCGGCTCCCAGTACTGCGGTCCACCATGTACTACGCGATGCCCCACCGCAGTCAACGGACTGAGTTCCATTCGTTCCTGAATCCAATCCATCAGCAGCTCCACCGCGGTCGAGTGGTCCGGCACTGCCGCGGGCCGTGCGAAGCTCTCGGCCGGGTTCGAACCTTTTACCGTGAAGCTTCCTTTCGCTAATCCCACGCCCTCAATTTTTCCTTCTAATGTCTGAACTAACTGCTCGCCCGCTTCGAACAGGGCAAACTTGATGCTCGACGAACCGCCATTGATCGTCAGGACGCACGGTCGGGCAGATTTCACAAATGACGTCCAGTGGTGTGCACCAAATCAAGTTTCAAACCTTATGCCCAAGATTGGCTGATCAATTCTGATCAGTATTGCGAACGAGGTTCGGCCACTCTTATGAGAGGCGCAAAGGAGACAACATGGCAAGAACTGCAGTGGGTCTGTTTGAGAATTCAGGATCGGCCGACGGGGTCGTTCGTGATCTTACGGCCAGAGGTTTCCTCCAGAAGGACATCCGTGTTTTGGGAGAGCCGGTCGAGATGCCGGGCAGCGGCCTCATGAGTACTCCGCACGCCGATTTCGAGGTCGATTTGGTTCGGGATCTGACGGCGTTCGGGGTGGTCGAAGGGGATGCGGAAGCGTATGTCGAAGGCGTGCGTCGTGGAGGTGTCATGGTTTTCGCAACCGGTACCGGCAAGAACGCGGACCAAGCCGCCGAGATTATGAACTCACACGGTGCCTTAGAGATTGAAAAGATCAGTGCGACACGGCCAGCGCTCCCGAACGCGTCGGAGATCGATGAAAAGATTCCAGTTCGCGATCCTTCGACCCAAACTGGCAGGGTGCGTTCCGCCGGGTCCGGTGCTCGCCTGTTTGTTTGGTAGTTCCTTCGCGAAACAAAGGTTTCGGAAAGCGCAACCCGAATGGCAGAGGAGATTCAAGAAGTATGAAGACCGTCGGAAGATCAGCAACGATCCCGGAGTCTCGATTGAGCAAACAAATCGCAACAATCGACGATGCTGCGGCCAATGAGGAAGAGGTTGAGGAGCAAATTGAGGAAGATAACGTGAAGAGGGTAGCACGTGAAAATGCAACAGGCCTCCCGATCCGAATCCTGAGGGGCAGCGAAGAGATGGCACCGGTCGACGATGCCGTGGCCGCCGGCGAAGAAGTTGAAGAGCAAGGCCGCCCTCGCCAAGGAGAACGCACATGCTGCGACTAGCTGGAGAACTGAAGGGTTATAAACTGAGCGCCCGCGACGGAGACATCGGCAAGGCTGAAGAGTTTTACTTCGATGACCGGAGTTGGGCGGTTCGATATCTCCTTGCCGACACCGGTGGCTGGCTGGGCGGTCGACAGGTTTTGATTTCGCCTTACGCACTCGACCCAGTTCGTCAGAATGACCAGGTCATTCCCGTAGATCTGACCAAGAAGCAAATTGAGAACAGTCCATCCTTGGACACACACAAACCAGTCTCCCGACAATACGAGATTCGGTACTACTCGTTTTATGGTTGGCCAGCATACTGGGGCGGCCCTCAAATGTGGGGCGATTCCGCTTACCCTCAGCGACAAGGGCGATGGTCCGCGGCCTCTCGTCACAAGAAAGATGATGATCCGCATCTGCGCAGCACGAAAGATGTAACCGGGCGCACGATTCAGGCCCGGGACGGAGAGATCGGTCACGTCTGGGATTTTGTGGTGGATGACGAGGATTGGGCGATTCGTTACTTGATTGTGGACACGCATAACTGGTGGCCGGGTAAAAAGGTCCTGATTTCGACCCAATGGATTGAACGAATCAGCTGGGAAGAATCGAAAGTCTTCACTAATCTCGCTCGGGAAGCAGTCAAAGGATCTCCGGAATACACCGAAGAAGCTCTCATAACTCGCGATTACGAAGAGGAATTGCACCGTCACTATCTCCGCGAAAGGTATTGGCATACCGGGAAGCCCGGCCAGGAGCGCAAAGAACTTGTTGGGCATCATTGATTCGGATTCCGAAATCCCAGGGTAGTTGATCGTTGCCGAGAACAGTTGCTGCGGACGCACAGAAGGGCGGATGTCGAAAACCGATGGCCACCCGCAGTCTTGTCACCGACGAAACAACTGCCCATGATCCCAATGCGGTCCATGTCAAACGAACGCATGCGAAACTGAAGCCCGATCCCTCGCGGGTTCTGCTGCGGCCCTTCACTCCCGGAGACCACCAGCGAGTACAGAGGATCGTCACTTCGATCCTGTCAATCTCCGAGAGTGACGTCGGTTCATTGCTTGGTGCGATTTCCTCGAAATTGGCCGCACACCATCAGCAGATCAAAGAGCTTTTCCAGGGACGATTTGAGCACCTGCGCAAAATTGTCTCTATTGAACACAAACTGTCCAAGCAGCGACAACTGTTGATCGGATCGTATTTCCTGTCTGAATTCGCCGTCGAGTCCGCAGCTCTATTCAACCCGTCGATTGTTGCCGATCCCAATCAACAAGGCGTACCGCCCGGCGCGCTGCGCTTTATTTTGAGCTTGCGCGCCACCGGGGATGGCAGCATTTCCTCCATTGTTTTCCGCACGGGCATGATCCACGCCAACCACAGCATCGAGGTCATGGCCGCCAATGGCGATATTGTTGAACCCAACCAGGTCCCCCACAACGTCTATCACAAGGCTCTCTTCGAGCGAACCTGTCTCGAACTTGGATTGGATAACGAGCGCACAAGGCGCGTTATGCAACGACTGCCGGATTCGTTCAACTTGAAAGAGCTGCTGGCCGCGATAGACACAGAATTAAAAGGAGGCCCGACACCGGATGGTGAGAAAGCCCATCAGGACACGTTGGAGCGAATCTCCATGCTGGCCAAGTCCAACTACTCGGTCCAATTCCCTCCGGAACAGGGCTTGTCCGAGCGGGTCATTTTCCCCGTGACCCGATCGCAGCGAAACGGCATCGAAGACGCTCGCTTCGTACGATTCCAGAACGACGACGGAACCTACGCCTACTATGCGACCTTTACAGCTTTTAACGGGCAGCTCGGCATTCCGCAACTGCTGGAGACGTCCGACTTCCTTCTTTTTCAGCTCATGACTCTGAATGGTCCAGCGGTCAAGAACAAAGGAATGGCTCTTTTCCCCAGGAAGATCAATGGCTTATATGCCATGTTGTCCCGGCAGGACTCGGAGAATGTTTATCTCATGTTCTCCGACCATGTCCGTTTCTGGTATGAGTCCAAAGTTCTTCTCAAACCGGTCTTTCCATGGGAACTGGTTCAAATCGGCAACTGCGGATCACCGATCGAAACCAAGGCAGGCTGGTTGGTCCTCACCCACGGCGTTGGTCCGGGACGCGTGTACTCGATAGGCGCTTGTCTTCTCGATCTTGACGATCCATCCAAAGTGATCGGGCGGCTGCGTGATCCTCTGCTACAGCCGATCCCGAGCGAGTGGGAAGGGAACGTTCCAAACGTCGTTTATTCGTGTGGCGCACTGCTCCACGACGGCGAGCTGTTCATTCCTTACGGCGTGTCCGATTACGCTGCCCGTTTCGCGACTGTTCAACTGGATGAATTGTTAGCCGCTCTGCAACCGGAATCGCGCCCACGAACACCCGAGAATTTATAGATAGAAGAGGATTTCGTCATGACTGTGGCAACTCAAATCCATACGCTTCGATTGAGTCTGAACTACGAACCCCGAGAATTGGAGTTTGGTACCAGCGGACGACGGGGCAAGGTGGTAGACCTCACGCAGTTGGAGGTCTACATCAATGCTCTGGCGGAACTGGAATACTTGCATTCACTCAGCCCTGCCGAGGGTGGGATTCTGCGTGGCGAGGAGTTCTTCTTTGCCCGGGATTTGCGTCTCAGTTCCGACCGTTTTGTGCCTGACGAGGAAGGCCGAGGAGAGATCGCCCAAGCGATAGTGGCTGCTATTCACGATGCTGGCATGCAGGCGATCAATCTTGGGATGATACCCACTCCCGCGCTCACCTGTTATGCGCTCGCCCGCGACAAAGGCAGCATGATGATTACTGGCAGCCATATTCCCTTCGACCGCAATGGATACAAAACCAACAGTAGCAAAGGCGAGTTGCGCAAGGAGCAGGAAGCGCCGATCAACGAGCAGGTCCAAAGGGAACGCCAACGGCTATACAGCCAAGATCAGAATGAGTCTCTGTTTGATAACCGTGGAATGTTCCGTGCCGGTCACCAGGAACTTCCAGCAGAGCATCCTGAAGCCCGCGCCGCGTGGATCACGCGATTCACCAGCTTCTTCAAGAACGCATCTCTGCGTGGCAAGCGCATACTGGTCGATCAACAATCTGCAGTCGGGCGTGATCTACTCGTTGAGGTCCTCGAACTCCTGAACGCTCAGGTGATCGCAGCCGGACGCAGCGCTACGTTCGTTCCCATCGACACCGAGAACATCGGGGCGGCGCAACTGGCCACGATCCAGGCACTGGTTTCGGAGGCTACCGTGAAGCATGGACCGATCGATGCCATCGTGTCGACGGACGGCGACAGCGACCGGCCCCTGATTCTCGGAGTGGATGCGGCAACGGGCAAAGCGCACTTTTTCGGCGGAGATCTAGTGGGCATGGTGGTAGCGGAGTTTCTAAAGGCCGATGCCGTCGTGGTTCCCATCAGTTGCAATGATGCCGTTGATCGCGGGAATTTAAAATCCGTGGTCGAAGCCAAGACGCGCATCGGCTCACCCTTTGTAATTGCCGGAATGGAGGAAGCACGGCGCTCTGGGAAAAAGCGGGTCTGTGGCTGGGAACCCAATGGGGGATTCTTGACTGGTTCGGACATCGAGCGAGATGGTGCGGATTTGCCTGCCCTCCTCACCAGGGATGCCATCTTGCCGATCCTCTGTGTCCTTTACGCCGCGAATGAGTCCGGAGTTTCTGTGGTCGATCTGTTTGAACGGCTGCCGAAACGCTTCAGCCGCGCCGCGCTGTTGGAAAGCTTTCCCAAAGCGCTTGGGCTGAAACTCGTGGCGTTCTTCTCACCTAGTGCTAACGGTGTTGCAGACCTGCCTGAGAAATCGAACCTCGAAATCCTTCGGCAAAGCCTTGCGACGTTCTTCACTCGGGAGATGGGGTTCGGAACGATCACTCACCTAGACTACACGGATGGAGTGCGCGTCCTGTTTGATAACGGCGATGTGGCACACGTGCGACCGTCGGGAAACGCCGACGAGCTGCGCATCTATGCCGTAGCCGATACGCAATCGCGCGCTGACGCCATCGCGGCGATGGGGGTCGCTGAACCGAACGGCATTTTGCGTTGCATGGAGAGAGCGATTGCCGGGCATGCCTGAAATCGGTGTGCTGCGACTGCACGGCGCGGTCCAGCACTACGCCTGGGGCCTGTGACTTCATTCCCGGCCTCTTGGGCGTTGCGAACAATGAGAGAAGACCCTTCGCGGAATTATGGATGGGCGCTCATTCCAAGGGGCCGGCAACGGCGAACGTCGCAGGTATTGAGATGCCACTCAAGCGGCTCATCGCGGAAGCACCAGAGAAGACTCTCGGTCCAATGGCCAGTGCCCATTTCGGCGGCTGTCTCCCCTATCTGCTCAAGGTGTTGGACGTCGCCAAAATGCTCTCTATACAGGCACATCCCACGAAGAAACAGGCTGAAGAAGGTTTCGCCCGCGAGAACGCGGCCGGAATTGACTTGCAGGCTTCTGGACGGAATTACAAAGATGACAACGCTAAGCCAGAGGTGGCCGTAGCCTTGACCGAGTTCTGGATGTTGCACGGATTCCGGCCACTGGAACAAATCGCCGAAATTGTTCGCACGATTCCCGAACTGCACTCGATCATGCCTGACTTTTCGGAAAGGCTCGTGAGTACGGGAACCATCGTTCAGGCCCGCCGGAACCTTCTCCGCGACCTGTACCGCACCGTGATGACGATGCCGCAGAACCAAGCGGACCTTCTACTGAGTACTCTCATCGCACGCCTTGCCAGATCTTCTCGATTTATCTATTGAACCTGGTGCACCTGCGACCAGGACAGGGCACATTCCAGCCTTCGGGCACGCTCCATGCTTATCTCGAAGGTGTGACCGTTGAGTTGATGGCAAATTCCGATAACGTCCTCCGCGGAGGCTTAACGCCGAAGCATGTTGATGTGCTGGGATTGATGAAAATTCTTTCCTTCGACAGTGGTCTGCCTGTTGTAATGAATGGTGTCCACTCAGGCGCATCCGAATGTGTCTACCAAACCTCATGTGATGAATTTCAATTGAGCAGCATCAATCTTGAGTCGGGCACGCAATACCTGGGAAACACAGGTAATGGCCCAGACACGATCATCGTTCTAAGCGGCAGCGCAACTCTGGCAGCGAACGGCCGCAGCACCGCACTCACCCGGGGCTCCATCATTTTTGCTCCCTTCGGAATGCGCTACGTGCTCTACGCAAGTGGCGATCGAGCGATGTTATTCAAAGCGTCCGTTCCTTTACGAGGGCTACCACCTTCTCCTCTTTCAGGTTCCTTGAACTAAGTCAGCCCATCTGAAGTTTTCTCCCCTTAGGCTTTCGAATAAAGCCGCGTACCTCATGCATGCGAATGCGGTCCTGTACGAAGTTCAGCAACTCTACAACGTGAGTGACCGTCTTGATACGCTGGCGGACCAACTGGTCGGTGAAGCGTTCGTAATACCGCCACTTTGTTGGAGGTGCTGGTTGCAACGAAAATAGCGCCTTTCGCCGGATTAGAGCCAGCAACTGCCTGGTTTGCTCGTTGCTGTGATTCGACGGGTAGTTATGAAGAGGGATCGTTGTGAGCAAGGCAGATTCATCGTCCGGATGCCTCCTTGGGGCGGGGGTTGTGCCAAAAACCGTCTGTAGCAATGATCGCATCCGCCTCCTTCGGTCCCCAGCTGTGACGCTTGTAGGGGCGAGCCCGGTGGTGAGTCTTAAGCACTGGATCGACGACGGCCCATGCGGCCTCAACCGCGTCCTCACGGGTAAATAGGGCTCCATCACCGATCATTGCGTCACCCAAAAGCCGCTCGTAAGGCGATTCCTCTCCGTCCTGTTCTTCGAACAGGTAGAGCTCCCGCTGGTCCCCGATGAACTCTTTCCCCGCGAGCTTGACGCGAGCGGCGAGGGCGATGGCCGAGCTGGGGGAGAGCCGGAAGCGCAAATGGTTGGCCGGGCCGGTTGTCGGCGCTGAGTCTGCGAAAAGCCTCTGCGGCGGTGGCTTCAACTCCACCAGAACCTCAGTCGCGGTGTCAGCCAGGTATTTGCCAGAACGGAGGTACCACGGCACGCCCTGCCAGCGCCATGAGTCGATGAAAAGTCGCAGAGCGCAGAAAGTCTCGACGTCGGAATTCTTTGCAACGTCTGGTTCCTTCCGGTAGCCAGCGTACTGCCCGCGCACCAAGTCGTCGGGCTTCAGAGGGCGAATAGCTTGAAAAACCTTGGCTTTCTCATTGTGCACAGCTCCAAAGTCCCTGCCGGCAGGCGGTTCCATCGCAAGCAGCGCGACGATTTGGAATAGGTGGTTCTCGATCACGTCTCGCAAACAGCCGGCAGTTTCGTAAAACGCGCCGCGCTTGCCCACGCCGAAATCCTCGGACAAGGTGATCTGAACACTGGCTACGTAGTTACGGTTCCAGATCGGCTCCAGGAACGAATTCGCAAAACGGAAATAAAGAATATTCATGATCGCCTCCTTCCCGAGGAAGTGATCAATGCGAAAGATCGAGTTTTCCGGGAACACCGAGTGCGCGACTTGGTTGAGCTCCCGAGCGGAGGCCAGGTCACGTCCGAACGGCTTTTCGACAATGACACGCGCATGCTCGGCCAGGTTCGCGGCGCCGAGTCCCTTAATCACTGTCTCGAAGAGTGAAGGTGGGATCGCGAGATAGTGCGCTGGTCGCCGAGAGCTACCCAGCTGCTTTCTTATCGCGGTGAACGTGCCTGGGTCCTTGTAGTCCCCACTCACATAACTGAACAGGGACAGAAGATGGTGCAAGGCGCGATGGCTATCGATCCCGCCGGAACGCCTGATGCTGTCGGTCACGCGTTTGCGCAAACGCTCCAGACTCCATTTCGGGAAAGCGACTCCGATTACCGGCACCTTGAGGGAGCCTCGTTTTACCATCGCGTAGAGCGCTGGAAAAATCATCTTGTGGGCGAGATCGCCCGTCACGCCGAAGAGCACCAGCGCGTCTGAACGGGAGTTGGGCATCAATCGCGTCCGTTCTTGGCGGCAGATTTTTTCTCATGGTCCAATGCGATTGTGACGCGCATCATGATTTCGCCTTGCCCTGCTCGCGCAGTGTATGAGCTTGCCTTCAAACATTCTTCAGGGTGAAGCCATAGTGCCGTCCTGGATAGCCCGAATTGGCGTTCTGCACCATGTTCACCGCGAGGAAGCGGAGTGTCTTATTCACAACTCATCCAAATGTAGGCGGAGCGAGGGTCGTCGAAAGTGTGATGGAATGTGCCATTGGGTGCGCAGTGCCTCTTTCTGTTGAGATGGAAGATGGTCAACCCAAAGAACGAAGTTTCGTACGGACCTATTGAAGGAGGATTCATCGACTACGCCTTGAGTTGCTTACTTTGGCAGTCCTGATGTTGGCATTGGCATGTTAGCCGCGAAAGTCCTGTTGCATCGGCACAGGCGGCGCTGCAGTGTCTTGTTCCCTCAACGGGGGCACAGTTGCAGACGGGATGTGCGCACTTAGTCGTAGATTTCATGTGATCTCCTCTGGTCGACCGCGCATTCTTTCAGATGAGTCTGGGGTAGTGAGGCATTCCTCGTCGGATTGGAGGGATTCTGGGCTCTGTCGTGCGGCACACTTGCACTCCCAGCCAGAGGAACAGCATTGCACCGGCGGGAGCCACAATCTGTTCCGTTTTGCTCATTGCTGAGGTCAATCGACGAAGTAGTCTCGAAAAGAAGTGTCGCTGTATTGTTGCTGCTTGAGATAGTCGACGGTCTCATGTTTTCCGAATACCTCCCCACGATCATGGCCCATTTTCACGACGTCCTCTGCCCTGTTCTTGAGCAAAAGTGCACAGATTCCACATGGCTACAGAAAGATACTGTTTGCAGGAGTCCCGCTGTGGTGCGGGCGCGATGCTATCACATTCTGGCATGCATCCACCCAGCATGGCCTAACACCAGTCACCCATGGGAGTTATCGCTAGGCCAGAACTTTGAGCAGCAACTTGGCCGAGATTCCGAGGCTTGGCGGAAGTATCCGCACGGAGAAGAGTTCAACCGTGTGAACGAATCCTATCCAGTACCACGGTTGACGTTCTGCGCTGTAACGGACCTGAAGCAAGGCCGGCATGGACCTGCAGATGAGAAATGAATCACCTTCTTCGAATCAGGGCTCTGTCGTTTCCGTGCGCGGCAGCGTCGTCGATGTGCGGTTTGAGCGGCACTTGCCACCGATTTTTTCGGTGCTGCGCGCCGGAGCGGGACGAGAGATCGTCGTCGAAGTCATGACCCAGCTTGATGCGCGTCGGATACGGGGAATTGCCTTGACGCCCACACAAGGTTTGGCCCGGGGAATGCCGGTCGAGGACACGGGCGCCCCCCTGCAGGTGCCGGTCGGTAACAAGATCATTTCGCGGATGTTCGACGTGTTCGGTCATGCCATCGACCGACAGCCGGAGCCCGCGGATGTGCAATGGAGAACCGTCCATCGAGCGCCACCGCCGCTGTCCGAGCGTTCCACCAAGTCCGAGATTTTCGAGACTGGCATCAAGGCCATCGATGTGCTCGTGCCGCTGGAGCGCGGCGGCAAGGCGGGCTTATTCGGCGGCGCGGGCGTGGGCAAGACGGTGCTGCTCACGGAAATGATTCACAACATGATCGGCCATCAGAAAGGGATGAGCATTTTTTGCGGGATCGGGGAACGCTGCCGCGAAGGCGAAGAGCTCTACAGCGCCATGAAAGCAGCTGGCGTTCTTCAGAACATGGTAATGGTCTATGGCCAGATGAATGAGCCGCCGGGCAGCCGGTTTCGGGTGGGGGATGTGGCGCTGACGATGGCCGAGTATTTCCGCGATGACGAGCATCGCGACGTTCTCTTGCTGGTCGATAATATTTTCCGTTTCATCCAGGCCGGTATGGAAGTATCGGGCTTGATGGGCCAAATGCCGTCGCGCCTTGGTTATCAACCAACGATGAGTACGGAGCTGTCGGGGCTGGAGGAGCGTATCGCCAACACCAATGCCGGAGCTATCACGTCCATCCAAGCGGTGTATGTACCAGCAGACGATTTGACCGACCCGGCGGCGGTGCATGTGTTTTCACATCTGTCGGCTTCGATCGTGCTCTCGCGCAAGCGGGCGAGCGAAGGCCTTTATCCGGCCATTGACCTACTCCAATCCAGCTCGAAGATGGCGACGCCCGGCATCGTCGGCGATCGGCACTACAAACTGGCACAAGAAATCCGGAAGACTCTGGCGCAGTACGAGGCCCTCAAGGATATCGTCGCCATGC
>Ga0181532_10001832_pt1 | contig 20240 bp, 21 predicted proteins | sample PEATcosm2014_Bin_33_FD_119768 | JGI IMG/M metagenome (GOLD analysis project Ga0181532, IMG submission 119768) | Peatland microbial communities from MTU Mesocosm Facility, Houghton, MI, USA - PEATcosm2014_Bin11_30_metaG | ecosystem: Environmental > Terrestrial > Soil > Wetlands > Peat | place... | reverse complement strand
ATTTTTATTTGTGGAGATTAGCGAATGAAGATGAGCGAATCTGCAGATCTGCCACGCCCCTGCGTCAGCAACCCGCGTCAATCCAGGGGTTGAGCCCTGGGTTTTGCATCAGCCTTTAGCTAGATCTGTCAGTGCGCTGACCTGAAAGTTGCACCGTGTGCTTTCGGCGAGGCTGCGTAATAGCGGGCGGGACGGCGTGGTTCAGAAGCAGTAGCCCTGCCCCACCCAGTAATGCCAGTCCCCAATGGCCTCTGCGGTGGATTGGTCGGGATGGTCGGGATTAATGGTGTGTTTTCGGCAAGCCTGCGCAACCGCGGCACAAAAGCGAGTAGTGATTCAAGGACGATCAGTGCTAACTCCGGGTGTACAGGCTGCGTCCGCCGCTATGTGGGAAATCTTGCAGGAAGAAGTCTGAAGCGAGGTCAAAATCCCCACCCTCTCGCATAAGGCGCGAGAAGGGTGGGGCACCCGGCTTTCCCGGATTATTGCCTTGTGCTCTCTGCGTACTCCTGATGGGCTACGGAGTTGAGGAAGTCGCTGAGTGTGGCGCGGTCCTCGGGGAGGATTTTGATGAACTCGATGCCATTGCCGACCTGCGGGTGGCAGGTGACGACTTTGCCGAGGATGAGAAGGGTGTCGGAGATTTGCAGTTTGAGTTCGAGGCAGGTACCGACTGGGAACGGGTACATGCTTTCGATGTAGCAGCCGCCGGCGCTGATGTCGGAGGTGGCGCAGCGGATCGGAGTTTCGTTGCCATCGGCGTGAACTTCGACCGGTATTCTCGCCGTGAATCGCGGGTGCTTACGCCGTTCGGGAATCCGTCGATCAGGAATCATGGTCCGACCTCAGTCGAACCCCAGGACCCACTGTGTGAAGTCTAAACCCGGGCGGAGTTCGGGGAAGATGCCGTCGGGTCAGTTCCGGTGGTAACGGGTGCGGGTGTTACCTGCGAAGAATGTCGAGGGTTGGATGAACACTGCACGTCACGCTCTACGAAACGGCAGTGGTAGTCCGAGAACGAAAACCCCACTTCTCGTGCCAAGAACGCGCGAGAAATGGGGCACCCGGGCTGAGGTTATCCGCTTACATTTTCTTGTGGGGCTTCTTACTGCTGCGCTGCTTTTGGGTTGGCTTTCGGCTTTACTACCAGCCTCTCGGATGGGAGGTGGGGAGGGTCGCGGTGGAGACGGCGTTGGTGCTGCCCGGCATCAAGTCGGCGCCGCCACCGTCTTCTTCTCCGCCACCGGTGAGGCCGAAGACGGAGAAGCCGTTCTCGCCTCCGCCGAAGGTGCCTTGGGTGACGGTGACGTAGCCGTACTGGTCGGCGGTGATGGCGGTCACGTTAATCTCCCAGGTCCCTTGATGCTTCCCTATCCGAACGTGCCGTGCTCACTGACCCCGCCGCAGTCTCCGGCCACCCCGCCATTTGCGGGGCGCCTACTGGTGCCTCCCAGCCGCGCTTCGCGCATGTGGTCTTCGCAGATGCGGCCGCAAAGTGGGACTTCCGGTGCTGGTGTTGATTCGGGTTCAGGGAGGATAAGTGTCGGGTTCCAGGCGTGGGTGTCCTCTGGAGAGTTGAGCGGCAGGGCGTGAGCCAGGCTTGAGTTGTGACCGGGCTGTGGGCGAAAGGATTCCATTTGGGGGAGTGCTTATTCGGGGAAGCGGCGCGGATTGGCAGCGCGGAATGCGGATGCCGAGAAAGAGGATCCCGAGCAGCACGGTGGCGGCCCCAATGCCGGTGAGTGCGAGGAAGTCGATGAGAGCGTGATCCAGGCCGAGGAAAACCAGCGGAGAGCGGGTTAGGGTTTGGAGGGAAGCGGTGAAGAACGGGCGGGCTGGCATTGCGGATCTCCCATCTCTTCTGGCTTTGAAATCTCTTCAAAATCAAAGTCCCCACCCTAGCTGCAAAAAGCGCGGCTAGGATGGGGCACCCTCGAGCGCTTACTGTGCCGGGGTTGGGGCGGGCGTTGCGGCCGGGGCTTCGGCGGTGACTTCGGGCGCCTGGACCGGATTGATCTTCACGGTCGCCAGGATTTGTTCCAGGCGGTTGAAGACTTTGTCGCGGTCGACGTGCTTCACCAGGCCATCCTCGGACGCGTCTGTGGTGACGTTCAGGGCGAACTCGTAGCAGGATCCATTCTGGAAAACATGGAAGTACTTGGAGTCGCTCTGGCGCGTGCCTTCTCCGGAGACGGCTTCGGTGGCGCGGAGTTCGAGGTCACCGAGCATCAGCTTGGAGTTCGATTCGGACCGGGCTGACGCAGACTGGTTGGATGCGGGCTGCGCTTGCGACGACGAGGACGCGGCTGGAGTTGCGGTCGACGTTGCCGAAGAAGCAGACGCGGACTCGGTGGACGAAGCTGGCGTGACGACCTTGGGCTGTGGCACGGCGAACTCGGTGCATTGATCGGCGGTGAGCGATTTGTTGACGCTCACATTGAAGAATGCGGACGAGAAGTCCGTGTTGGCGAAGCTGGTCTCGGGAAGTTCGACGGCCGCGAGGGCGACTCCGCCGGGCTGCACGAAGTTCATCGGGATCGGGTTCGAGGCCAGCAGTTCGGTGGCGGCGCTGCCGGTTTCAATGGCGAAGCGACGCGGATATTCGAAGGTCAGGCCGTAGGTCTGGTCGGTATAGTTCACGGTCGCGGGCTTCTTGGGAACAACTTTCTTCGGAGCCGGCTTGGTCGTCGCCTGCACGAGCGGTTCGGGCATGGGCTGGACCGGGATCGGGGACTGCGTGACCGGAATCTGGTTGTTGTTGCTTACGGGCTTTGGCTTGTCGCTGGAACAGCCGACGGTTACGGAGCAGACGATCAGTACAGCGGCGAAGATCAATGCGCTGGTGTTCTTGCCCCAGGTCGTTCCTGGTTTACCCCAAGCTACGGAATGGGTTTCGATGGTGCGAATGGCGTTGATGCGAGTCATTGTGGTTGCCTCCTGCCGACTAGCGGCATCTTGAGGAATGCACGGTGCGGGCCAGGAGCGCGGACGTTGATTTGGCGGCACTTAGAGCGATGAGTCCTGAAACACCGCGTGGGGCGCGGGACACGATGTGGGGCGGAGAACACGGGACATCGTTCAAGAGAAGTGAGAAGTCAGAGGTTAAACGTCAAAAGTGGAGGGTCGGTTGGCAGCTTTCGGGAAAGTCAAAATCCCCACCCTAGCCGCAAAAAGCGCGGCTCGGATGGGGCACCCGGCGTTCGCCCATGCGCTAGGCGCCGGGGTGGATCAGGCGGATTACGTAGAAGGCTATGGCGGCGACCAGGGCGGCGGCGGGGATGGTGAAGATCCAGGCCCAGACGATGCGGGTGGCGACGCCCCAGCGGACGGCCGAGAGACGGTGAGTGGCGCCCACGCCGACGATGGCGCCAGTGATGGTGTGCGTGGTGGAGACGGGGATTCCGGCGAGGGCCGTAGCAAACAGAGTGATGGCGCCGGCGGTTTCGGCGCAGAATCCGCCGACGGGCTTGAGCTTGGTGATGCGGGAACCCATGGTGTGAACGATGCGCCAGCCGCCGAAATATGTTCCGAGAGCGATGGAGGTGTGGGCGGCGAGAATGACGGGCCAGTGATAGTGTCCCCAACTTCCGGCGAGTTCAGAGGCCGTGATGACTTTTGCGCTGTAGAGAGCGCCGGCGACGATGCCCATGGTTTTCTGCGCATCATTGCCGCCGTGTCCAAGACTGTAGGCGGCAGCAGAGAGCAGTTGCAGTTTGCGGAACCAGGCATCAATGCGGCGCGGAGGTTTGTCGCGCAGGATCCAGAAGATGGCGACCATGAAGGTAAAGGCAAGGACCAAGCCCATGATCGGTGCGACTACGATGAAGATGAGGGTCTTGTACCATCCGGCAGCGATGATGACGTGCCATCCGGCGCGCATGATGGCGGCGCCGGCCATGCCGCCGATGAGGGCGTGCGATGAGGAGGTGGGAAGTCCCCACAACCAAGTGAGGATATCCCAGACGATGGCGCCGAGCAGGCCGGCAATGACAACGTACTGGGTGACCGACTCGATGTGGATCATGCCGCTGCCGATGGTTTTGGCTACGGCGGTTCCGAGCAGGAAGGCGGCGACGAAGTTGAAGAAGGCGGCCCAGACGACGGCGAGCTTGGGCGAGAGCACGCGAGTGGAAACGACGGTGGCGATGCTGTTGGCGGCGTCGTGGAATCCGTTGAGAAAATCGAAAATCAGGGCGACCAGGATGGTGATGACGAGGAGCAGGAGATCGGGTTTCACGAAAGTTTGCCTATAGGCGAAAGCGCGAGACTATTTTCAGACTATGAATTCTCAGACTATGAATTTTTCAGGACTACGGTTTCGAGCACGTTGGCTACGTCTTCAGCTTTGTCAGTGGCCATTTCGAGAAACTCGATCAATTCCTTGATCTTGATCAGGGTGATGGGATCTTTTTCCTGATCGAAGAGCTGGCCGATGGCCGCGCGCGAAATGACGTCGGCTTCGTTTTCCAGACGGTTGATTTCCACGCAGTGGCTCAGGATGTCACCGTTCTTGCGAATGAGGGCCAGCGCTCTCTGCAATTCCTGGCTCTGCAGCAGAATGATTCGCGACAATTCCAGAGCAACCGGCGGCGGATTGGTGATGCGGTACATGATGATGCGGGCGCCAGAGGCATTGAGAAAGTCGAGCACGTCGTCGAGCGATGAAGTCAGTTCGTGAATATCTTCGCGGTCGAAGGGCGTGATGAAAGTCTGATTAAGCTTGGTCAGGACGGCGTGAGTCATTTCGTCGCCGATGCGCTCGATGCGGCGAATTTCGGCGACTTTGGCGTCCACGTCCCGGTAGTCGGTGAAAAGCTCGACCATGGTGCGAGCGCCGGCAATCAGATTTTCGGACATCTGGGAAAACATCTCGAAAAAGGTGTTGTCCCGGGGAATGAGGGGGGTCATCGCGAGCAAGGAACTCCAAATAATATGTATGCGGTAGAGCGTGACACTATCTCACGCGGGCCGGATAGGCGTCAAATCGGGAAGCAAGAAAAAGACCGGGGCGGATGACCATGGATGGCATTTTTCGGCAGCGCCCAGGCAGGTTTTCGTTCCATGCAGGAAACCACGGGAACACAGCGATGGGCTAGCGGATGGTGCGACGAACTGTGATCGGTGCGCGGCGCGGAATGCTGATGCCGACGACGAGAATCACGAGGAATACGGAGGCGGCTCCGGTTGCAGTGCTCGCCAGGAATTCGATAAAAACCTGATCCAGGCCCATGAACAAGAGTATGGACCGTGCCCGGGCTTTAAGCGAGGTTACGAAAGGTTAGCACTAAGGTTCGAAGGGAAGGGGGAGAGTGGCATGCGTGCATGGTGAAAGTTAAAATCCCCACCCTTCGGCTACGCTCAGGGCAGGGTTTCTCGCGCCAAGGGCGCGCGAGAATGGGGCACCCGCGTGTTGGAAAGAGCAAGCTAGTATTCTTAGGCGGTGACGATCCAGGCGACAACGCTGTACCGGCCGGTAGGGCAGGCAGAGATGGAACTGAGACGGGCCAGTGGGTTCCGCGAATTCCCTCCGCGGCTGCCGGAGCAGCCGATTTTCTATCCCGTGCTGACGGAGGAATACGCGCCGCAGATCGCGCGCGACTGGAATACCTAGGATGAACGCTCAGGATTCGTGGGGTATGTTTTGCGATTTCAGGTGCGAACCGAGTTTCTCGCTAAGTGCACATGTCGGAAGTTCGGGGCATCGCGAATACTGGATTCCGGCGGGCTCGTTGCAGGAATTGAACGCAAGTATTGTTGGGGAAATTGAGATCGTGTCGGAGTTTCACGGGGTCGTCAGGTAAAGTCAAAACCCCCACCCTAAACGTCGCAAAAAGCGCGACGTTAGGATGGGGCACCCGAGACAGCGGAGGAGAGGGAATGAGTAGAGCCAGTCGAAGATGGATCTTTTGCTTGGTCTTGATAACGGCTTCGGGCGCGGGCTGGGCGCAAGGGGCAGCGGCTCGGATGCCGGCGAAGATCATTATTGATACGGACATTGGGGACGACGTGGACGACGCGTTTGCGCTGGCGCTGGCGGTCAAGAGTCCGGAGCTGCAGGTGCTGGGCGTGATGACGACGTTTGGCGACACAGAGGCGCGGGCGAAGATTGCGGACCGGTTTCTGGGGGAGGCGGGGCAGGCGGAGATTCCGGTGCTGGCAGGGAAGGCGACGGCGACGAAGAATCCAATGTCGCAGCGGAAGTATGGCGAGGGCGGGCACTTTGCGAAGGCATCGCATGGCGACGCGGTGGAGTTTTTGCTGGAGCAGATTCGGAAGTATCCGGGGGAGATCACGTTGCTTGCGATTGGTCCGCTCATGAATGTGGGGGCGGCGATCGATCAGGACGTGGCGACATTTCGGAAGTTGAAGCGGGTGGTGCTGATGGGCGGATCAATTCGGCGCGGGTATGGGGATTTGGGCTATACGGCGCCGGTGCCTCCGATGCCCGAGTGGAACATTTTGAACGATGTGGGTTCGGCGCAGAAATTGTTTGCGGCGGGAGTTCCGCTGTTTGTGATGCCGCTGGATTCCACGCAGTTGAAACTGGATGAGGTGAAGCGGGCGTTCTTGTTCAGCCAGGGGACGGCGGTGACGGATCAGCTGGCGGTGCTGTATCACTTGTGGGGGCAGGAGACGCCGACGTTGTTTGATCCGATGACGGTGGTGTTTGTGTTGCGGCCGGAGCTGTGTCCGGTGCAGGGGATGCACATTCGAGTGGATGAAAAGGGGTTCACGCGGGAGGAACCGGGGGCGGCGAATGCGCAGGTTTGCCTGGATTCGAATGCGGAAGATTTTTTTCGGTTTTATTTGAAGAAAGTGGCACATGTGGAAGGCGCGCGGTGAAATCCTGAGGTCGAATCGTTGAGTCAAAATCCCCATCCTAACCGCAAAAGGCGGGGCGAGGATGGGGCACCCAGCTCATCTCGGTGAAGGAGACCAGTAGAACTCATGCGATTGGAAGAGATGGCACGGCGCAGGTTCCTGAAGAACGCCAGCGCGGGAGTTGTGGGCGGGGCTTTGATTGGCGTGCCTAGCGCGGCCGTCGCGGGTGACTCGGGGAATGGCGCGGCGAAACTCGTTTATGACGTGGCTGCGTTGGGCGCGAAGGGGGACGGCAGGACGATTGACAGTCCTGCGATCAACCGGGCGATCGAGGAAGCGGCATCGGCGGGCGGAGGGACGGTTTGTTTTCGGGCGGGGAATTATTTGTGTTATTCGATCCACCTCAAGAGCAAGGTCGCGATCTATCTCGATCAAGGCGCGACGATCGTGGCAGCGGATCCGGCTTCGGATTCGTCGCGCAGTTACGATCTGGCGGAGTCGAACCGGCCGTGGGAAGACTATCAGGATTACGGGCACAATCACTGGCATAACAGTTTGATTTGGGGCGAAGGGCTGGACAGCGTTTCGATTTGCGGGCCGGGACTGATCTGGGGCAAAGGTCTGAGTCGCGGGTGGGGAGCGGGCCCCAAGGCCGAGCAACCTGGAGTCGCCAATAAGGCGATAGCGCTGAAGAATTGCCGCAATGTGCTGCTGCGGGATTTTTCGATTCTGCACGGCGGGCACTTTGGAATTCTGGCGACGGGCGTCGATAACCTGACGATCGACAATCTGAAGATTGATACGAATCGCGACGGCATGGATATTGATTGCTGCCGGAATGTGCGGGTGACGAATTGCAGCGTGAATTCGCCGTGGGATGACGGCATCTGCCTGAAGAGTTCGTTTGGGTTGGGTTACGCGCGCGCCACGGAGATGGTCACGATCAGCAATTGCCTGGTCGCGGGCAGCTATGAAGAAGGGACGCTGCTGGACGGGACGTTCAAGCGCTTTGCTGCTGACGCGAAAGTGCCGCGCACGGGGCGGATCAAGTTTGGGACGGAGTCGAACGGGGGATTCAAGAACATCACGATTGCGAATTGCGTGTTCGACGGGTGTAACGGGCTGGCAATTGAGAGCGTGGACGGAGCGGTGATTGAAGATGTGAGCGTGACCAATATTACGATGCGGGATGTTGTGGGGGCTCCGATCTTTCTGCGGTTGGGGGCGCGCCTGCGGGGTCCGGCGGGCGCGGAGGTGGGAGTTCTGCGGAGAGTGATGTTGAGCAATTTCAGTTGTTCCTGCGCACCCGGGCCGCGGATTGGGTCGATTCTGGCGGGGATCCCGGGGCATGCGATTGAAGATGTGAAGTTGAGCGACATCATGATGGTTCATCAGGGGGGCGGGACGCGGAGTGATGCGCAGCTTCAGTTGGCGGAGAAGGAAAAGGAATATCCCGAGCCGAGCATGTTTGGAACGACTCCGGCGCACGGATTTTTTGTTCGGCATGCGCGCGGGGTGGAGATGAATGGGATCAAGATCGAGCATGCGAACCAGGATTTGCGTCCGGCTTTTGTGATCGACGATGTGGAGGGTGCGGAGTTTGGGCGGATTAAGGCGCCGGCGAGTGCCGGGATTCCGACGTTCGCATTGAATCAGGTGCGGGATTTCAGCGTGTTTCGAAGCAAGCCGGTGCCGGATACGGAACTGGCTAGTGTGGAGAAGAAGGAGATTTGAGGTTGGATCGGGAAGTCAAAGTCCCCACTCTAACGCCGCAAAAGCCGCGGCGTTAGAGTGGGGCACCCGCACGTGAGTGCAAAGGGAAATCATGAGGACCCTGAGAACGATTTGGATTTCGGTTGGCATTGCAGTCGCGCTTTGTGCGGTGATGTCGGGCCAGTCCCGGCAGCATGTCGACCTGATCGTGAGCGGCGGGATTGTGGTGACGATGGATGGGGGACGGACGATTCTTCATGACGGCAGCGTCGCGATTAAGGGCGACGCGATCGTCGCGGTGGGGCCGCGGGCGGAGATCGAGAGTCGGTACATGAACGCGCAGGTGATTGATGCGCGGGGGCGGCTGGTGCTGCCGGGGTTTATCAACGGGCATACCCATGTGGCGATGACTTTGTTTCGCGGATTGCATGACGATGTCACGCTGAACGATTGGCTTTACAAGTACATCTTCCCGGCCGAGGCGAAGAACGTGAATGAGGACTTCGTGCGCTGGGGAACGCGGCTGGCGGCAGCGGAGCAGATTCGGTCAGGCGTGACGACGTTTGCCGACATGTATTACTTCGAAGACGCGGTGGCGGAGGAGACCAAGGCGGCGGGGATGCGCGGCGTGCTGGGGGAGACGTTTATTGATTTTCCTGCGCCGGATAACAAAACCAATGCGGAGATGCTGACGTACACCGAGAAATTCCTGAAGAGATGGCAGGGAGATGCGCTGATTCATGCGGCTCCGGCGCCGCATTCGATTTATACGTGTTCGAAGAAGACGATTCAGGATGCGGCGGCGCTGGCGAGGAAATATCATGCGCCGCTTCTGATGCATGTGTCGGAGATGAAGAAGGAGTGGGACGACAGCGAGAAGGTGAACGGGATGTCGCCGGTGCAGTATCTGGAGAAGATTGGAGTGCTGGGGCCCGACCTGGTGGCGGCCCACTGTATTTTTGTGGATGAGGCGGACCGGAGGTTGCTGGCGGAGCGGCAGGTGGGGTGCGTGCATAATCCGTCGAGCAACATGATGATTGCGAGCGGAGTGTCTCCGGTGCCGGAGATGCGGGCGGCGGGGATTGCGGTGGGGCTGGGGACGGATGGTCCGGCGGGGAGCAATAACGATCTAGACTTGATGGAAGAGATCGACCTGGCGGCGAAGCTGGCGAAGATTTCGAAGATGGATCCGCTGGCGCTGAACGCGAAGGCGGTGGTGGAGATGGCGACCATTGATGGAGCGCGGGCGTTGCATATGGAGAAGGAAATTGGGTCGCTGGAGGCGGGGAAGAAAGCCGATCTGATTCTGATCAGTTTGGATGAGCCGAATGCGGTGCCGATGTATGACATCTATGCGCAGATTGCGTATTCGCTGAAGGGGAGCGATGTGGAAACCGTGGTGATTGGCGGGCGGGCGGTGATGCGGGAGCGGAAACTGCTGACGGTGGATGAGGCGGCGGTGTTGGAGAAGGCGCGGGAGTATGGGAAGTCGGTGAGGGCTTCGTTGGGGATGGAGTAGGGACGGAGTTTGACGCAGGGGCAAGAGTAAAACTGAGAAGTCAAAAGTCAAAATCCCCACTTCTCGCGCCAAGGGTGCGCGAGAAATGGGGCACCCGGGTCATCTCGATCGCTTGGAGTTCATTTATGGCTGGTGCAACTTCTGTTGGGATGATTGTGCAGCACGTGTTGGTGTTTGTTCTGATCGTCGTGACGCCGCTGTGGGACTGGTACGAAATCCCAAGATTGAAGGCGAGTACGGAGCCGCGAAAGAAAGTCCGGTTCTACGGGAAGATTGTGGCGGTGTCGTGGATTTGCGCCGTGGTCGCCGTGCTGACGATCGGCGTCGCGACCGCGTTCAATATTTATCGGGCATCGGGAGAAATTGCGTGGCTTGATCCAGGCTCGCGCGGCGGCGCCTTTGTGAAAGGGATTACAGGGGGGATGTTGATCGCGATCATGCTGCCTGCGGTTTTGGCGCTGTGGAGTGAGAAGATCCGCGTGAAGGCAGGCAAGGCGGCGAAGAAACTGGCTTTTCTGCTGCCTTCGACGCGGGAAGAGCGGACGTGGTGGTGGATGGTTTGCATCACGGCGGGCATTTGTGAAGAGGTGGTGTACCGGGGATTTCTGTTGCACTATCTGCATACTCTCCCGTTCCATTTGAGTTTGACGTGGGCGCTGGTGGTGTCGTCGATTATTTTTGGCATTGGGCATCTGTATCAAGGCGTAGCCGGAGCGGTACAGACGGCGGTGATTGGGTTCGTGTTGGGGACGCTCTTTGTGATGACGGGGAGCCTGGTGGTTCCGATCGTGTTGCACGCGGTGATGGATTTACGCGTGCTGGCGATGCTGCGGGTCGGGTTTGAAAGTGAGGGTGCATGAGCTCTTCTTTACTCGCAGAGTCAAAATCCCCACCCTCTCGCAAAAAACGCGAGAAGGGTGGGGCACCCTCGCGTGCTTGTTTTGTCTTCCTTGTTCTAGTTCTTTTGGCGAGTGGGGTGTGTGCTGCGCAGAATGTGGCGATTACGTTTGATGATTTGCCGCTGAATGGGGATCTGCCGGCGGGAGTGACGCGGGTGGAGATTGCGCGGGACACGCTGGCGGTGTTGAAGAGGCGGCACGTACCGGCTGTGTATGGTTTCGTCAATGCTCGCAAGCTGGAAGGAAATGCTGATGCGGCGGAGGCTTTGAAGTTGTGGGCGGCTGCCGAGCCGGTAGGGAATCACACCTATGCGCATATGGATTTGAATGAGAATCCGGCGGAGGCGTTTGAGCGCGAGATCGAACAAAATGAGCCAGTGCTGGAGTTGCTGGTGGCGAAGGATGCGAACTGGCGCTGGCTGCGGTATCCGTATTTGCGCGAGGGAGACACCGTCGAGAAGCGGCGCGCGGTGCGGGCTTACTTGCAGGCGCACCAGTACCGGGTGGCGCAAGTCACGCTGGATTGGGAAGACTACCTGTGGAACAGCGCGTATGCGCGGTGTGAGGCGAAGAACGATGGGGCGTCGATTGCTTGGCTGCGGTCGAGCTATCTGAAGATCGCGTCGCAGTATTTGGATTTGGGGCGGGAGATGGCGAAGCTGGTGTACGGGCACGACATCAATCACGTGCTTTTGCTGCACCTGGGGGCGTTCAGCAGCGCGATTTTGCCGGATGCGCTGGATCTGCTGGAGAAGAAGGGATTCACGCTGGTGACGCTGGAGGAAGCGGAGAGCGATCCGGCGTATGAAACGGATCCGGATGCGGGATCGAAGTATGGCGGGACGCTGCTGGAGGAGTGGATGGATGTGAAGAAGATCAAGTATCCCCCGGTGGCGCAGAAGCCTTATAAAGAGGTGCGGGAAATCTGTAAGTGAGGTGAAGTGAACTTCCAGTTTGGCGCGGCCTTCCGGTGTGCACTGGAAGTCGAAATCCCCACCCTCTCGCACACTACGCGAGAAGGGTGGGGCACCCTCTTCCTCTCGAAGGCGCGTAGTTCTTGGAGTCCCTTATAATCAAAGATTCTTTATGGCTGCCATTCTGGAGCGAATAGTTGCGGCTACGCGGGCGCGGGTAGCGGAGACCCGGCGTGGGGCGGATTTGCGCCTGCTGGAACAGCGCGCCGAATCGCATGTGCCGCGAGGGTTTCGGCGGGCGCTGGAGGCCAAGAGCCGCGAGGCAATCGCGGTGATTGCGGAGTTGAAGAAGGCGTCGCCGTCGAAGGGATTGATTCGCGAGGAGTTTCGTCCGGCGGAGTTGGCCAGGGAGTTGGCGGCGGCGGGAGCGGCCGCGCTTTCGGTGCTGACCGATGAGGAATTCTTTCAGGGGTCGCTGGGGAATTTGCGGGAGGCTTCGGGCGCGGTCGCGATTCCCTGCTTGCGCAAGGATTTCATCGTGGACGAGTTTCAGTTGGTGGAGGCGCGGGCGAATCACGCCGATGCGGTGCTGCTGATTGTGGGGGCGCTGTCTACTGCGGAATTGAGTTTGCTGGCGGCGGGAGCGCGGCGGCGCGGGCTGGATGTTTTATGTGAAGTGCATGATGGTCAGGAGTTGCGGCGGGCGTTGGATGCGGAGTTCGATTTGATTGGCGTGAACACGCGGGATCTGCGGACGTTTCAGGTGAACCTGGAGACGGCCTTCCGCCTGGCGGAGAAAATTCCTGCGGGCGTGGTGAGGGTGGCGGAGAGCGGGATTCATTCTGCGGAGGATGTGGCGCGGCTGCGGGTGGCGGGGTATGACGGGTTTCTGGTGGGCGAGTCGCTGATGCGGGCTTCGTCGCCGGGAGAGGCGTTGCGAGAGTTGATGCGGGTGCCGCGTCGCGAGGACCGGGTACCGAGCGGCGAGTTGCGATCTGGAAGATGACGCAGAAGTGGCGCCAGTCGCATGGTTCCTTCGCTTCGCTCAGGATGACAGAGCAAAATGACGTGGGTGAAGATTTGCGGGATGACGAATTTGGAGGATGCGCTCGCGGCCGTCGAGGCGGGGGCGGATGCAGTGGGGTTTGTGTTTTATGAGAAGAGTCCGCGGTGCGTGAGTGTGGAGGCGGCGCGGGAGATTGTGGCGAAGTTGCCGGAGGAGATTGAGAAAGTCGGCGTGTTCGTAGGAGCGCCAGCCGAGGCGGTGATCGAAGCCTCGAATACGGTTGGGTTAACCGCGGCTCAGATCTATCCGGATGCGAACAATCAGCTCCCGATGCTAAGCGAAGAATTCTTCCGGAAGGCCCAGTGCGATGTAATTGTCGCGTTGCCGGCTCGGTTACTGGAGGGTCTGAAAGATAACAAGCCCAGCGGTTCGCTGCTCTCCTGCAGAGCTCTGAATCGCATCCTCGCGATGCTTGTAGACTCGGGCGATGCGCAGCGTCCGGGTGGCACCGGCGAGAGATTTGACTGGGAGCACGCAGCCTGGATTCGGGAGGGAATGAATCGAATCGGCGCTCGGTTGATTGTGGCTGGCGGGTTGAAGCCGCAAAATGTTGGCGAGGCGATGGGCATTCTTCAGCCTTGGGGAGTCGATGTCGCGTCGGGAGTAGAAGTGCGGCCGGGGAAGAAGGATCCGGAGAAGGTGCGGGCGTTTGTGCGGGCGGTGCGCGAGATGGATCGGAAGGTGAGCTAGAGATGGCTACGGTTCCACGGAGTTCGAAAGTCAAAGTCCCCACTTCTCGAGCCAAGAGCGCGCGAGAAATGGGGCAGTCTCGCGTTTCTTCGTCTTCTCCCTCTCTTGTGCGGACGAATGAGCCTGGGCGGTTTGGGGTTTATGGCGGGCGGTATGTGCCGGAGACTTTGATGGCGGCTCTCGAGGAGCTCGAGCGCGAGTATGAGAAGGCGAAGCGCGACCCGAAATTTAAGGCGCGGTTGGAGGAGTTGCTGCGGACGTATGCGGGGCGTCCGACGCCGTTGTTTTTTGCGCGGCGGCTTACCGAGAAATTGGGTGGGGCGAAGATTTATTTGAAGCGCGAGGATCTGCTGCATACCGGGGCGCACAAGATTAATAACTGTCTGGGGCAGGGGTTGCTCGTCGAGAGGATGGGGAAGCATCGCGTGATCGCCGAGACCGGGGCGGGGCAGCATGGCGTGGCGACCGCTACCGTGTGTGCACTGTTCGGGTTTGAGTGCGCCGTGTATATGGGGACCGAGGACATGCGGCGGCAGGAGTTGAATGTGTTCCGCATGCGGTTGCTGGGGGCGGAAGTGCGTGGGGTGTCGTCGGGATCGTGCACGCTGAAGGACGCGATCAACGAGGCGATGCGCGACTGGGTCACGAATGTGCGGACTACACATTATTTGTTGGGGAGTGTGCTTGGGGCGCATCCGTATCCGACGATGGTGCGGGACTTTCATCGGGTGATTGGGCGCGAGGCGCGGGCGCAGATTCTGAAGGCCGAGGGGAAGTTGCCGGCGGCGATCATTGCTTGCGTGGGTGGGGGATCGAATTCGATCGGGATTTTTTACGATTTTCTGAACGACAAGAAAGTCCAGCTGATCGGAGTGGAGGCCGGGGGGCGCGGCGAAAAACTTGGCGATCATGCAGCGCGGTTTCGAGGAGGATCTCCAGGAGTACTGCAGGGGACTTATTCTTACGTGCTGCAGGATTCGGGTGGGCAGATTGCGTTGACGCATTCGGTGTCGGCGGGGCTGGATTATCCGTCGATTGGGCCGGAGCATGCGGCGTTGCGGGATGCGGGGCGGGCGGAGTATGTGCCGGCTTCGGATGCGGAGGCTCTGGCGGCGACTACTCTTTTGGCGCGGACGGAGGGGATTATTCCGGCTTTGGAGTCGGCGCATGCGGTGGCCGAAGTTGTGAAGCGGGCGCCTCGCATGAAGAAGTCGGAGATCGTGATTGTGAATGTTTCGGGGCGCGGGGATAAGGATATTGGAATTATGCGGGAGAACCTGAAATTGGACGCGTGACGTCGTCCGATGCTGGAGACGCTGCATCGACCGTGATCGGCGAAACACCCTTTTCGGGCCGCTGGTTGTGAACGCGGGCAAGGGATTCTTCGCTGCGCTCAGAATGACAAGACGGTTTTATGCCCTTAACTTTTCATAAGAAGCCGGCGCTGGTGGCGTATGTGACTTGCGGGGATCCGGAGCTCGCGACTACGCGGGAGATTGTTCTTGCGGCCATTGAGGCTGGGGCGGATGTGATCGAGTTGGGCGTGCCGTTCAGCGATCCGGTGGCGGATGGGCCGGTGATCCAGCGGGCTAGTGAGCGGGCGTTGAAGCATGGGACTTCGCTGGCGCAGGTGTTGACGCTGGCGGCGGAGGTGCGGGAGCACGCGCAGTCGACCGGGCTCATCATTTTTTCCTATTTCAATCCGATTTTGCGGATGGGGATGGAGAAATTTTGCAAGGTGGCGCGGGCTGCGGGCGTGGATGGCGCGCTGGTTACCGATCTGCCGGTGGAAGAGGCGGGGGAATATTTGCGGGCAATGCGGGGACATGATTTGTCGCCGGTGTTTCTGGCGGCGCCGACGAGTCCGGATGAGCGGTTAAAGCGGATTGCGGAGGCTTCGCGGGGATTTGTGTATGCGGTGTCGCGGACAGGAGTGACGGGAGCGCGGCAGCAATTGGCGGACGATGCGCGGAAGTTGGTGCGGCGGCTGCGGCGCGTGACCAAGTTGCCGATTGCGCTGGGATTCGGAATTTCGACAGCGGAGCAGTTTGCGGAAGTGGGTGAATTCGCGGATGCGGTGGTGGTGGGTAGCGCGATTGTGGAGACCATCGAGCGGAATCGCGGGCGGGAGGCGGCGGCTGTGGGGGAGTTTGTCAGGAAGCTATCAGCTGCCAGCCCTCCGCTGTCCGCTCGTTAGGCTGAGCCTCCGGCACGCTGTGCGGTTGGAACTTGCTGACAGCTGATCGCGGGAGGCTGAGAGCTGCTTTCATGGATATCGAGGGTTGGCGCAAGAAAATCGATGAGCTCGACCGGAGGCTGGTGGAGTTGCTGAGCGAGCGGGCTCGGGCTGCGGTGGCGATTGGGAAGCTCAAGCGCGATACTTCGATGCCGATTTATGAGCCGGACCGGGAGCGGGTTGTGTTTGAGAATGTGCAGGCGGCGAATCGGGGGCCGCTGGCGGGGCGGGATCTGGTGCGGATTTACGAGCGCATTATTGACGTGATGCGGAACGTGCAGAAGGAAGAGATTGCGCCGAAGACCGAGTCGGCGAAGGCGGGGACGGAGTTGGATTCGGAAGTGAATGACTGAAGCAGCTCTTAGCGATTAGCTTTTAGCTTAGCCGAGCTTGTCATGGACTGACGCACCTCTGGTGGCGAGCAACAGCGGATTCCTCGCCGCGGAATGACAAGTCTACTTCGGAAAGTCCGAATGCGAACGTACCGCTAAGAGCTAGAAGCTAATGGCTACTAGGAGCTGTTCCTATGATTGTGGCGATGCAGGAAGGCGCGGATGAGGGGCTGATTCAGCAGGTGATCGAGCACCTGGTGAAGATGGGGTTTGAAGTGCACCGCTCGACGGGGGCGCGGATGACCGTGCTCGGGGCCGTCGGGTCTGGGATTGATTTCGATATCCGTATCCTGGAGTTGTTGCCGGGGGTGCAGGAAGTCCATCGCATCAGTTCGCCGTACAAGCTGGCGGGGAGAAGTTTTCGTCCGGAGGGGACGATCGTCAAGCTGGCGAACGGGATTGATGTTGGTGGGAACGAAGTTGTGGTGATGGCCGGGCCTTGTTCGGTGGAGACGCGGGAGCAGATCTTTACTACGGCGGAAGCGATTGCGAAGGCTGGAGCGAAAGTACTGCGGGGCGGGGCGTTTAAGCCGCGGAGTTCTCCGTATTCGTTTCAGGGGCATGGGGAAGATGCGCTGAAGTTGCTGCGGGAGGCGGGAGAGAAGTTCAACCTGCTGGCGATCAGCGAAGTGATGGAGATTTCGCAGATCCCGATGATGTTGCCCTATGTGGACATCCTGCAAGTGGGGGCGCGCAACATGCAGAACTTTAATCTGCTGCGCGAATTGGGAAAGGTGCGCAAGCCGGTGCTGCTGAAGCGCGGGATTGCGGCGACGCTCGAAGAACTGCTGCTGTCGGCGGAATACATCATGGCGGGCGGGAATTATGACGTGATTCTGTGCGAGCGGGGGATCCGGACGTTTGAGACTTATACGCGTAACACGATGGATATTTCGGCGATTCCGATCATTCACAAGCTGTCGCATTTGCCGATGACGGCGGATCCGTCACATGGAACCGGGCGGCGGGACAAAGTTGCGCCGATGGCGCGGGCTTCGGTGGCCGCGGGAGCGGATGCGCTGCTGATTGAAGTGCATTGCGATCCGAACAAGGCGTGGTCGGATGGGGCGCAGTCGCTGTTTCCGGAACAGTTCGCGAAGCTGATGGACGAGCTGAGGATGATTGCGCCGGCGGTGGGGCGGAAGATCGGGTAGCAAGAGCAAAACGAAATTGCAAGCCCAGAGGACACGGAGTACGCGGAGGGGTGTAGTTATCTCAGCGGCCGAGCTTGAATGTTCTGACTTCTGGTAATCCTCAGTGTCCTCGGTGGTTTTCATTTCCCTTTTCTTATGGCGATTCGGCAGATCACGATTATTGGGACCGGGCTGATTGGCGGATCGCTGGGGCTCGCGTTGCGGAAGAAGAAGTTTGCCGGGCGGATTGTGGGCTGTGATCGCGAGGGGACACTGGAACGCGCACGGATGCGCGGGGCGATCGATCACGGGACGGTGAATCCGGGGGATGCGGTGCGCGGGAGCCAGGTGGTAGTGCTGGCGACTCCGGTGCTGGCGATTGTCGATCTGATCGAGCGCATCGGGCCTGTGCTTCCTGCCAAGGCTCTGCTTACCGATGTTGGAAGTACCAAGACCGCGGTCGTCGAGCGCGCGGTGAAGGTGTTTGGCAAGACCGCGGGGAAGCGGTTTCTGGCGGGACATCCGATGGCGGGCAAGGAAATGAGTGGAGTGGATTATGCGGACGCGGATTTATTTCACAAGGCAGTTTGGTTTTTGACGCCGCTGCCGGGGCAGCATTTGAATGAAGGGCTGTTCGCGGAGTTTGCGGGATGGATTGAGGCGATCGGGTCGCGGATTGCGATGCTGCCGGCGGAGGAGCACGACCGGCTGTGCGCATGGATCAGCCATGTTCCACAGATGATTTCAACGGCGCTGGCGGCGGCGCTGGTGGAGGAGTTCGGCGATGAAGCTCCTCTGCTGCCGGCGGGGGGGCGCGCGTTGCAGGAGATGACGCGGATTTCCGCGAGCCCGTATTCGATGTGGCGGGATATTGCGATCAGCAACAAATCCAATCTGGAGAAAGCGCTGTGGAAGGTGGAACAGCGGCTGGCGCACATCCGGGAGAATCTGGCGACGCGGCAGCTGGCGGAGGAGTTTGAGCAGGCGCATGCGTTGCGGAAGGCGCCGCCGGTGCGGAAGAGGTGACCCAGCTTTGGTCACTGGTTCCGTTTGCCTTCCACTCCGCGCGAGATCCTTCGCTCCGCCTGAAAAGCGGCTGCGCTCAGGATGACGCCCCCAGAAGGGTGTTTCCGAACTGAGGTATTGCCGGGATTGCAATTCCACAATGACTAAATTTCCCAATTCCATTTAGAATGCGGACGCTATGAATAAAGTTGTGGCCAATGCGGATGAGGCGATCCGCGACGTGTTTGACGGCGCGACCATCATGATCGGCGGGTTCGGGTTGTGCGGGATGCCGGAGAACCTGATTCGGGCGCTGGCTCGCAAGGGAACGAAGAATCTGCGGACCATCAGCAACAACGTTGGGGTCGACGGCGTGGGGAACGGACTGTTGCTGGCGGCGGGGCAGATCGTGCATCACATTGGGACCTATGTGGGCGAGAACCGGTTGCTGGAAGAAATGGTGTTGCAGGGGACGATCCGGCTCGATCTGGTGCCGCAGGGGACGTTCTCGGAGCGGATACGCGCGGGTGGCGCGGGGATTCCGGCGTTTTATACGCCGACGGGTGTGGGAACAATTGTTGCCGAGGGCAAAGAGACGCGCGAGTTCGATGGGCGCACTTACGTGATGGAGCGTGGGCTGACGGCGGACTTTGCGTTTGTGAAGGCTTGGAAGGGCGACCGCGAGGGGAATCTGATTTACCGGAAGACGGCGCGGAATTTTAATCCCATGATGGCGACGGCGGCGAAGGTCACGATCGCCGAAGTCGAGCATCTCGTGGAGGTGGGGGAGTTGGATGGGGATGCGATTCATACGCCTTCGATTTATGTGAAGAGGATTTTTCAGGGGGAGTTGTACGAGCGGCGGATCGAGCGGAGGACGGTGCGGAAGGGCTAGGTTGCCGGCCGCACCGTGGAGAATTCCGTGCGGCGGTCGCTGCGCGTGTTGAGCGGTTAGGGATCCTTCGACTGCGGTTTTGCTTCGCGCTCGCCAAGCAAAATCCTCGCTCAGGATGACAGGGTGGTTGGGATGGCGGAACGACAATGAACAAGCCCAGCAAAGACGTCGACAAGCGGGAGCGGATTGTGAGGAGGATTGCGCGTGAGCTGCGCGATGGGTTCTATGTCAACCTTGGCATCGGGATGCCAACGCTCATCGCGAATCATGTGCCTCTGGGGATGGAAGTGACGCTGCAGTCCGAGAACGGGATGCTGGGGATTGGGCCGTTTCCGGTCGAGGGGACCGAGGATCCGGATCTGATTAACGCCGGCAAAGAAACTGTCAGCGAGATGCCGGGGACTTCTTATTTTTCGAGCGCCGATTCGTTTGCGATGATTCGCGGCGGGCATATTGATTTGAGCGTGCTGGGTGCGATGGAAGTGGATGAGACGGGGAGCATCGCGAACTGGATGATCCCGGGCAAGATGGTGAAGGGGATGGGCGGTGCGATGGATCTGGTTGCCGGAGCGCGGCGCGTGGTGGTGGCGATGGAGCATACCACGCGCGAAGGGGCTCCGAAGATTTTGAAGAAGTGCACGCTGCCGCTGACGGGCGTGAATGTGGTGGATACGATCGCGACGGAGATGGCCTACATCCGCGTCACGAAAGATGGGCTGGTGCTGGAGGAAGTGGCGCCGGGGTTTACGGCGGAGGATGTGCAGCGGGCGACCGAGGCGCGGCTGATTGTGAGTCCGGGGCTGAAGGTGATGGAGAGTTAGGCCCGTTTCTTTCGCCCCTAGAAATCCATCCGAAAACTGGTGTTCTGTACAGGTTGAAATTCGCGTGACTTGATTATTTGTTTGTGCGCCTTCGCTTACATTACAACTGCGGCCAAGCCGGGATTCGCTTCCAGT
>Ga0181532_10001830_pt1 | contig 20253 bp, 30 predicted proteins | sample PEATcosm2014_Bin_33_FD_119768 | JGI IMG/M metagenome (GOLD analysis project Ga0181532, IMG submission 119768) | Peatland microbial communities from MTU Mesocosm Facility, Houghton, MI, USA - PEATcosm2014_Bin11_30_metaG | ecosystem: Environmental > Terrestrial > Soil > Wetlands > Peat | place... | reverse complement strand
GGCGCCAAGAAAGGCCGCCGGAGAAGACCGCCACCATGATTTTCGGAAATTGAGCGCGCTCCGCCGGCGGATCGAGCTGGTTATTACTGCTCCCCTTCCCCTCTGTGAGACATTCGGGCTAATGATTAAACACACGGCGTGAGAACGTTCGCTCTCAACGATCAGTACGGAGGTCTCTTCATCCGGTTGCAATTCTGGGGAGCTTGTTTGCTAATCCGCGACGATGGAACCATTCGTTGTTACACCTTTCAATTTGTTCAATTTCATTCTTGTTTCCGCGCAACTTCGTACGATACTTACCCCTTCAGCTTTCGGCGGAACCCGGCGATTGCACCGCACAGTCCCAAGACAGCGAAACCCGAAGGCTCGACCGCGGCTACACCCACACCCAACAGACCCGGCGCAAGCAGACCGATAGTCGCCGGCTCAGGAAGACTAGGACTGGAGACGCAATTGTCGATACAACGGAACGCTTCGATTTCAGTAGGCTCTTTTCGCTTCAAAAGGCCGTAGTTTGCATCCATCCGCGCGCCAACATCGCTATCGAACTCGCCGGCGCGAAGTATCTTCCGCAGCCGCCAAAATGCCCAAGCTGTCGCTGCCAGCGAGGCATACCAGATCACAAACGCCACATGCACGACCCAGCGAGGAGCAACTCCAACTCGGCGCAACAGGAAGGGAAGGAAGTTCCACGTCGTGATGTGGACGTAATCCCACGGATCGTATGTCATCGAATCGTTGGTGAGGCCCCAAGCGTCCATCTTGCCAAAGGTGAACGCGACGATGTTCTTGAAGCGCAGCGCGACCACGAACGTCGGATGGCCGAGCGTGTCCATCTGGTAGATTTCCAACGGCAGCCAGAAGGCGAGGGAAGCCAGTTGAATTGCGCAGCTGGCTACGATGAGCGCGGTTCCAATCCACCACACGAGCCTTCCAAGCTCGGCGCGATGACGCAACAACAGCGGCACGGAAATGAAAGCGGCGAGTTCGGCTGCGCTGGAGACATAACGATCGCCCCAAGCGAAGTCGCCGCTCCAGACGGTGTATTTCGCGTAGAAGCAGATGTAAGCGAGCAGTAGGAGGAATGCTGTAATCACGTACGCTTTGACGTCACGGCTGAACTTCTTCCACGCCAACACGCTGACCAGAATCGTGAGCAGCAACAGCGGATCGAAGAGGAAGATGGACTTTTCCGGCTTGAACAGCGCGCCAAGAAAGCCCACGTGAAAGGGAAGTTCCCACGGATAATCGGGAGGCAGCGACGGATTCAGCATCCGCGCCTCGCGCGCGAACACCGAGACGTAGGTGTTGAAGAACGAGCCGAAGCGGTAATACTGATATACACGGTCGATCAGCAAAAAGAAGGCGTAAACCGGCGCAGCGCTCTTCACGTAGGTGACGAATGGCTCCCGCAACGCGCGGCCGCGCACATCTTCGAACCACAACACCAGCAACAGCAACACGCAGCCAGCGAGCAAGTCTAATCCAGTCGTGAGCCGCGTCAACAGGTTCAGTCCGAACGCCGCTGAACCGATGAACAGAGTGCGCTTGCTGCCAGTAAGAAGCCATTCGTACTGGAACGTCAGGCCGGCCAGCGTCAGAAGCATGATGTAGTTGTTCTCCATCATGTTCTGCGTATAGTGCAGGTGAGTGGTGCAGAACAGCAGCGCCAGAACGCCTGCGACCGACTGACGAGCGCTGAATCGCAGCAGCCGCAGCAAACGAAAACACACCAGCGCAGTCAGCACGTTGATCAGGATGTTAGTGCTGTAGCTGACCACGATACTGCGCACGCCGGGATCAACGTCGTAATGCGCGAACGCTGGCAGCTGTCCCAGGTAGGTCCCAACGATGTCGGCGGGCAGCATCAGCAGCGACTGACCGATGCCGTACCAGCCATACAGCTTGCCGTCGCGTCCGTGGATCCCGAACTCGGGATACTCGTTAGGGAAGACCTGTGGCTCGTCGGTCCAAAGCCAAGTCGTCGCCTGTAGGCGGTGCGTGGTGTCGGCGGTGCCGAGTTCTCCCGACTGGATGACAAACGCGCTAAGGCCCGCCGTCAGGGCCAGGAGGAATAGAGGACTGCGCGACCAGCGGCGGACTTGGGAAAGCATTGTCTGCGATGGTAATGCAGGCTGCGGCCGCGTTCAATGCAAGTGGGCAGCGTTCGGCCGAGAAGCGCTATTTGCCGTTCGCCTTTCGATAGCACGCCCAGGGTGCGTAAGGCTCAATGCTACCTAACAAGCGCAAAATCGGCGCGTGTTGGGCGAGCTCGCGACCTGCTCTGGACTAATTTTCTGTTAGCTTGCGGGCTTGTATTTGTGCTGTAATCCGCAACAAAAAAGCGCACCTACATTGAGGTGCGCTTATTCGTCAGGAACTCCGATACGGAGCTTACTCTTTCTTTTCTTCGGCGGCGGACTCTTCTGCCATCTGCTTGTTCTCGGCCTCCGCGGATTCCATCGCCTTGCGGGTTTCTTCGGCACGCTTGGCGCGAAGCTCGGCGCGCTTCTGGCGCTTCTCGTCGAGGGTCTTCTCGCTGCCGAGAAGCTCAACGAAGGCGATGTCGCCGCCATCACCCTGGCGAAAGCCGGCGTGAATGATGCGCAGGTAGCCGCCCTCGCGGTCCCCAAAGCGGGGAGAGATAGTGTCAAACAGCTTGCTCACGGCTTCGCGCGTCATCAGGTAGGACGCGGCCTGCCGCCGAGCTGCCACATCACCGCGTTTGCCGAGAGTGATCATCTTCTCCACGTGCGGGCGCATCGCCTTGGCCTTGGTGATGGTGGTCTCGATGCGCTCTTCCACGATCAGCGAGGTCACCAGGTTGCGCAGCAGCGCGCGCCGGTGCTCCGTGTTCCTTCCCAGTTTCCATCCTGCTCTGCGATGACGCATTTCCGTGATCCTTCAGTTGCCAGTTGCCAGTTGCCAGTTGCCAGTGACCAGTTAGGGTGGTATGTGGTAGCGCGCAGAGAACTGACAACTGGCAACTGACCACTTACCACTCAGTTTTAGAAGTTCGTGTCGGTGCCGTAGCCCGAGGACAGCGACAGGCTCGACGATGATGTCGCCGAACCCGGCACGGCGTTTCCGTGCTCGTCGATCTTCATACCGAGGCCCAGGCCCATGGAGCCCAGGATCTCCTTGATTTCGTTCAGTGACTTGCGGCCGAAGTTCTTGGTCTTCAGCATCTCGGCTTCGGACTTCTGTATCAGCTCGCCGATGGTCTGAATATTGGCGTTCTTCAGGCAGTTGTAGCTGCGGACCGAAAGTTCCAACTCCTCGACCGAGCGATTGAGGTTCTCATTGCGGATTTCCGGCTTGTCGCCGCCTTCCCGTTTGTGCTCCTCGAGTTCCTCCTCGAAGTTGATGAAGATGTTCATGTGGTCCTTCAGCAACTTCGCAGCGAGTCCCAGCGCATCGGCAGGGGTAACCGAGCCGTTAGTCCAGATTTCCAGCGCCAGCTTGTCGTAATCGGTGATCTGTCCCAGGCGAGCAGCTTCCACCGAGTAATTGCACTTGCGCACCGGCGAGTGCACGGAGTCAATCGGGATGAACCCCAGGCCGAGGTCTTCGTCGAAGTTCTTGTCTGCCGAAACATAGCCGCGGCCGCGCTTCAGCCGCATCTCCATGTCGAGCTTTCCGCCTTCGCTGATGGTGGCGACGTAAACGTCCTTGTCAAGCACCTCGACGTCCGCGTCGGCCTCGATCATGCCTGATGTAATGACACCCGGCTTATCAGCTCGCAGATAAATGGCCTTGGCTGCATCTCCATTCAGCCGGAAGGGAATCTGTTTCAGGTTGAGGATGATATCGGTCGCATCCTCAACTACTCCGGGAATGGACTGGAACTCATGCAGCACGCCCTCAATCTTGACGGCTGTGACAGCGGCGCCCTCAATGGAGGACAGCAACACGCGGCGTAACGCGTTGCCGATGGTGGTACCAAAACCGCGTTCAAACGGCTGCGCCCAGAAGTGACCGTATTTGTCGGTCAACGTCTCGGTGTCGGTAGCCAGCCGCTTCGGTTTCTGAAATCCTTTCCAAAGCATTCGTAACTCCTATCTGTCAGTTCGGCCATGCTGCACGGGCGATCCCGGCTGATCTGGCTCGAAGATTGTAGGAAAGCGCGACGCAGATTCTCCGCGCCACCCGGTTCATTACTTGCTATACAACTCTACGATCAACTGCTCATTGATGGGCAGGTTGATGTCGTTGCGCGTGGGCAGCGAAAGCACGCGTCCCTTGTAACCGTCGCGGTCCACCTCCAGCCACGCTGGCGGAGCCTGATGACTGGCGAAATCCTTCGCGATCTCCACCATGGCGAGCTTGGTGCTCCTCTCGCGCACGGCGACTTCGTCTCCCGCATTGACCTGGAACGAGGGGATGTTGACTTTCCTGCCGTTCACCGTCACGTGACCGTGGCGCACCAATTGGCGAGCCTGCCGCCGCGCTACAGCGAATCCGAGGCGGTAAACCACGTTATCGAGACGGCGCTCCAGTTGTTGAAGCAGCATCTCGCCGGTGACGCCCTTGGTGCGAGCGGCGCGTTCGAAATAGTTGCGGAATTGGCCTTCCTGGGTGAAGTAGATGCGCTTGGCCTTTTGCTTCTCGCGAAGCTGCAGGCCATAGCCAACGATTTTCGCCTTGCGGTCCTTGCCGTGCTGGCCGGGAGCGAAGTTGCGCTTTTCAATCGGACATTTGTCGGTGAAGCACTTTGCGCCCTTGAGGAACAGTTTCATGCCCTCGCGGCGGCAAAGGCGGCATACTGCGTCTTTGTACCGTGCCAAGTTATGTTCTCCTTGTGGGATGCCGCCTGTGCATCCTGCTGTCGATCGGTTTACGGGCGCTTGGCGGCCTTTCGTCCCGATCAAAAATCAGTTGTCAGGGTCTAGGGGTTAGTGGCTCCACTCGCAACTGGCGCCTAGCCCTAATCTCTAAACTCTGCGTCTCTTGGGCGGACGGCAGCCGTTGTGCGGAATCGGCGTCACGTCGCGGATGGTACGCACGTCCAGACCGGAGGCGGAGAGTGCGCGCACTGCCGATTCGCGTCCCGACCCGGGGCCGCTGACCCGCACATCCACGCTGCGCATGCCGTGATCGCGCGCCTGGTTGGCGGCGTTCGCGGCGGCCTGCTGCGCCGCGAATGGCGTACCCTTCCGCGATCCGCGGAAGCCCAGCGATCCCGAGCTCTTCCACGACACTGTGTTCCCCGTGAGATCGGTGATGGTGACGATCGTGTTGTTGAAAGACGCCTGAATGTGCACCAGCCCGTGCGGAACGTGCTTGCGCTCCTTCTTCTTGAACTTCTTTGTCTTGCCCTTCTTGTCCGCTGCGGCGGATCCTGCTGCTTTGGCCATGGATTATGTCTTCCCCGCTGCTTTCTTCTTGTTTGCTACCGTGCCCTTGCGCGGACCCTTGCGGGTGCGGGCGTTGGTGTGGGTGCGCTGCCCGCGGACTGGCAGGCTGCGGCGGTGACGATACCCACGATACGAACCAATCTCGATAAGCCGCTTGATGTGCATCGAGACGTCTTTGCGCAGATCACCCTCGACGTTGCCGCCCTCTTCGATAACCTGACGGATGCGGTTGACCTCGTCTTCGTTGAGGTCGCTCACCTTCTTGGCAGGCTCCACATGGGCCGAGCCGAGAATGCTCTTCGCGCGCGAATTCCCGATGCCGAAAATGTATGTCAGCGCGATAACGATGTGCTTGTTGCGCGGAAGATCCACGCCTGCAATACGTGCCATAGTTGCTCCAAAACTTCGGGTGCCGTGCTCTAGCCCTGGCGTTGTTTGTGCTTGGCGTTTTCGCAGATCACACGCACCACACCGTGACGGCGAATCACCTTGCACTTATCACAAATCTTCTTGACTGATGCCCGTACCTTCATAAAAACCCCAGTTGTCAGTAGCCAGTTGTCCGCAGCCCGTTCGCCGCTAGTGGCAACTGAATTCCGACTTAAACGACGCTATTTGTAGCGATACACAATGCGGCCCCGGGTCAAATCGTAGGGCGACAGTTCCACCGCGACCCGATCGCCGGGAAGTATGCGAATAAAGTTCTTGCGCATCTTTCCGGAAACGTGCGCCAGCACCTGGTGCTTGTTCTCCAACTCCACTCGGAACATGGCATTGGGCAGTGGTTCGACGACCACCGCCATCACTTCAATCGCGTCTTCCTTACTCATTCATCCCTTCAGTTGCCAGTTGCCAGTTATCAGTTGTCAGAACATCTGGTTTCGGGCAACTGGTAACTTGACTACTAACAACTATTCCGTCAAAATCACTGGCCCGCTCTTTGTCACTGCAATGCAGTGTTCAAAGTGGGCGCTATAGCTGCCGTCTTCCGTCACCGCCGTCCACTTGTCGTCCAGCAGTCGTGTGCCCGGCTTGCCCATGTTGACCATCGGCTCGATCGCCAGCACCATCCCGTCGCGCAACTTGGGCCCGTGCCCCGGAGTCCCGTAATTTGGGACCTGCGGGTCTTCGTGCAGCCGGGTGCCGATACCGTGCCCAACAAACTCGCGCACGACGCTGAAACCGTTGGCTTCCACGAACTGCTGCACCGCAGCTCCGACATCGCCGACGGTATTTCCGGCGCGGGCCGCCTCAATTCCACGAAACAGCGACTCGCGCGTTACTTCAAGGAGCTTCTGTAACTCCGGTGCAATCTGGTCGCCCACTGGGACAGTAATGGCCGAATCACCGTAGTAGCCGTCCAGCACCACACCGCAATCGAGTGAAACAATATCTCCCGCCTTCAGCATCCGCCGCTCTGAGGGAATGCCGTGTACGATCTCGTCATTCACCGATGTGCACAGCACGCAGGGGTAATCGTAATAGCCCTTAAACGCGGGCTTCGCGCCCAAATCCCGGATCTTACGCTCCGCCATGCGCTCCAGATCCATGGTCGAAACACCCGGCGCAACCAGTTCCTTTGCCGCCTCGAGAACCTGACGAACAATGCGCCCGCTGCGGCGCATCTTGTCGATTTCCGAGCGCGACTTACAAACGATTGACATTCTCTAGTGCGCTGAACATTTGTGCCGCTACCGCTTCCACCGGCTGATCGCCGTTCACCTCGATCAATCGGCCACGAGCGCCATAATAGTCCACCAGAGGCAGCGTAAGCTGCTCGTAAGCCTTCAGGCGTTCCGCGATAACCTCTTCCGTATCGTCCCGGCGCTGCACCAATGGGGTGCCGTCAACATCACAGATGCCCTGGACTTTGGGAGGCTGGTAATAGACGTTGTAAATCAGCCCGCAGGTGGGACAAGAACGACGTCCGGTAAGCCGTTGCAGTAAGTTATTATACTCGACTACCAGGCGGATCACAACCGGTGGTGCACAAGCCTGCTGGGCCTGGGTGTCCTTGCCTGCCCGCATCTTTTCCAACTGCGCATCCAGCCACTCGGCCTGCCGCACCGTGCGTGGAAATCCATCCAGAATGAAGCCGCGAACGCAATCGGGCTGCTGCAGCCGGTCCGCCACCATGTCGCAAACCAACTCGTCAGGAACCAGATCGCCGCGTTCCATGATGCCTTTGGCCTTTATGCCCAACTCAGTCTTTCGGGCCACATTGTCCCGCAAGATATCTCCGGTGGAGATCTGCGGAATGCCATAAGTTTCAGCGATCAGCTTGGCCTGCGTTCCTTTGCCTGCGCCCGGCGGCCCCAGCATGATAATTGGACCGATTACGCCTTGTTTCGCCTTAACGTTCACCACCGCGGAAGTCTGCGCTCCCATCTTCAGTACCCTTCAGCCCCGAACATCGGCCCTTTCTGCCCGCTGCGGCGGGCTGGAGCTTCCCGGTGGCTCCGAAAAAACAGTTGTCAGTAGTCGGTTGCCAGTTGTCAGTTAGTGACAACAGCTCCTGACGACTGACAACCGACAACTGCTTTACCACGTTGCCCTGCGCCCGCGAATGCGCCCACTGCGCGGGGTAAATCCCTCGTAGTGCCGCATCACCAATTGCGACTCGACCTGATTCACGGTATCCATGGCCACGCCGACCACGATCAGCAGCGATGTGCCGCCGAAGTAGAAGTTAACCCCCAGGCCGTTGGTCACCCACGCCGGCAAGCGCTCGAAGAATGCCCCAACCGGACCATACAGGTGATTGAGGTGAATGCCGGTGATCATCCATTCCGGAATGAAGGAAATCAGGATCAGGTAGAGCGCGCCCACCAGGGTGATGCGAGTCAGAATGTCGTTGATGTAATTCGCCGTCCGCGCGCCCGGCCGGATGCCCGGGATGAATCCGCCGTATTTCCGCATGTTATCTGCAACCTCGTTAGGGTTGAAGACGATGGAAACGTAGAAATACGCAAAGAAAATGATACCCACCGCGTACAGCAGGGTATAAAGCGGTTCACCCCACGACAGAGCGCGCAGCATGGGTCCGAAGTACCGGTTGTCCCTGAAAAGTGCTCCCGCAGTCTGTGGCAATGTCAGCACCGACGAAGCGAAGATGACCGGCATCACGCCGCCGGAATTGACTCGCAGAGGCAGGTGGGTCGATTGCCCACCCATGATCTTACGGCCGACCACGCGCTTCGCGTACTGCACCGGAATGCGGCGCTCACTGCGTTCGACGAACACGATGAACGCGACCACCGCGATCATCAATACCACCAGCAGCAGTATTGCTGGAACGGTGAAAGCGCCCCAGGCCTGGTTCTGTACCTTGTCCCAAAGGTCGGCTACACCGCGCGGCAGACCCACGACGATGCCAGCGAAGATCAGCAGCGACATGCCATTGCCGACGCCCCGCTCGGTGATCTGCTCGCCCAGCCACATGATGAAAACGCTGCCCGTGGTGAGTGTCAGCATCGTCATCAGAACGAAACCAGGGCCGGGGTTGTTGACGAAGGCTATGCCGCCGCTCAGCGTCTGGTGTTGCAGCGTGATGGCGATGCCCAGCGACTGCACCGAGCTCAGCAGCAGGGTGAGATAACGCGTCCACTGAGTGATCTTCTTGCGGCCGAGCTCGCCTTCCTTCTGCAACTTGGCCAGCGGCTCGTAAACCACGGTCATCAATTGCAGAATGATGGACGCTGTAATGTACGGCATGATGCCGAGCGCGAAGATGGTCAACTTCCGCAACTGGCCGCCGCTGAACAGGTCAACGAAGCCGAGGAAGGTGCCGCGGTTCGTATCGAAGAACTGGGAAAGCAGATCGGCGTTGATGCCAGGCGTGGGAATGTGACCGCCCAAGCGGTAGACCGCCAGCAGTCCAAGCGTGAACAGAATGCGCTTGCGCAGATCGGGAACGCGGAATACGTTGGCCAACTTCTCAAGCATGAAAAACCTCAGTTGCCAGTAGTCAGTTGTCAGTGGCAGCGAGTCAGGGTTTAACTGACAGCTGGCTACTGACTACTGACAACTTCTACTTTGCCACCAGCCTTTTCGATCTTTTCCTGGGCCGATTTGGAGAACTTATGAGCGCGCACGGTGAGGGCAATCGACAACTCACCCTGACCAAGCACCTTCACGAGTGATTTTCTGGAGCTTACTACGCCTGCCTTGCGCAGCAGTTCGGGCGTGATCTCGCTCTCGCCCAGGCTGGCCAGCCGCTCCAGGTTTACCACTTCGTATTCGGTCTTGAAGATATTGGTGAAGCCGCGCTTGGGCAGACGGCGATGCAGCGGCATCTGGCCGCCTTCAAAACCGCGCATAATGCGCGAGCCGCTGCGCGAACGCTGGCCTTTGTGGCCGCGAGTGGAGGTCTTGCCCATGCCCGAGCCCATACCGCGGCCCACGCGCTTGCGCTTCTCGGTTGCTTTCCGGGGTGCTCGTAAATTGCTCAGATTCATCTTGTACTCCAGGTCACAACTGACTACTGGCTGCTGACAACTTTAACCAAATGCGGGACCTTGGCCACCATCCCGCGAATCGAGGGCGTGTCTTCGCGCTCGATTACCTGGTTGAGCCGGGTGAAGCCGAGGCCCTTGACCACCAGTTTGTGCTTGACCGGCGCCGCAATTGCGGAACGGACCCATTTCAGCTGCATTGTCGCGCCGGCTTTGGCTGCTGATGTTTCTGTTTTTTTGCGACTGCGCGCCATGATTACAGCTCCTCGACCGTCTTGCCGCGCGCGCTGGCCACGTCTTTGCGATCGCGCAGTTTAAGCAGCGCGTCGAAAGTGGCCTTGATCACGTTGTGCGGGTTAGTGGTGCCGATGGATTTGGTTAGTACGTTCTGAACTCCAGCAGAAGTCATCACAGCACGGACAGCGCCGCCGGCGATCACACCCGTTCCTTCCGGAGCCGGCTTCAACATCACCATGCCGGCGCCGTAGCGGCCGAGCACCTGGTGCGGAATCGTGGTCTGCGTCAGATTGACGCGCAGCAAGTTCTTCTTTGCCGCTTCGATGCCCTTGCGGATGGCCTGTGGAACTTCCTTCGCTTTGCCGGAGCCGTAGCCCACGACCGCGGAGGCCGGATCGCCCACCACCACCAGCGCCGCAAACGACAGGTTCTTGCCGCCCTTGACGACCTTGGTGACACGGTTGATCGATACCACCTGGTCCTTGAGCTGATACGCGCCAGCATCAAGCTTTCTCTTAATTATTGGCATTACCGTTGCATCTCCTAGAATTCCAGTCCAGCTTCGCGCGCCGCATCGGCCAACGCTTTCACTCGTCCGTGGTAAAGGTATCCGCCGCGGTCAAAGACCACCTTGCTGATGCCTTTTTTCTTGGCGCGCTCGGCGATCAGCTTGCCGACTTCCTTCGCCGAACCCACATTTCCGCCAGTCGGACGCTTGTCGCCCTTGATGCCTTTGCCTTTTTCCACCGAGGTAGCTGAAACCAAGGTGACACCCTGCGTGTCATCAATCACCTGGGCGTAAATGTGATTTGTCGAACGATAAACATTGAGCCGCGGGCGTTGCCCCGTACCCAGTATCTGCTTGCGGATTCGGGTGTGCACCTTCTGCCGGGTCTGATCTTTCGAAGTCTTTGTAATCATTTCTCTTAGCTCTCAGCTGCTTCACAAAATTAATAATCGCTCAACTAGCCACCGGTAGCAGATCCCTCGCTGCGCTCGGGATAGCCGCGCCGGGCTCAGACGCCCGGCAAACGCGGCTACTTCGCGCCGGTCTTGCCGACCTTCTTCTTCAGCCGCTCGCCGGTGTAGCGCACACCCTTGTTCTTGTACGGATCAGGCGGGCGCAGCGCTCGCATCTCAGCCGCCACAAAGCCCACCTTCTGCCTGTCAATGCCGGTGATGGTCAGGTGCGTCTGCTTGGGATCGACGGTTACTGCGATGCCAAGCGGCAGCGGGTACTCGATGGGGTGGGAATATCCGAGCGTGAACACTACTGTGTCCTTGCCCTTCATTTCCGCGCGGTAGCCGATGCCGACGATATCCAGTTCCCGGGTCCAGCCCTTGGTGACGCCTTCCACGGAGTTGTTGACCAGAGCGCGCACCAGGCCGTGTATCGCGGCTTTCGAGTCGTCTTCGCGCACAACCAGGATGTGTCCGTCGTTCTGCTCCAGCTTCACGCCGGAAGGCATGTGCGTCGTAACTTCGCCCTTCGGGCCTTTGACCCGGACCGTATTGCCATCGACGGCGTACGTCACGCCCTTCGGCAGCGGGATCGGTTTGTTTCCAATTCTCGACATAATTCGCTCTCACTTACACTAAGAAACCAGTTGTCATCCCGAGCGAGCGAAACGAGTCGAGGGACATGCTCGTCGTGCGCCCGGAAGCGCTCATCGCGCTAGTAAATCTCGCAGAGGACCTCGCCGCCCACGCCTTCTTTGCGCGCCTGGCGTCCGGTCATCACGCCTTTGGGCGTAGTCAAAATGCTGATCCCCAATCCGCCGAGCACGCGCGGAATCTCGGTATGCCCGACGTACACGCGGCAGCCGGGCCGCGAGACCCGCTTCAGGTCCGAGATGGGCGACGAATTGTCGGGGCTGTACTTCAAGTACACGCGCAGCACCCTGCGGCCCTCTTCCTCAGTCGCCTTGAAGTTCGCGATGTAGCCCTCTTCCTTGAGAATGCGAGCCATCTCGACCTTGAGCTTGGAGTGGGGAACGTCCACCTTCTGGTGGCGCGCCTTGATGGCGTTGCGAACGCGCGTTAAGAAATCCGAGACCGGATCGGTCAAACTCATGCTTTGCGTCTCCTCAAATCGTCGCCCGTTAGCTTACGGTCCTCTCGAAGTGCCTTGACTTCTGAGGCCCAGCGGGCGCCGCTTTCGCGCCCATCGGGTGGATGTAAGAACCAGCCGCGACGGACTACCAACTCAGCGATTCGCGTTCCACACTTGCGGAACTGCCGGCTCACTGAAGGCCGCGTCGTCTCCTACCAGGAAGACTTTGCAACTCCGGGAATCTCTCCCCGTAATGCGAGCCCACGGAAGCACAGACGGCAAAGGCCGAACTTGCGCAGGTACGCGCGCGGTCGTCCGCAGATCTTGCAGCGGTTGTGCTGCCGCGTCGAGAACTTGGGTTTCTTGTTTGCTTTGGCTACATGTGATGTTCTGGCCATTATTTCCTTTTTTCTTAGTAGCAACTAGCAACTAGCGGCTAGCAACTAGAAACTTTCCAACTCGAAACTACTCACTGACAACTGGCAACGGTTACTGCCGGAACGGCATGCCCATGTGCTTCAACAGGGCACGTGCCTGGTCGTCGTTGCCGGCCGAGGTCACGATCGTGATATTCATGCCCTTCAACTTCTCGACTTTCGAATAATCAATCTCCGGGAAGATCAACTGATCGCGCACGCCCAGCGTGTAATTGCCGCGTCCATCGAAGGACTTGGTCGGCACGCCTCGAAAATCGCGGACGCGCGCCAGCGCCACGTTGACCAGGCGATCGAAAAACTCGTACATGCGGTCGCCGCGCAGCGTCACCATCACTCCGATGGGCATTCCTTCGCGCACCTTGAAGGCTGCGATGGACTTGCGCGCTTTGGTGACTACCGGCTTCTGTCCGGTGATCTGACCGACTTCGGTCGCCGCCGGATCGATCAGCTTCGCGTTCTGCGTCGCGTCTCCTACGCCCATGTTCACAACGATCTTTTCCAGCATCGGGGCAGCCATGGGGTTCTTGAGATTGAACTCTTTCATCAGCGCCGGCCGCACTTCCTTGAAATAGCGGTCGCGCAGGCGAGCCGTCGCACGATTGGTCGCCTTCGGCCGTGCGGGCTTGCCCGCGGCCTGCTCCGTTGCCATTTCCGCCTGCTCGGGCTTCGCCTTCTTGCCTTGCGGCTTGCCCTGGGCGGCTTGCTGCGCTTTCTGTTTCTTCTCGTCTGCCATTCTGTGCTTCTACCTTTCTCACGGTTTCGGATTTTGCACCGGTTCGTGAGGAACTCAATTCAGTTGTCGGTTCTCAGTTGTCCGAGCTCTCCAGATTTTTGTTTGCGGCCTTCGGCACTGACAACTGGCCACTGACTACTGACAACTATTTTTCCAACGTCGCGCCGCATCTCTTGCACACACGCACATGGCGGTCGCCATGCTGCTCGTGTCCGACGCGGACTGGCCGGTTGCAGGATGCGCACATCAACATGACGTTGCTGATGGAAACGGGGCTCTCCTGCTCTGCGATGCCGCCCTTGATGTTCTTCTGGGGATTGGGGCGCACGTTTTTCTTTACCATCATCACGTGCTCCACCAGTACCTTGGTCTCGTCAGGCATGACGCGCAGCACTCGGCCTTGCTTACCTTTGTCGCGTCCAGTAATCACCCGCACCTGATCGTTGCGGCGAATGTCTACACTCTTTTGCATCGGTCTCCTCAGCAACTAGCAGCTAACAATTAGCCACTAGCGTCTCGGCCGTTACTCCTTAGGCAGCCGATCTCAATCTTTAGTCTCACCCTAGTTCAATACTCGAAGCCAGTTGCCAGTTGCTGGTCGCTACAGAACTTCGGGCGCCAGGGAAACAATCTTCAAGAACTTCTTCTCGCGCAATTCGCGCGCCACCGGACCGAACACGCGCGTCCCGATTGGCTCATGGACGTCGTTGATCAGCACCGCCGCATTCTGGTCGAAGCGAATATAAGTGCCATCGCGACGACGATGCTCCTTGCGAGTGCGCACAATCACCGCCTTCACCACCGTGCCCTTCTTAGCGGTGCCGTCGGGAGATGCTTCCTTAACCGCGGCCGTCACGATGTCGCCCAATCCGGCGACCAGGCCGGTCGAACCTCCCAGCGGCAGGATCATCTGCAGCTTGCGCGCGCCGGAGTTGTCGGCGACGTCGAGCATGGTTCTCATCATCACTGCCATAGTCGTATCTCCTTGCTGCTCGTCCGGCTTAGCTCGCCAGTTGCTCCTCGACCGTCGCCACTTGCGCCGCGCGGCGCACGATTTCCTTCAACTGCCAGCGCTTCAACTTCGACAACGGGCGCGTTTCTTCGATTTTGACGACATCGCCCAGATGGGCCGTGCCGTCTTCGTCGTGTGCGTAAAATCTCTTGCTGCGCGACACCACACGCTTGTAGAAAGGGTGTGCCTTCTGGCGCCGCACTTCGACCACGATGGTCTTGGCCATCTTGGTGGAAACCACTTCACCGATCAGGATCTTGCGGCGGCCTGCGCCGGCTTTTTCGCTGGTTGTTGTCGTTTCCGCCATGATCTACTTCTTCTCCGTCGCGACCTTCTTGGCCGCTGCTTTCTTCACCGTCGCTGTCTTCGTTGCCACGGCAGGTTTCGGCGCGCTTGCTCCGTTGCCGCCGGCCAGCTCTTTTTGGCGCGTCACGGTCTTGATGCGGGCAATGTCCTTCTTCAGCTCGCGGATCTTCTTCAGGCTCTCGGTCTGTCCCATCTTCAACTGGAACTTCATCTTGAAGAGCTGGTCAGAGAGCTCGCGCTGCTGATGAAGCAGCTCGGCATCGGTTAAATTGCGAATCTTCTCTACATCCATCGTCGAAATCCTCAGTGCACGCCTTCGCGTTTTACGAACTTGGTGCGAAGCGGCAACTTGTGGGAAGCCAGGCGCATGGCTTCAGTGGCGTCGGTGACCGATACCCCTTCCATCTCGAAGAGGATCTTGCCCGGCCGCACCACGGCGACCCAGTGGTCCGGTGCGCCTTTGCCTTTGCCCATACGAGTTTCAGCAGGCTTCTTAGTCACCGGCTTGTCCGGGAACAGCCGAATCCAGATCTTGCCGCCACGCTTGATAAAGCGCGTCATGGCAACGCGGCTGGCCTCGATCTGACGGTCGGTGATCCAGCCCGGCTCCATCACCTTCAAGCCGAAATCGCCGAACGACAGTTCGCCACCGCGCCAGGCCTTGCCGCACATGCGCCCGCGCTGTTGCTTGCGATACTTCACTTTCTTTGGCATCAACATAGTGATCAGCCCTAACCCTTTGTCATCCTGCGAAAGCTAAAACGCGCCCGACTGCACTCCTTGCGGCTCGCGGCGGCGTTCCTTGAATATCTCACCCTTGTACACCCAGCACTTCACGCCGATGATGCCGTAAGTGGTGTGCGCCTCGGCGAAGCCATAATCAATGTCGGCGCGCAGCGTATGCAGCGGCAGACGGCCCTGCAGGTACCATTCCGAGCGCGCGATTTCGTTGCCGTTCAAGCGGCCGCTAACCCGCACCTTGATGCCCTTGCAACCGAAACGCAGCGCCGAATCCACGGCCTTGCGCATGGCGCGGCGAAAGCCCACGCGCTTCTCCAATTGCAACGCGATGTTTTCAGCTACCAGTTGCGCATCCAGTTCCGGTTTGTGCACTTCCTGGATGTCCACATAGACATCGCGGTTGGTGCGCTTCTGGATCTCCTGCTTCAGCTTGTCAATCTCCGTGCCCTTGCGGCCGATGATGATGCCCGGACGCGCGGTGCGGATGATGATGCGCAGCTTGTTGCCCGGACGCTCGATCTCGATGGAGCTGACGCCCGCCGACTTGAGCTTTTCTTTCAGCTCGCCCTTCAGCTTGACGTCTTCCAGCAGCAGTTTGTCGTAGTCACGCTCCACGAACCAGCGCGACCTCCACGGCTTGGTGATACCGAGGCGGAATCCGTATGGATGGACTTTCTGTCCCATAGTTTTATTTTTCTCCGCGACGACTGCGACCTGGCATCGCCGCTTCTCGCCCTTGCTCGCGCGCGGGCGAAAACTTCTATTTCTTCTTGGCCGGCTGCTTGGCAGGCCCCTTCTTTTTCGCCGGAGCCTTCTTCGCAGCTTTCTTTGCGGGCGCCTTCCTGACTGCTTTCTTTGCGGCCTTCTTTGCGGGAGCTTCTTCCCCAACCGTCTCAACAAGGGCGGCCTTGCCGTTTGCCGTCGCCTTTTCCTCCAGCGCGATTTCAAGGTGCGAGATGCGCCGTTGATAGCGATACGCGCGGCCCATCGGCGCCGGACGGATGCGCTTCATGCGCGGGCCGTCGTTGGCTATCGCGCGCTTGACGTACAGCCGGTCCACATCGACATCAAGGCCCTTTTCAGCGCTTACGTAATTGGCGTTCTCCACCGCTGAACGCAGCAGCTTGTACAGCTGCGGGGCGATGCCTTTCTTGGCGAACAGCAGCGTGTCCAGCGCTTCTTCCACCCGGCGTCCCTTAATCAGGTCCAGCACCAGGCGCGCTTTCTGTGGCGAGACTCGCACGTAATTCAGTTTGGCTGTGAATTCCATCTCGTCTTCTTACCTCCCCGCCGGCGCTGGTTTGGCCGCCGTCTCAGTTGCAGCTCTCACGGAGTGCCCCTTAAAGTTGCGGGTCAGGCTGAACTCACCCAGTTTGTGCCCCACCATGTTCTCGGTGACATACACCGGGATGAACTTCCTGCCGTTGTGCACCGCCAGCGTGTGTCCCACCATCTCGGGGATAACAGTTGAGCGGCGCGACCAGGTGCGCACGACTTTCTTTTCGTTGCGCTGGTTCATGCCGTCGATCTTGGCTTGCAGGTGCGAGTCGATGAAAGCACCTTTCTTGGTTGAACGTGCCATATGGTCTCAGTCCTACTTCTGTCTGCGGGTCACGATGAACTTATCGGTCCGCTTGTTATTCCGAGTCTTGTAGCCGCGGGTCGGTTGGCCCCACGGAGTCACGGGGTGACGTCCGCCGCTGGTTTTGCCTTCACCGCCGCCGTGCGGATGATCAACAGGGTTCATGGACACGCCGCGGTTTACCGGGCGGCGTCCCAGCCAGCGGGTGCGGCCCGCTTTGCCGATGGAAATATTTTCGTGATCGAGATTGCCAACCTGGCCCACCGTTGCCATGCAGTCCACAAGCACGCGACGGGTTTCGCCGGAGGGCAGCTTCAACAGCGCATAGTCGCCTTCCTTGGCAACCAACTGCGCCTGGGCCCCGGCCGAACGCGCCATCTGCGCGCCCTTGCCCGGCTTCAACTCGATGTTGTGCACAGTAGTGCCGGGAGGAATATTGCGCAGCGGCAGCGCGTTGCCGACCAGAATATCGGCCTCAGGACCGCTGACTAGCTTCGCTCCTACTTTCAATCCAACTGGGTACACGATGTAGCGCTTTTCGCCGTCGGCGTAGTTCAGGAGCGCGATGCGCGCCGAGCGGTTGGGATCGTACTCGATCGAGGCGACAGTCGCGGGAACGCCGAACTTGTCGCGCTTGAAATCGATGATGCGTAACTTGCGCTTGTGTCCGCCGCCGCGATGCCAGATGGTGAGGTCGCCGGAGTTGCGGCGTCCGCCGCTGCGCTGCTTCGGCTCCGTCAGCGGCTTATGCGGACGATTCGTCGTCAGGTCGTCGTTGACCGTGGTCGTCGTAAACCGGCGCGTCGGAGTGACCGGTCTGTAAGTTTTGATTGCCATGTCTCTACTCGTTCCTCATCGGGCAGCAGCAGTCGTTCACCGCCCGATCCGTGCGCTTACAAATTCTCCGCGTATTCGGGCATCTTCTCGCCCGCCTTCAACCGCACATACGCCTTCTTCCAGTCCGGGCGGTACCCCACGAACTTGCCGCGACGGCGTTCTTTACCTTCGAAATTGGCGGTGCGCACCGAGTCCACCTTCACCTTGAAAATGCTCTGCACTGCCTGCTTGATCTCTGTCTTGCTGGCTTTGACGGCGACTTCAAACACCAGCGTCGCTTCGGTTTCCTTTACACCCAGCCCCTTTTCGGTGATGACGGGGCGGCGAATGATCTGATAGGCCGATTTCATTACGCCACCTCCGCATGGCGGCGCTTGGGCGCCGAGACCTTCAGGGAGTCCTGCAACTTTTCCAGCGCCGGACGCGAGAAGATCGCGCTCTCATACCGCAGCAAGTGGTAGGGGTGGACTTGATTACCCGCAAGAAGTTCCACACCCTCAAGATTGCGAGAGCTGAGGTGCAGGTTCTTTTCGGTCTCGCCGATGTACTTTTCCACCAGAAGCGTCGTACTCTTGGCGTTCAGCTTGTCGAGCGTCTTGCGGAACTCTTTGCTTTTGGCTTCCTTCAGTTCGAAGCTCTCCACCACAATCAGCTTGCCATCTGCCAGCTTCGCCGCCAGCGCCGAGCGCAGTGCGCCGAGGAGCTTCTTCCGCGGGAACGCGTAGTCATAGGAGCGGGGCTGAGGTCCGTGCACCGTGCCGCCATGCCGCCACAGCGGAGAGCGGATGGAGCCGACGCGCGCGCGTCCGGTGCCCTTCTGCTTCCACAGCTTCTTGCCCGCGCCGCTCACCAGCTTGCGGTTCTTGGTGGCGTGGGTGCCGGCACGCTGCCCGGCGCGATAGTGCTTCACCGCTTCCCAGAGTAGGTCCTCATTTACTGCGCTGAATACTTCATCAGCGAGCTCGAGGGAGCCTACCTTCTCGCCACCCAGATTTACAACATCAATCGTAGCCATAGTTTCTTCCGTGTCGGGAGCACTTGCTCCCCAGTCAATTTCTGGTACCGAATCGCGTATTCCTCGCCGCGCTCGGGATTGCTGCTACGGATTCAGACGTCCGCAACAACCGGGTTACTTGCTCTTCTTTGCCACCTGGCGCTTCGAAGCCTTCAACGGATCCACTGTACCCGCGCCGCTGAACCCACGACGCTCTCTTGGCGGCTTCTTCGCCTTGGTAATCACCACGTAGCCGTCCTTCGGCCCCGGCACCGCACCTTCGATTACCAACAGGTTCTCGTCCTTGTCCACACCCAGCACACGCAAATTGCGGGCAGTAACGCGGTCCACGCCCATGTGTCCCGACATCCGCATGCCTTTGAACACGCGGGAAGGGAAGGCCGAAGAGCCGATTGAGCCGGTTATCTGGAACATGGAACCGTGCGATGCAGCGCCGCCTGCAAAGTGATGGCGCTTCACCACGCCCGCGAACCCGCGCCCTTTGCTGGTAGCAACCACATCCACGAACCTCTCGCCTTCGAAAATGTCTACCAGCACCTTATCCCCAGTCTTGGTGCCGTCTTGACCTTCGCCGTCAACCACGATGGACACCTCGCGCAGGAAACGCATCGGCGGCAGACTGTGCTTGGCGAAATGTCCCTTCATCGCCTTCGTCAGCCGGGACTCCTTGATGAACTCAACCAGTCCAATCTGAGCGGCATCGTAGCCGTCCTTGGTTACGGTCTTGCGCTGCGTCACCACGCACGGGCCGGCCTGCAGCACCGTGACTGGGCGAACATCACCCTTGTCATCGAAGAGCTGCGTCATGCCAACTTTCTTGCCGAGAATTCCGTTCACTGCCATTTTCGTGTCCTTAACTCCGCTTCCTGGTCCGGAGTTTGTTGCACCGGGGGCTTACGCCACGGAAGCTTTGTTCTGTCGAGTACTGGTTGCTGACTGCTTACTTGTGTTCCTTGCCGAACGCCTTGATTTCGACGTCAACGCCGGCGGGAAGCTCGAGCTTCATGAGTGCGTCCACCGTCTGCTGCGTCGGCTCAAGAATGTCGAGCAAGCGCTTATGCGTGCGAATTTCGAACTGCTCGCGCGATTTCTTGTCCACGTGGGGCGAACGCAGCACGCAGTACTTGTTCTTCACTGTTGGCAGCGGAATCGGTCCCGCAATTTGTGCCCCTGTGCGCTTCGCGGTGTCCACGATTTCGCCCGTGGACTGGTCGAGAACGCGGTAGTCGTATGCTTTCAGCCGGATGCGGATTCGTTCTTTGCCAATCACGTTAGTTATCTCTCAAAGATCTTTATTCTAGGGCTCATCGCCCTGCGGTCGCTGCCGCGGTTTAGGAACAGGTGCGGCGTCCAGCGCCGCACCCACAAAACTACGCAATAATTTCGGTGATGGTGCCGGCGCCCACGGTGCGTCCGCCTTCGCGGATGGCAAACCGCAAGCCCTTCTCCATCGCCACTGGCGTGATCAGTTCGATCTCCAGCGCCACGT
>Ga0181532_10001828_pt1 | contig 20266 bp, 12 predicted proteins | sample PEATcosm2014_Bin_33_FD_119768 | JGI IMG/M metagenome (GOLD analysis project Ga0181532, IMG submission 119768) | Peatland microbial communities from MTU Mesocosm Facility, Houghton, MI, USA - PEATcosm2014_Bin11_30_metaG | ecosystem: Environmental > Terrestrial > Soil > Wetlands > Peat | place... | reverse complement strand
GAACCAGGAAGAGCAGAATCACTGTTGCGGTGTGGAGGAGGACATTGGTGAGATGATGTCCGGCGGGATTCAAGCCGTAAAGCTGGCAGTCCAGCATGTGGGAGAACCAGGTCAGCGGGTGCCAGTTGGAGGCGCGGGCAGAGGTGAACGCCCAGACGATCCCGTTATGCGTCAGACCGCGGGCGACCACCGGATTGTCATACACATAAAGATCGTCGTCGAAGTCAACGAACTCGTGACGCAGCGTCTGCCCAAAAACGCCGAAAGTGATTGCGGCCAGGACAAGGCAAAGCCCCGCCACCCGCCAGCGTTGATCCCAGCGGCCCGCACCGACGGCGACTTTTGGCGGAGGTTGTTGGCCGATCATAATTTGCGGGCTTCGCAGTTAATGTGTTCTTTCAGGACTATGGAATGGGGCGCCTGATTGATAAAGATTCATCTCTGATTGAAGTTGTCCGGCCAGCCTGGTGTTGGATTGCGCCTCGGCCAGAGGCAAGGCACGCTGCGCGGTTTCCAGCGCTTCGGGAAAACGCCCGGCCTCGGCCAGGGCGGCGGCGAGGGTGTGGAGCATGACCGGATTTTCTCCGCCGGTCAGTTCGCTGGCCTGCCGGGCCAGTTCCACCGCCTTGTTGCCGTTGCGCAAGGATGCCTTCGGACAAGTGGCCAGGAGCCAGGCCAGATTATTTAGTACCCCTGGATCGGCTGGTTTGAGTTGCAGCGCTTTTTCGTAATGCGAAATCGCCTCGTCCATCCGTCCCAGCAGGTAAAAGCAAATGCCCAGGTTGTAGTCGGTTCCGGCGTGGTTTGGATCTATTTGCAAAGCCCTTTGAAATTGTTTGACCGCTTCATCCGCTTTGCCCATTTGCAGGAGAATGTTGCCGAGGTTGTTGAGGGCTGACACGTAGTCTGGTTTGAGTTGCAGCGCGTCGTAATATTGGGTGATGGCTTCGTCCACTCTTCCTTTTTGGCGAAGAGCATTGCCGAAGTTGTAGTGGGCTTCCGCATCGTGCGGATTGATTTGCAGCGCCTCTTGATAATGGGTGATCGCGTCGTCCACTCTTCCCTTTTCCAGAAAAATTCCGGCGAGATTGCCGTGGGCGATGTAGTTGTCTGTAGTGCAGGCGAGCGCGTGGGTCCACAGGGTTTCGCCGCTTTTCCAATACGCGGTCTGTATCCACGCGCGGGCCATCAGCACGACAACCACGGCGGTCATCAGACCGCCAATCGCCCCGCGGCCCACATGCAGCTTTGCGCCCCGCTCCGCCGCCAGCCACGTCAGCGCCACATAAATCCCGATCTGCGGCAGGTAGGTGTAGCGGTCGGCGTGGGACTGGTCGCCGACCTGGATGATTCCCAGCACAGGCAATAACATAATTAAATACCAGAGCCATCCAGACAACAGCCACGGTTGCGTCCGCCGCCGCCCGAATGCGACTGCGGAAAGACCGGCGAGCAAGGTCCCGGCCGGCCCCACTTCCCATGCTGAAAGGCCGTTGTGGGGATAGGGATAAAACACCGCCAATCCCGCCGGCCAGACCATCTGGCCGAGATAAACCGTGCAGGCCACCAAGGCGTTGCCAAGGCGCAGAGGCAAAGAATAAGACTGGGACGATGGCATGGCCTCATTTTGCGCCAAAACCGTCGTGATGCATAAGGCGATGGAGAGCGCCAGCAAAGGCAGCTTTTCAAGCACCAGCCTTCCCGCCGATTCCACCCGTTGCAACGGCCAATAATCCAGCAGAAGGAGCACCACGGGCAACGTCACCAGCATTGGCTTGCACATCAGGCCCAGCGCAAACAGAAGCAGCACCAGCCCGTAACGCCCCCACGACGACGGACGGCGCGCATAGCGGACATAAGCGCCGATGGACAACATGAAAAACAATCCGCTGAGGACGTCCTTGCGCTCGGCCACCCACGCCACCGATTCCACCCGCAGCGGATGGATGGCAAAGACAGCCGCCACAAACGCACTTCGCCAAAGAGCGCCCGTCATCTGGCGCAGAACCAGGAAAAGCGCAATGACCGTTGCGGTGTGGAGGAGGACATTGGTGAGATGATGTCCGGCGGGATTCAAGCCGTAAAGCTGGCAGTCCAGCATGTGGGAAAGCCAGGTCAGCGGGTGCCAGTTGTTGGCGTAAAAACTGGTGAACGCCCAGGCAGTCCCCTTGAGCGTCAGACCCCGGACGACCATTGGATTGTCATACACATAAGTCTCGTCGTCGAAGTCAATGAACTGGTGATGCAGCGTCTGCCCAAAAACGCCGAACGTGATCGCGGCCAGCACCAGGCAAAGGCCCGCCACCTGCCAGCGTTGATCCGGGCGGTCCGTGCCGACGGGGTCTGTTAGCGGAGATTGCTGGCCGATCATATTTTGCGTCATTCCATTAATGTGTTTGTTCAGGGATATGGAATGGGCTGCCTGACTGGTAGAGATTCAGCTCAAACTGAAGTTGCCCGGCCAGCCTGGAGTTGGATTGCGCTTCGGCCAGGCGCAAGGCGTGCCGGGCGGTTTCCACCGCTTCGGGGAACCGCCCCGCCTCGGCGCAGGCCGCCGCCAGCGTGCAGAGCATGAGCGGATTTTCTCCACCGGTGAGTTGATTGGCCCGTTGCGCCAGTTCGACCGCCTTATTGCCGTTGCGCAACGCAGCCTGCGGACAGGTGGCAAGAATCCAGGCCAGATTCTTCCGGGCTTCGGCGTAGTCCGGGCTGATTTCCACCGCCTTTTGGTAATGCGCGATGGCTTCATCCATGCGGCCCATTTGGGAAAAACCGTTGCCAAGACCGTTTTGGGCGTCGGCGTAGGCCGGCTTGATTTCCAGCGCCTTTTGGAAATGCCGGATCGCTTCATCCATCCGGCCCTGTTGGCCAAAGATGGTGCCCAGGGTGTAATGGGCTTCGGCGTTGTCCGGTTTGATTTCCAGCGCCTTTTGGTATTGCGCGATGGCCTCGTCCATTTTGCCCTGTTGGAAAAAGGCGGTGCCCAGGTTGTAGTGCGCCTCCGCGTAGCCGGGCTTGAATTGCAGCGCCAATTGGTAATGGGCGATCGCTTCATCCAGCCGTGCCTGTTGAGCGAAGACGTTGCCCAGGTTGTAGTGGGCCTCGGCGTAGCCTGGACGGATGGCCAGGGCCTTTTGGTAGTGCGCGATCGCTTCGTCCAGCCGGCCCTGTTTGCGAAAGCTGAGGCCCAGATTATAGAAGGCTTCCGCGTAGTCCGGCTTGATATCCAGCGCCTTTTGAAAATGGCCAATCGCCACATCCACTTGTCCCTTATCCAGAAAGGCACTGCCAAGGTTGCACTGGGCCATCCAGGAAGCAGGATTGAGTCGAAGAGTTGCCTGCCAGAGCGTTTCGGCGTCAGCGTAGATACCGCATTGCTTCCACGTCAACGCGCCCAGCGTCATCAGCAGCGCCGCGCTCAACACCGGCTGAAGAAATGTTTTCCCCGCCGCAACCCGGCCCAGCCCAATCTTCATTCCCGCCGCCGCCAGCGCAATGGGTCCAATGCATGCCAGATACTGGTAATGATCCGCCACGAACGAATACAGAAAGGTGTAAAGCATGATGAATCCCAGCACCGGGCTTAATGTCACCGCAAAAAACGCCGCCGCCACCTCGACGCTTCGCCCCGTCCAGCGCCGCGCCCGCCAAATCACCACGCCCAGCGCCGCTGTCGCCAGCACCCATCCGTAAGCGCGCGGATCAGAGGACGAAATCGTCCAGCGCGGATAACTGAAGGTCAGATTCGCCGGCCAGAGCAGCTTGCCGGCATAAAACCACACCGCCCGGCTCGCAATCAGCACGCGTTCCACCGGCCCGATCTCGAACAATTTGCCCTGTGTGCCGATATGGTAGTGCTCCCACCAGACCGTCACCAGCCCCATGCCGATTCCCATTGCCACAAACGGCGCGACCTGTGCCAGCCGCCGCCAGTTGATGGGCGTTTTTTTCAGCCACAAAATCAACAGCAGCGCCGCCGGCAGCGTGCAGGCCGTCGTCTTGGCGAAAAGAGCCAAAGCATAAAAAACCAGCGCCAGAACGTAGAATCGCCACGGGCGCTTGCTTCGGTCATCGATGAACCGGATCCACGCCCACAGCGTGAGCAGAAAGAAGAAGCCCATGAGCACGTTCTTGCGCTCAGTGATCCATGCGACGGATTCCACCTGCACGGGATGCAGCGCGAAAACAGCCGCCGCCAGCCACGCGCCCGGCACACGGAGCCGCGCCAGCACCCGCCACACCAGCAACGCATTGGCGGCATGGAGCAGCAGGTTGACCCAGTGATAACCCGCCGGATTCAATCCCCAGAGGGCGCGCTCCACGTAAAACGCGGTGTAAGTCAGCGGAAAATATTGCGAGGGAGAATCATGCGAAAACCAAATCCGCCGCAAGCCGTCCGGCGCAGTCAACAATGGGTTTTCCGTCACATAATCGTCGTCGTCCCAGATGAACCCGGCGTGCCAGGCTGGATGGTAGGCAATTATTGTGGCGGCGACAATGAACAGCCCAAACAGCCAGGCATGACGCCACGCAGGCGGTTCGGCCTGTTCGTTGGCTGGGCTTTTTTTCTGCCGCTTCATGCGGCCGCAATGCTATGTCCTTCTCCAAACCATCTCAAATGCCAAATCATTTTGCGTGGTTGCGCGACGCCCTAATGTGTTTGTCCAGGACCATGGAATGGGCTGCCTGCCTGGTAAAGTTTCATCTCCGATTGAAGTTGACCGGCCAGCGCGTCGTTGGATTGGGCTTCAGCCAGGCGGAGTGCGCGCTGCGCCGTTTCCACCGCTTCAGAAAACCGCCCCGCTTCGGCCAGGGCGGCGGCGAAGGTGTGGAGAATAACCGGGTCTTTTCCGCCCGCCAGCGCATCGGCCTGTTGGGCCAGTTCGACCGCCATGTTACCGTTGCGCAGGGACGCCTCTGGAGAAGTGGCCAGGAGCCACGCCAGCTTGTTTTGGATTCTTGGATTGGCTGGCGCGATTTGCAGCGCCTTTTGAAAATGGGTGATCGCTTCACTCGCGCGCCCCTTTTGCAGCAAAGCGAGGCCGAGGTTGTAGTGCGCCGCCGCAAAGCCGGGCTTGGTTTGCAACGCTCGTTCGAAATGGCTGATTCCTTCGTCCGATTTTCCCTTCTGGCAAAGAGCGCTGCCGAGGCTGTTGTGGGCAGCCGCGTCGTCGGGCCTGATTTGCAACGCTCGTTCGAACTGGCTGATTCCTTCGTCCAATTCTCCCTTTTGGCAAAGAACGTTGCCAAGATTGAGGTGCGCGTCCACGGAGTTGGGGTTGATTTTCAGCGCCTCCTGGTATTGGATGAATGCTTCGTCCACGTTCCCCTTTTGCAGAAGAGCCTGGCCAAGGGTAAGGTGTGCGTCCACGGAGTTGGGGTTGATTTCCAGCGCCTCCTGGCATTGGATGATTGCTTCCTCCACGCTTCCCTTTTGGAGGAGCGCCTGGCCAAGGTTGTTGTGGGCCATGTCGTTGCGCGTGGTGCAGGCAAGCGTGTGGCGCCACAGTGTTTCATTGTCTTTCCAATGCGCGGTCTGTATCCAGGCGCAAACCATCAAAGCGCCAATCACGCCGGCCATGAGCCCCCCAAGAGCCGCCCGGCTCACACGCCACTCCGCCACCAGCCACGTCAGCGCCACATAAATCCCGATCTGCGGCAGGTAGGTCATGCGATCCGCATGTGCGAATGCGCCCACTTGCACAATGCCGATCATCGGCGTCAACATTCCCAAATACCACAGCCATCCAACCAGCATCCATGGCCGCTTGCGCCTCTGGTCCAATGCGATCGCCAGAAGGCCGGCCAGCAGCATCCCGGCCGTTACCACCTCCCAAGCCGGCAGGCCGTTGAGCGGATAGGGATAAAACGGCGCCAACCCTTCCGGCCAAATCATCTGGCGCAGATAGATGGCATTGGAAACCAAGGCATTGCCGAGGCGCGAAGGCATCGGAACATTGGCCAACGTGGCAACCCCTTTCCCCGCCGCCAGAACGGTCATCACGCATGCCCCGGCAGCCAGCGCCAGCAGGGGAACCTTTTCCAGGACCAACCCCGGAAGCCTTCGAGGCTGTTCGAACCGGCGCAAAGGCCAGTAGTCCAGGAGCAACAGCACAAACGGCAAAGTCACCATGCTCGGCTTGGACAACAAGGCGGGCACAAATGCGGCGACAACCATCAGATAGCGGCCCGGTGAATCCGGCTTGCGCACATAGCGGACATACGCCCCGAGCGTGAGCATGAAGAAAAAGGCGCTGAGCACGTCCTTGCGTTCCGCCACCCAAGCCACCGATTCCACCCGCAGCGGATGGATGGCAAACACCGCCGCCACGAACGCGCTGCGCCAAAAAGCGCCGGTCATCTGGCGCAGAACGAGGAACAGCAGGATGGCCGATGCGGTGTGCAACAGGACATTGGTGAGATGATACCCGCCGGGCTGAAGCCCGTGGAGTTGGTAATCCCCCATCAGTGAAAGCATTGTCAGTGGATGGTATAAATGGCAGTCCACATGGGTGAATGCCCAGACGATGCCCTTGAGCGTCAGACCTTGGGCGACCAGGGGATTGTCAAACACATAAGTGCCGTCGTCCAAGTTAATGAACTCATGATGCAACGTCTGCCCGAAAACGGCGAACGTGATCGCGGCCAGCCCAAGGCAAAGCCCCGCCACGTGCCACCGTTGATCCCAGCGGCCCGTGCCGACGGGGGTTTTTGGCGGGGATTGGCTGATCATATTCTTGCGGACTTTGTAATTAATGTGTTTGTGCAGGGCTGTGGAAAGGGCTGCCTGCCTGGTAGAGTTTCATCTCTGATTGAAGCGCGCCGGCCAGCGTGGTGTTGGATTGCGCCCCGGCCACGCGCAAAGCGCGCTGGGCTGTTTCCACCGCCTCGGGAAACCGCCCGGCTTCGGCCAGGGCGGCGGCGAGGGTGTGGAGAACGACCGGATTTTCTCCGCCGGTCAGCGCATTGGCCTGCCGGGCCAGTTCCACCGCCTTGGCTCCGTTGCGCAGCGACGCTTCGGCACAAGTGGCCAGGAGCCACGCCAGATTATTTTGGGCCTTCGCATCTCGAGGGTTGATTTGCAGCGCCTTTTGGTACTGGGAGATCGCTTCGGCCACGCTTCCCTTTTGCAGAAGAGCGTTGCCGAGGTTGAAATGCGGTCCCGCGAAGTCGGGCCTGATTTGCAGGGCTGTTTGGAAATGGGAGATCGCTTCGTCCACCTGGCCCTTTAGCAGGAAAGCGCCGCCAAGGTTGTTTTGGGTCTCCGCATTGCCAGGGTTGATTTGCAACGACTTTTGCAAATGGGAGATCCCTTCGTCCACTCTGCCCTCTTGCAGAAGAGCGTTGCCGAGGTTGTTTCGGGCTTGTGCAAAGTCGGGCCGGATTTGCAGGGCTGTTTGGAAATGGGAGATCGCTTCATCCACCTGGCCCTTTTGCATAAGAACGTTGCCGAGGCTGAGGTGGGCGTCCGCATTGCCAGGGCTGATTTGCAACGCCTTTTGCAAATGGGGGATCGCTTCGTCCCCTCTCCCCTCTTGCAGAAGAAGTTTGCCGAGATTGTAGTGTCCTTCCGGATAGCCGGGGTTGCTTTGCAGCGCCTTTTGGAAATGGGATATCGCTTCGTCCACTTGGCCCCTTTGCATAAGAACGTTGCCGAGGCTGATGTGAGCCATCCAGCAATTGGGATTCAGGCGAAGGGTTGTTTGCCAGAGTGTTTCGGAGTTCGCATAAATCCCGCATTGTTTCCACGTCAACGCCCCCAGCGCCAGCAGAAGCGCCGCCGCGAGCACGGGTCTCCTGATCATGGCTGCCGCCAGCGAGATCGGACCAATGATGGCAAAATACTGCCAGTGATCGGCCACTAGTGAGAAGCGCATGAAATAGATGTTTAGAAATCCAAGGATGGGCAGGAGCATCACGACAAAATAGGCCAGCCCGAAGAACACTGCCTTTCCCCAACCCCGCCAACAGCGCCAGCATAAGACGAACGCCGCCGCCAACAGGACCAGCGGGATGTAAGACAACATGTTGCGGGCGTCGATCTGCCAGCGCGGATAGACAAATGCCAGGTCCAGCGGCAGCACCGCCTTGTAAAGATAAAACCAAACTGCCCAGCCCGCTCCGGCCAGGCGCGGCCAGAAACCATCCGTCCGGACAACTTGGTCGCGGATCCCCTGGTGATACTGGAACCACACGGTCACCAGACCCAAGGCTGCCGCAATCACGAAAAAAGGAATAGCACGCAGGACATCTTTCCATCCCAGCCGCCCGCGCCGCCACCAGGCGATGCCCAACAAAACAAGCGGCAACGGCGCCACGGCGGTTTTGCTCAATAGCGCCAGCACAAAGCCGGCCAAAGCCAGCCCATACCATCGGTCCCTGCCGCTGTCCTCGAATTTCAGCCAAGTCAAAAGCGTGCCAACATAAAAAAACATGCACAGCGTATTTTTGCGCTCAGTGATCCAAGCCACCGATTCGACATTGACCGGGTGCAAAGCGAAGATGGCGGCAGCCAGCAGCGATCCTGGAATTTTCAGGCGCAGGAGCACACGCCAGAGCAGCACTGCGCTGAAAGAATGCAGAAGGACGTTGACCAAGTGGTAGCCCGCAGGGTTGTTGGCCCAGAGCCGCCATTCCAACCACAACATGCTGGAAGTCATCGGGTAGTAATCCGGCGTGGAAGCGGTGAACCACAGCCGGCACAAGCCATCCGCGCTTTTGATGACAGGATTGTCCGTCAGAAATGAATCGTCGTCCCAAATGAATCCGGCGTGCCACACCGGCTGATAGGCAATCATGGTGACGGCCACCAGCAAGAACCCAAGCAGCCAATCGTGGCGCCACGAGGACGGCAGAAATCCCGGAATGCCATGACTCTCCATAGCCGTCGCACCATCACCCGCTCCTGGCTCCCCGGCAGAGAAGGCCGGCGGTTCGGACTCTTCATTGGGTGGGCGCTTTTTCTGCCACATCATGCGGCAGCAATGCTACGTCCTTCTCCGGGCCATCTCAAACGCTAAATCATTTTGCGTGGATGCGTGATGCCTTAATGTGTTTGCTGAGGGCTATGGAATGGGCTGCCTGCCTGGTAGAGTTTCATCTCTGATTGAAGCGCGCCGGCCAGCACGGTGTTGGATTGCGCCCCGGCCAGTCGCACGGCGTGCTGCGCCGTTTCCACCGCTTCGGCGAACCGCCCGGCTTCGGCCAGAGCGGCGGCGAGGGTGTGGAGCATGATCGGGTTTTCACCGCCCGTCCGCGCATTGGCCTGCCGGGCCAGTTCCACCGCCTGTTTACCATTGCGCAATGAAGCTTGCGGGCAGGTGGCCAGCACCCAGGCCAGATTCTTCTGTGCTTCCGTGTAGTCCGGCTGGATTTCCAGCGCCTTCTGGTATTGGGAAATCGCCTCGTCCATCCGTCCCCGCAGGAAGAAGCTGAGGCCAAGGTTGCAGCGGATTCCGGCGATGTTTGGATTGATTTCCAACGCCTTTTGAAACTGCGCGACCGCTTCATCCGTTTTGCCCTTTTGCAGAAGAGCGCCGCCAAGATTGGCGTGCGCTTCCACGAAGCCCGGCTTGAGTTCCACCGCCTTTTGAAACTGCGGGATCGCTTCGTCCAGCCGCCCCTGTTGGAAAAGGCCGAGGCCGAGGTTATTGCGCGCATCCGCGTCAAGTGGCCTGAGTTCCGCCGCCTCCTGGTAATGCACAATCGCTTCATCCAATCGTCCCTGTTGCAGATAGTTGAGACCAAGATTGACCTGGGCCATCCAGCAATCGGGATTCAGGCGAAGGGTTTGCAGCCAGAGCGATTCGGCGTTGGCGTACATCCGGCATTGCTGCCACGTCAACGTTCCAAGAACCAACAACAGCGTTGCGAACAACACCGGTTCAAGGAATGGTTCTCTTTTCCGAAATAAACCCGCCACGGCGGCGATTCCCGCCGCGGCCAGCGTCAAAGGGCCGAGGCTGGCCAGGTACTGGAAATGATCCGCCACGAACGAGAAACGGAACGGATACACATTGAAAAAACCCAAAGCCGGGAACAGCGTGCCGACGAAGAAGAGCAGCCCCGCCAGCGGCCCGCGCCACCGCCGCCAGATGAACAGACCCAGCAGCAGCAACGCCGCCGCCGGAAACAGGTACTGCCACCCGACCGTCTGGCTGACATTCCAGCGCGGATAGATAAAGGCCAAATCCACCGGCCAGAAAAGTTTGCCCAGGTAAAAGCAAATGACCCGCCCGGCAATGAGAAACCGTTCGATGATGGAAAAATGAAACTCCGAACCTTCCGCGCCAATGAACTTCCGTTCCACCCACGCGGTCAGCAATCCGGCCCCGATCCCCGCGAGGAAGAATGGAACCAGCGGCAGCACGTCCCGCTTCCAGGACAACTTCCGCCGTTGCCACCAAAAAACCACCAGCAAGGCCGCCGGCAGGCTGGCAATGACGGTTTTGGACATCAGCCCCAGCAGGAACAGCCCCAGTGCAAAGGCATAATTTCCCGGGTTTCGCTTTCGATCAAATCCCAAATAAGCCAGCGCCGCGCCCAGATAGAACACCCCCGACAACGTGTTCTTCAGTTCCGCAATCCACGCCACCGATTCCACTTCCACCGGATGCAGGGCGAAAAGGGCCGCCGCCAGCCAGGCTCCCGGTATTCTCAGTTGCCGCAATATTTTTACCAGCAACAACGCCGAAAAAGCATGGAGCAGAATGTTGGCCCAATGATAACCCGCCGCCGCATCGCCCCAAAGCTTGTGCTCCACCCAAAAAACACTGTGAACCAACGGATAGTATTGCTGGGTGGCCCCAAGTTGCGTCCAAATGCGGCCCAGGCCGTGCAGCGAACGGAGTTCCGGCCGGGTGATGTGCTTGTCATCATCCCAGATCAACCCAGCGTGCCACGCCGGCTGATAGGCAATTATAGTGACGGCCACCAGCAAGAATCCAAGCAACCAATCGTGACGCCACGAGGATGGCAGAAATCCCAGAATGCCATGGCTCTCCATTGCCTTCTCACCCTCCACCACGCCTGGCTCCCCGACAGACAAGGCAGGCGGTTCGGCCTCGTCATGGGCTGGGCGTCTTCTGTGCCGTCTCATGTGACGGCAACGTTACGTTCTGCGCCAAGGCCAGATCAAATACCAAATCGTTCTCATGGTTGCGCGCTGCCTTAATGTGTTTGTTGCGGGCTGTGGAATGGGCTTCCGGCCTGGTAAAGTTTCATTTCTGATTGAAGCGCCCCGGCCAGCCTGGTGTTGGATTGGGCTTCAGCCAGGCGCAGCGCGCGCTGCGCCGTTTCCACCGCTTCGGGAAACCGCCCGGCTTCCGCGAAGGCGGCGGCCAGGGTGTGAAGAATGATTGGGTTTGCTCCACCAGTCAGCGTATTGGCCTGTTGGGCCAGTTCCACCGCCTTGCCGCCGTTGCGCAGCGAGGCCTCGGAACAAGTGGCCAGGAGCCACGCCAGATTATTTTGGACCGAAGGATCGGTTGGCTCGATTTGCAGCGATTTCTGAAAATGGGCGATCGCTTCGCCCACGATTCCTTTTTGCAGAAAAGCGTTGCCAAGGTTGTTTTGCGCCTTCGCGTTGTTTGGATTGATTAGCAGCGCCTTCTGGAAGTGGGAGATCGCTTCGTCCACATTTCCCTTTTGCAGCAGAACGTTGCCGAGATTGACATGGGCATCCACGTAGTCGGGGTTTTTTTGCAAAGCTCTTTGGAAATGGGTGATCGCTTCGTCCATTCTTCCTTTTTGCAGAAGCGCGTCGCCGAGGTTGTAGTGGGCATCCGCATCGTCTGGTTTGATTTCCAGGGCTTTTTCGCAATGAACAATCGCTTCGTCCACTTTGCCGGCTTGCAGCAGAGCAATGCCGAGGCCGACGTGGGCGGCCGTGTAGTCGGGTTTGGTTTCCAGCGCCTCCTGGTATTGGGAGATCGCTTCGTTCACATTTCCCTTTTCACGAAAAGCGTTGCCAAAGCTGTAGTGCGCTTCCGCGTAGTCCGGCCTGATGTCCAGCGCCTTTTGGTAATGAACCATCGCATCGTCCACTCTTCCCTTTTGGCGAAGAGCGTTGCCAAGGCCGTAGTGCGCTTCCGCGTAGTCGGGATTGATGAGCAGGGCCGCTTGGTAATGGGTGATCGCCTCGTCCGCGTTTCCCTTTTGCAGAAGAGTGGTGCCGAGGTTGTACTGGGCTTCCGCGTAGTCGGGCTTGAGTTCAAGCGCCTTTTTGTACTGGGTGATTGCTTCGTCCACTCTTCCCTTTTCGCGGAGAGCGTTGGCGAGGTTGTTGTGGGATTCCGCGTTGTCCGGTTCCGTTTGCAGTCCCTTTTGGTAAAACGCAATCGCATCGTCCACTCTTCCCTTTTTGAGAAGATCGGCTCCGAGGTTGAGGTGGGCGACGTAGTTGCCCGTGGTGCAGCCAAGCGCGTGGTTCCACAGAGTTTCGCTGTTTTTCCAATACGCGGTCTGTTTCCAGGCGCAGAGCATCAACACGGCGAGCACGCCGGCCATGAGGCCCCCAATTGCCACACGGCACGCCTGCCGGCTCGCGCCCCACTCCGCCATCTGCCATGTCACCGCCATATAAATCCCGATCTGCGGCAGGTAGGTGTAGCGGTCGGCATGGGCTTGTCCGCCCACTTGGATGAGTCCCACCACAGGCAGCAGCATCATCAAATACCAGAGCCATCCGGCCAGCAGCCACGGCTGCTTCCTCCGCTGCCTCAACGCGACTGCGGAGAAACCGGCCAGCAAGGTCCCGGCCAGCCCCACTTCCCATGCGGAGAGGCCGTTGTGGGGATGGGGATAAAACGCCGCGAGGCCCGTCGGCCAGACCATCTGGCCGAGATAAATCATGCAGGCCACCAAGGCGTTGGCAAAGCGCAGAGGCAGCGAATATGACTCGGTTGATTGAATGGCCTTGTTTTGCGCCAGAACAGTCGCAACGCAGGAGGCGGCGGAGAGCGCCAGCAAGGGCAGCTTTTCCATTACCAACCCCGAGAGCTTTCCGGGTTCCACCCGTTGCAACGGCCAGTAATCCAGCAACAGCAGCACCACGGGCAGCGTCACCAGCATCGGCTTGCACATCAGGCCCATCGCAAACAGAAGCAGTAACAACCCGTAACAAGCAGGTGACCGCGGCCGGCGCGCATAGCGAACATAAGCGCCAATTGTCAACATGAAAAACAATCCGCTGAGGACGTCCTTGCGCTCGGCCACCCACGCCACTGATTCCACCCGCAGCGGATGGATGGCAAAGACAGCCGCGACAAAGGCGCTGCGCCAAAGGGCGCCGGTCATCTGGCGCAGCACCAGGAAGAGCGCGATCACCGTGGCGGTATGGAGAAGGACATTGGTCAGATGATGTCCGGCGGGATTCAATCCGTAAAACTGGCAGTCCAGCATGTGGGAGAGCCAGGTCAGCGGGTGCCAGTTGGCGGAATGAAAATGGGTGAACGCCCAGACGATGCCCTTGAGCGTCAACCCCCGGGCCACCATGGGATTATCATACACATAATCACCATCGTCGAAATCAATGAACTCGTGCCGCAGTGTCTGGCCGAAAACGGCAAAAGTGATCGCGGCCAGCACGACACAAATCCCCGCCACCCGCCAGCGTTGATCCCAGCGGCCCGCGCCGATGGAGACTTTTAGCGGAGGTTGTTGCCCGATCATATTTTGCGCGCTTGTGTCATAAATAAATCACCCATTTCGGCGGGTGTATTGCAAGGCAGACCGCAGCGGGATGTTCGATGCTCAACTTTCGGCTGACAAGAAAATACCATGACAAAATCGCGAATCCTCCCTGAAAATCAGCACAAAAAAGTTCTCGCAGTCCAGCCCGGCTTCTGCTATAAACCTCCGATTCAGCAAGTGGCATGGTTGCGGGGTGTTCCGGTCATTGCTGACGGCGCAATCATGTATTGCAGCTTTTTACAACCAAACAACCGGGTAAACTATGAAAGTTCGATTCACCGATGTCCCCACCGTGCTTCAGGCGCTGGCCGCCGCCCTCTGGCTCGCGCCCGCCTGCTCCGTCCATGCCGGTCTCACCCTGCAAATGAACGTCATCCATGATTGCCATGGGCAGGTTTATACTTTCGCGCCAAACCTCTATCTGAACACCAATGGCGGGAATTCCACGCCCATCACGTTTGATCAGATCTATTCGCCACAAACAAACTTTCTGGGCGGGGTGGGCACGGGTGCAACGAACACTCGCGCTAATTTCCCGGACCTCAACTCCTTGATGCAGTCAGCCACCAACGGCACCTGGCATTTGATCATAAACTTCGGCAACCCCAGCCAGCACACCTATACCTTCACCGTCAGCTCCACCCTGGCCAAAGATCCGTATGTCAATGCCGTGGTGGACTATCCACCGGACGGCGCCAATGAGGTCGTTCCACTGCCAACCTTCGCCTGGCACGGCCCGGCCAATGCGGGCTCGCTGGAGGTGTATGTCTACGGCGGCCCTTCCAATGTTTTCCAACTCGCCCAACCAAGCGTGCCCGTTACCAGCATCACCCTCCCCCCGGCCCTGCCTGACGGATTTTATAACTTTGCTGTCAATTACGAGTCCGATGTGTCCACGCTCGTCATGGCCACGACTCCCCTGGATGGCTCGGGCAAATCGCCCACCAACTGGAACTCCCTGGCGCTATTCGACACCGGCAGCCAGGCCGGCTTCACTGTCAACTTCATTCCTCCCATCGTCCCAGCCGCCGGTCACACCAATATTGCCCATTACACCTTCGACAACAGCGCGGCTCTTGACGCGGATTCCTCGGGCAACGGTTATGACCTCAGCGACGTTTGGTGGGGAAAAGTGCATGGCTTCAGCACCGATGCCGAAGCGGGAGGAGGAGCCGTGCAGTTTTTCGGCGCCAGCGACATGTTCACCGTAACCAACAGTCCAGCCTTCCCGGCCTGGACAAACACCTTCGCCGGCAGCTTCTCCGCTTCGGTCTGGATCAACACGACCACCACGGTGGGCAACGATGGCGACAACCTGAACGGTTACAATGGCCAAGTCGTCATCGATGCCGATACTGGCGGGCCGGGCGCGATTCCAGTTGGCCTGACCGGCAGCAAAGTCGCGTTTTTGACCTCGGATACCAACGGTAATGCTGACACCCTCCATTCCCAACAGAGCGTCACCACCGGCACTTATGTCCACGTCGTTTCCACCCGCGATCAAACCACCGGTCAAAAGTGTATTTACATCAACGGCCTGCTCGACAGCTCCAACTACGCCAGCACGGAGCTTTTGACCGGTGAAACCAGCGGCAACATTGGTGGCGACTGGGGCAATGCCGGTTACACTGGTTTGATGGATGATGTGCAAATCTACAGCGGCGCATTGCTGGCGGCGGATGTCAGCAACCTCTACGCCAATCCGGGCACGACGATCCCGGACGTCATCGGCAGCAACAGCATGAGTTCCGCGGCGCTGGGCGCGGCCTTGAACGCCACCAACCTGACCTGGACCCTCTTGGGGGACGCCGCGTGGTTCGTCGAGACCACCAATACTTACGACAACGTCTCCGCCCTGCAAAGCGGCAGTCTGCTTGACAGCCAGTCCGCCATCCTGGAAACCACCGTGACGGGTCCCGGCACCCTGACCTTCTACTGGTCAAGCATGGCGAGCGACGATTCCTTTGATCTCGAGTTTGACATGGATGGCAATTATGTTGACGACATAAGCTACGATTCCTCATGGTCGCAGGATCCGCAGGTGGGCGCATGGCCCATCCCGGCCGGCATCCACGTCTTGTCCTGGGATGCTAACACTTATGCCGACACCGGTTCCTCCCCTTCTGACGCGGGTTGGGTGGATGAAGTGGTCTATACGCCCTATGTGGCCGCTTCGCCGGTGATGCTGTTGAGCCCCAGGCTGGTCGGGACCAATCTGCAGTTCTCCTTCGTTTCGCAGGTCAACCACACCAACTTCGTGCAATACAGCACCAATCTGGCGAAGACCAATTGGCTGCCTTACAGCACCATCATCGGCGATGGCACCACCAAGACGGTCACTGTGCCGGCCAAAACGCCAGCGCAAGAATTCTTCCGGGTTGGCACGCAATAAGGTCGCGGTGGGGCGGAAAGCCATGTGCCATTTAAAGACACCACTGTCCCATAATGGGGCGTGAAACGCCGGCTATGAGCGGACTGGGATGATCTTTGGTTCTCGATTTGTGCGCGGATCGTCGTTCGCCGGTTTTATGAAATGCCTTCCCGCGTCAGAGATGCGGGAGTAATCCCCGGCAAAAGAGTGGATTGCGCGCGCGGTCGCGTCTTACTCCTTGAATTTCAATGGAATAGGACCGAGCAGCAGAAAAACCGCCGCGCCAAAAACTCCAATGACCGCAGGGGTGACTGGTGTGCGGGCCTCCGGCCCAAAATGCCGGTAGGTAAAGCCGATTAAAAGGACCAACCCCACCCATTGGATGATGTCAATGATGTGGCCGTTTTGCTGACGCTTTATTGGTGTCATACGCATGACCATCAAAGCAAAAACAATGCCGACCGTGGCGAATCCGTCATTTTAGCTTTGATCATTGGTCAATTTCAGCGCGATCATTCGTCATTCTTTCAATCGCCGTTCCAGTGAAAACAGCAATAGAGCCTGGCATCTCCAATCGCCCGAGTCTTCGCCTCCGCATCACGGCGGCGGCGGAGAGTATTGCGCGCGGGGGGCATCCGTGGGTCTTCGCGCAAAGTGTGCGCCAGCAGAATAGGCCGGGCGCAACCGGCGAACTGGCGGTCATCTTCGATCGCGCCGACCGCTTCCTCGCCGTTGGATTGTTCGATGCGCAATCCCCCATTCGCGTCCGCATTTTGCACGCGGGCAAACCGCAACCAATCGATCACCTGTGGTGGCAGCAGCGCGCGTCCGATGCTTTTGCCCTTCGCCAAAGCTTGTTCGATCCGCAAACGACCGGCTTTCGCTGCATCAACGGCGAGAACGACGGCTGGCCGGGGCTGGTTTTGGATCAATACGACACCACGCGCGTCCTCAAGCTTTATACGGCGGCGTGGCTGCCGCGCCTCGATGGAACGGCCGATTTGCTGAAAGGCGAAGGCCGCCTGGTTTTGCGGCTCAGCCGCAATATCCAGAAACAAGCCCTTGACGATTTTGGCCTGAAAGACGGCCGCATTCTCCACGGCGCGGCGCTCGACGGGCCGGTCATCTTTTTGGAAAACGGTTTGCGCTTCGAATCCGATGTCCTGCGCGGACAAAAAACCGGCTTCTTTCTCGATCAGCGGGAAAACCGGCGCAACGTCGGGGCGCTGGCCCAGGGGCGCTCCGTTTTGAATTTGTTCAGCTATTCCGGCGGCTTCTCCCTCTGCGCCGCCCGCGGCGGCGCGGCCAGTGTTTGCAGCCTGGACATCAGCGAACACGCCCTGGCGGCGGCGCGCCGCAATTTTGCCCTGAACCAGGACCATCCATCAGTGGCGCGATGCCGCCATGAAACCGTTCAAGCCGACGCCTTCCTCTGGCTGCGGCAGAGTCCCGATCAGCGCTTCGATTTAATTATGCTTGACCCACCGTCGCTGGCCAAACGCGAGTCGGAAAAAGACGACGCGATTGCGGCCTATGCAAAACTGATCGAGGCCGGCCTGGCGCGTTTGAACAAAAACGGCATCCTCGTGGCGTCCTCCTGCTCGGCGCATGTAACCGCCGGCGAATTTTTCAGTCTCGCCCGCGCCACCGCGCAAAAATCAGGGCGGCGATTCAACGAACTGCGGACCACGTTGCATCCGGCCGATCACCCCGCCACCTTTCCGGAAGGCGAATATCTGAAGTGCATTTATCTGGGTTTTATGGAGTAATGGGGTGGTGCGTAAAAGTGAGAAGTGATTGCACGGCTAACGGATCTCCCTCTCCAACCGTTCGACCTCGCTCTTGATTGACTTTGTTATGCGGTGTTTGGCGAGGTAAACCTCGTCCACCGATATGCCGCAACTCCGCGCCACTTCTTCCGGCATCAAACCTTTATTGACGTATAAATCGAAGATTTGGTACTTCAGCGGATCCACGTGGCACTTGACGCGATCGAGGGCGGCGGCCAGCAGATTCTGTTGCCATTCGAGTTCCCAAACTGCGTCAAAGTGCTGGCTGGCCGGATCGGGCACCCGGTTTATGAAGCTGGTTTGATTAGGGTCGGAATCTTCCGTCTTGGGCGGCGTCACGTCCACCGTGCGGCGCTTGCGAAATTGATCCTGAATCCGCCATCGCGTCATATTCAGCAACCAAGTCTTGAACGACCCGAGCTTCGGGTCGTAGGTGAATGTTGGCATGTGTTTGGCCACTGCCAGCATCGTCTCCTGGACCACGTCCTGCGCCTCTTCATCCGTCATGCCGGATTTTAGGGAGACCCCGTAGATCAACCGCCAATAAGTATCGTAAAACTCCTGCCAACTGTTCTGATCCTGCCAATCCTTCAATCGCCGAATCAGTGTGGGTCGTGTGTGATGCGCATTATCATGTGTTGGCAGCATAACGCCCCCCAGTCATGCGCTAATTCCAACGACTTGGCAAGCAAAAAACCATGCCCCATCGCCCACCGGGATTATGTGGCGATCTGAGGGGCGGCGGTGTGGTCAATGAATATCGCCGCGATGACGGGCAAAAAGACACTCACAACAAAGCCATCGCCTCCTCTTCGGTATTGTCAATGAATATCGCCGCGACGATGCGTCGGGCGGCCTCGGCGGCAATGTACGCTTCGTTGATCCGGGTGACGATTCCCTCGACCACCTTCTTGGCCGCCAGAAAACGCAGTGCCACTTGAAGGCAACACTGAAGCGCCCGGCGGTTTTCCATACGGAAGCGGGCAATGTCCGTCGCGTCCGGAACCCCGCCTTCCCACAGTTCGGCGGTCGTCCCGCGTCGCAGTCGCATGTGGATTTCCGCCGAACTGTAAAGTTCGCGCGCATAGCTCCAGGAAAGCAATGCCAGCAATCTTTTGGCATCGAGAACCGAGAACCGTTGCCGCCCTGCCGGCGGGCTGAGGGCGTGTTCGTCGATATTCTCAACAGCGGCCTCCACGGCCACCGTCAAAGATTCGTTCCAGCTCCCGGCAAGGGGTGCCGGCTTGCCCGCTAATCGCAGAAAAAAATCTGTATTCGTTTTAGATGCGCTCATAAGTGTCCTTTTTATATTGGTTGATCGCATGTGATCCTGTTCACAATACGCGTGCCGCCGGCGAATCTTGCAAAATTTCTTTTTTAAATGGAGTCCGGGGTCTTCGACGCGACTTCAACAAGGCGCAGGCCCTATTGTCGCCGGTATCCGTCCGGCCAATCCCGCCGCAGGTCTTTCAAAGAGACGGTGAACAATTTCTCCTTCTTGTCCCTCGCCCATCAGATGGGAGAGGGTGGTCGAAGACCGGGTGAGAGTATAAATTGAAGGCTGGGGTGAGGGAAAGCAAGTAAAGAGGGTTGGGCTTGCCCCGCCATGGCCAGGCGACGGCGGGTGAGAGAGCGTTTTTTGGAAAACTAATTAATACCTGCATGTGTCACTTCTCCCCCTTGGCCAGCGGGGACAGAAAAAGCTTGAATGGGCGCACAGATGAGCTACATTCGAGCACATGACAGTTTTATTTCGTTGCCGGGTTGAAAAACCTTTGCTGAAAAAAGTGAATTCCGTGACTCAACAACTGGGCACGGATACAGGGGAAGTGTTCAGGATGTTTCTGGCCGAGATTGCCCGCACTGGCAGGGTTCCAGTCCGTTTGGCGTTGGAACCGGATGAAACCGCCGTCTCACCTTGGGAACAACGGGCAGCGGCTTTGGAAAGTTTCTACGATGAATCCAAAACCTGGTGAGGTGTATCAGAGAGCCATGCATAAGAAACCACATCGTGGAACGAATATCCGGAGCTTGCGAAACACGCTCTGGCAACGGTTGCAACCTTGATTTGAAACTTACCGAAAAAAGCGAGCGGCGGCTCAAGATTATGTGCAATTATCTATTGGTAATTTACATCGGAATATATCCAGTTCTATCCATTAATGGCCGCTACATGGATTATCCTGTAGCGTCAGGGAATTTACGCATTGCAGGAGCAGGATTGGCGGTTTTGGATACTGTAATGTGGCAACCAAAGGGCACTCTTCTCACGTCAATCCATATTAATTTCGGTTCCTCGACATTTTCAGTGGATGGATAGGCTGCGGTTGGCGACAATGGGGGATGACGCCAGAAGAAACGTTTCATCAATTGTTGGGGTTGGGACAGGGCTGGAAAGTGGTCCGAAGCGAGT
>Ga0181532_10001826_pt1 | contig 20278 bp, 27 predicted proteins | sample PEATcosm2014_Bin_33_FD_119768 | JGI IMG/M metagenome (GOLD analysis project Ga0181532, IMG submission 119768) | Peatland microbial communities from MTU Mesocosm Facility, Houghton, MI, USA - PEATcosm2014_Bin11_30_metaG | ecosystem: Environmental > Terrestrial > Soil > Wetlands > Peat | place... | reverse complement strand
CGACCGCAGCCACTTACCAGCATCACTACTTTAATCAAGCTGTGCTCCAAGTCTCGCAGGCAAGTAAGAGGCCTTCGCCGGATTAACGGCTTCTGCGCACAACTGAATGCTCTGCAGGGAGACCCGAGCTGGGAAGCTCGAAGCACCCTTGGCGGGTGGCGCCGATTGTGGGCGGATGACGGGCATCCATTTCGTAAGCAATCAGCGTTCCATGTCCCCTGAATGGCCCGTTTGGGTCAGGTCGCGAGCGGGGGTGTTCATGACAGCCTATCGGCGCGGGCCAGAAGTCTTGTTCAGGGAAGTCACTTGGACGTGTTGTCGGCAAGTCGTGGAAGTGGCTACCATCGGATTGTCCTGTGAAGTCGGCCAGTGTTCACGAATGTGCCCGCCCCAATTCGGGACGATCTACTGGGAACGGTACTTGACGAGAACAGGACTTTGGCGCTCATTGACCCATTGACCCGTCAATGACATCGCGATACTGACCACACGAGGGCGTTCACATCGCCGCGCTACGGTAACAGCTTTCCACCCAGGATGTTCTGTCCCGTCACCTTACCGGTATCGAGATCGCGCACGGTGATGTGCTGGTTGAGGACCCGTTGGTTGTTGACGCCATAATTGCTGTAGCTAGTGTTTGTGGTGATTACTTTGCCATCCACGTAGCATGTGTTGATTTCGCTCCCGAGATTGCCGTTGTTGTCATAGGTCTTCATGGAATTACCTCCTGTTAGTGCTCCCCAACGTATATCTTGCGGCGGCAGTCCCAGTAACCACACCGCCAGAAATCAGGTTCGTCAATTCCGTAGTGCAGACGCATCTCGTCCCTTCCACATTTAGGGCAGAGTCTTGGGTCGTCTTGCGCGTCCTCGTTCGTCAGCACGCCACCCGTGGAGCGACGGAGCCGATCTGTGGCCTGCATGACGATGGTCAGCTCAGGACTGAAGACGTAACACGGTGCCCAGCAGAAATCGAAAAACAGTTGACCGATTTGGCGATCGCTCACTTCATACAGGCGACCGTTCAATTCGCTATTCACAGCCACTGGGTGCAGGTGATCCCGTGGGCGCGTCGACTCGCCCAGTTTCCGGAGACGCTCGATCAAGTTGCGGACGCTCTTTGGTTCATCGTCGTATTCGTCGTTTAATTCCACAGTCACAACCCAAGCCCCAGAATTGGAATTGTCGGTCAATAAGCCAGCGAACCATCGGGCGTTCTGACCGAACAACCACAGACTCTCCATGCTGTCTGCTAGTCCGAAGAACCAGCCGGGCCGCGTGCCGCTTAAGCCTCCCTGGCTTGGGCCGGAGCGACTTCGGGATGCCCTTGACGCGGCAACTGGCACTCATACAATTTTCCCCTATTGCTGGTGCGGTCGCGTTTGCCAAGACCGCCTTGCCAGAGCCGCCTCGATCATGGACAGGTTCACGGCAAAGTCGTCGCCGTCTTCGTTCCCCCTTGCCCAGTCCAGCACATTTAACTTGGCGGTGAGGCGGACCAGCCAGTTAGGCAGAGCCGCTTCCTCGCCGTTGCGGTACGCCTTCAGAGCGGCTTTAGCCTGGGGCGAAGCCGCGATCAATTCATCGAGGAGTTCTCGAATCAAAGCTCGCCGAGCATCCAAGTCTTCCCCTGGGTGAGAGACGATGCGGTACATCTCTGCGCCAAAACAGGCAAGTTTGAAGCGGTTCTCTGGGGAGTTGAACTTGTCGGGCATAGTGACAGTGCCGGTCTTCACGGACACCAGTTTGGCCTGAGCGGCTTCAATTTCGGTTTGCGATCTCATAGTGTTCTCCTTCTGGTGCGGGTGAAGGGCGAACGAGCCGCCCGATTACCCTAAATTACCGGGAACAACAGAAAAACAGCTATTTTGATTCGAAAGGAGTTCGACTAAGGACGGTGGGTATTCCGGTGAAAGTGAACATCGATTCCGGATGCAAGCCGAACGGCATAGCGGCGGGACGCCCAAAAATCCTTCGTCCCGAAGTGGCCGAATACATCCGGCAAAATCCTTCCGTTCCTTCCAGAGAAATTGCTACTCTGTTTAAGCGAAGCGAACCCTCTGCTCGACAGGAGAGAGACATGGCTATTGATACAAGAAGTACCACAATCGTCCTGGAAAAAGTGCACCGGAACGTGCTGGATTTCCAAATTTCAAAACTTCGTGGAGTTGTTGATAGAAATCAAGAACAAAAGTTTCTGGACCCTACGGAACCTCCGGCCTTAGAAGGGATTTATGACCTACTTGTTAGAGCCGCAGCCGCTCCGGGTCAGAGAGTAGAAGAGTAGAAGAGCGGGTCAAGAAGCAGCGGCAATGACGTGACCCCATCTTTAGTCCAAGAATAGTGGGACTTTTCTCCGGTTTTGGAAAATCAAGAAGGAAATTCCGGCTTAGCTAGTTTTCTGTGCTCTTCCGTAGTATGAATTCGAGTATGCGAGCAACCATCTACGCCCGAGTGAGTACCAAGGACCAAAGCTGTGACATGCAGATGCGTGACCTGCGAGCGTACTGCGCCGCGCGCGGCTTCACCATCATCCGCGAATACATCGACATCGGCCAGTCTGGGGCGAAGGACTCGCGTCCGGAACTTAACGAACTCATGGCCGACGCACGTAAACGGAAGTTCGACCCAATCCTGGTGTGGCGCTTTGACCGTTTCGCGCGCTCCACCAAACACCTGTTGCTGGCGCTGGAGGAGTTTCGCTCGCTCGGCATCCAGTTCATCAGCTACCAAGAAAACATCGACACGAGCAGCCCGTTGGGGCAGGCACTTTTCACCATCGTGTCCGCCGTTGCGCAACTAGAGCGTGACCTAATCCGGGAGCGCGTGAGGGCCGGCATACGGAATGCTCGGGCCAATGGGAAGGAACTTGGGCGCCCGCGCAGGATTGTGAATGCTGACGAACTGCTTCGCCTCAAGACGGAAGGCGCGAGCCTGCGGCAGATTGCCGAGGCGTTGGGAATCGGCTACGGAACGGTCAGGGCGCGGCTCCAGCAAGCGAGCTAAAAACCCCACCGGCGAGGCCCGTGGGTACGCTACGAAATCGAAGGGTTTACGGGTGGGCTAGTCGCAGAGCGGGAATCTACCCCTTTGAGAGACGCATTGCAGTCGCCTTGCGCGAGTATGCTTTGCTCCTTGAGCCCGAGCTATGTCGCGATTCGACCCCCGTTGTGCCTTGTCCCCTACCAAAAAAGCCGATTCGAGACTATGGAGCGGCGGCAACGCATTTAAGCAGTCCTGGACTATCCGGGCTGCGAACCCTGACAGGGATTGAAGATAATGAGTTTGTCGTCCATGCTATTTTCGGCGGACTACGGAACGTTCGGCTTCGGCGTCGCACCCTCGACATCTTCGCTGGTCGCCTCGCGGTAAGCCTTGCGTCCCGCCTCGTAGGCCGAGCGAATCTGTTCCTTCTGCTGGTTCAGATATTCGCCCGCCTGGTGGGCCCGCTCTCTTACAGTGTCCGGCGCCGCGCGAATGCGCCGCCGCGTCTCCTTTCCCGCCTTAGGAGCATAGAGAATTCCCACCGCCGCGCCGATACCCAAACCCGCCAACAACCACAAGAAGCCACTGCCGTCGCGATCAGCCATGATTGTCTCCTTACGAAAACTTCGCGAGCTAGATGCTATCGAATCATTTGTATGGAGTATGCCCAAATGCAAGCCAAATCAGTTATCGGTAGTGGGTCATTCTGATTTCCACAGCGTATCCATCTCTGCATATAGATTAGTTCTTTGCTGATCAATAGAGATCAGCTCCTCTCGGAACTGGTTACGAGCGCTTGCGACAGGTTCTCGTGACATCTGGTAAACCAGATCTTTAGCTTGAGCACACAGTCGGTCGTAGATCTGTTCCAGTTTCAGAAGGGTTTCTTTGCGTTCTTCGTTTGTCATGCTAATACCCTGGATTACTTTTTGTCACCGAAGCGTGCCGAACGACCCTCGCGGGTCGTTTGCTCTTTCTGATTCTGTGCTGGACGGCGGGAAGCCTTCTTTCGAGTTGATCGGCCTGTCGTTGTGCCTTATCGGATTTTGTTCGTTTCTCTGACATGTAGACCGTTGCTCCTTCGATAGGGCTACATAGCTATTTCGTTAGGTTGTCGGTGCCTTTGGTAGGTGCCGTCTTGCCTCGGCGAGGCAAGGGTGTAATCTTTGAAATCACGCACTAACTGGGATTGTGGCTGGCTCCCAGGTCGAAGTTTGCTCCCTCCTTCCTGCGGGCAAGCTCCTGCTAAACGCCTCTAGTTAAGCTGCCTCACCGCGGTATTTACTCGACATGAGCTCCGCCTCAGCCCGAAGCCAATCATCCAGGTCGTGCCCTTCTTCCTTGCCGCGCTCCTCGTACAGTTCGTAAGCACGCGCGCGAATCTGATCTTCAGGGGTCTCCGGCTCGGAACTGGCCGATACTGCCGGTTTCTTTTGTAGTTCTTTCGTCATATCAAACCTCTCTCATTTCTTGCTTTTGCCGGTTGGGACTCCCGCGCTTCCTAGTTGCTGCTTCGATACCGCTGAACCTGCTTTTGCGTATCCGATCTCTGTAAGAGCCTGTGTCAGAACATGGTCCGCGCCTCGTCGACCCTCTCCAATACACGTTCCACAAGTTCCAGCTTCTGTTGCAGCCTAAGGCGCAATGCGGAGTTCTGCAGGCGGACGATCTCACTTTTTAGGTCGCGCTTGTGCTCTGCCAGGAGAACAGCCACTTGTTCGAGCTCATCTCCGTCGAGTCGCAAATCTCTGGCCAAGACCTTATCCAGTAAATCGTCGTAGCGCCGAGCGGCTTGTCCCATCTTCCCGTTCCCTTGAGCGTTGGCAGCCGGAACCTTTTGGGTTTGCATCCTGCCGACCTGTTCCAGTAAGGTCTCCGCAAGCAAATTTAGCTCCTCTGCCTCGAGGTGGAGCTGCATAAACCGCTCTCTTTCATCGCAGACCGCGTTCTACGATTTACTGACCGAACCAGACTCCGATGCTGTGCTCGGCGTCAGCTCTATTCACCGCGGACCATTCGCCGCAGACCGTAAGCACCGGGCAATGCGCGTGCTCTAACACGTAATGCAGAGTCGTCCAGGGCAAGTGCGTCGACCCGACGCCTCCGGAGTAACAACCCATAACGATGAGCTCCGCCTCTCTGGTGTCCGCCAGCCGGACAATTTCTACTTTGGGAATCCCAATCTCAACCTCGATCTCAGGCTTGTACGCCAGATCGATGTCGGGTGGGATCATGTGACTCAGTTTCTCGCGATCCTGTTGCTCCCATTCCAGCAACTCCGACTGCGAGACCGGTTTACTTTCGATGACATGAAGTAAGGTCAACTCCGCCTGGCCCTCCTCCGCCAGTGATAGGGCGTAAGTCAGGGCTCGCATGGATCCAGCCGAGAAGTCACTGGCATAAAAAATGTGGCCAAACCGGTTCAGCGACACCAATCGGACATGTGGTCCAAGGGTAAGCACCGGACAAGTGGCATGTCTTACTACCTTTTCCGCTGTCGATCCCAGGAATAGCTTTTTGATTCCTCCATGTCCTTGCGTGCCCATCACAATGAGATCAACGTTCTTGTCTGACAGAACCTGTGAAATCACGTCCCAGGTGTCACCGGACCGTATGATCACTTCGTGAGGAAGAACCCGTAGCCCCTCTGTATTTTCCAGTTCTGCCATGCTCTGTTCCGCGTTGTGCAGCATTACATCAGCCAGTTCAGGCCATGCCTCAACACTTACCATGTTGGCACCTTTCCTGGGAAGGACGTGCGTAAGGAAAAGCATGGACTGATAACGCTTGGCCAGAGAGACGGCACATTGCAGAGCGTTTTGCGACTCAGCAGAGAAATCGGTCGCCAGCAGGATCCTGTTGATTGCTATGTGGGAGAGTTTAACTTGGGTAGCCAAGGCGCACCTCCCATGAAGAGGGGAAATCGCCCCTACTTATGTTCTCACGAATTGGTCAAGAAGTCGGTGACTGGAGTCACCTGGTTAGGTGATGAGATGGCTAGCGTTGCCAGCACCTCAGATTTTTCTCGCGAATTCGGGACTGTGAGGGCAATGCCTGTGAATGCGCTAGTTCCGAAATGGAACTGGTCGGGATAAGAAAGCAGGAATGGTCATTGAACAGAGTCCGAACGCTATCTTAGCGAAAGTTGTTCTGTCGGAATCAATCGTTCTGCTGAAAGGATAAACCAATGAAAAACGCTTTCGTTCTAGCCCTTGTGGCTTGCATGCTGATGCTTTCGGTCAGCACTTTTGCAGTAACGGCAACGCCGACCTACACGCCGTCTGTGGTTGCAGTTAATCCCCCCACGCCGCCTGGGCCCCCCATACCGCCCAGTCCGCCTCCGCCTCCGAAACACCCAGGACCGATAGTTTGCCACGTTCTCCCTGTCGTTTGTGAGTAACAGTGGCCCGTCGGCGGTCAACTCCCCTGAGCCATCAGGGGAAAGCCGCAGAGGAGATTCAGGAGCAGATGCGCCAGAGAGCTTATGAGCTGTACGAAGCACATGGTAGAGGACACGGTTATGACCTCGATGACTGGCTCCTAGCGGAAGCTGAGGTGACTCAGAAAACAAAAGGAGTAGCTGCATGAAACCGACAGCACCAAACAAGAAGCAACCCGCCAAGTTGCGAGGGATGAGTGCTAGGAAGAAGAAGGTGAAGTTGGCACGGCAGCCGCTCACTCCTCCTAACTTTCCGGTTAAGCCACAGGACGTGTTCTGAGACCCTTGGCCCTGCGTCTCGCTTGCGCCTAGATGCCGTCCAACCCTAATGGGGAAGGTGGGGACTAAGGGCGAATCGTGCGGAGCCACTAAGCTCTGGGGCCTGCCCACCTTTGACCGCAGTCCAGACGGCGACCCGCAGTAGCGCCGAACGAGTGGCAGCACAGAAGATCGCCTATGCAAATCAGATTGAACCACTATCTCGGACCCGTTTCGGCCGGGGTTGACATTGCGCCATTGGAGTGCGAACCCATGACCATAAGCTCTGCGTTGCGAGCGTCCGCCCGAGTGACGAGGGGTTCAGCGGCGCGATAGCCTGACTCGGCGGCCTTCCTTTGCCAACCCGCAATACTCGGGTGCGATTTGTCGTAAAGAGGAAACCACTGAAGAAGCAAATCGATGTTCGAGCTGAGCGCATGGGTTCAGCAAGATCGAGGTCTTGATAGGACAGTGCCAATAAATATCTGCTCGGAATCGGTGACCGCTAACGCGTTACGGCTACATGAGTCTCAGTTCTTTCTACGCCAGGCATCCGCTGCACCTTCTCCAGGACAAGCTCAGTGAGATCCTTCCAGTCCTGCACTTCTACGACAGAGTAAATATCCTGGGTACCCCAGCAAGCGTCTGCCATCTTAACTCCGGGAAGGATGGACATTTCCTGAGCAATCCCAAGCGCCGTTCCCGTTCTTGCAGTTATTACCACATAAGCTTTCATACACACCTCCCGAGAGTGCTACAGTGGCCGCGAGCTCACGATATTTCCGTCGGGGCCACGTGTCAGTAATGCAAGAGGCTGCCCTTGCCGACTCCGAACTGTGATACGGATCGGCATCGTCCCAGGGAGGGCATGCGTTGCGCACGAATCGCACGGATCATAGGCACGAAACGCCATCTCGATCCGGTTCAGGACCCCCTCTGGGACCTCGCCGCGATGAATCAGTCCTTTGGCCGCCTTCTCCACGCTCATTGCCATGCGAGCCGCATTGTTCTGTGTGGCAACAATGAGATTGGCGCGTTGCACGATGCCGTGCTCGTCGGTATGGTAGTGATGGATGAGCGTTCCGCGCGGCGCTTCGACTACTCCGATACCTTCGGTTGGGATCGCCGTGGGGAGCACACGATATTCCGGATTGAGCAGCGTGTTGTCGCCTGCGAGCTCCCGCATTCGCTCCGCAGCATACAGAATTTCGATCAGACGTGCCCAGTGGTTCGCGAGGGTGTGATGCACAGGCTTTCCGCCTAGGACGTCGAAGAAGCGCCGATATTCAATGTCCGCCAGCGGTGTCGCCATGCCATCTGCCGCATTCAGGCGCGCCAACGGCGCCACGCTGAACACGCTGGTGTCGTCGCCGTCGACGAAGCCCTTCCAGCCTAGAGGTTTCAAGTAGCAGAACTTGGCGTATGTCCATGGTTCGACGTGTTCGGCAATGACACTGGCATAGTCTTCAGCCGCAAATCTCTTCCACTCTTTTGCTTGCGGCGTGACCAAACGGATCTTGCCTTCATAAAAATTGACCCGGTTAGCGCCATCAACCAGTCCCATGTAGAAGGTGCGATGGGTGTAGTCGTCGCTGGTGATCAGGTCAAGGTAATCGCGGCGACCCAGCACCGTCTCGTCAAACAGACGCAGCGTTGAAGTCGCAAACACAACTGCGTCTTCAGCGGCGGCCTGAAACTGGCTCTGCATCTCCGGCGTGAAGCGCTTGGCGACTCCGCCGGGCAGTCCGAACACCGGATGTATCGCCTTTCCGGCGACCAACGTGATCAGCTCGCGGAGTTGGCGGCGCATCCGAATGACCTCCTTTGCGCGTTCCGAACCTACCGCTTCAATCACGCCCAGTATGTTGCGCCGCGCCGCCGAAGCGTCCGGCCCCAGAACAAAGTCGGGCCCGCCGAGATAGTAGAAGTGCAGGCTGTGGTCCTCTACCATGAAGGCACAGTAGACGAGTTCGCGGATCTTTCTTGCGGCCTCAGGTGGCACAACGTGGTATACGGCGTCAAGCGCCTTGGTCGCAGCCATGTGATGCGCCATGGGACAGACGCCACAAATACGCGATGTGATTTGTGGCATCTCCTCAACGTGACGTCCCTGGACGAACTTCTCAAATCCGCGCAGCTCCGGCACCTGAAAATAAGCGCGATCGACCTCGCCGGCATCGTCCAGGAAGATCTCGATCTTTCCATGACCTTCCAGACGCGTGACCGGGTCAATCGTGACGCGCCGCTGGCGATACTCGTCCTCTGCCCTATCGGCGGACTGTTGCCACGCTTTGTTTATTGGGATGGTTGCGGGCATAAATCACCTCGGTGAACTTGGCCTAAACGCCGCGTCTGGCGCGGAGCAATGAAGCCGGCAAGCTGTAACGGTAAAACGTGCCGGCGGGATCGGGAATCGTGTCCAGGATTTGCTCGATCTCCGCTTCGTCCTGGCTGTCGATCAGCGAGGCAATAGCGGAAAGTGCTTTGGCGCCCTGGTCGCGGACTCGTCCGGGCGCACCGCAACAACCCGTACAGGGCATGTTGCCCTTGATGCACGCGGCCTCACACCCTGCGCGTGTGCTCGGCCCCAGGCAAAGCAGGCCTTGCTCCAGTAGGCACTGGGTTTCGTCGATCACGATTTCATGAGGACGGCGGAACTGTTTGAGCGCGATTTTGTCCGGTTTGGAATCCTTGCGAGGGCACTCAGTACATAGCGCCTGGTCGGGAGCCAGCACCGTGCCTTGCTCCGGAGGATGGTCGCCGAGCAGGGTTGCCACCGCACGGGTGATGATCTTCCGCAGAGGAGGACAGCCAGGAACGTAGTAATCCACCTCGACCACTTGGTCCAGAGTGTGCACGCTCCCTGAGAAAGCCGGCAGGGCTAAATTGCCGTTTGCGTCAATGCTGGGGTCACCCGGCAGGACATGATCCGAATTCTCTGTCGTGGGGCCGTCCAAGTACACCTGCTGCAGGATGCTGTCACGCGTAAAAAGATTGGCAAGCCCGGGAATACCACCCATCTGCGAGCAAGAGCCAAACGCAACCAAATATCGCGACTTTCGGCGGAGCAGGTGAGCCATGTCGTCCTGTTCCGAGGTGCGAATTGCGCCGTTGAGAAATGTCACTAGGATAGAGCCGTCCTGCATTTGCTCGAGGTCGTGCCGCTTGTAATCCAGCGCGACCGGCCAGAAGACGATGTCGGCCGCCGCCACCACATCGAGAACTTCTTCCGCCAAATCAACCACGGCTTCCTCGCAGCCGCCGCAGGAGGCGCACCAGTAGAATGCGATCTTTGGTTTCTCGCCCATCAGATAGTCACCTCCTCGAAGGCGGGTTCCTGCGCGCTGGAAATCTCCGGCGCTAGCGGCCGGTTCATCTGCAGCGGGCCTAGCTTGCGCAACTTCGCCACCATGTCGTCAATCACCTCCCGTACGCGCTCGCCTTCGGCAGCCGATATCCATTCCACGCGAAAGCGTTCTTCTTCGATGCCCATCTGTTGCAGCAATCGCGATAACAGCAGTGCCCGGCGCAGGCAGTTGTAGTTGCCCTGCTGGTAATGGCAATCGCCCGGATGGCAGCCACCGATGAGCACGCCGTCGGCGCCGTGAGCGAAGGCATCCAGAACAAACTGCGGATCAATACGCCCGGAGCACATCACTCGCACCACGCGCACATTCGGCTGGTACTTGATGCGCGAGGTGCCGGCGAGATCGGCGGCGAGGTAGGTACACCAGGTGCAGAAGAAGCCCACGATCCGCGGCTCGGCAGTTTCGGGAACAGCATGGCTCTCTTTGTCAAATTTGGCGGCGTTAAGCATAGGCCAGCAAACCCTCCACTTCTTCGAAGATCTCCCCATCTTCAAACACGTTTTGTTGGATCGAAGCTGACGGGCAGGTGGCCGCGCACGTACCGCATCCCTTGCATACCACCTCATTGACGCGTGCAGTTTTCGTCTCTTGAATGAATGAAATTGCCGAGTACGGGCAGATGGTGAGACAGGTTTTGCACCCCGAGCAGCTCTCCTCCAATACGTGTGCGGTGTAAGGCTCCAGCTCGACATACTTCGCGTCGGCAAGCGCCATCGCCTCGGCTGCGGCTGCGCCAGCCTGTGCCACACAGTCGGGGATGTCCTTCGGCCCCTGGCATGCGCCGGCAATGAAGACGCCATCGGTGAAGGTGCTCACCGGCGCCAGCTTGGGATGGCGTTCGAGGAACCAGCCTTCCTCCGAGCAACTGATATTGAGGAGCCGTCGCACGTCGCGCGCGTCGGCCTGCGGCTCCAGCCCAACGGAGAGAACGACCATGTCCACGGGAATGCGGCGCACAAATCCCGCCAGCGTGTCTTCCGCGCGGATGATCAGCTTTCCTTCTTCGGAGGGATGCGCCGGCCAGTCCGTCACCTCGGCAACGCGGCCGCGCACAAAATGTACACCTTCATCCAGCAGCCGGTCATAGAACTCCTCGTAACCTTTGCCGGGAGTTCTCATATCGATGTAGAAGTTGTAGACCTCGGCGCTGGTGCGCTCGCGAATCAGGTGGGCCAGCTTCAGCGAGTACATGCAGCAGACTTTGGAGCACCAGCGGTTGGTGTTGTGATCGCGGGAGCCGACACAGTGAATGATGCCCACCATCCGCGGCTGGGTGCCGTCGCGCAGCACAATGTTGCCGCCGCTTGGGCCGGAGGCGTTGATCAGCCGCTCGACCTCAAGCGCGGTGTAAACGTTCTTGTGTCGGCCGTAGCCGTAGTAGACGTTGCGTCGCGCGTCGAACGTCTTGAAGCCAGTGCAGACGATGATGCTGCCGACTTCAATCTCATCGAACCATTGTTTCTGGTTGAAGTCGATGGCCCTGCGCTCGCCGCAGACCTCCACGCACGTCTTCTTGCATTTGTGCGATTTGAATTCAATGCAGGCATCGGGATCGATCAGCACCTTCTGCGGCACCGCCTGCGGGAATGGCAGATAAATAGGCTTGCGCTTGCTCAAGCCCATGTTGAACTCGTCAGCCCAGCGACCTTCTTTGTACACACAGGCTTCGACGCACTCCTGACAGCCGATGCATAGTTCCTCGAGGATGTAGCGGGGCTTGTGCCGGACCTTCACCTTGTAATTGCCAACGTAACCTTCGACGACTGCCACTTCCGCATACGTCCACAGGGTGATGTTGGGATGTGAACCCACAGCCGTCATCTTCGGCGTCAGGATGCAAGCTGCACAGTCAAGCGTGGGGAAGGTCTTGTCGAAATACGCCATGTGCCCGCCTATGGTCGGCTGGCGCTCGACCAGGTAAACGTGCTTGCCGGAGTTGGCGATGTTCAGCGCAGCATGAATTCCGGCAATGCCTCCGCCCACCACCAGCACGTTGGGATTGATCGCCACCTTCCGCTTCTCCAGCGGCTTGTGCAATCGCACACGGCGCACGGCCGCGCGCACAAGGTCCTTAGCTTTGGCGGTGGCCTCCAGCTTGTTTGTATGCACCCAAGAGACGTGCTCGCGGATGTTCACCATCTGCAGGAGGTACGGGTTAATGCCTGCCTTCAGCAGGGCTCCGCGAAACGTGGGTTCGTGCATCAGCGGCGAGCAGGAGGCCACTACAATGCGATTCAGTCCATGCGCGCTGATGTCCTGCCGGATTAACTCCTGCCCTGGATCGGAGCACATATACTTGTACTCGCGTGCAACCGCAACGTCGGGCAAGCAGGCGGCGTACTCGGTAATCGCGTGCACGTCCACTGTTCCGGCGATGTTGGATCCGCAGTGACAAACGTACACGCCGATCTTCAGCGCCGAATTTGGAGTGCGGGTATCAGACATACGCGATCTCCCTGTGCGCCAGCACCGGCTCGATGCTGACGAATGAACGTTGTAATCCGGCCTGCTTCAGCGGGATGCCAAACGCCACCGCTAACAATTGCGTGAAGTAAAGCACGGGAAGATCGAACTGATGGGCGTTGCTGGCCTGCTCCTGGAAAGCCTCCAGGTTGAACTGGCAAAGCGGACAGACGGTCGCAATCGTCTCCGCCCCCACGCGCAACGCTCCAGCCAGAAGACGCTGGATACGATCTAACCCAACCTCAGGCAGTGTCCCTTTTTGACTGCCGGCACAGCATTGCGTCTTCAGCGGATAATCGACGATTGTGGCGCCGCACGCCGCGAGGAGCCGATCCATCGATGTGGGCTCCCTCTGGTTATCAAACAATGCATAAGGCCGGACAAGCTGACAGCCGTAATAGGTCGCCACTTCCAGACCGTTCAGCGAATGGACGACTTTTGCCTTGATCGCGGGCAGGCCGACATCATTAAGCAGAATGTCCAGGGGATGCCGAATCCTGACGCTGAGGTCAGTGGAATAACCGATCGCGGTGAGCGCATGCTCAACGATGTGGCCAATCCAGGGATAGTCGCGCACATAGTTCTGGGTCTTATGCAGGCCCAGGTAGCAGGCAGCGCACGGCGCCATAAGATCCCTGCCCGTCTTCTTGGCCAGCGAAAGATTGCGCGCCGCCAAGGCATAGGATTGCACTTCGTCGTAAGACATGTAGGTAGTGGCCCCGCAGCAGTTCCAGTCGTCCAGTTCTTCCAACTCAACTTCCAGCGCATGGAAGACCGCCAGCAGCGACTCCTCATAGGCCCGGCCAGTGCCCTTCAAGGAGCATCCTGGATAGTAGGTGTATTTCATCGTGCCAGCTCCTTCCTGGTAGCTGCCACGTCCTGCAACAGCCCAATGATTTCTGTCTGACGACTGACCTTCTCACGCGCCCAGCGCATGCGTCCGGTGCGCAGCAGCCTCAGGCCGAGATAGGAAAAGCCGATCAGCCGCATTAGCCCGGTCTTGAAAAACACTCGCATCACCAAGCGGCTCTCCGTGATCCGTCCCCAGCCGAGAATCATCCTGGAGAATTCGCGGGCCAGCTCCGGAATTGCAAAGCGCTTAGGGTAGAAATGTTCCTGGATAGCGCGCGCCTTCAACGCATACATCAGGTCGGTGACTTTAATCCCTTTTGGACACTCTACGGCGCAGGCATAGCATGAGGTGCACAGCCAAATGGTGTAGCTGCTGAGCACCTCCTCCTTGAATCCTTCGCGGGAAAGGTGCATGAGCCGCCGTGGCGTGTAATCCATCCACAGCGACAGCGGACAGCTCGCGCTGCACAAACCGCATTGCAGGCAATGCCGGATGCGCTCGCCGCCGGGATTTTGCGTGATCCAGCGCGCGAACGCCGGATCGCGTTCCGCTTCGAACTTTACAATCCGCTTCAGCTCCATCCCTATCTCCTTCCGGGCTTTCTCAAGCTTCCAGGTCGACGAAGACTGCCAAATGCTCAACTGCCAACGCAAAACCGACCACGCCTGCCGCAATCAAGCTGTACGCGATCAGGAACTCGCTCCAGTGCGGCAAATGGTTCTGCCGCATGCCGGTCTCCAACGCAGTAATGGCCGTGTTCAGGCGGTTGGCGATTACGCCGAGGATGATCAGGGCGGAGCCAACGAACAACTCCCGAGGCTGAGTTCCGCTTCCACGGATCCACAGCATCCCGCACAGCAACAGAGCGACTTCCAATACCATGAGCAGCCCCTCGCGGCTTCCGGTGAACATGGACCAGAACAGACCACGCTTCACCAGGTCCAATATCCGCAGGCACAAGTAAATGAAAACCGCCGCGGTGAGCAGCCGCGCAAGGATCGGTTGCAGCCTTGCCGGAAGCGTTTTGCGGAAAGCCAGCAGGCTCCGCCACGATGCAAAAAGCAGAATCGCAAGTCCGAACACGACGGAGGACAAATAGAACAGCGAGGGCAGACTCGGGCCAGTCCACAGGGGAGAGAACTTCGTTTCCGACAGCCGGATCAGGCTGCTTAATCCGAACTGGTGAACGGCTGCCAGAACAGTCGCCACGATCAGCAGCGGTAGATCGAACCGGTTGAGGACCGCGAACCAGCGGGCCCGCGCGATCCTTACCGAGTACTGAGGCAGGAACTCGACAAACAGGAGCAGAGCGAGAACGATGATGGTCCACCCGGCTCCGGAAAGCAGGGAGCGCGCTTTCCAAGCCTGAAACCATACTTGCCAACGAGGCGCTGCATCATTAGCGACCTTCCCTAGGATCGCGACGACGTAGCTGAGGGCGCCGGCTAACAGGCATGCTCGCCCCACGGCTCTCCATTCCGGTCCGCCCATTACGGAAGCCATGCTGGCAATTGTCAGAGCGCCTGCCGCCAATGCGATCCCGCAAAAGACATTCAGCCCTAAGTACAAGCCAGAGGGAAAGCTGTCGACGAGGTGGGTCGTGGTGGCGAAACCGAAGCGTATGCTTAGAAATGCGGCTCCGGCGCCCCCTATCGTTGCAAAGAGAACTAGTCCTCGCCAGCCACTTAACCGTAATTGGCTCGCGGTCGCGGACATGCAGCACTTCCTGAACCGGGCGCTTGATCGGTCCGTACGCTGCTGTTAAACAGGCATGCCTAGCGATGCTACTCCTGACGCGGCATTCGACTCCGTTGGGCGCGTTGCTGATAGAGGCAGTTGCGTCCTCCCAGATCTCTCACCAGGCATTTGCCTCGAAAATAGATTCCACAGTGCAGGCAGATCTGGTCCGGCTTGCTGCTGTGATTCACGATGGCCGCCGTCACATGATCCAAAAGCTTGGCGGTCTTACGCAGGTCCTTTGCCGAATAGCCGCGAAATACTTCCGCCAGCCTACGCTTGCGCTTATCGTCGTAATCGGCGAGGAGTCGGCGAGAGCGGGGGGTCAGAGATACATGGGCCGCTCGACGATCGGCTGCTCCGATTGCCCGCGCAAGCCAGCCTGCCTGCACAAGCTTGTCCACCATCTTGCTCGCGGCGGCGCTGCTGACTCCCAAGAAGGCAGCCAGCTCACCAATGGTCTGCGTCTTCGCCACCGACAGGAGCTGCAGGAGCTTGAGTTGCGCAAAGCTCAGTTGCGTTCCTGAGACCTGCCGCAGCAGTCCCGCCTGTAACACATCGGTCAAGGCAGAAGAAAACAGGTGAGCACTACCCACAAAATCGCGCATGGCATTCGGCCCGTCGGATTTGAGAATGGCGGCACGCACTCCAAACTCCCTTTATAATTGTATAACTATGTTAATATTAAATCACGTTACTTATTTGACTGACGGCCCTCCTGCAAGTCGTCGGCGGGGTTGTTCAAGGGTGTTGGATCAGCCGACCCTCAACCTCAAATATGGCCGGCAGTTCCGGTTCCGGGACAAGCAGCGATGAACATCGCTGGCAGTGCCTGCGTGCCGCCCTCCAACGAGGCGGGACTACAGCGACCCGTGAACAGGTGCAGCATGACGGTGCCCGGCACAAGCAAGCATGAAAATGGGTGTGTGACGGGTGCAGAATGATTACTGCCGCTGTCGATTTAGCTTGGACTTTGGCATTAGTGCGGTAGTTGGAGCCTGTTGAACAGGTTGGGCGGGACGCGGTAGGAACAATCAAGTGTTGCCTCCTTGGGGAGAGCGCGAAAGGGAGAATCTTTAAAGCACTGGCGTCTTCGGCAGTGGTAAAGGATCTGCCATGAAGGTGCATCGCAACTGTTGCGGTCGCCGCACATCTGCTTCTTAAGGGGAGCTGCTGCGGGATGGGAGTGCAGTTCCTGAACGTCGTGGCCCGTTCCCGAACAGCCGTAGCAGCGGAAGTTCTGTTCTTGCGAAAGCAGCTGGCTTACTACCGGTCCAACCCCCGTCAGGACTCTCATTAATATTGCCTTGCTACATTATGGCGTGTACTCCCAGATCGTGCCGACATCAGTAATCCCTCGAATCTCCGTAGCCCCGTAGATATTGCCATCTGCGCCAAGCAGAGGAGAGCCTTCAATGACGAACTATAGTTCCTCAATCATTTAGCGTCAAACGACAACTATGGGGCGTGCCCAAAAATATTGGTGCTGATAAACAGCGTGAGTCCCGCACGTTAGGTGAGGCTGTCGGTGCTGAGATTACCCGGTTGCGTGTCGATCAAGGCTGGAGCCAACTGAAGTTGGCGCACGATCTCGGCTACACAGAGCGCTACGTTGGACAACTGGAGCGTGGCACCAAGAGCCCAACTCTACGAACGCTCGCCGATCTCGCCAAAACCTTTTCCACCGAGGTTTCCACCATACTCAGAGCCGCGGAGCGGCGACATCGCAGGGCTGCGAAGCGCTGATTCTTCTCGCGGACTCGCCAAGCTGGTCGCGCCAGGTGGGTTTCAGGAGCGGGCGACGAAGGTGGGCGCTGACGAGGAGTTTTCGAACCTGATGCCCAACGAAATTCCCCTACGAACATTCGTGACTAGCGCCGGACGGAAGCAACTGATGCTGTGGCCGTGTGTCTTCTCTCGCACGCTCGGATAGACAATTCCTGCTGATCCTTGTTCCAAGAGAATGTGCGCAAGCCTTTGCGAGGCGGCATAGCTGTCCGGAGCCAAACATTCGCGAAATTCCGAACGTTTCCGAATGTCATGGAACTCCGCCCGAAAATCGGCCAGATAGTCGACATACTCGAAGACCTCCGGATAGGGCCAATTGATCTCTTGAAGCTCTCGGCCCCGATGGAACGCCACTTCTGCTTGGGAGGTTTCAAGCCGGAAGGCGGCGTACCATGCACCGCGTTCCGAGCCATTGAAGCGACTGCCGCCAAGATGAGCATAAGTAAACGCAGCATTCACGACATACGCGCAGGAAACTCCGAATACCAGTTCGTGGATGCCGATGCCCGGCAACAAACCCGATTCCCCGAGTACGCGATTATCAGTCGAGCGGTCGAGCTCGCTAAGAGCGCTGGTTTCGCTGTTCTCGTCAGCCAGTCTCGAGAGGCCACTTTGCTCCTCGAGTGCGTACTTGCGTGGAACCAATCTATGCGTGTCGTCCTGCCGAAGTTGAGTGAGCGGCGGCAGTTTCATCCTGCGACTCTGCGCGCATCCAGAAGTTGTCGCACCCGCATCATCGCCGGCTGCCCGCCCTTGACCATATAAGCGAGAGGGGTTTCGCCGGCAAACATCGGGTTTGTGTTGGGCAGACAGATCCAGGCATCTGCAAGCTTTTGGCTGTAGAGGATGTTCAGGGCCTTGAATATTCCGACCAAAAGCGACACTCTGGTCAACCGATCCTGGTCAAGCGGCGTCTTAGTCTCCCCTGCTTTCATCTGGTAGAACGCTCCGTTGGAGATTCCGCCTAGCAGTTGCTTTGCTTCTTCATCGCGAATGTTCCAAGCCGCCGCAATTTTGAAGAATGCCCTACGCGCCGCAGGACTCAATCTCTTCTGGACCTGCTTGTCGGACAGATCGGCCGGCAAATCTGCGGTAAAACCGGCAACTGGGTGGGACAGAACTGCCATGTACTATCTCCTTTTACGGAGTATTATAACTCCGAATATGGATGGAAGCAAGATCAGCCGTGCACTGCTGGCGATCTGGACACGGCCCGGTTGTACCCTTTCCTTGAGGCCCGCCATGAAGTTCCAGCAGTTCTCATTTGGGCAGATTCGAATCGATGGCATTGAGTACGTCTATGACGTGGTGATCGACCGAGGCAAGGTGCGCAAGCGGGAGAAGAAAGCTTCCAAGAAGTTCCGCGAAGCCTTCGGACACACGCCGCTCTCCCTGGAAGAGGATATCCCGTGGAAATGCAGCCGGTTAGTGATCGGCACGGGCGAAGGAGCGCTGCCAGTCATGGATGAGGTCAGACGTGAGGCCAAGCGGCGCAAAGTTGAATTGCTCGTCCTCCCGACGGAAGAAGCCATGGAGCTTTTGAATAAGCGCGCCAAAAACACCAATGCAATTCTCCATGTGACCTGCTAAACGTTGGATTCTCCGGTCCGACGCTGGCAATGCGGCTAGATGTCGATGACCTCATGCGCGGAAAGCTGACCACGAGTAAAGACGAGTTTTTTACGCGTCAGGAGCGCGACTGGGCAACATAGAACAGCACGGCGAAGTAGTGACAGGTGCTTCCAGCCAGCACAAAGAGATGCCAGAAAGCATGGAAGTAAGACAGGCGGTCGAGAGCGTAGAAGACGATGCCCACTGTATAAAACAGTCCGCCCAGCGCAATCCAGAATATGCCGTGCCACGTGAGAGCGTGCAGTAAAGGTCGCATCGCGAAAACCGCCAGCCAACCCATTCCCAGGTATACGACGACCGACGCGATGGCGAATCGTTCTATCGCAAAACTCTTGAAGATGATTCCCAGGATGGCAAGGCTCCATATGATGGCGAACAGAAGCCATCCCAAGTGTCCGCGGAGCGACACCAGGGAGAACGGAGTATAGGTTCCGGCGATCAGAAGATAAATTGCAGAATGATCGATGATTCGCAGGACGTGGCGCGCACGAGTGCGGACGAGCGAGTGATACAGAGTAGAGCAGACATAGACCAGCACCAGCGTGCAGCCAAAGATTGAGCAACTGGCAACCTGCCAGGCGGTTCCACCCACCGCAGCGACCACCAGTACAACCGCTCCTGCGAGAGCGACCGCCGCCCCGACGCCATGGGTGACGGAGTTCGCGATGATGTCGCCCAGCCTGTGTTCCGGCACCATAGAAAGATCATAAACATGAGAGGCCGCCGCAATCGATCTCTTGGAACCCTGGGCAACCATATGCTCACCGAAATGGTATGGGAAGCCTTAGCGCAAGCCGTCAAAGAAGAAACCGGCCACTATGTTCGATGGCGGGACTGGGATGAAATGAAGCCTAGTGATACGATGGCCACGTAACGAACGGGAACGTGATGAGGAGTCCCATGCAAATTGGGCTAGATAGCCTCACAGCACACGAACGCATCGATTGGGAAGACTTCCTCAAGTGGTACAACGACAAGGGGTGGGCCGGAGACGAAGCACGCCGACCTGCTTGGACTGACCTACAGAGTAAGCACCAGCGGCTCCGGGAGTTCTCTGACGTCACATAATATCGGGCCATCGCTAAATCGAAAGGACAGACATGGACATTGAAAGCGTAGTGGCACAACTTAGACAAGAGGCTAGCCGTATCGAACAGGCAATTGCAGCTCTTATGGCTCTCGTGGGGCTGGGTTCGCAACCGGCACGTCGTGGCCGTCCACCGAAGACAAGCCATGCTAAACCAGCGAGTGGCCAGAAACGTCGTCGCATGAGCGCGTCGGCTCGTGCCAGAATCAGTGCGGCAATGAAACAACGTTGGGCAAAGCAGAAGGGCTCAGCCGCTCCAAAGAAGGTTGCGCCGGCCCAGAAGAAAGCTTCTGCTCGCAAGCCGATGAGCCCTGCTATGAGGAAGAAACTGTCGGCGATGATGAAAGCAAGGTGGGCGGCGAGGAAGAGGCGGTGAAGGGTAACTAGGCTTTGGGCGGTCAGGCCTCTGTGGGCAGGCACGAGTTTATGTTAGTTTGCGGCACCACAGAACATTGAGCGAATACGCTATGGCGCTGTCGGCTTTGGCATGGACGTCAATTACTACTATGACAGCACTGGCGTTCGAGACACGGTCACTAGCTTGGGGGAAAACTGACGATAAATTAGGAACCTTCTATGGAACAAGGGGGGTGATTTCCAGGCTTGATCTTCAGCACGAGCCCAGAACCCAAGGTGCGGCGCTCGCGATCATGACCTGCCTCCCATTTT
>Ga0181532_10001824_pt1 | contig 20283 bp, 19 predicted proteins | sample PEATcosm2014_Bin_33_FD_119768 | JGI IMG/M metagenome (GOLD analysis project Ga0181532, IMG submission 119768) | Peatland microbial communities from MTU Mesocosm Facility, Houghton, MI, USA - PEATcosm2014_Bin11_30_metaG | ecosystem: Environmental > Terrestrial > Soil > Wetlands > Peat | place... | reverse complement strand
GTGACTTTGGTTACTTGCCTGATGTGACGGATGCTGCGACGATGCGGAAGATTTCCTTTTGGAGGTACTCGGCGGTGAATCGTAAAACTCTCTTTGCCGCGTTGGCTTGCGCGTTGCTGGTCTCCAGCATGCTAGGCTGCGGAGCAACCAATCACTTGAAGTCCATCCAACTTACCGCGAGATTGATAAACGGCTTGACTACCACGGGTCAGTCGGGAACCGTCACCTTGCAGGGTTACGGGGCAACGATCCAGTTGCAGGCGATGGGGACCTACACCGGCAGCGCGCCCAAAGATCTCACGAAAGCGGTTACCTACACGGTGATTGTTGACCCGAATAACTCCTCTGACGGGAACGGAGGCGTACTGCTTCCTCCCTGCCAGGCTCCTGCTTGCCCAATTCCGTCCTCGCCGCCGTTTACTAACGGGACCGTTGAGTACAGCCCCACTGGCCTAGTCACTGCAGTGGACCCAGCGGAGTGCACATGGGTGAACCTCAACCCCACCGGCACAGCCCCAGCATGGGCCTACGTAGGCGATTACGTAGTCACTGCTACATACGATGGTGTCACTTCTCAACCCTTTTACGTCCCAATAGGGTCGGCGGCAGGCGTCGTCAGTACGAGCAACCCAACCGGAAGTTGCGGACCTGTACCTACCTCATAGAGGTGCAGCAAATCGTTGTCGGTCGAGTGCAGTTGATTTTGCGGGGACGGCGGCGGTTGCCGTCCTCGTCTCCTTGATTAGAGCGACTCCGCTCCGTCGGGGCGGGTAGCTTTCAGTGTTCTGTTTGAGAGTCCTGCCCGCAACCCTTATAATCGTTAGCTTGTCCGCGATTACGTTCGTTGCCTATGCTTTTCAATCTCTCCATCGAAGTCGCGTCCCGATGAAGGTTCGCACTGGAATTGAAGTATCGAGCCAGTCCGATGTCGGCTGCGTGCGCGAAAATAACGAAGATTCGTTTGGTTATTGGGAGCCGGAGGACGACCAGCAGTTCCTGCGCAAGGGGCGGCTGGCGGTGGTAGCGGACGGTATGGGCGGCTACGACGGTGGTCAGGAAGCGAGCCGGCTGGCGGTGGAAACCTTAGTCGCAGCCTATCGCGACTTTCGCGGCGACGACCCGCAAGCGGCGCTAGTCGAGGGTTTACAGGCGGCACACGAGCAGATCCGGCAATATGGCTTTGCGCATCCCGAGCTGCGGGGCATGGGAACCACTTGTACAGCGGCGGCGATCGTCAGGGGTGCGAACGGTCCTGCGAACGGGGATGAGAACTATGACGCGCTCTATTACGTGCACGTTGGCGACACGCGGCTCTACCTGATCCGCGACGGCCAGATTACGAGGGTAACGCGCGACCACTCCTATGTGGAACGCCTCGTGGAGTCGGGAATGATCAGCGCCGAAGAAGCGGAACATCATCCGCAACGGAACATTCTGACCGCAGCTTTAGGCACGAACCCCGACCTCATCATGGACTCGCCCGGGCGTCCTGAGCCTCTGCGCCCGGAGGACGTGCTCCTGATCTGTAGCGACGGATTGTGGGGGCAGGTACGCGACCCGGAGATTCGTGACGCCGTGGAGAAAAAGACCACGGAGAAGGCGTGCCGCGAGCTGATTAAACTGGCTCGGGAGCGCGGCGGGCCGGATAACATCACGGTCGAGATTCTGCGCTTGGGCTGAGACGGTTTGCGGTCCTGAGAAGCAGCGTCGGGCGAAGGAAGTCCCGTCCCCGGAAGTGCAAACCGTTGCGCAAGAACTTCTTCTTCGACCTACTCTTCCGGCGGTAACTTGCTGGAATTACAGGAGCGGCCACAGTCCGGAGTTTTAACGCTTTGGCAACGCGATTGCCTTTTCTATAATGCCTATCAGTGAAATAGGGATAATCTGGAGCGAGGCACGATGAAAGTTTCCCAAAAAGGGCTGTATGCGTTGCAGGCGCTGATGATGTTGACCCGGCGTTATAACCAGGGTGCGATCCGGATTCGCGACATTGCCTACGAAGAGAATCTGCCAGAGAAGTTTCTGGAGCTGATTCTTCTGGAACTGAAGAATGCCCGCATCTTGGAAAGCGTGCGCGGCGCCAAGGGCGGGTACCGGTTGCGCCGGGCGCCGTCGGAGATCCGGCTGAGCGAGATCATCCGCTTGATTGACGGGCCGCTTGCGCCGTTTGGCGATGCGGATCAGTTGCGAATTCTGATTGATCGCGACGCGGACCATAGCGCCCTCTACAAAGTGTTTCTGCAAGTACGGGATGAGGCCGCCAGGATTCTGGAGAATACGACACTGGCTGATCTAATCAACCGAGGACCTGTGGCTGGTTCCCAACAGAAAGCGAGCGAAAGGAAGACCATCAGCGGGAAGCCCAACCGGAAGAAGAAGACCGACGCGAAGGTGCTGCCGATGTCGGCGGTGGGCGAGGGTCACGACTAAGCTTAGCCGCTAGGTCAACCTCCAATTCCGGAAAGGTGGCGCTTTTGCACCGCCACGATCTGCCCCTTTCGCTTTCTCGCAGATTCATTTCTAATGCCACGCTATGACTCGTAGACTGGCCTGGTTGTGCTTCACTCTTCTCTTACTGACAGCCCTTATTCTTCCGACTTTCGCGGTCGATCGTGATTCGGACCGGGAAGTCGCGAATCGTTTAATTGCGGAAGCGCTCAAGCCTTCGTCCCTGCAAACGAATCTTCGTCGATTGAGCGATGAAATTGGCGGACGCGTCCCCGGGACTCCGGCCTTCCAGCGAGCGGTGGACTGGGGCGTGGCGGCGTTCCAAGAAGCCGGCGCTGACCGCGTGCACACGGAAGAGTTCACTATCCCGCATTCGTGGGCGGAGGGTGCGACGGAGATGACGGCGTCGTTATATTCCAGAACCACTTTTCCTATCCACGCTGTATCGGTCGCGTGGGCGCCGGCGATGGTTGCGGCGAAGCACGTGCCGATCGTGGATGTGGGACAAGGTTCGGTCGCCGAGTTTGCCAAGGTTGGGGACATTGCCGGAAGAATCGTGCTGGTGCACAACAAGGTACTGGCAACTTGGGACGATCTTTACGCCGAAGACGATCGGGCACCCGCGGTGGTTGCTCTGGCGGTGAAAGGGAAAGCCAAGGCCGTCGCGTTCATCGCATCCCGCGAGCACCAGATCCTTTATCGGCACACGAACTCTGAGGCTGGCGAAATTGATGCGCTGCCGCAGGTGGTGGTGGCGCGCGAAGACGGAGAACGAATTGCCAGGTTGCTGGCGTCGGCAAATCCGGTGTGGGCCGACCTTTCGATCCCCAACAAAATTGGCGGCGCGATCAAGACGTGGAATGTAGTGGCGGAGATTCGCGGCAGCGAGAAGCCGGACGAATTCGTAGTGCTCGGCGCGCACCTGGATTCCTGGGAACTGGGAACGGGTGCTCTCGACAACGGTTGCAACGCAGCGCTGGTGATTGATGCGCTGCGTGCGATCAAAGCATCGGGTCTGAAGCCACGGCGGTCGATGCGCTTCATCCTGTTCTCGGGCGAAGAGCTAGGAGAGATCGGATCGCGGGCCTACGCAGTATCACATCGCAGCGAACTCGACCAATCGGCAGGCGTGGTCATCTTTGATTCCGGCACTGGAAAAATGACGGCATTCTCAACTGGCGGACGCAAAGACGTTGTTCCGGCGGTGCAGGCGATGTTGGCTCCCTTAGGGGATCTTGGTGTTCCGAAAGCGGATGCGACAGCCGAGTTAGGCACGGATCATTACGACTTCATGCTCGAAGGCGTGCCCACATTCGTCGCCGACCAGGAGGAAGCGAACTATATGGAGAATTATCACGCGACGACCGACACGTTCGACAAAGTCGATTTCGTGCAGCTCAAGAAGAACGCGGCCGAAGCAGCGGTACTCACGTTTGCGCTGGCGAATGCTGCCGATCGCGTCGGCCCGCGCCTGAACCGCGCCCAGATCGAGCGGACCTTGCATGAATCCCATCTCGACCAGGAGTTGAAAGACACGGGCATGTGGGACGAATGGGCCAGTGGAAAGCGAGGAAGGGAACAGTAGAGCAGCTCTCAGGTGACAGGTCTCAGACGAAAGGTCGACCATCTTTGTTCTTCCTGACACCTGAGACCTGACACCTGGCACCTGATTCTCGTAAGATTCTCTGTGCTCGTCTTCTGGATTGTTTTCAACCTTGTTGTGATGGCCATGCTGGCGCTTGACCTGGGCGTGTTGAATCGCCGCTCCCACCGCGTCGGCTTTCGCCAAGCGCTTGTCTGGTCGGGAGCCTGGATCACACTCGCGGCAGCCTTTGCGGTGATGGTATTGTTTTGGCACGGGCGGGATCAGGCGCTCCAGTTCGTAACCGGCTACGTAATTGAGCTGACGCTCAGTGTCGATAACCTGTTTGTATTTCTCCTTACCTTCCGCTATTTCAAAGTGCCCGACGAGCATCAGCACAAGGTGCTGGTCTGGGGAATTCTCGGAGCGCTCATCATGCGCGGTGGTTTTATCGTGGCAGGCGTAGGCCTGATCCACCGCTTCAGATGGATCTCGTACGGATTCGGCACATTGCTTGTGTATTCGGGAATCAAACTGCTGCGGCACGGCGAAGCGGAAATCCATCCTGAGAAGAACTTTGTTCTGCCAATATTTCGCCGAGCTTTCCCGGTGACGAACGAATACGTTGGTGGGCAGTTCTTTACCCGTAGAGACGGGCTCTACGCGACTCCGTTGCTGGTGGCACTGTTGGTGGTCGAGACCAGCGACATTCTTCTGGCTGTGGATTCGATCCCGGCGGTGCTGGCCATCACGCTGAACGCTTTTGTCGTCTACACGTCGAATGTCTTTGCAATTCTCGGTCTGCGCTCGATGTACTTTGCGCTGGCCGGAATGATCGACCTGTTTCACTACCTGCATTACGGATTGTCGGTTGTCTTAATTTTTATGGGGCTCAAAATGCTGGGGTCGCACTACGTCTACATTCCAACCGGATCGGCATTGACGATCGTACTTTTTGTTTTGGGTGCTTCCATCCTCGCGTCGCTGCTGGACCCTCGGAAGAAGCTCACCGCGTAACCAGTAGCGCCATCCCCAGCGCGAATGTCGCAGCTCGTAGTGTCAAGGCCACAACCGCCCAGAGTGCAGCCTGCCCATACGCCCCATACGCTATGATGAATGTTCATGATTAGCATTCCAGTTGCCACGCCGTCGCGCTCGTATGAAGTGCTCATCGGAAGCGGGCTGCTGCCGCGTGCCGGAGAGTGCCTCGGCAAATTTCTTGAAAACCGACACGCGTTTGTGGTCACAGTTCCGCCCGTACACCGGCGCTGGGCGAAAGTCCTGCTGAAATCTCTATCGACTGCGGGAATTGAAACCGGAATACTGGAAATGCCCGACGGCGAACGTTCGAAACGCCTTACGACACTGGAGAAGCTGGCAGAGAAACTCGTCAAGCAGGGTGCAGATCGCGGCGTCACCCTGATTGCGCTCGGCGGCGGCGTGGTCGGCGATGTGACCGGGTTTCTGGCCTCCATCTATATGCGAGGCGTGGATGTGATCCAGGTTCCGACGACCGTGCTGGCGCAGGTAGATGCGGCAATTGGCGGGAAAACGGGCGTCAACCTGGTGTCGGGAAAGAATTTGCTCGGGACCTTCCATCAGCCGCGCACCGTGCTGATCGATCCCGCGGTTTTGGAGACTCTTCCTTCGCGTGAATACCATGCCGGACTGTACGAATCGCTGAAGTGCGGCATTATCGGCGATCCGGGACTGTTCAAGCTTTTTGAAGATCGGCATCGCGAAATTCTGGATCGCGACCCGGTGGTGGTTGAGAAAGTAATCGCCGATTCCGTGCGCCTGAAGGCATCGGTGGTGAGTGCCGACGAACGTGAGGGCGGTTTGCGCCGAGTGCTCAACTTCGGTCACACGATAGGGCATGCGCTTGAGGCCGAGACTCGCTATACCCAGTTGCTGCACGGAGAGGCAGTGGCATGGGGCATGATCGCGGCCACTCACATCGCGCTCTCCACCGGCAAACTGGATAGCGTGACGGCGGGACGCATCACCAAATCGGTTCTGGGCTTTGGCAGACTGCCTCGCATGAAGGTGCGGACCGCGAGCATCCTGAAGCGATTGTGTTCCGACAAGAAGACACGGCAAGGTGTAGTGCACTTTATTCTGCCGCGGGAAATCGGCAAAGCTGAGATTGCGAGCGACGTGCCAGAAGCAATTGTCCGCGCAGCGGTCGACGAGGTTCGGAAACTGGCACGGAATTAGAATCAGTGGAGCGACGGGCACCTCGCCCAGCTCTCCAAAAGCAGCGATCCTATGAATCAAGAACTGAATCCGCGGATCGTAGGTGCGACTCCTGCCGGCGCGCGAGATCGCGAGTCGGCCGCGGCGGCCGTTCGCGAGATGTTCACCTCGATTGCACCCCGCTACGACCTACTGAATCATGTTCTTTCGTGCAACATCGACCGCTTGTGGTGGTGGCAAACGGCGCGCATGTTTGATGCCATTCTGAAGCGTCCCAATGCCCGCGTGCTGGATCTCTGTTGCGGCACGGGAGACATGACCTTCGCTCTACGCCGCCGCGCCGCCTCAGGAGCTCCGCAGATTCTAGGTGCGGATTTTTCTCACGCCATGCTGCAGCGCGCGGCGGCGAAGGGAAAAGGCACGACGCTGCGTTGGATCGAGGCGGACGCGCTTCAGTTGCCGTTTCCCGATGGTTATTTCAATCTGGTGACATCGGCATTCGGTTTCCGGAACCTGGCCGACTACGATGCTGGATTGCGCGAGATTGCGCGGGTTCTGGCTCCCGGCGGAGAATGCGGCATTCTCGATTTCGGAGAACCGGGCGGATTGATCGGCCAGTGTTACCGCGTCTACTTCAAGAAAGTTCTTCCGGCGATCGGCACAGTACTTTCGGGAGTGCGCGGCCCGTATGCGTATTTGCCCGCGTCGGTCGAACGCTTTCCGTCGCCCGATGAAATGCTCGGACGCATGCATCAGTCGGGCTTTCGCGAGGTCTCGTGGACCCGTTACACATTTGGCGTCGCGGGACTGTACCGGGGAGTAAAGAGAGTCTAACCGCCGAGGAAACGGTTTTGGGAGGGCGCAGCGTCACAGCTTGCAGAAAAAACCGCTCGTGCGGTGACGGGGCTCCGCCCCGTCCAGCACGCGGGAAAGTTTGAGAACGCCTGCCTTAGGGTCGGGTACGGGTTCAGCCCGTGCCGTTCAGCACCAACAAGAAAGCGGGCTGTACAGTTTGCTGAAAAACTCGAGTTTCGTATCGGGGCATCGCTTTAGCGATGCCGCAAGTTCCTCGAATTCAGATGCCCCTTTAGGGGCCGGGCACGGAAGGCCGAGCTTTTCCGCACTCTGTTTAGCCTCCCGAATGAGGGCCGGACAGCCTGCGTCGAGTTCCATTTCAAGGGACGAGCTATAGGGCAATGCACAGCGTTTAGGCATATCCGGCTCGTGGAGAGTTATAGCCATGCTTGACACAGTTCTGAAGCGTTTTGAAGAACCCGACGAAGTGCGAACGTTCGAAAAAGGAAAATTCGAACTCGTTCACATCGGCGGCATGACCCTCGGCCGCGCCACGTACGAGCCCGGATGGAAGTGGTCGGTTCACGTCGGGCCCACCGTGGGTGCGTCGCGCTGCAATGTCGAGCATGTTGGGATGGTACTCTCCGGATGTGCCACGGCTGCGATGGAGGATGGCACGATCCACGAACTCCGCGCCGGCACTCTCTTTTATATTCCACCCGGACCTCCCGGTCACGACAGTTGGGTGGTGGGCGATGCGCCCTACGTCTCGCTTCACTTTCTTGGGGCTGACCACTACGCCAATAAGTAGTGTGAACTCGGACCCGTGATGGATTTGCAAAGTTCCATACCTGCACTACTAGATTAGCCAGATCTTTAGAAAGCGCGAAAAGGATGGGCCACCCGCCCGACTCACGCTCGCGCCGATTTCACATCCGTGCGCGAGAAGTCTTGACCTTTAAACAGGACCGGCTCTCCCTTGGATTTTGCCAGCGCGTAGGAGAAGCAATCTCCAAAATTCAGTTTGGCGGGGTGGCCGCTGGTTTTCCCGAAGTCGCGATAGGCCTGGCGGGCTATGCGAGCTTGCGCTTCGGTGACTGGCTCAATCGCGATTTGCGCCTCCTCGATCAATTCGTCAAAACGGCGGCTGGCAACCGGATCTTTGCTGCCATCAATCACCGCTCCGGCTTCTACATAACTCACGGCCGAAATACGAGGTTGCGCGGCGCGCTCAATGATTCTGGCGAACTCGGGCGCTTCCGCTTCCAAGCGGAGAATGGCGATCAGGGCCGAGGTGTCGAGAATCATTTCGGCAACCCTTTCTCGTCATAGAGAAGGTCGCCATGATCGGCCGAGCGAAACGGTTCCTTCAGACGCGTGGCGCAGTCGCGGCCGATTTCGAGCAGTCGATCGGAGAGCTTGGCGGCATGTTTCGCCTGCACCCGTTTAAGGCGTTCGCGGACGGCTTCGGTGACCGCTTCGGTTAAGCTCTCTCCGGTAAGCCGGGCCAGGCGCTGGGCGAGCTTGTGGGCGTCTTTGTTCTTAATATTCAGGCTCATATTTGGTAGATATTCTACCTCATAAGTCTACCAGTCTACCACAAATGAGAGAAAGCCTCCGAAATCCCAAGCGCGACGCAATCGGGAATCCCACCCTTGCGCACGGAACGCGCAAGGATGCGCCACACGCCAGCTCTTAAATTTTGGGGAAGTTCTTCTGGAACGAATCCGCGAATGCCTCGAAATTCGTTTTCTCAATCACCCGCTGGTAGTCGTCCCCGAGAAATTTCTTGAGCCGGTCGGTGTTCATGATGTACTGGCCGGTCATGTAGGGAACCGCGTCCGGCGGAATCGCCGAGATTTTCCAGTTCCACAAGAACTGCAGAACGCGACGCATGCCCCACTGTCCTGGGACGCGCATCAATTTGGCGTGCGCCATTTCGATACACTGCGCGATAGTCAAAGGATCGCCGCGTCCGGCAACGTTCAGGATCGTCAGCCGCTGCGCTTCCGGTTCCCGCCGCAGAATCCACACGATCAGCCGGGCCATGTCATCGACGTGGACGAACTGGATTTTGTTGTCCAGGTACTTCTGGCCGAAGGGCAGCATGCAGGGCAGCCGTTTCGCCGCCTGACGCATGCGGGCGGCGCGCCGCCCCTTCCCGTTGGGAGTTCCGCGGAACGCTCCGATTAAGTAGTTTTCGACGCTGGCTCCGGCAAAAATGTGGGGACGCAGGATGAAAATACCGCACCCGCGGAGGGAAGGCGCGCGTTGTTGCACGACAAGATCACTTTCTTTCTTATGGATCGCGTAGGGCAGCGTATGAGCGGAGAGCGGCGAGTCCTCGGTAACAGGTGCGGGAAGGTCGGAACCATATGCCGACACGCTGCTGGGAAAAATGAATTGCCGAATGGAGGTTCCGGTATTCCGGTTGGCTTCGGCAACGGCTTCCATCACCCGAGCCGTGCCGGCCACGTTGATTCGCCACATCCGGTCGACGTCCAGAACCCCGGAGCGTTGAGGATCGATGACAAAGGCCAGGTGCACAACGGATGTCGGCTGTAACTCGCGCAGCAGCAGGAGTAACTCGCGAGTGGATTCCTCTTGTCCGAGGTCGAGTGCTACGAAGCGGTCAACCCGGGAACGAGTGGGCGGCGCAACATCGATGCCCACCACATTGTAATCCGACAGCTGCGGCACAAGTCGCTGACCTAGATTTCCCGAAACGCCGGTGACAATTATGGTTGGTTTTGCCGTGTCCATTTAATCAGGGTCTTCACGCGGGCGGTCAGACGGCTGTGTTCCCATGGGACGCGGCGGCATGCGGCGAGTTTGGGTGGGGCCGAAGTAGGCTTCGTTCAGGTCAACATTGCCTTGAAAACTCTGCATGGCGTCACGATTGCGCTGGGTGGAAATTGTCCTCTGGATATCCGCTTTCTCGGTTTCGAAAGATAACGTCTCTTTGCTGACGAGCTTGTAGATGTAGTGGCTGCCATTGGGGTCGGAGATCACTTCCGATACCTCTCCAATCTTCAAATCCATGACCGCCTGATGGCCCGGAGGCAGGGTGCCGCGACGCGCCTTCTCCACCTTTGTATTAGGCGCATTCCCCGGAAGACCGGCGAAGGTGTAGGCCTCTTTTTGCAAGGTGTCGATGTCCTCACCCTTAACAGCGCGGGCGCGAAGATCGGCGGCGAATTTCGTCATCGCTTCTTCAGCAGCCTTTTGCTCCTCCGCGGTCGGCGGCGGCGTCGCACTGGGGCTCACACCCGCCTTTGCGTCGGGCTTCGAAGTCGCGACCGGAGGCTTGATTTGCTTTGCGCGGGGAATAAGAATCCGAGCAAAGGTAGCTTGCTCGTACGAGGCTTCATTCTTCTTGTAATAGTCCTCGATATCGGCGTCGCTGACCTTACTGGATTCTTCCTGCAGCGCGCGGGCCAGTTGTTGGGAAAGAACTTGCTCGCGCGCAAAGCGCATCGATTCGTCGAACGTAGGCCCTTTGTCGAGGCCGCGTTTCTCCGCCGCAGCAGACATCTTCAATAACATCGAATACCGCGTTGCCAGTTGGTGACGCATGGCGGGCGACATTCCCGGCTGCAGCGCTTCGGCGAGCTTTTCAAATTGCGTTCGGGTGATCACGGTCTTGCAGGAGTCGCCCTGTTGAGTGGCGTCGACGCAGAAGCCTTTCAACGTGATCACCGGATCATCGGGCCCAACCTTCACTTCGGGCGCCTTCGCGGGCGCGGCGGGAGCAGCCTGTTCGGCCTGGGCACCGGCGGCGGGGGGTGTAACTTGTGGCGCAGCTTGTCCGTGGGCCAAGCCCGCGAGCAGGAGACACACGAGGTACTGGGAACGCATGAATCAGGGACCTCCAAGGGAGAATTGCGACGAATGTCATCGTAGCATGTCCTGCAGGAGAGCCGAAAGGTGGACAAGGGGTTGGCGGCAGGCGAATCCAAAGCGATAATGGCGCTTATGCCAGATCTTAGGGCCACGTTCCGTTCCGAGTCCATGCGCCGCGAAAAACGAGCCGTCGCCGGGAACTCGGTGCTGGCGGCTCTGGTGATCACCATCCTGAAAATTGTGGTGGGAATTGCGACCGGCTCGCTGGGAATTTTGTCGGAGGCTGCACACTCCGGACTGGATCTGATCGCGGCCCTGGTGACCTTTTTTTCGGTGCGGGTTTCGGACGAACCGGCGGATGCCGATCACCAGTACGGACACGGCAAGTTCGAGAATTTGTCGGCCTTCATCGAAACCGGTTTGCTTCTGATGACCTGCGTTTGGATTGTCTATGAAGCTATGAAGCGGTTGTTTTTTCAGAGCGTGGAAATTGAGCCAAGCGTGGCTGCGTTCCTGGTCATGTTGCTCTCCATTGCAATTGACACCTGGCGCTCCCGCGCACTCGGACGCATTGCGACCAAGTATGACAGTCAGGCGCTGGAGGCTGACGCGCTGCATTTTTCAACCGACATCTGGTCGAGCGCAGTCGTAATCGTTGGCCTCGCGCTGGTTTGGCTGGGGCGCAGCAATCGCGTGGCGTGGTTGCGTCAGGCTGATCCGATTGCCGCGCTATTCGTAGCGGGTGTGGTGGTTTATGTGAGTTGGCGCCTCGCGCGGAGAACTATCGACGCGTTGCTCGATGCCGCGCCGGCCGGCGTGCGCAACCAGATTCTCGACCGGATCAGGACCGTCGATGGCGTATTGGAAGTGGAACGCGTCCGGTTCCGGAAAGCTGGGAACAGATTTTTCGCGGACATTTCGGTGGGACTGGAACGCAATTTTACTTTCCAGCGCTCGGAGCAGGTATCAGATGCGGTGACCTCGCGAGTGCGCGAGGTTCTGCCCGACGCCGATGTGATGGTGCACTCTGTTCCGCGGGCCCGGCGTACGGAAAATATTTTTGACCGCATTCGTGCCGTGGCGACCCGCCACAACTTCAACGTGCACGACGTCAGCGTGCAGGACCTGAACGGGCAATTGCATGTGGAGCAGCATCTGGAACTGGACGAGCAACTCAGCATGAAGCAGGCGCACGATGAAGTCACACGGTTGGAAACGGAGATGCGGACCGACGTTCCGGAAATTGCCACCATCCTGACGCATATTGAAAGTGAGCCGGCGACGATTGAAACGGGAGAGCAAATTGTTCGCGAGCCGGAATTGGAACAGCGGCTTAAGAATATTGTGAAGGAGTTTCCCGAAGTGATGGACGTGCACGAATTCCAGTTCAAGAAAGTGCGGGCGCGGCTTTACGTTTCCTGCCACTGCACCCTGCCTGACGATATGCCGCTTTCGCGCGTGCACGACGTTCAAACCTCGCTCGAGATCCGATTCAAACACGATGCACCGGAACTGTTCCGGGTACTGATTCATCCCGAGCCGATGACGGATAACCGTCGCTAGCATAGCTAGTGGAGCGCCGGGCGCCCCGCCCGGCCACCCGAGAGTTGGAAAGGCGAGAAAGCACAATGATTGAAGCATCAGTCAACTGGACGGACAAGGAAAGATTCGTAGGGGCAGCGACTTCACGGCACTCGATCGTGATGGATGCCGCAACCGATAAGACTGCCAACAGTCCGATGGAGTTAGTGCTGCTCGCTTTGTGCGGCTGCACGGCATCGGACGTGGTGGGAATTCTACGCAAGAAACGCGAAGCCTTCACCGCGCTCGAAGTGCGGGCAAAGGGTGAAAGGGCGGACGGGTACCCCGCCGTTTATACGTCGATTCACCTGACTTATGTCGTCCGCGGACAGGTGTCGCAGAAAGCCATGGAGGACGCGGTCCGCCTCTCGAAGGAAAAGTACTGCTCGGTTTCGGCCATGCTGGAGAAGACGGCAAAGATCACCTACACCATCGAGCACGTTTCGTGAAGGCTGGTCTTCATCCGCTCCGAGGTTACTGCTACATCGGGGGCGCGGCTTTTCTGTGGGGAATTTCGGCGACGCTGGGTCGCGCGGTATTCACCGGACATCCGCTGCCGGGCGCGGCGTCGCTAGGAACTTCACTAGCGAAGATCGATCCGCTGATCCTGTCGCAGAGCCGTGCGACTTTGTCGCTTGCTGTGCTGTTGCCGCTGCTGCTGGTGCGCCGGGGAAGGTCCGCCCTGCACGTTCCTGGGCGCGACCTGCTGCAACTCTTCCTGCTTGGAATCTTCGGCGTCGCGGCGTCGAACTATTTCTACTACCTCGCGATCCAGCGGACAAACGTAGCCACGGCCATTATTCTGCAGTACACGGCGCCGGTTTGGGTGCTGCTCTATACCGTAGCGCGTGGCGCGCGGCGGCCGTCGTTGCGGAGAATCGCGGCCGTCGGACTAGCGGTAGTGGGTTGTGCGTTGGCGGTCGGCTTTGTCGCCTCGGGCGGCTTCCGCCTCGATGCGATTGGAATCGCGGCCGCACTGCTGGCGGCATTTTCCTTCGCGTTTTATAACGTGGGCGGACACCGGTTGCTGGCGCGCTATGACCGCTGGAAGGTACTGCTGTGGGTGTTGGTGTCTACTTCAATCTTCTGGATTTTCGTGAATCCCCCGTGGAAAATTGTTGCCGCTCACTATGGCGGCCGACAGTGGGGATTCATGCTGGTGTTTTCGCTGGTTTCCGTGCTCGGCCCATTTTCCTGTTACTTCGCCGGCCTGCAGCATCTGGAGCCGACGCGCGCCATTGTGGGTAGTTGTCTGGAGCCGGTATTCAGCATCGTGATCGCGGCGCTGGTACTGGGCGAATTGCTGCGGCCGATGCAAACGGTTGGAATCGTCTTGGTTCTGGTTGCGATCGTGTTAATCCAGTTGCCAGAACGCGCCGCCAAGGGCGAGGAGTTAGTGGTCGAGCCGATGGAATAACAAGTGGTTGGTCGAGAGTGGTTAGTCGTTCGCGCAGTGTGGCTTGCTAACGACCAACGACCAACGACTAACGACCGACGACGGCCTCATTCCAACCTCTTGCCCTTTGTCTCCGGCAACTGCGTGGCCATCACGCTCGCCAGAAAAAAGGCGGCTCCGCACAGATAGAAAGCCCAGCCTAGCCCCTTGGCCTGGCCGACGCGTCCAATGACCCAGGGCGCGATGGAACTCAGCGCGCGTGCACCGTTGTAGGTAAAGCCCAAGGCACGCGCCCGCACGTGGGTAGGGAAGATCTCGCTGCCGATGATGCCCGAGCCCGAGAAGAATCCCGTTCCGAAGAATGCGACCGCCGCGCCCAGTACGAGCAGAGATGCCGGTGACCGCGCCATGGAATAGAACGGCACCAGAAGGGCGGCGGCAAAAAGGTAGAGCATGAAAGATTTGCGGCGCCCCAGGTGGTCGGCGACCCACCCGAAGCTGATGTATCCGGGAAACATGCCGAGCAGGTTAAGCACGATCAGCAGGGTAGCGGTGCGCATGATGCCGAATCCGCGTCCGCCCTGTGCGATAGGAAGCGAGAGATAGGGAGGAATCCAGATGAACAGTCCCCACCAGGCAAACAGACCGAAGAAGTTGAGCAGGAGAAGGACGATGGTGCTCTTGCGATAAGGAGCGCGAAAAATGCCAAAGAAAGAATCATGTGGCGCGGACCCTCCTGTCCGCGAACCGCCGACACCATCACAATGCTGGGGTTCCAAGCGAACAACGTCGCGCCTTGTTGTCGCGTGATGATCCAGCCACATCTGCGATTCCGGCACACGATTCCGTATCCAGAGCGTAACCACAGCAGGAAGAATTCCAACAAAGAACACCATCCGCCAGTTGGAGTAACGCAGAACAATGCCCGCCACCAGTGCGGCCACCGCGTAGCCGATGGCCCATGAGCTCTGCACCACTGCAATCGCCTTGGCGCGTAAGTCATCGGGCCAAGTTTCCGCGACGAGTGTAGCGCCCGTATTCCACTCGCCGCCCATCCCCAGTCCAAGGATGAAACGACAGACTGCCAGCATCGATACGGTCGTGGAGAGGCCTGAAAAAAAAGAGCAAATCGAGTAAGTAAGGATGCTAAGCATCAGGGCGCGCTTGCGTCCAATGCGGTCGGCAAGGAAGCCGAAAAACACGCCGCCGATGCCGGAGGCCAGCAGGGTGAGCGTCTGCAGAAAGCCGGAGGTCGCCTTTGACATCCCGAGATCGCGCATCACGTACGTGAGGACGAGCGCGTAAAGCATCGCGTCAAAGGCGTCCAGCATCCAGCCAAGAAAGGCCGCGAGCAGGATGCGGCGCTGCGCGGGGCTAGCTTGCCTCAGGAGTTGGATGGGGCCGATGGCCATGCGGGGAGCGATTGTATCAGCCGATCAGGGGGTAAATGTACAGAGCCCGTTAAAGAGTGAGGACCCAGCGGTGTAAAACCTGATTTCGTGAACAATCGCTTATACTTTGCCTGAGGCCGGGCCGTCGGTTATGCGATTTGCGATTGCGTGGATTTGGTTCGTTATTTCGCTGGCGGCTGTCGTCTTTGCGTGGGTAGGCCTGTGCTCGCATTGGAGTCACGAGCATCACCGCGTCGCAAAGACGGCGGCTATTTTGTTGCCAACAGCAGCGGCGTTGCTGGCCTTCGGCGTCCTCGCATACGTGCAGTTGGTTAGGCCGCTGGAATCTCGAACCTAATAGCATTGAAGAGTGCGGTTTACTGCTTTCGCTCTCAGGGACCTCAGGGACCATTTTGGGTCTGATTGTCGCCCTCCGGTTCTCAAGCTGGTTTTCTTGGTTGGCATCAGCTGCATCGGCATGGATGCTTGTGCCGTTTTTTCTGGCGGCGTCGACGTACTGAGCGCGGTGCCCGTGCTCCTGGGATGGAGCCCCTGTTTATCCCAGCCGACGCAAATACCTCTGCGCCTTGCCTACATCCCGGCCGATCTGCTCTTTCAGCGCTTCGACCGACGGAAACTTGATCTCCTCGCGCAAACGATCCAAAAAATGAATTTCGACTTCCGTCTCCGCCGAGAGTTCGATTGGGTGAAAGTTCAGCAGGTGAGTTTCAATGGCAAAAGAATCAGCGCCAAATGTGGGACGGTTTCCAACGTTAGTGACCGAATCGAAACACTCTTGCCCGATTCGTGTGCGCGTAATGTACACGCCATCCTTGGGCACGAGCTCTTCATAGTGTGCCAGATTGATCGTAGGGACGGTATATTTCGCGCCATATCCGCGCCCACGCCCGGCGCTGGAAAGAATGCTGAACGGACGCGCCAGCAAATGCCGCGCCCGGCTCACCCGCCCTTCGGCAAGCAACTTGCGGATGTGGCTGCTCGAAACCCGCTCCCCGCGCAGGCGCATCTCCGGATAATCGTGGACGTCAAATCCCATCTCCTGGCCCAGTTTGCGCAACAGGTGAATGTTTCCCGCCGCTTTGTGACCGAAGTGGAAGTTGTAGCCTTCGTGAACTTCGCGGGCATGCAAGCGCTTCTTCAGAATCTCATGAGCAAACTGGTCCGGCGTCATGAGCGAAAGATCGCGCGAGAAGGGAAGCAGCAGAACCGCGTCGACAGCAGTAGCTTCGAGCAGGCGCAGTTTCTCCGGCAGCGGAGTCAGCAGCTTGAAATCGTGATCCGGACGCAGGATGCGGGCGGGGTGCGGCTCGAAAGTGACAACCACCGACTGCGCGTTCTGAACTCTTGCACGCCGCACGATTTCATCGAGAACATGCCGATGAGCGCGGTGTACGCCGTCGAAGTTTCCGACGCTAACCAGCGCGGGACCAAAGTCGCATGGAACGTCGTCGAGTTTGTGGAAAGTCAGCATTCCAGCAAGGTCCACGTGGGGACGGACGCATTCGTCCGTCCCAGCGGAGCGAAGCTCTGCACTTCACTCCAAACGCGTCGGAAGTCACGGCGAGCTGCGCTCGCCTGCCCGGACCAATGGTCCGGGCCCAGGCGTTCCGTCTAAATCTCAAACTCCAGCTTCATTCCGTCAAACGCCAGCCGCACGCCGGCCGGCAGCGCTGCGTCCGTCGCCTCGTGCGGCAGGTCGTGGCAGATGTGCGTGAAAAACGTGCGCTTCGGTTTTACCGCGTCCACGATCTTCAGCGACTGCTCAACCGTCGAATGCGTGGGATGCGGCTTGTAGCGGAGCGCATCCAGAAACAGGATGTCGAGGTCCTGCAGTTTCTCCAGTGTTTCGGCGGGGACTTCGCTGTGATCGGTCAGGTAAGCGGCAGATCCGAAACGGAAACCAAGAATCGGCGTTTCTCCGTGGATCACCGTTACCGGCTCAAAGCGCGCCCCGAAAAGTTCGACGGGGCCGTCGATCGGCTGCAGGTCGACTAGCGGCAGCCCGCCAAACTTATAGGTGGCTTCAAAAATGTAGCGGAACATGTTGCGCAGGAATTCACAGGCTTGCGGCGTGGCATAAAGAGGCAGCTTGCCCGGCTGGTGATGATAAGTCAGGGGCCGCAAGTCGTCGAGGCCGAGAATGTGGTCGGCATGCGTATGGGTGTAGAGCACCGCGTCAAGCTGTGTGATCTTCTCGCGCAGCGCCTGTTCCCGAAAATCTGGCGTGGTGTCGATCAGGATGTGGTGGCCGTCGTAGCTGATCATCACCGAGGGGCGGGAGCGGCGGTCACGCGGGTCCGTAGAGTGGCAGACGGCACAGTCGCAGCCGATCGTTGGTACACCCATCGACGTGCCGCTGCCTAATACCGTCAGAGTCGCCTGCATCAGCCGTTAGTACCTGTAATCGGGCCGGGCGCCTGCGGAGGATGCGCCAGCGCATTGGTCACTTCCACATAGGCCATCCGCAGTTCGTAGAGACAGTTCTGCAGGAATCCCTGCTCTTTCGGAGTGAGATTGCCCTTGGTTTTCTCAGCAATCATGCCGAGTGTGTCGATGGTTTGCCGTGCGCCGATCAAGTCGACTCCGGGCTGGCCGCCCTGTTCGTGCATCAGGCCGAGCTGCATCATGGCAGTCATATAAAGCGAAGCCATAAAGCGCTCAAAACTCATTTCGAGTTCTTTGGCCGAATGTCCGCTTAGTTCAACTCGCGTGTCCAAATCGCGCGACGACTGCTTATACGCATCGTGCTGTGCCTGCTGCTCGGTGGCGGTGGGCGGTTCGGGGATATCCGATTCGGGGGTGGGAGCAGACGGAGTGGGCGCCGATTCCAGGATCGTCGATGTCGATACAGGAGCGGCGGAGGTCGTCGTCGCTGAGGTGGCTGTTGCGGCCGCCGCGGCCGCGACTGGAAGCGGTGCTGGTTCTTCCGCGGTGTCGGATCTCAGCTCTCCATCGGAGGTGAACAAGCGTTTGTCGCTCACTTTGAATTCGCTTTCTTCTCTTCTTTTTTGGGCCATATGGTTTACCTGGTTCTTCAAGATTCAAATTGTTTGCAGTTCAACTTGTTTGAAGCTCAGATGATCGGAAGCGATGCCGGTTTCAGCTTCGCCGTCCCCGCCCGCAAATCTCTTCCCACCGCCTCGCGTCGTAGATAGCCCAACGCCACCGGGCGATCTCCGCCGGGCAGAGGCAGAATCGCGCTGCTGGTAATCTCGCCAACCTCTTTTTCTTCTTGATTCTCTCCGGCCAAAATCTTCGCGCCCGGTTCGGGCAGCGTCCCCTCGACCGCGAACGCGGTGAACTGGCGGTGTACTGCACCGCGCGCGCGGATGCGTTCCACGATCTCCTGTCCGAGATAGCATCCTTTGGTGAAATTCAACGCGCGTGCCTGCCCGGTTTCCTGGGGCAGATCGCGCTCGCGAATGTCCACGCCAAATTGTGGAATGCCGCGCGAAATGCGGAAAAGATTCAGCGCAGTCGTGCCCGTGAGCCGCACGCCAGCCTCGATCAGCGCGCCCCAAAGTTCATCCCTGTGCTCAGGGGCAATCCAGATTTGCCAGGATTCGCGGGCTTCCTCGCCTGAGCGCAGAAGCGTAACCGTCCTTTGCTGAGTGGCGTGTTGCCAGGTAACTTCCGCGAACTGCAGGTATGCGAGATCAGGAAAGGCGATGCCGGCGCGTTCGAGAACATGGCGCGACTCCGGCCCGGTTACGCCGAACGCGGAGAGTTTGTCGCTGATGTCGGCGATCTCAACATCGTCGGCGATGATGTAGTGATCGAACAACTGCAATATCTTTTCTCGCTGCCCGCGTTCGGTATCCACCAGCAAAGAGTCGCCACGGTGGAAGACATAGAGGTCCGCCTGAATGTGGCCTTGCGCGTTCAGCAAGAAGGCATAGACGCCGTGGCCAGGGGCAAGATCGCGAACGTTGTTCGTGGCCATGCCATTCAGCCAGCGGATGCGGTCGACGCCGGTCACCGCAAGCTTGGCACGCCAGCTCAGGTCGTAGAGACCGCAACCTGCGAGCAACGCCTGGAACTCGGCGCGAGCATCACCGAAGTCGGGCGCCGTGGTTGCGCCGCTGTGCTCGCTAGGATTTGCCCGAGGAAGTGTCGTCGCAGTCATAGGTTTCAATCTTTGATTATAACGAACGCGCGGGATCGATTGGTGGGAGCCCTTAGCGGCTACTGCCCTAAGGAACGAGTTTATGAATCGTTCACGGCTGTGCTAACGTTGCGAGCGTGAGCGCAATAGGAACGAAGCGTATTGCCGTAATCCCCGGTGACGGAATCGGAAAGGAAGTCATTCCGCAGGCGGTAAGAGCCATGGAGGCCGCGGGCGCTGCCGTCGAATGCACGTCGTTCGACTGGGGAGCCGACCGTTATCTTGCCGACAAAACTAGGGTTCCCCCAGACGGCTTCGCCATGCTGGCCCGGGATTTTGATGCCATCCTGGTCGGCGCCTTTGGCGATCCGCGCGTGCCCTCCAACATTCATGCGAAAGAAATCCTGCTCGGCATGCGCTGCAAAATGGACCTGTACGCCAATGTCCGACCGGTGCGGTTGATGGATCCGTCGCTTTGTCCGCTCAAGGGCATCGAACCCAAAGATTTCGATTTCGTCGTGATTCGCGAAAACACCGAAGGCGTTTACGGCGACCTCGGGGGAGTCTTCAAGCTCGGAACGCCGGACGAAGTTGCGATCCAGGAAGACATCAACACGCGCAAGGGTGTCGAGCGCATCATCCGCTACGGGTTTGAGTATTGCGCCAGCAGCCGGAAGCTGGATGGCTCGCCGCGTCGGCGCGTGCTGATGTGCGACAAATCGAATGCCATGACGCACGCCGGCAGCTTGTGGCAGCGAGTGTTCAAAGAGGTCGCGGCGGAGCAGTCGCATATCGAGACGCAGCACATGTACGTGGACGCGCTCTGCATGCAGATGGTGCGCGATCCGCGCGAGTTTGACGTCATCGTCACCAATAACATGTTTGGCGACATCATCACCGATCTCGCGGCAGGCTTGCAGGGCGG
>Ga0181532_10001823_pt1 | contig 20285 bp, 20 predicted proteins | sample PEATcosm2014_Bin_33_FD_119768 | JGI IMG/M metagenome (GOLD analysis project Ga0181532, IMG submission 119768) | Peatland microbial communities from MTU Mesocosm Facility, Houghton, MI, USA - PEATcosm2014_Bin11_30_metaG | ecosystem: Environmental > Terrestrial > Soil > Wetlands > Peat | place... | reverse complement strand
GCGCACATGGGCTTCGTCACGCTGGGGATGTTCATCGGCTTCCAGATCGTGTCCCACACCGCCAGAACCACCGGCATCGAACTCGGATTGGACGGAGCCGTGGTGCAAATGCTTTCGCACGGCCTGGTATCGGGCGCGATGTTTCTCTGCGTCGGGGTCATGTACGACCGTGTGCACAGCCGCGAAATCAGCGCCTACGGCGGCGTGGTGAACACCATGCCGAAGTTCGCCGCGTTCATGATGCTGTTCGCACTGGCGAACTCCGGCCTGCCCGGAACCTCGGGTTTCGTCGGCGAATTTCTCGTCATTCTGGCCTCGTTCAAGGCGAATGTCTGGTATGCATTTCTGGCGGGGACGACGCTGGTGCTGGGGGCGGCTTACACGCTGTGGCTGGTGAAGCGGGTGATCTTCGGCGAGATCGCCAACGACAAGGTCGCCGCGCTCAGGGATCTCAACAGCCGCGAGTTCCTGGTGCTGGGCGCACTCGCGGCCGCGGTGCTGCTGATCGGCCTGTGGCCTGCGCCGTTGCTCGATGTGATGCGCGCCACTACGCAGCATTTGGCCCAGCAGCTGCTGGTTTCGAAGTTGGCCCTGTAGGGTTCGCTCATGAAAGGTTTCGACGTCGCCGATTTCAACGCAGGGCTGATCTACGCCAACCCGGAGATCTTTCTGGGAACGGCGGCGTGCGCCATTCTGATGCTGGATCTGCTCGTCTCGGATGCGCAGCGGCACTGGAGCGGTGTGCTCGCCGTGATCAGCCTGGTGCTGACCGCCGTATTGGCGGCAGCTCAGCCGGTCTCCGCGAAGGTCGTGGCGCTTGGCGGGCTGTATGAACTGGATCGCATGGCGCAGGTGCTGAAGGTCGTGACGCTGTTGACCGTCGCGGTTGTGTTCGTGTATTCCACCGACTATTTGAAGCGCCGGGCGATTTTCAAGGGCGAGTATTACGTGCTCGGACTGTTCGCTACGCTGGGCGCGCTGGTGCTGATTTCCGCGGGCAGCTTGATCACGCTCTACCTCGGGCTCGAACTGATGTCCCTGTGCCTGTACGCCATGGTCGCCTTCGACCGGGATTCGGGCATTGCAGCCGAATCGGCCATCAAGTACTTCGTGCTGGGATCGATGGCTTCGGGAGCGCTGTTGTACGGCATGTCCATCGTGTACGGCGTCACGGGCAATCTGCAGCTTGCCTCGATCGCGACGGCCGTGCACAGCAGCTTTGCGGAAAATGTCGGATTGGTGTTCGGCATCGCCTTCATCCTCGTCGGCGTGGGATTCAAGCTGGGCGCGGTACCGTTTCACATGTGGATTCCGGACGTGTACGAAGGCTCGCCCACCTGCGTGACGGTGTTCATCGGCACGGCATCGAAACTGGCCGCTTTCGCGCTCGCCATGCGGCTGCTGCCCGAAGCGATGGCGGCCGCAGAACCGGATTGGAGCCAAATGCTGGTGGTGCTCTCGGTACTCTCGATGGCGATCGGGAACATCGTCGCGATTGCGCAGGCCAATATCAAACGGATGCTGGCGTATTCCACCATTTCGCACATCGGATACGTGCTTCTGGGAATTCTCTCCGGAACGGCCCAGGGCTACCAGGCGGCCATGTTTTACATGATCAGCTACGTCATCGTCGCGGGCGGCTCCTTCGGCATGGTCCTGCTGCTCGCGCGTCAGGGATTCGAGGCCGACAAACTCGCCGACTTCAAGGGCTTGAACGCGCGCAGCCCGTGGTTCGCCGGCATGATGGCAATCCTGATGTTCAGCCTGGCGGGCGTGCCGCCATTCGTGGGATTCTGGGCGAAGCTCGGTGTCGTGCAAGCGGTGCTCGGCATCGGCTACACGTGGCTTGCGGTGGTCGCCGTGCTATTTTCGGTGGTCGGCGCGTTTTACTACTTGCGCATCGTCAAATTGATGTATTTCGACGAACCGACCGATCACGCTCAAATCGGCGGCTCGACGCTGATGCGCGCCGTGCTCAGTGCCAACGTGCTGCTGGTGTTCGTCTTGGGCGTCATCCCCGGCGCGCTGATCGCGCTGTGCCAGCGCGCGCTTCAATAGCGGTAGAGAATATGCCGTGCGGGCGGGTTGACTTGCATTGTCGGGGCGACCAAGTACAATAGCCGGCTCTCCGGTGCGGGGTGGAGCAGTCTGGCAGCTCGTCGGGCTCATAACCCGAAGGTCGTAGGTTCAAATCCTACCCCCGCTACCAAATTTCAACCTAAATAATTGATTTATTGGCATTTTATTTCGAGTGGCTGAGGCCACCCGCTACCAATTATACGACGGTTGCTCGTTTGCTATTTACCCGCGGCAACAAGAATGAGCTTCGGCTCGACGCCGGCGATTAAACCGAAGTCCCGATCACGATGTAGAAGCGGCATACCGCCAAGAATAGCGTGCGTTGCTATCAGGCAGTGATTCGCGGAACGTGGAGTGACACCTGCCCATCGACAACGCGCGTACAGGTTCGCCGCGCTGCGCGCAGCCTCTCGGGCGTCGGGTGCGATGACCATTGGCAACTCGCCAAGCACCCGATCCCAACGAGTGAACCGATCAGGGCTATCTGCTCCCTGCAGAACCTCTTGCAGGATCGGCGGTGCAAGCCAGACGGACTCTCCATGTTCGAGAGCTTCGGTGAGCAGATCAACTTCGATCAGATTGTCACCGCGTAAGTACGCGATCCACACCGAAGAGTCGACGAGCATCTCACGTCACCGCGACGGGCTTGCTGCCTTTGGATCATAACCCTCTGAAACGCCGCCCGTACCGCGCAACGCAAGAACGCCTGCATAATCGCGACTACGTACGTAGTGCTCGAGCGCGACATGGACTGCGTCACGAGTCGTTTTTACCTTGGCGAGTCGCTTGACCCGGTCGACGAGCTTCGAGTCGAGAACAATATTCGTACGCTCAGCACTCGACTTGCGCATTTGCTTCATATAGACCCCAATACACATCAAATGTGTATTGAAGTCTACGACCGTTTACAGATCGGTGCAACAACTAATCAATCGCAGACTGAAGGTGAGGGGCTTTTTTCAATTTCTATTGAACTTGATCTTCATTCGACGAGCTTCGTTGGCCGCACCATCGAAGAAGATCTCGCAGGACTGGCTGTTAGAATACCGAATCACGCCCCCGCTACCAATTCCCAAGCACTGCCACGGCTCACCGGAATATCAAGATCATATCGCCAAGGTGGTCCCGCAGATGCTCGAGCGAGCGAAGGCGGAGGAGATCCAACGTCAAAAGCAGCGAGGTCTCGGCAACCCAATAATCTCAATGGAAATGCAGGGCCACCGATTGGTCGCTGTCAAGAATCGGCTGCTGCACTCAAAGGGCTGGAAGACGTTCCACGACTTTTTGTTCGACTGCATGAAAATGTCGTTGGGGTCGGAGTGGGGTACCGCCGAGATCAAAAAGCCACGCGTTACCGTCCAACCCGATCTCTCAGGACTGCGATAGCCTCTAGGATCTCCGTGCGCACATCAGCAATCGGCACCTTTTCTGCTACCTGGCGCAGCACCGTGATCGCGGCAGCGGCGTCAACCCGAGACGCTGGCTCGGATCTTACCGTCCGATCTAATTAAGCGGCAGCGTGCGAACCGTACCGCCTGAGGTTAGGAAACTCCCCTGAGGGGCAGTCTGTGCCGCCCCCCGGGGAGCGATACGCCGACGGCATGGGGGAGTCATCAGCGTTGCCCGATATCCTCCTCCATGAATGTTGCAATCGTCTGTACGGCTTTCGAAAGAAATGTGAAGAAACGCCAGCGAGTTCAGCGCCCGCTATCGAGCACCCCTGTGACAAGTCATCAGCCACGACAAATGCCCAGAAGCCAAGGTAAGCGAATCGCGACGGGCCGCTGTATGAAAGTTGAAACATCGCTCAGGTAAATTGAGAAGCGAAGGAGCTTCCCTTGAAACGGCCCGGCACGGCACGCGAATGAAGGGCGAGGCCTGACCACAACCACTGCAAGGAGTGAATCATGGCTAAGGACGATGTTACCCCGGTCGAGCAGGACAACGCGGTGCGGCGCGTGCTTGGTCACGTGCTCTGGCGCGGCGATCCTGACGAGATCGAGGGATTCACCGCGGCCTTGACCGATATCGTGGCGTCAGCGGACGAGCTCGGCGACTACTACCGCATGCTGAGCGAACTCGCCGACAGGCAGCCGAACGCGCCGTAGGCCAAGCGTGACGGGCGAAGCTGTCCGCGGCTAGGCGAATATCTGGCGGGTGCGTGCAGAAATGAATAGGCCGCCCCGCAAGCAGGCGGCTCGTGCCCGTGAATCAACTCAGCGCGGCGTGGTCGCCGTTTGCCGCGAACTCACCGCGTCCTTCCTATCCGCTCTCTTGGGATGACCGATGGACCAGGCTACAGCTGTGCAACCACACGAACCATACCACTAAGCCCTGCCTCTCTGCGCACGGAAAAGCCCCGCGCAGTCAGCGTATTGACGACCCACTCTGGCGACAGACGCAGCTTCGGATAGCTACTCAGTCGCAGCTGCCAATTGCTTGCCACGCGCTCGTGCAATACATCGTGGACTCGGACGGTTGTATCTGAGTATTCCAGAAAGCACGTTAGAATCCTATGCTCATCTCCCCGCACCAATATAAATCTCCTATCTCCCTGCAACGGCGTTGAGTGATAGTCGCGGAATGACATCGCAAATAGTCCGCCGGGAGTGAGGGCGGCGGCGACAGAGGAAAACAGCGATTCAACTGACGCGACATTCGGCAAGTGCGTAAGCGTATCCCCCATGCAGAGGACCACGTTGGCCGGTTGTACAACCTCTTCCCTGAAGCGAAGCAGGTCGACGCGGACGGCGCGGACAGTGAGAGAGCCAGCACGTGACCTCAGCTGCTGCAGCAGCGGCTCGTAGTTATCAATGGCGACTACTTTGTAGCCTCTTCGGGCCAAGGGTACAGAGTGCATTCCGAAGCCCGCACCTAGATCAACGGCATTTCCGGTCGTGCCCGAGGGGATGCCGATGCTTGCGAGTTCGGCATCTGCGCGCTCGGTCGCGACTTCGAGATCACCGACCATCCAAGAATAAATTGGACCCAGAAGCTTTTCGTAGTGATCACTGACGGGGGTTGTCATGCCGCGGACCTCTGGCTATCGCTTAGCTTCCCACGGATTGACCACCTCAGTAGTTAGATCGGCAAAATGATTCACGTTTCGGGTGGCCAACTTCGCGCGGCGAGCGATGACAATTCCAGCGATCTGTGTGTCGCGCATGTCGACGGGTCGGCCATCGCGTTGCCGTTCGGCCGCGAGACCCGCGGCAGCTTCGGCCGCTGAGCGGTCGAAATCCAATACTCGTTCCTCCAAATCTTCAGCCAGCAGTTGCTGGAACGCCGCTTCGAGTGCTTGCCGACGCCGACCACTGGGCAGCAGAGCCAAGCCGAGACGCGCTTCGAAGAGTGTAATGCTTGTTATCCATACAGACTCCGCCGGCTGCTGATCCAGCCATTCGACAACCGATGGATCCGGATTCTTTTGCATCAGCGCCGAGAGCACGTTTGTGTCGAGGATGATCAAGGCTTGAATTCAGCCGACCGCGGTGACTGGCCGCGAAGCTCCGGTAGCTCTGCCGTCAAGCCAGTGCCGGCAAACCGCGCCGCAATGCGCGAGCCGAGTGAAGCAAGCGGCCGACCTGAGTCCTTGACCGCATTTCGCAGGATGTGCCGGATTTCCTCTTCCATACTGCGGCCGTGATGCTCGGCGCGTCGCTTCAGGCGCGCCTTGACCTCTTCTTCTAGATCACGAACAACGAATTGCGCCACGGGAGTATGTCCTGTGTATAGTGAATGATATCATGATATCAAATACATACATGGCTTTTCAAGCTGATGGTCGAAACGGTCAAGGCGCCTTCAATATCGTTTTTTAGGCCGATGACCTTCAGAAGACTTCACGGCAAGCATATTTATAATCCCGAATCACGCCCCGCTAGCAATTCCATAAAAAACCATCATTTATCAGTCACTTATAGTGATGCGATTTGGGCCTACGGCATGTTGCAGCGTCGTTGATATTCCGCCTTTGCTCGCGCAGCAAGGAATCATTCATGGTCGGATCGATCGCCGCCGAAGGAACAAGCGCGGTTCCGGCACCTAGAGTAGTGCCTGGCTTCATTGGCTGTGAGAGAGCGTTTGAGCGAGTGCCTCAGCTCAACTACCTGTCCCTCTAGGCCCGCAGATCGGGAAGAGGCGTTGGCCAAGTGAGTCGGCTACTCAGATCGTTTGAAAATCGTGTATATGCCAGCGAGGATCGGGAGTGCCATCACAGAGAATCCGAGGAGCGGCTTCGCGTAAAGCTTGAGCAGCGAGAGACCTGTAAATGCACTGCGGGTCGCTTGATCCTCATCGCCTAGCGCAACCGAAAGAGGTCCCTTGATGCTTTCTGCGAGATATAGGAATGTGGCGCCATAGACCAGGTAAAGCACGCCTGTCGCGACGACGAAATACAGCCAAGGCCGCCGCAGGTCGGGCCAGGCAAGGTACGCGACGGTACCGGACACAGCGAACGGGAACACCACAATAGCCGCGAGCTGAATAAAGATACTGGCCATAAAAAAATGCGTGCGTGGGTGCAGCGGAGACTTCGGTCTACTTGGCTGGCTCCTCAGTCGTTTGCCACGTCGAGTCAGGATCGTACTTCTTCATCGTTTTGGCAATTGGCGCCGGACACCCGGTACTTTCCACCCGACCCCGAGAGCCGCGAAGCCCCATGGTCCCGAGCAACCCTGGGGGATTAAGAACGCCGATGCTTTGTGCTCTTCGCGTCTACCGACAAAAATTGAATACACCTTCGGTAGGCCGGCGGCGTTGGCAAGTTCTTGGCCAAGACATCGGGTTGAACGAGAACCTCTGGCAAGTACCGCCCCGCTGTAACCGATAAGTTGGTTCATAGGCGGTACGCGGGCAAATGCTTGAAGCCAATGTGGACGAAGTCCGTGCGACCGCAACCGGGAACCCGGACGGCGCTACAAAGCCTAAGGGCCAGCGAAGTCGACGTCTTATGCCGCCTTCGTGGGTTCCTTGCCGACGATCAATGTCTGGAGGAATCGCAAATCGTGCAGTCTAATGGCGCCAAATACCCACATCCCCGCGACCATGGCAACGATGGCCCCCGTGAGACGGGCGGCCAGGCCCATGTCCGCGAGTACTGCGCTGACGGCCGCGCTGGCCGCCGCCGCCGCTGCCGGTGCTAGGTAGGCTATCGTTAAGGCTGGTGCCGTACGACCTTTTGTAAGCAGGCGCCAATAGAGAGCTAAGTGCACGCCGTCACAGGACAGTACCGCCCATGCCGCGCCAACATAGCCAACGCTGACGATCAGCGCCGGACACAACACCAGAAACGCAGCTAAGCCGACCAGTCGGGTGCGGGCGAGAGCGGCCTGCTGATTCATTGCCGCGAGCTGTGAGCCGAGCAGCGCTTGTGCGCCGCGAATGGGAAGTGTCCATGCAAGCACCTCGAGTGCGCGCACGGCGCCCAGGTACGAAGTGCCGAATAACAAACGCACAATGTCAGAAGCGAAGATCGCTGCGAGCGCCGCGAACGGTATGGCAACAACGAGCAGCAGGCGCAAGCACCGAGCCAACAGCGCTTGGGCATCCGCCGATGAGCTGTGCGCCACGCGCGCAAGTGCTGGATAGGCGGCGGCGTTGAACATGGTGGAACCCAGTCCCAGGGCCACCATGAGCCGGTCGGCTATCGCATACAGTCCGACCGCTTGAGCGGTGGTCAGCGCGCTCAACATGAGGGTCGCGCCGCGGGCGTAGAGCACGGACAATGCCGACAAGCCAAAAAAGGGCGCTGCAAGTCGATAGAGCTTCAGCGCCTCCATCGGTCGAAATCGCCATGCCGGTGCGCCGAAACGACGCGATACCTGCCCCCACGCCAAGGCGAACAGGCCAAGCACACCGACGACGAATGTCAGCGCGACTATCTCTGCATTCCCTCCCAGCCGTATCGCCGTCAATCCAAGAAGTAAGATCACGACGCGGTGTGACAGATTGCAGCCGGCCAACACCAGCATCTGCTCCGTTGCCTGTAGCGGCACAAGCATTAGTGTCGTCAGCGTCAAGAGCACCTGATAACCGCAGGCCGCCATTACGACCCCGATGGCGGCCGAATTGCCGATGAGCGCGATGCTGGCGGTGCAGGCAATCGCCCAAGCGAGCGGCGCCAGCACCAGTTGCACCGGGAGCAAGACACCAAGTCGATCGCGCGCGCACGACGGATCGCGACTGATGTCACGGATCAGCAGTCCGGGAATTCCCAGGCTCACGAATATGGCCGCGACCGCGCCTGCCGACATGCCCACTGAGTAATAGCCCATGGTACCGGCCCCATAGACTCGGGCAAAGCGGACGACGAGAATCAGATTGGCGAGTTGTCCGAGACCTTCGAACACACTCAAGGCTGTGGCATTGAGCAGAATGCGCCGCTCGTTACGCATGATCTGCAACCGCAATCCCGCACGTTCTTTGCCACCCGATCCCGCTGGATGGTATCGTCAATTTCTTCTTGCTATCAGGCCGTCTACGACGTGGTCCAATTTCATGAAGTCCATTGCCTCTCCCCCGTCGAACTCCGAACGCCGCACAGGCCTCCAAATGCGACCACCCCGCGATCGGGACTCGAAACATGACTTTCGCACTACCTTGACACAATGCGGACCTGTGAATTATTGACTGTTGATATGGATCGGCAGGCATGAAATTATTTCGTTCGACACTTTTGGGCAGGACTCTCAAAAAAGTTGCTGGTCACCTGTCCGCTCCCATCGTAGATATTGTCAAATACGTCTTCGCCGAGATGGTGTACGTGCCTCGAGGCTGGCATGCCATCAAGGGCTGGAACGACCAAAGCGTCGCCGATGCCCAGGAAAGCCACTGGCCGACCCTCGTGAAAAATCTGCAAGGGCCCGGGCCCTTGGGCGTCGCTCACTTCCCGTGGCACACAACGCGCGAAGATCGTGCGGATCATAACGTAATGATGAGTTTTGGATATATCCTGGCGCTGGCGGCGAGAAAGAAAGACGCTCTCTCAATATTGGATTGGGGTGGTGGAGTGGGTCATTACCACCTCTACAGCAAGGCGCTCCTTCCGGAAGTCGGGGTGCAATACCATTGCTATGACATCCCAAATCTCTGCCGGCTCGGACGCAAGCTGTCGCCCGAAATTCACATCAGCGATCAGGAAGCGGATTTCCTCGAACGTCAGTATGATCTCGTCCTCAGCAGCAGCTCTTTGCACTATTTCGAAGATTGGCGTCAGGAAGTTCGAAAACTCGCCACAGTGACGCGCGAATTCCTGTATGTCTCGAGATTGCAGACTGTTACACATGCGTCGTCGTTTGTGGCGGCGCATAAGATCCACCACACGGGTTACGGAGAATTCCTGAGTTGGTGTATCAACCGTCAGGAATTTTTGAACTGTGTCGAGGAATGCGGTCTGCATCTGGTAAGAGAGTTTGTTTATTATAACAAATGGACCATACGAGGTGCTCCGGAAAAGGGCGATTGCCGCGGCTTTTTGTTTTGCCGCCGGCCTGTTCAGGCGGTGAGCGTTGACCGGGCCTAGGGGACAGCGGACGTGAAGAAAGACGAGATCTTCCGCAAATCAGGTAAGCACGCGAGCGATTTCGAGTTTAACGCAGACGTTGCCGAAGTGTTTGACGACATGCTCGGCCGCAGTATCCCTTTCTATCCGGAACAGCAGGGGATGATCTGCAGTCTGTGCAAGAAGCTCTGGACTCCGGGAACGAAGGTGTACGACATGGGGTGCTCGACCGCGACCACGCTGATCGGCCTCGGTCGCGAACTGCCGGCCTCGGCCCGCTTCGTCGGCTATGATAGTTCTTTACCGATGCTCGAGCGTGCCAGACGCAATGTCGAGACAAATCATCTCCAGGAGCGCGTTGATCTACGGCACGGAGATCTAAACGGGCAACTGTCGGATCTCTCGCTGGAGAATGCGGGTGTCGTAATAATGTGTTGGACCCTCCAGTTCATCCGGCCGCTGCGACGGGACAACCTGATCCGGTGGATCTATGATGCGCTCGCTGATGAAGGGGCGCTGATTGTGACTGAGAAGATACTTACGACCAATGGTCATATGAATCGCTTCTTTATCGACTTGTACTACGACTTCAAAAAGCAGCGCGGATACACCGATACTGAAATCTTGCGCAAACGCGAGGCGCTGGAGAATGTGCTGGTTCCATACCGCCTCGACGAGAATGTCGATCTTTTTCGACGCAATGGCTTTCAGATCGTGGAGACGTTCTTTCAGTGGTTCAACTTCGCCGGGTTCCTCTGCGTCAAGAAGCCTGTAGCGGTCGCCGCACCCCAGGGGCAAAGCGCAGAGAACCCGATATCCTGAACTGACATTACGCGGACTCGCCAGTCTGCGGTCGCGGGATAAAAAGGCGTCGCTTGCCCGATGGATCCGGCGGAATGGCGGCAACCAAGTGCAGCGCGATCCTCGCATTTCCGACTGTCGGTTTCATCGTGTCGATAATTTCTTGCATGTCGGCGTGGGCTAACGGTCTCGCGGGAACAATGAGAAATTCGAAGGCTCCGGTTGCTGTCTGCCGCAATTGGTAGTGACGCACTGTGTCGGCTAGGTTATTCATTCCTGCAAAGATGCCCTGGGGGGTGCAGCGTCGGCCGTCTGGCAGTACGAGCAGATCTGTGACACGGCCTTGAATCACGTCGAGCAGCGGAAACGGCAGTCCACAAGGGCACGATTGCGTCGATAGCCGCCCAATATCCCGCAGGTTATAGCGAATGAATGGCGTCGTTCGGTTCATCAGAACGGTCACGACGATCTCGCCGGCTTCGCCGATGGGAACCGGCTTGCCGTCCCGAACGATCTCCAGCACCACACAGTCGGTAGCGATGTGATAGCCATTGCGAAGTGTGCATTGGTAGGCAATGTTGTCAGACTCGAAGGTGCCGAAGATGTCAATGGCCGCAGCGCCGAATGCGCGCTCCAGAAGCGCTCGCGTGTCGGGCAGCAGCAATTCCGAATCGGTGAATACCATTCGCGGCGCCGGGCTCAAAGGATGTCCGCGTTCAATGCAGTGATGCGCCAACGAGCGCAGGGCCGAAGGCCAACCCTGCAGGACGTGAGGGGAAAGGCGCTGCCAGGCCTCAATTATGCGGGTCGGATCGGCGGCAGAGTGAATCCGCCATTCGCGCAGCAGCCCGAGTCTTGAGAACCAGGATATTGGGCGCTCCGGGCGGCCGGTCAGCCGCAGCACTTTGTCTCGCAGGCGCTGTCCGGCACTCAGATACGGACGCAGGTATTGCGCCTTGCGCCACTGATCGTAGCGCCGGTCGATCTGGAATTGGAAAGGCTCACCGCTCGAGCCGGAGGTGTTGATCGTCACTCTGTCTGCGGGCGCGTCAAGCGATACCGCGGTGGCGCCGGCGGCGCGCAGCATGGTCTTGTCCACCATCGGAAGCGATTGCAAAAGATCATGAGGATCATCGCCTGAGGCGGCGCAGATGCCGTGAGCGGCGTATAGATCGCTATAGAAGGGTACTCGCTCCCGTACATGGCGCAACAGCGATCGCAGTTGCCGTGTCTGAAGCATCGCAAGTGCCGAGGGGGTGAGGGATTCGTTGCGCAGCATCTGTGCGAGGAACATTGCACGCCTAAGCACAGTGAGCCCTTCTTGCATCAACCGGCCGGCGGTTCGAACCCGCCACCCAACCAAGGTTCTGCCACTCGATTTGCGGAAGTCGTTCGACGCCCTGCGCAATTCGCACATGTTCGAACTCGTCGCTCATGGCCCGGCCAGCACGCCGCGGAGTCGACAGCGATCGCAAATGACCCTGCGCGGGCAGTGGGCACGCCAGCAACCCACGTCCTGGTCGAGGGCCAGGGCAAGGCGGGCCAGATGATCGGCGTTGTTCGAGCCCTTGAGCAGCACCAAATCGCCTTCGCGAAGAAAATCCGTGAGCCAGCGGGCGGCGTCCTGCGCGAGTGCAAAGGCCAGCAGCTTTTCACCGCCCACGGTACCAAGCCGACGGGACGCCGCCGCGGCGCGTGGACCGACGAGCAGCACTCGATCGGCCGCGGCCACCGCGCCCGCCACTGCATTGCGATAGAGATGGCGCCTGCCGCCGCTGTCCGAGATGGTACCGATTACGATCAGCTTGCGCGCGGCTCGGGCGTCGGCGATGTATTGCACCGCCTTGAGCAGCGACCAATCGGGCGCCTTCCAGTCGTCGCGTATGACCGTGACCCCGCGGGCAGACCTGTACACGCTCATCCGCCCGAGCATGGGTTCATGGCGGCCCACCGCCTGCGCCGCTTGTTCGAGCGAAATTCCCAACGAGCACGCGGTGGCCACCGCGGCCAGCACATTGGTTGCCTGATACGGTGCCAGAAGCTGCGTCGACGCCAATACCGTATCGTTGTCATGGTGGATCCGCAGCGCGAGTCGGTCCGGCCATTTGTCCGTCATCACTTCGGCGCGAAACTGCGCCGCGCTTCGCATTCCGTACGTAACAATTCGAGCGTTACAGTGCGAAGCCATTGCGGCAACCAGAGGGTCATCGGCGTTAAGCACTGCAATTCCGTCGGCAGGAAGGCTCGCCACGAGACGCACTTTCTCGGCAGCCACAGCCTCCCGGGTTCGGAACGCCTGAATGTGATCGTTTCCGACATTCGTGACGACTGCAACCTGTGGCTTGAGCAACGCCATCATCGGCGCAAATGTTCCGGGTACGCTGGCGCCGATTTCCTGCACGCAGAACCGCGTCCATGGCGCTGAACTCAGCAATGAGCGGGCGACGTCGTACAGCTGATTATTGCTGTTGCTGCTCTTGGTGCATCGGTGGCGAGTGGCGAGTGCTGCATGTAGGAGTTCCTTGGTTGTGGTCTTGCCGGCGCTGCCGGTGATGCCTATGACGCATGTCCGCGAAAGCATACTGCGCCAGCAAGCCGCGGCGCTTATGAGCGGGCGGCGATAAGTGCCCTTGGCTGCGGGCTTGGCGCGCCGTTCAAGCCAATCCATCAAGCGACCGATCGTCGAGGGCATGTGATGCGCCGTTTCCATCAATTCACGCTGCCATGCACGCGGACAAATACCGAGCGCTTGCCGCTCGGGGCGCGCTCGAGTGCGTCGACCTCGCGTACTTTGAAATGAGCGGGTTCACCGATCACCCGTCCGAGCTCCGCACAAATTTTATGTTGCCAAGACGTCGACTGGCCGGCAGATCGCACGATCACGTCGATACGAAAGGCCTTCGGCTCGGTCTGGAAAATACGGTACTGTAAAATCGAACTCTCGGATTCGATGACCGTCGTCAACAGATACGGCGACAACCGTCGCCCGCTGGGCAGTGTAATCGCGTCGCCTTCGCGACCGACGAACTCCAGCATATGCGGTGCGGCGCGGCCGCACGGACAGGCTTCATCGCCAAACGAGGCCTTATCGCCGATGTCGAAGCGCAGCAACGGCATGGCGTAATTGCACAAAGTAGAAAGTATGACGGGGGCACGAGAGCCCACCGCTTGCGCCTCGACGTACACACTTTCGAAGTTGATGTGATATCGCCGCGCGCGACATTGCCAGGCGACTTCCTTGAATTCCGTGCTGCCATACACATCGTGCAGCCGCCCAGCAAAAGCCTTCTCTATGCGGTCGCGTGCGGTCGGTGTGAGCACCTCGGAACTGGTGTAGAGGGTCTCGATTCTCGGCAGTGCCAGAGCATGAAGCTCGGCGGTGGCAATCAGATCGAGCAGATAAGATGGAAACGCGTAGACGATATGCGGTCGGTAGCGCGCGAACACCGCTAGGTGCTGCTCGATCGGCGTGTGAATCGACAGCCGCAGCTGGCGAAAGAACACACCCAGACCCGAGGGCGCCGATATCGCGCTCGCTCCCAGAAGTTCGGGTGCCTGTTCACTGATGATTAGCACACGCTTCAGTAGTGGCAAGCCGTCGGTCGCCACGATGCGGCGCATCTTGAGCGAATATTTGGTGAGCAACCATGCCTGGCGATCAAAATAGGTCGTTGTAGGCTGGCCCGAACTTCCCGAGGTTCGGGAGGTGTAGAGTTCAGCCGGGTCAAGCCCGGCGGCGACAAAGGCGTCCGGCTCGCGCTGGATGTCTTGCTTGCCGATTACCGGAAAACGTTGAAGATCGGCGGCCGTCTGGATCATCCCGACATGTAGATTCAGCTTTCGATAGAAGGGTACGTTGGCCACCGCGTGCCGCATCATGCCCACCAACGCCCGGCCCTGATAGTCGCGGATACGCTCCGATGACCACCACTGTGACCGCAACGCCGCCAATAGTTTGGCGCCGACATGCACCTCATCAATAACTTTCATGACAGCATCAATGTTCGCCCGCAGGCGGCTGTTGGGAGCGCGCGGTGGAACGGTCGCCCAATAACTCATTGAATATCGCCTCGTAGCGCCGCGCTACGGCGCTCCAGGAGAATTCCTCGCGCGTCAGGATTCGATTTGCGGCTGCGAAGCGCTCTCGGAGCAATGGGTTTGCGGCCAAAGTCTCCAAGGCGGCGCTGAGCTCATCGATGCTCGTGGGGGTCACCAGCAGCCCGTTGGATTCATGTTTGACGACCTCAACGGTGCCGCCGACTCTGGTCGCGATCACAGGCAGGCCGGCGGCCATCGCCTCGAGCAAGGCCATGCTGCATGATTCAGCTACGGATGCAAGTACGAAAATATCGGCTCGTGCGTAAAGCGCGGCGAGACTGGTGTGGTCCACAAAGCCGTGAAATCGAACGCGATGCGCGACGCCGGCGGCGACCGCAAGCCGCATTAGCGCGTCTCTGGCCGGACCTTCTCCTGCAATCTCGAGCGATAGATCTTCGCGCTGCGTTCGAGCCAGCGCCATGATCAAGGTGTCCAGCCCTTTGCGCGCAATTAGGCGTGAGACGGTCAGAATACGCACGCCCTTGCCGCTCGGTTTGCGTATCGAGATAGCAGTGGGGAGGGCGGCGCCATTGCAGATCACATCTATCGCCGCTTCCGGCATCGAGGAAAGCGCGAGCCCGCGTAGGGAGTGGCTATTGGCGACCACACGGTGTGCGCGGAGCCAGATGCGGCGTGTGATGGGCCGTAGCAACCGATGTTGCCATCTGAGCGCCGGGTCGTAGCCCGGCACGTCGGATCCGCGAAGTGAAATGACGCATGGCTGGCCGCGGTGCGCGCCGGGCAACAGGCTCAAGAATCCCGTGGGCAAGCCAAAATAGTAAAGATAGGCGTCATAGCGATTTTGCCGCGCGAGCGACCGCAATTTTGTCGTTGCCAGAGCCAGGAAGCTCAGCGCGCCCAGTACGCCAGAATCATGAATGCCCCGACGATAGGTACGAATGCGGTGAACCTGTATGCCGTCGATATTCTCGGAATAAGCTTTGCCGCGTGCGCCGGCCGTCAGGAAATCAATCCGATGACCCAGGGATACGAACTCTCGAGCGATGGCAAACGAGGCGTAGGCCGCCCCGCCTCCTATCGGTGGAAACTCGTAGTTAACAAACAATAGGCGCATCGGGTCCTGCTCCACGAATGTCGCGCATCGCCGAATTACGGCAGCCCGGGGCGGCCTTCCGCGGTCGGTGGGCGTGCGCCCGATAGTGGCTCAATGCGGAGCAACAGTGGAATGCGAGTTAACATATCAATGGTCGGGCCGAGACGAAACTTAACCGAACGGCAACCCGGAAGACCTGCGCGCCAGAAATCACCAAGAGGCGTCAGGAGCGGCCGGCGCGCTCACGTGGCGCAACCGTCCCGGACACATGGGCGACACTTTAGCGCCGAAGGGGCTTTCGGCGCTAGTTCCCGTCCCGGTCTCACGCATCAAATCTGAAGATTCGAATTGCTCGGACTACAATGTCACTCGAGAAGCTATCAGAGCAGTGGTTGTGCGGTCACGGATTACGAGCAACCACGGGCAAAATAACCTGTGACGCATGCGTGGAGTCCGAATAAACCGAGATCGTCGCCTTCTGAGCATCCGCCGATGTGACCTCGGACTTGCCGTTTTGCAGATTGCGCGAGAAATTGGGAAAGAAGCTGGCGGAGATCTGCACACGGATCCGGTGCCCCGTGAGGAACGTGTTGCTCGTGATCAGATTGTTCAAATCCATTTGATAGATCTTCCCCGGGGCCAGCCACTCTGGTCCGCGCGGCAGATCTCGGTAGCTGGCACGCTGGACATCGAGACCCGGGCTCATAATGTTGAAGGCAGTGCCATCAGGCGCGGTATCGAGTACGCGCACCCACAGATCCAAGTCGCGGCAATCGCACGAGACGAATATGTGCGCATGGATGGTTCCGGTAACTTCCATATCGTGTTGCAGGGGTGGCGTGTCGAAGGTAAGAACATCCGGGCGTTCAGCAAGTTTGCGATAGTCGTGCGCGCCGGACGTGCTGTACTCGTTGACCACGGGATCGGTCGGATCGGCGACAAACGGCGTGAAGCGCTTCTTCGCTTCGGGCTTGGACATCGTCAGCGCGCCTGATTGTTTGCCTGGTCCGGGCGTAAGGTAGAACGCAGTCGCGGTGGCGGCGGGCGGCCAAGCTTCGGCGTCCCGCCATTCATTCGATCCCATGACGAAATAGCGGACCGGCTTCTCGCGATCCACGCCGTTGTCGATGCCGCGAAGATAGTGATCCATCCAGCGCAGCACGACCTCGTCGTAATCAATGGCGGCGCTTCGCGAGAATTCGCGTTCACCGGATCTGAATTTCGCGGTCTCTTCCACACCGTGTACCCACGGACCCAACAGAAGGCGCGTGTTTGAAGCGGCTTGTCCGGCGCGGGATTTAACGAGACCGTTGTAATTGGTCGTGGCGCCCTCGGGCCCGTAGTTGTCGTCATACCAACCCGACAGATTCAACACCGCGGCCCGGTTACGATCGTACTTGTCACGCAGGTCAGCCCAGTCCCACCAAGAGTCGTGCGCCGGATGTCCAAGCCAATCGTAATAATACCGAGCGATCTGCTTCAGTTGCGGTAGACCGGCCAACGGCAGAAACCGCTGCATTTGCGGTCCTTCCGTATTCCAGCTCGCCTCGGCCTCTTTATCTGTGCTGGGTCCTGCGAGACCTCGCTTGGCTCTGATGTCCGGCGCGATGTCGAGCCAGATCCAGTCGATCCAGGACATGTCCCAGGTCCCGCCCGCGTAGAAGAAATTCTGCGCGCTGGAGAATGTCATGGCCGGTACCATAGCTTTCAAGTGCGGCGGTGTCTGGACGGCCGCAAGCCATTGAACGGCACCTGGATACGAAAGCCCGAACGTGCCGACCGCACCGTTTGACCAGGGCTGCCGGGCGGCCCACTCGATGGTATCGAAGCCGTCGCGGCCTTCATTTTCATACGGCCGGAACTCTCCAGCGGATTGGTAACGTCCGCGCACATCTTGAATGACCACCGAATATCCGCGCTTCACCGCGTGTTCGAACAGCGTGCTCTCGTTGCGGGCATCCTGCTTGCCATACGGCGTGCGATAGACAAGGACGGGAAACGGGCCGCCTTGATTGGGTCGCAGAACGTCGGCGCGCAGTAAAACCCCGTCGCGCATCGGCACGGCTACATCAGTTTCGACGAATTCGTTCAGACCTTGCGCGCAAATCGGGCCGACAGCCATCACCGTCAGCACAACAGCGTAGAAGAGGAGGGGAAGCTTTGTATGTGATTTTATCAACGGGGTAAATTGAACCGCCGACGCTCGACCGGCGACAACGCGCCGCCTGGGCATCACTAATGTAATGTTCGGTGGATTCTTCGAGGCCATCCAACCAGCTCCTGTGTGAAGTCGCTTATAGTTCAATAGCCGGCATATTTTTGATTTCATCGGCGTTGCGGATGCAAAGATCGCTCCTCGCAATACTAACAACTGCTTACCGCTATGGGACCTTAAAGAAGTGCTCTCCTTCCGGGCCAGTCGGAAGATGTAAATGTGACGGAAAACAGTGGGGCGGATCTTGCGGTCCCCCATGGCCAATTCTCACGTAAATACGTGATTTATAAATATTTTATTTAAAATTGGCAGTGTCATGCGCTATCAATCGCAGCCGTTTGCTCATTTCCCAAGAATAGCGTGCGTTGAGTGATACCGGCCCATCGACAACGCGCGTACAGGTGCGCCGCGCGCAGCCTCGCGGGCGTCCGGTGCGACACAAAGATTCACTTGTACAGTTCGTCTTGCGTATTGACAGCAGTTACCATGTCTTTTCCACAAACACGCTCGCGAAGTGGCCGTGCGAGGATTGTGGCTGGCCCCTGAAGTAATGGAGCCTTCTCGGCCAAGGCTTCGATGATCGCGTGGCCGTGCGGATACATGCGGCATCAGCGGTAATTTTGTTTGCCCGCAGGAAGGCGTGGCTAATTATGGAAAATGGTCCTGAACCGATTTTGGTGCCGCCCGCCGGGAACAAACCTAGGGGCATGGGGATCCTGTTTCAGATTATTGCGCTCGTGTTTGCCTTCCCGGCAGTAGTCTGGGGAGTTGTCGTCGTGTGGTCCACCGCCTTCCCGCCAATCTGCGGGGACTCATCGGGCGTAGTCGCATTGGGTGTGGCGGAATGCTGGATAGTCGATTTGCCGATCGGACTCCTGGCTCTTGCAATTGGTTTGTTCGTTAAAAGTGGATCTGCCCGTCTGCGCAAAATCTGCATCGGAACTTCACTCATCATCCTGTCCCTTCCGATTATCGCCAGTAGTATTTTTCAGATTTGGCATTGCCACTGAAATATTGGTGCCGTGACCGCCGCGGCGCGTTGAACTGCGACGACAGCAATCCATCATCTTTTGCGGAAAGCCGGCGTTTTAGCATACGATGAGCGTCGACCGCATGCGCCGCAAAGCTGCCGACCCAGGTGCAAACATGATCTCACCATCCATTCCATCCAGCCCGGAGCACGTATCGTGAGCCTATTCGGTGTCGGAAACGATCTCAATCGACAGTTCATCGCACGGCCGGATCTCGCCAAGGAATACATTCTTTTCAAATGGCCCGACATGACCATCCGCAGGTTCACCCAGATCACGGTGGAGCCGGACGAGACGGCAATCTTCGTCAAGGAGGGTAAGGTGGCCGGCACACTACCTCAGGGACGATCGACCCTGGATGGTGCACTGATTCCCTTCCTCGGCGACCTCGTAGATCTGGCGAGTGGCGGCAATATGTACCGCGCCGAGCTGTATTTCATCGGTACACGCGAATTCGTCGGCCTGCCATTCGGTGGTCCTATCGACGACATCGAGGATCCCGAGACCGGTCTTGCCGTTGGACTTCGCGTATTCGGTGAATACGCGATCATTGTGAGCGACCCGTCGGCGCTGATCCTGAAACTAGTCGGCACACGTCAAGGCTCCAATGATCTGATCACCGATTGGGCGCGAGAACAAATCCTAAAATCGCTGCGCACGGGCGTCGTGCGCAAGCTGACCGCCGAGAAATGGCCGGTGCTCGGCATCGCCGGGCGAACAACCGAGATCGAGACGGCGCTGCTCAACGATGTGCAGGTATCCTTGGTGTCTTATGGCCTGACCGTTACTCGTCTTGGCAATATCACAATCAGTCTCAAACCCGAGGACGAACGCACCCTTAAGGAGCTGCGCAAAGACAAGGCGTACACCAAGCTTGCGGGCGGCTTTCGTGAATACGGAGTCGGTGCTGCCTTGAAAGGCATAGGCGAAGGATCTGCAACAGGCGGCGGCAACGGCGCCGCCCTTTTGGGCGTCGGCATGGGATTGGGAGGGGTGATTGGCGGAATCGGTGCGGCCGCACCCCCGGCCCAAGGCCCGAGCCCAAGTCCGGGCTCTGGACCCGCTCCGGCGCCGGCCTCGAGTCCCGGAGCCGCGGGCGCAGGCGTCGCGTTGGTATGCGCGAGTTGCCACTCTCCAAATAATCCCGGCGCTAAATTCTGCGCGAGTTGCGGCACTGCGCTCGCACCCCCTGCACCGGCACATTGTACGCAGTGCGGTACCGCGGCCGCAGCTAACGCTCGATATTGCGGCAACTGCGGAGCGGCGCTGACTTGAATAAGCCGCGTGCAGGCCAGGCCGCGAGCGGCCGCTTCGCGACAGGCCGTGTACAGGCGGGTCTCGCCGCGATCAGCCTAGGGGCTACCGAGTCTGCACTCGGGCGCGTCGGCGGCGGCGCACACAGCGGGAGTGTTCAAAGCTCCAGCAGCGGCCACTTCGGCGGTTTCTTGAGCGGCGGCGGAAACTCTATTGGCGGCATCATTACGCTGATCGTGATCGGCTTCATTT
>Ga0181532_10001822_pt1 | contig 20287 bp, 19 predicted proteins | sample PEATcosm2014_Bin_33_FD_119768 | JGI IMG/M metagenome (GOLD analysis project Ga0181532, IMG submission 119768) | Peatland microbial communities from MTU Mesocosm Facility, Houghton, MI, USA - PEATcosm2014_Bin11_30_metaG | ecosystem: Environmental > Terrestrial > Soil > Wetlands > Peat | place... | reverse complement strand
GTGACTTTGGTTACTTGCCTGATGTGACGGATGCTGCGACGATGCGGAAGATTTCCTTTTGGAGGTACTCGGCGGTGAATCGTAAAACTCTCTTTGCCGCGTTGGCTTGCGCGTTGCTGGTCTTCAGCATGCTGGGCTGCGGAGCAACCAATCACTTGAAGTCCATCCAACTTACCGCCCGCTTGATTAATGGCGTGATTCCCTCGGGTCAGTCGGGCACCGTCACCTTGCAGGGTTACGGGGCAACGATCCAGTTGCAGGCGATCGGGACCTACACCGGCAGCGCGCCCAAAGATCTCACGAGAGCGGTTACCTACAACGTGATTGTTGACCCGAATAACTCCTCGGACGGGAACGGCGGCGTGCTGCTTCCTCCCTGCCAGGCTCCGGCTTGCCCAGTCCCGTCCGCGCCGCCCTTTACTAACGGGACCGTTGAGTTTAGCCCCACCGGCCTACTCACTGCAGTGGACCCAGCAGTGTGCACATGGGTGAACCTCGCCCCGCCCACCGCCGCAACCCCAGCATGGGCCTACGTAGGCGATTACGTAGTCACCGCTACCTACGATGGTGTCACGTCTCAGCCCTTTTACGTTCCCATAGGGTCGGCGGCAGGCCCCGTCAGTACGAGCAACCCAACCGGAAGTTGCGGACCGGTACCCACCGCATAGGGGAGTGCAGCAAATCGCAATCGGTCGAGTGCGGTTGATTTCGCGGGGATGGCAGCTTGGCTGCCGTCCTCGTCTCCTTTTAGAGCCACTCCGCTCCCACTAAGAGGGGAGCTTTCAGCGTCCTGTTTGAGACTCCTGCCCATAACCCTTATAATATTAACTTTGTCTGCGATTGCGTTCGGTGCCTATGCTTTTCATTTTCTCCATTGAAGTCGCGTCGCGATGAAGGTTCGCACTGGAATCGAAGTATCGAGCCAGTCCGACGTCGGCTGCGTCCGCGAAAATAACGAAGATTCGTTTGGTTATTGGGAGCCGGAGGACGATCAGCAGTTCCTGCGCAAGGGGCGGCTGGCGGTGGTCGCGGACGGTATGGGCGGCTACGAAGGCGGTCAGGAAGCGAGCCGGCTGGCGGTGGAAACGTTAGTAGCAACCTATCGCGATTTTCGCGGCGACGACCCGCAAGCGGCGCTGGTTGAGGGTTTACAGGCGGCCCACGAGCAGATCCGGCAATATAGCTTTGCCCATCCCGAGCTGCGTGGCATGGGAACGACTTGCACGGCGGCGGCGATCGTCAGGAGTGCGAATGGCTCTGCGCACGGTGGTGCGAACGGAGTTGCAAACGAGGTTGCGAACTATGACGCGCTCTACTACGTGCACGTTGGCGACACCCGCCTCTACCTGATCCGCGACGGCCAGATTACGAGGGTAACGCGCGATCACTCCTATGTAGAGCGGCTGGTGGAGTCGGGAATGATCAGTGCCGAAGAAGCCGAGCATCATCCGCAGCGGAATATTCTGACCGCCGCATTAGGCACGAACCCCGACCTCATCATGGACTCGCCCGGGCGTCCCGAGCCGCTGCGCCCGGAGGACGTGCTCCTGATCTGCAGCGACGGATTGTGGGGGCAGGTGCGCGACCAGGAGATTCGTGACGCCGTGGAAAAAAAGACCACGGAAAAGGCTTGCCACGAGCTGATTAAACTGGCTCGGGAGCGCGGCGGGCCGGACAACATCACGGTCGAGATTCTGCGCTTGGGTTGAGGCGGTTTGCGCTCCCTGAGAAGCAGGTCCGGCGAAGAAAGTCTCATCCCCGAAAGTGCAAACCATTGCGCAAGAACTTCTTCTTCGATGTACTCTTCCACCGGTAACTTGCTGAAATTACAGGAGCAGCCAAAGTCTGGAGTTTTAACGCTTTGGCAACGCGAATGCCTTTTCTATAATGCCTATCAGTGAAATAGGGATAATCGGGAGCGAGGCACGATGAAAGTTTCCCAAAAAGGATTGTATGCGTTGCAGGCGCTGATGATGCTGACCCGGCGCTATAACCAGGGTGCGATCCGGATTCGCGACATTGCCTACGAAGAGAATCTGCCAGAGAAGTTTCTGGAGCTGATTCTCCTGGAACTGAAGAATGCCCGCATCTTGGAAAGCGTGCGCGGCGCCAAGGGCGGGTACCGATTGCGCCGGGCGCCGTCGGAGATCCGGCTGAGCGAGATCATCCGCTTGATTGACGGGCCGCTCGCGCCGTTTGGCGATGCGGATCAGTTGCGAATTCTGATCGATCGCGACGCGCACCATAGCGCCCTCTACAAAGTGTTTCTGCAAGTACGGGATGAGGCCGCCAGGATTCTGGAGAATACGACGCTGGCCGACCTGATCACCCGCGGGCCTGTGGTTGATTCCATTCCGAAGACCATTAAGGGCAAGACTCGCAAAAAGAAAACCGAGCCCAATGTACTGTCGATGTTGGCGGGGAGCCAAGGGTCATGACTAATATAGGCCGGCCGGTTGGCGCACCCTAGAGACCTCTTGGTTTTGTGTGCATCACCCAACTGAGGGTGCCCCATTCTTGCGCGTTCTTTGCGCAAGAGTGGGAACCACGACATCATGAGTCATAGATGTGTGCGTGGTTCTCCCTGACACCCGAGACCTGACACCCGACTCCTGCCGTCGTAAGATTCCTTGTGCTCCTCTTCTGGATTGTTTTCAACCTTGTTGTGATGGCGATGCTGGCGCTTGACCTGGGCGTCTTGAATCGCCGCTCCCAGCGCGTCGGCTTTCGCCAAGCGCTGGTCTGGTCGGGAGCCTGGATCGCCCTGGCGGCAGCCTTCGCGGTGCTGGTGTTGTTTTGGCACGGGAGAGATCAGGCGCTCCAGTTCGTCACCGGCTACGTAATTGAGTTGTCGCTCAGTGTCGATAACCTGTTTGTATTTCTGCTTACCTTCCGCTATTTCAAAGTGCCCGACGAGCACCAGCACAAGGTGCTGATCTGGGGAATTTTCGGAGCGCTCGTCATGCGCGGTGTTTTTATCGTGGCAGGCGTAGGCCTGATCCACCGCTTCCGATGGATCTCCTACGGATTCGGCACATTGCTTGTCTATTCCGGAATCAAACTGCTGCGGCATGGCGAAGCAGAAATCCATCCCGAGAAGAACTCTGTTCTGAGAATATTTCGCCGTGCGTTCCCGGTGACCGAGGAATACGTTGGCGGGCAGTTCTTCACCCGTAGAGACGGGCTCTACGCCACTCCTTTGCTGGTGGCGCTGTTGCTGGTCGAGACCAGCGACATTCTTCTGGCCGTGGATTCGATCCCGGCGGTGCTGGCCATCACGCTGAATGCTCTTGTCGTCTACACCTCGAATGTCTTCGCCATTCTCGGTCTGCGCTCGATGTATTTTGCCCTGGCGGGAATGATCGACCTGTTTCACTACCTGCATTACGGACTGTCGGTGGTGCTGATTTTTATGGGGCTCAAAATGCTGGCGTCGCACTACGTCTACATCCCAACCGGATGGGCATTGGCGATTGTACTTTTTGTCTTGGGCGCTTCCATCCTCGCGTCGCTGCTGAATCCCCAGAAGAAAACGCCCGTGTAACCCGCGACCCACTATCCAGCCGCGAAGCGGCGGCACAGGAAAGCCCGGCACGTAAGTGCCGGGAGGGTGGAGGCGGGACAAATCGAGTCCCGTTAGGGACGGCACCGAGCTAAGACACAAGCTCCGGAGAGACGGGCCAGTTCTTCCAATCATTTATGGTGCCCTTCGATCAACCCCCACAAGAAGCAGCCTGTCCATACGCTATGATGAATGTTCATGATAAGCGTTCCCGTGGCCACGCCGTCGCGCTCGTATGAAGTGCTTATCGGAAGCGGACTGCTGCCGCGCGCCGGAGAATGCCTCGGCAAACTTCTTGAAAACCGCCGTGCGTTTGTGGTCACAGTTCCGCCCGTACGCCGGCGCTGGGCAAGAGCCCTGCTGAAATCCCTATCGGCTGCGGGAATTGAAACCGCAATACTGGAAATGCCGGACGGCGAACGCTCGAAACGCCTCACCACACTGGAGAAACTGGCAGAGAAACTAGTCAAGCAGGGCGCCGATCGTGGCGTCACCCTGATTGCGCTCGGCGGCGGCGTGGTCGGCGATGTCACCGGATTCCTGGCCTCCATTTATATGCGTGGCGTGGATGTGATCCAGGTGCCGACCACCGTGCTGGCGCAGGTAGATGCGGCGATCGGCGGGAAAACCGGCGTCAACCTCGTATCGGAAAAAGTATCGGGAAAAGTCTCGGGAAAGAATTTGCTCGGCACCTTCCACCAGCCCCGCGCCGTGCTCATCGATCCCGCCGTCCTCGAGACTCTGCCTTCGCGCGAATACCATGCCGGACTCTACGAGTCGCTGAAGTGCGGCATTATCGGCGATCCGGGACTGTTCAAGCTTTTTGAAGATCAGCGTCGTGAAATTCTGGATCGCGACCCGGTGGTGGTTGAGAAAGTAATTGCCGATTCCGTGCGCCTGAAGGCTTCGGTGGTGAGTGCCGATGAGCGCGAAGGCGGTTTGCGGCAGGTGCTCAACTTCGGTCACACCATAGGGCATGCGCTGGAGGCCGAAACTCGCTACACCCAGTTGCTGCACGGAGAGGCAGTGGCATGGGGCATGATCGCGGCCACGCACATCGCGCTCTCCACCGGCAAAGTGGATAGCGTGACGGCGGGACGCATCACCAACTCAGTCCTTGGCTTTGGCAGACTGCCGCGCATGAAAATCCAGACCGCCAGCATCCTGAAGCGATTGCGTTCCGACAAAAAGACGCGACAGGGAGTAGTGCACTTTATTCTGCCGCGTGAAATCGGCAAAGTTGAGATCGCCAGCGACGTGCCAGAGGCAATCGTCCGCGCAGCGGTCGACGAGATTAGGAAACTAGCCCGAAATTAGATTCATCAGTGGAGCGACGGGCGCCCCCGCCCGTCCCGTCGGATGAATCGGAGTTTGGGAAGGGCACGGCTTCAGCCGTGCCATTCAGGGCCAATAAAGATTCGGGCTTTAGCCCCTGAGGGCCACGCAGCCTACGGATTAATGGGATCAATGAATCAGGAACTGAATCCGCGGACCATAGGCGCGTCTCCCGCCGGCGCGCGCGACCGCGATTCCGCGTCAGCCGCCGTTCGCGAGATGTTCACCTCGATTGCACCACGCTACGACCTGCTGAATCACGTTCTTTCGTTCAACATCGACCGCCTGTGGTGGTGGCGAACGGCGCGCAGCTTTGATGCCATTCTGAAGCGTCCCGATGCCCGCGTGCTCGATCTCTGTTGCGGCACCGGAGACATGACCTTCGCTCTACACCGCCGCGCCGGCTCAGGAACTCCGCAGATTCTAGGTGCGGATTTCTCTCACGCCATGCTGCAGCGCGCAGCCGCGAAGGCAAAAGGCACGATGCTGCGGCCCCCACAATGGGTCGAGGCGGACGCGCTGCGGTTGCCGTTTCCCGATGGTTATTTCCATCTGGTGACGTCCGCATTCGGTTTCCGAAACCTGGCCGACTACGATGCTGGCTTGCGCGAAATTGCCAGGGTGCTCGTTCCCGGCGGAGAATGCGGCATCCTCGATTTCGGCGAACCGGGCGGATTGATCGGCCAGTGTTACCGCCTCTACTTCAAGAAAGTTCTTCCCGCGATCGGCACAGTAATTTCGGGAGTGCGCGGCCCATACGCCTATTTGCCCGCGTCGGTCGAACGCTTTCCCTCGCCCGATGAAATGCTCGGTCGTATGCATCAGTCCGGCTTTCGCGAGGTCTCGTGGACTCCATACACATTTGGCGTAGCGGGTCTATACCGTGGAGTGAAGCGCGGCTAATCGCCAGTGGAACTCGTGTAGAGACGGGGCTTGCCCCGTCTGGGATCACCCGAGAACATTGGTTCGGGCAGGTTTTGTGTAGGGCACGGCTTCAGCCGTGCCGTTCAGCTCCTACAAAAAAGCGTGTTTTAGCCCCTGAGGGCGGGACAGCCCGCGCGGAGATAAAGCGATGCTCGACACAGTTCTGAAGCGTTTTGAAGAGCCCGACGAGGTACGAACCTTCGAGAAAGGAAAATTCGAACTAGTCCACATCGGAGGCACGACCATCGGCCGCGCCACCTACCAGCCCGGATGGAAGTGGTCCATCCACGTCGGCCCCACCGTCGGCGCGTCGCGCTGCAACGTCGAGCATGTTGGCTTGGTGCTCTCCGGCTGTGCCACCGCTGCGATGGAGGACGGCACGGGCACCATTTATGAACTCCGCGCCGGCATGCTCTTCTACATTCCACCCGGACCTCCCGGTCACGACAGTTGGGTGGTGGGTGATGAGCCCTACGTCTCGCTGCATTTTCTCGGAGCGGACCAGTACGCCAATAAGTAGTGTGCTTGGGGTAACCCCTCCCTCTTAACCAGCAGTCTATTGGAGTCATCAACTTACAGATGCAATAATAGTACCTATGTAATCGGATAGGGAACGGCGGGGGGTCTATCTCGAGAACCCCTATTCGGCTTTCGAGCACTTGGTTTTAAACGTCTGCTCGAATCGCGGGAAAGGACGGCGATTCGTAATGGCTGATGCCCACACCGTATATGTGGACGATAGCGGCACTGATGGGAAATCGAGGGTAGCCGCTGCCGCATTCTGCGTCTCAACAACGGAAAAATGGATAGCGTTTGAGCGCAAGTGGAGAAATATTGCCACTAATGCGGGTTTCAAGCACTTCCATATGACCGAGTTCGCCGCTTGCAGACAGGACAAGCCGTGCAATCAGTGTATCAAGGGTCAAACTACTTTAGCTGAGCATCCTTGGCGGAGATGGACCCCAAAGAAACGCCGTCTTGTGTTGGGTCACCTTGCTAGGACGGTTGTTGAGTTTGTGGAATGCGGGGTAGGAATCGCACACACAAGAGAGGATTACGAAAAGTACGTTCGCACTTCTTATGCTCGTCTTTACACGAGTGAGCCTATTGGTGAAGAGCACCTTACCTATGCAGTGCAGAGATGCGGAGGAGAACTAGCCGTCTGGAGAGCTAAGGAAGGCTTAATAGACGTTCCCTTGAAATTTGTATTCGACCTTGCATCGAAGAAACAGCGCGACGAAATCGCTAGGATTTTTTTCGGGGCGGCGAGCGGCAAACCTCAATTCAAAGACGGGATTGAGCAATGGTTTGTGCCTGTCGGCGTGGCTTATGAAAGCCGCAAATCTGTAGTTCAGCTTCTGGCGGCCGACATGCTGGCATGGGTGACGGCCACAATAAGAGCGCGTGATCTTTTTGGCACGGGCGAGACTTTAGAAATGTTCCAGGTGGCGGATATATTCGTCGATACTCAAATTCGAATGGGCCACACGCCGAAGGAAAACGTAATGCAGTGGGAAAAAGGAATACTCGATGAAGCAGAAAACAAGTACGGAATATCAGAGGTTCGATCGCACAATGCGGGAACCGACGAAAATTCCTTACAGCGAGATAAAAGCTAAGTTGAGTGCGGCGAGCGGCCCATCCTTTCGCGCTTTTTGCGAAGGGTGGGTAGTGGACCATGACGAAGGCCGAACGTTCCAATGTCGCCGCCAAGGCTGCTAGGGCACGCTGGAAGCGAGCAAAGCAAGGGCGCTAGAAGTATGGCCTCCCAATCTGTTCTCCTTCTTCCTCCCGCCCAGTGGTAGTTTCCGCTTCTGTCTCTCTGTGCTCGCCTTCACACCGTACCAGCCAACCATTTGCTGCTGCCATTCGTATCAGATCAAGCAGCATATCGGCAGAGGGAATTAGTGGCGGGTGGCCCCCTTCTCCGGGACGCAAGTATAACGCGGGTCCCTCTGCTTGCGAGGGCCAAGACCAAAACGAGGGTGCCCCACTTCTCACGCTTTTTGAGAAGTCGGCCGCCGCACCGCCAGCTCCGGAGGGTGGTTCTTTCATCACCGCCCCAACCCGCTTGCGCCGCTACTCTGTTCTCATGTGGAGCAAGCCGAAGAGCTACTATGATGCTGGGTGGCCCGGACTTGGGGCCGAATCCCAACTCTGAAGGGTGACCGCCCAAAAAGCCACGAAGCAAGGAAAGATCCCCCTCTCCTAGCCTCGCTTTTGTCAAGCTTGACTTTTTGATCGGGACGAAATGGGGTAAGCGGAAGGCTCTATTCTGTCAAGTATATTATTGCCTCGGTAAGTTGATGATTCCAATAGGCCGGTGGTTAGGGGGGAGGGGGTACCCAAGCGCCTCGTAAAATCCAGTCGGAATCCCAAGCGCGACACAGTCAGAAACCCCGCCCTGTCGCAAAAACGCGACAAGGACGGGCCACCCGCCCTTATGAGTTCGGATGATTGATGGCTCGGGTCACACTCCTCATGCCCGCGCCGACTTCACATCCGTGCGCGAGAAGTCTTGGCCTTTAAACAAAAGCGGCTCTCCCTTGGATTTCGCCAGCGCATAGGAGAAGCAATCTCCAAAATTCAGTTTGGCGGGATGGCCGCTGGTTTTTCCGAAGTCGCGATAGGCCTGGCGCGCTATTCGAGCCTGCGCCTCGGTGACCGGCTCAATCGTGATTTGCGCCTCCTCGATCAACTCATCAAAACGGCGGCTGGCAACCGGATCTTTGTTGCCATCGATCACCGCTCCGGCTTCCACATAACTTACGGCGGAAATACGAGGCTGCGCGGCTCCTTCCACGGCACTCGCAATGATTCTGGCGAACTCGGGCGCTTCCGGCTCAAAGCGGAGAATGGCGATCAGGGCTGAAGTGTCGAGAATCATTTCGGCAACCCTTTCTCGTCATAGAGAAGGTCGCCATGATCGGCGGAGCGAAACGGTTCCTTCAGATGCGTGGCGCAGTCGCGGCCGATTTCGAGCAAGCAGTCGGAGAGCTTGGCGGATTGTTTGTCCTTCTTTTGCACCCTTTGAAGGCGTTCGCGGACAGCTTCGGTGACCGCTTCGGTTAAGCTCTCTCCGGTAAGCCGGGCCAGGCGCTGGGCTAGCTTGTGGGCGTCTTTGTTTTTGATGTTCAGGCTCATATGGTAGATATTCTACCATATAGATCTACCTGTCTACCACTGATGAATGCGTCCAGGAGATCAAGATCTTAACCACAGAGGTCACTGGGAACACAGGGGAAAACTGGTTCGGCGAGCGAAACGGAATTTTAGTTTGTCGCAAACGAATCCGCGAACGCCTCGAAATTCGTTTTCTCGATCACCTGCGCGTAATCGTCGCCGAGAAATTTCTTGAGCCGGTCAGTGTTCATGATGTACTGGCCGGTCATGTAGGGAACCGCGTCCGGCGGAATCGCCGAGATTTTCCAGTTCCACAAGAACTGCAGAACGCGGCGCATGCCCCACTGTCCGGGGACGCGCATCAATTTGGCATGCGCCATTTCGATGCACTGCGCAAAGGTTAAAGGATCGCCGCGTCCGGCAACGTTCAGGATCGTCAGCCGCTGCGCTTCCGGCTCCCGTCGCAGAATCCACACGATCAGCCGAGCCATGTCATCGACGTGGACGAACTGGATTTTGTTGTCCAGATACTTCTGGCCGTAGGGCAGCATGCAGGGCAGCCGTTTCGCCGCCTGGCGCATGCGGGCGGCGCGCTTCCCTTTGCCGCCGGGCGTTCCGCGGAACGCTCCTATCAAGTAATTTTCGACGCTGGCTCCGGCAAAAATGTGGGGACGCAGGATGAAGATGCCGCACCCGCGCAGGGAAGGCGCGCGCTGTTGCACGACCAGATCACTTTCTTTCTTATGGATGGCGTAGGGCAGCGTATGAGCGGAGAGCGGCGAGTCCTCGGTAACAGGGGCGGGAAGGTCGGAACCATACGCCGACACGCTGCTGGGAAAAATGAATTGCCGAATGGAGGTTCCGGTATTCCGGTTGGCTTCGGCAACGGCCTCCATCACCCGAGCTGTGCCGGCCACGTTGATTCGCCACATCCGGTCGACGTCCAGGATTCCGGAGCGTTGCGGATCGATGACAAAGGCCAGGTGCACAACCGATGTCGGCTGTAACTCGCGCAACAGCAGGAGTAACTCGCGAGTGGATTCCTCTTGTCCGAGGTCGAGTGCTACAAAGCGGTCAACCGGGGAATGAGTGGGCGGCGCAACATCGATGCCCACCACGTTGTAATCCGAGAGCTGCGGCACAAGTCGCTGCCCCAGATTTCCCGAAACGCCGGTGACAATTATGGTTGGTTTTGCCGTGTCCATTTAATCGGGGTCTTCACGCGGCCGGTCAGACGGCGGTCCTCCCGCGGGACGCGGCGGCATGCGGCGAGTTTGGGCGGGGCCGAAGTAGGCTTCGTTCAGGTCAACATTGCCCTGAAAACTCTGCATGGCATCACGATTGCGCTGGGTTGAAATTGTCCTCTGGATATCCGCTTTCTCGGCTTCCAGAGATAGCGTCTCTTTGCTGATGAGCTTGTAGATGTAATGGCTGCCATTGGGATCGGAGATTACTTCAGATACTTCTCCGACCTTCAAATCCATGACCGCCTGCTGGCCCGGAGGCAGCGTGGCACGACGCGCCTTCTCCACCTTTGTGTTAGGCGGATTCCCCGGCATGCCGGCGAAGGCAAAAGCCTCTTTTTGCAAAGTGTCGATGTCCTCACCCTTAACCGCGCGGGCGCGGAGTTCGGCAGCGAACTTCGTCATCGCTTCTACCGCGGCTTTTTGCTCCTCCGCGGTCGGCGGTGGCGTCACAGTGGGGCTCGCACCCGCCTTAGCGTCGGGCTTCGAAGGCGCATCCGGAGGCTTGATTTGTTTTGCGCGGGGAACAAGAATCCGCGCGAAGGTAGCTTCCTCGTACGAGGCTTCATTCTTCTTGTAATAGTCCGCGATATCGGCGTCGCTGACCTTACTGGATTCTTCCTGCAGCGCGCGGGTCAGTTGCTGGGAAAGAACTTGCTCGCGCGCAAAGCGCATCGATTCGTCGAACGTGGGCCCTTTGTCGAGGCCGCGTTTCTCCGCCGCAGCCGACATCTTCAATAACACTGGATACCGCGTTGCCAGTTGGCGACGCACGGCGGGCGACATTCCCGGCTGCAGCGCTTCGGCGAGCTTTTCAAATTGCGCCCGGGTGATCACGGTCTTGCAGGCGTCGCCCTTTTGAGTGGCGTCGACACAGAAATCTTTCAGCGTGATCACTGGATCATCGGGCCCAACCTTCACTTCGGGGGTTTTATCGGGCGTGGCGGAAGCAGGCTGTTCCGCCTGGGCACCGGCGGCGCGAGGTGTAACTGGTGGCGCAGCTTGTCCGTAGGCCAAGCCCGCGAGCAGGAGACACACGAAGAACTGGGAACGCATGAATCAGGAACCTCCAAGGGAGAATTGCGACGAATGTCATCGTAGCATGTCCTGCAGCAGAGCCGAAAGGTGGACGAGGGGTTGGCGGCAGGCGAATCCAAAGCGATAATGGCGGTTATGCCAGATATTCGGGCCACGTTCAGTTCCGAGTCCATGCGCCGCGAAAAACGAGCCGTCGCCGGGAACTCGGTGCTGGCGGCCCTGGTGATCACCATCCTGAAAATTGTGGTGGGCATCGCGACGGGCTCGCTGGGAATTTTGTCGGAGGCCGCACACTCCGGACTGGATCTGATCGCGGCTCTGGTGACTTTTTTTTCGGTGCGGGTTTCCGACGAACCGGCGGATGCCGATCACCAGTACGGACACGGAAAGTTCGAGAATTTGTCGGCCTTTATCGAAACCGGATTGCTGCTGCTGACCTGCGTCTGGATTGTTTATGAAGCTATGAAGCGGTTGTTTTTTCAGAGCGTGGAAATTGAGCCCAGCGTGGCTGCGTTCCTGGTCATGTTGCTCTCCATTGCAATTGACGCCTGGCGCTCCCGCGCACTCGGACGCATTGCGATCAAGTATGACAGTCAGGCGCTGGAGGCTGACGCGCTTCATTTTTCAACCGACATCTGGTCGAGCGCGGTTGTAATCGGGGGCCTCGCGCTGGTTTGGCTGGGGCGAAGCAATTTAGGCCGAAGCAATCGCGTGGGGTGGTTGCGTCAGGCTGACCCGATTGCCGCGCTGTTCGTGGCAGGCGTGGTGGTTTATGTGAGTTGGCGCCTGGCGCGGAGAACGATTGATGCGTTGCTCGATGCCGCGCCGGCCGGCGTGCGCAGCCAGATTCTCGACCGCATCAGGACCGTCGATGGCGTACTGGAAGTGGACCGCGTCCGGTTCCGGAAAGCCGGGAACAGATTTTTCGCGGACATTTCGTTGGGACTGGAACGCAATTTTACTTTCCAGCGCTCGGAGCAGGTATCAGATGCGGTGACCTCGCGAGTGCGCGAAGTACTGCCCGACGCCGATGTGATGGTGCACTCGGTTCCACGGGCGCGGCGTACGGAAAATATTTTTGACCGCATTCGTGCCGTGGCGACGCGGCACAACTTCAACGTGCACGACGTCAGCGTGCAGGATCTGAACGGGCAATTGCATGTGGAGCAGCATCTGGAACTGGACGAGCAACTCAGCATGAAGCAGGCGCACGATGAAGTCACACGGTTGGAAACGGAGATGCGGACCGAGGTCCCGGAAATTGCGACCATCCTGACGCATATTGAAAGTGAGCCGGCGACGATCGAAACGGGAGAAGAGATCGTCCGCGAGCCGGAACTGGAACAGCGGCTCAAGAATATTGTGAAGGAGTTTCCCGAAGTGATGGACGTGCACGAATTCCAATTCAAGAAAGTGCGGGCGCGGCTCTACGTTTCCTGCCACTGTACCCTGCCCGACGATATGCCGCTTTCGCGCGTGCACGACGTGCAGACCTCGCTCGAGATCCGATTCAAACACGATGCGCCGGAATTGTTCCGTGTACTGATTCATCCCGAACCGGTGACGGATAACCGTCGGTAGCAAATGCGCTGGCGAGACACGTAGTTATCGCGAAGGCGCTGATCGCTGTTCGCTATACGCCATACTCAGCGCCGCGAACAGCGAATTGCGATCAACGAAACAGCGAAAGGGCACCATGATTGAAGCATCCGTAAATTGGACCGACAAAGACCGATTCGTAGGGGCAGCGACTTCACGGCACTCGATCGTGATGGATGCCGCCACCGATAAGACTGCCAACAGTCCGATGGAGTTAGTGCTGCTCGCTTTGTGCGGCTGCACGGCATCGGACGTGGTGGGAATTCTGCGCAAAAAACGCGAACCCTTCACCGCGCTCGAAGTGCGGGCAAAGGCTGAAAGAGCGGACGGCTACCCCGCCGTTTATACCTCGATTCACCTGACTTATGTCGTCCGCGGCCAAGTGTCGCAGAAGGCGATGGAAGACGCGGTCCGGCTCTCGAAAGAAAAGTACTGCTCGGTTTCAGCCATGCTGGAGAAGACGGCAAAGATCACCTACACCATCGAGCACGTTTCGTGAAGGCTCGTCCTCATCCGCTCCGAGGTTACTTCTACATCGGGAGTGCGGCGTTTCTGTGGGGAATTTCGGCGACGCTGGGTCGCGCGGCATTTACCGGACATCTGCTGCCGGGCGCGGCGTCGCTAGGAACTTCACTGGCGAAGATCGATCCGCTGATCCTCTCGCAGAGCCGTGCGACTTTGTCGCTGGCCGTCCTGTTGCCGTTGCTGGTGGTGCGCCGGGGAGCGTCCGCCCTGCGCGTTCCCGGGCGCGACCTGCTGCAACTCTTCCTGCTTGGAATTTTCGGTGTCGCGGCGTCGAACTATTTCTATTTCCTCGCGATTCAGCGGACAAACGTAGCCACGGCCATCGTTCTGCAATACACGGCGCCGGTTTGGGTGCTGCTCTATACCGCGGCACGCGGCGCGCAAGGAGGAAGACCGTCGTTGCGGAGAATCGTGGCCGTCGGGCTAGCGGTCGTGGGTTGTGCGCTGGCGGTTGGCTTTGTCGCCTCGGGCGGCTTCCGCCTCGATGCGATTGGAATCGCTGCCGCACTGCTGGCAGCATTTTCCTTTGCGTTCTATAACGTGGGCGGACACAGTTTGCTGGCCCGCTATGACCGCTGGAAAGTACTGCTGTGGGTGTTGGCGTCTACTTCAATCTTCTGGAGTTTCGTGAATCCCCCGTGGAAAATTGTTGCCGCTCACTATAGCCGCCAAGAGTGGGGATTCATGCTGGTGTTTTCGCTGGTTTCCGTGCTCGGTCCATTTTCCTGTTACTTCGCCGGCCTGCAGCATCTGGAGCCGACGCGCGCCATAGTAGCCAGTTGTCTGGAACCGGTGTTCAGCATAGTGATCGCGGCGCTGGTACTAGGCGAATTGCTGCGGCCGATGCAAACGGTTGGAATAGTTCTGGTGCTAGTAGCGATCGTATTAATCCAGTTGCCGGAACGGGCTGCGCCAGGTGAGGAGTTAGTGGTCGAGCCGATGGAATAAGAATCGTTGGTCGATAGTCGATAGCGCATCTGGTCTGCGAACGACGAACGACCAACGACCAGCTTCACTCCAACCTCTTGCCCTTCGTCTCCGGCAACTGCGTGGCCATCGCACTCGCCAGAAAAAAAGCGGCTCCGCACAGATAGAAAGCCCAGCCCAGTCCCTTAGCTTGGCCGACCCGTCCAATGACCCAGGGCGCGACCGAACTCAGCGCCCGTGCTCCGTTGTAAGTAAAGCCCAACGCACGCGCCCGTACCTGCGTAGGGAAGATCTCGCTGCCGATGATGCCCGACCCCGAAAAGAATCCCGTCCCAAAGAATGCGACCGCCGCGCCGATTACGAGCAGAGCTGCCGGTGACTGCGCCATGGAATAGAAAGGCACCAGCACGGCGGCGGCAAAAAGGTAGAGCATGAAAGATTTACGGCGCCCCAGGTGGTCGGCGACCCACCCAAAGCTGATATATCCGGGAAACATGCCCAGCAGGTTAAGCACGATCAGCAAAGTAGCCGTGCGCATGATGCCGAATCCGCGTCCGCCCTGTGCGATCGACAGCGAAAGATAAGGCGGTATCCAGATAAATAATCCCCACCAGGCAAACAGGCCAAAGAAGTTGAGCAGCAGAAGAACAATCGTGCTCTTGCCATAAGGCGCGCGAAAAATGGAAAAGAAAGAATTCCCCTGTGTCTGGAGCCTGCCCTGAGCGAAGTCGAAGCGTGCCCCCTGTGGTTCAAGCTTTTGATCTTGATCTGCGACACGCCGATGCTCAGTCCACATCTGCGATTCGGGAACGCTATTCCGTATCCAAAGCGTAACGACGGCAGGAAGAATTCCAACAAAGAACACCATCCGCCAGTTGGCATAGCGCAGCACAATCCCCGCCACCAGCGCGGCCAGCGCGTAGCCGATAGCCCATGAGCTCTGCACCACTGCAATCGCCTTGGCGCGCAATTCATCGGGCCAAGTTTCCGCGACCAGTGTAGCGCCAGTATTCCATTCGCCGCCCATCCCCAGACCAAGGATGAAACGACAGACTGCCAGCATTGATACGGTCGTGGAGAGGCCTGAAAAAAAAGAGCAAATCGAGTAAGTAAGGATGCTGAGCATCAGCGCCCGCTTGCGTCCGATGCGGTCTGCAAGGAACCCGAAAAACACGCCGCCGATGCCGGAGGCCAGCAAGGTAAGCGTTTGCAGAAACCCGGAGGTCGCTTTCGACATCCCAAGATCGCGCATCACGTAGGTAAGGACGAGCGCGTAAAGCATGGCGTCGAATGCGTCGAGCATCCAGCCGAGGAAGGCCGCCAGCAGGGTGCGGCGCTGCGCGGGGCTAGCTTGCTTCAGAAGTTGAATGGGGCCAATCGCCATGCGAGGAGGGATTGTATCAGCGGAACAAGGGGCAAATGTGCAGAGTTTACCCCAGCCGCCGCAAATACTTCTGCGCCTTCCGCACATCGCGCCCAATCTGCTCTTTCAGCGCCTCGACCGACGGAAACTTGATCTCATCGCGCAGACGATCCAAAAAATGAAGTTCGACTTCCGTCTCCGCCGAAAGTTCGATCGGGTGAAAATTCAGCAGGTGAGTTTCTATGGCAAAGGAATCAGCGCCGAACGTGGGCCGGTTTCCAACGTTGGTGACAGAATCGAAACAGTCGTTCTTGTTGCCGGCGCCAATTCGCGTGCGCGTAATATAGACGCCATCTTTGGGTACGAGTTCTTCATAGTGCGCCAGATTAATCGTTGGGACGGTATATTTCGCGCCATATCCGCGCCCTCGGCCGGCAGTTGAGAGAATGCTGAATGGGCGCGCCAGCAGATGCCGCGCCCGGCTCACTCGCCCTTCGGCAAGCAACTTGCGAATGTGGCTGCTCGAAACCCGCTCCCCGCGCAGGCGCATCTCGGGATAATCGTGGACCTCAAATCCCATTTCTTTTTCCCTGCCCAGTTCGCGCAGCAGATGAATGTCTCCCTCCGCCTTGTGCCCGAAATGAAAGTTATAGCCTTCGTGCACTTCCAGGGCATGCAGGCGCTTCTTCAATATTTCATGGGCAAACTGGTGCGGCGTCATCAACGAAAGATCGCGCGAGAAGGGAAGCAGCAAAACCGCGTCGACACCAGTAGCTTTGAGCAGGCGAAGTTTTTCCGGGAGCGGAGTCAGCAGCTTGAAGTTCTGATCGGGACGCAGAATGCGGGCCGGGTGCGGCTCGAAGGTGACCACCACCGACTGCGCATTCCGAGCCTTCGCCCGGCGCACGATTTCGTCGATAACGTGGCGGTGAGCGCGATGCACGCCGTCAAAGTTGCCGACGCTAACCAGCGCGGGACCAAAGTCGCGAGGAACGTCGTCGAGTTTGTGGAAAGTCAGCATCGAGGTCTTTTCACGCAAACAGTCATTGGTCGATGGTCGTTCGTCGTTAGCGAAAATCTCCCGCACCGTCGCTATTCGAACGCCAACGACGAACGACCAACGACGCCTTTTCTCGTCCTCAAATTTCAAACTCCAGCTTCATCCCGTCATATGCCAGTCGCACGCCCGCCGGCAGCGCTGCGTCCGTTGCCTCGTGCGCCAGGTCGTGGCAGATGTGCGTGAAAAACGTGCGCTTCGGTTTTACCGTGTCCACGATCTTGAGCGATTGCTCAACTGTCGAATGCGTGGGATGCGGCTTGTAGCGAAGCGCATCCAGAAACAGGATGTCCAGGTCGCGCAGTTTTTCCAGTGTCTCGGCCGGGACCTCGCTGTGATCGGTGAGGTAGGCGGCAGATCCGAAACGGAAACCAAGAATCGGCGTCTCGCCGTGGATCACCGTCAACGGCTCAAAGCGCGCACCGAACAGTTCAACCGGACCCCCGATCGGCTGCAGCTCGACTAGCGGCAGCCCGCCAAACTTATAGGTGGCTTCAAAAATGTAGCGGAACATGTTGCGCAGGAATTCACAGGCTTGCGGTGTGGCATAAAGCGGCAGCTTGCCCGGCTTGTACCGGTAAGTCAGCGGCCGCAAGTCGTCGAGGCCGAGAATGTGGTCGGCATGCGTGTGGGTGTAAAGCACGGCGTCAAGCTGCGTGATCTTCTCGCGCAGCGCCTGTTCGCGAAAATCTGGCGTGGTGTCGATCAGGACATGGCGGCCGTCATAGCTGATCATCACCGAGGGGCGGGTGCGGCGATCGCGCGGGTCGTTGGAACAGCAGACGGCGCAGTCGCAGCCGATGGTTGGTACTCCCATCGACGTGCCGCTGCCTAATACCGTCAGAGTCGCCTGCATCAGCCGTTCGTACCTGTAATCGGGCCCGGCGCCTGCGGAGGATGCGCCAGCGCATTGGTCACTTCCACATAGGCCATCCGCAGTTCGTAAAGGCAGTTCTGCAGGAATCCCTGCTCTTTCGGAGTGAGATTGCCCTTGGTTTTTTCAGCAATCATGCCGAGTGTGTCGATGGTTTGCCGCGCGCCGATCAAGTCGACCCCGGGCTGGCCGCCCTGTTCGTGCATCAGGCCGAGCTGCATCATGGCCGTCATATAAAGCGAAGCCATAAAGCGCTCAAAACTCATTTCGAGTTCTTTAGCCGAGTGTCCGCTCAGTTCAACTCGCGTGTCCAAATCGCGCGACGACTGCTTATACGCATCGTGCTGTGCCTGCTGCTCGGTAACGCTGGGCGGTTCGGGGATATCCGATTCGGGGGTGGGAGCAGAGGGCGTTGGCGCCGCTTCCAGAATCGTCGATGTCGATACAGGAGCGGCGGAAGTCGAGACGGCTGTTGCTGCTGCCGCGACTGGAGGCGGTGCTTGTTCTTCCGCAGTGTCCGATCTCAGCTCTCCATCGGAGGTGAACAAGCGTTTGTCGCTCACTTTGAATTCGCTCTCTTCTTTTCTTTTTTGCGCCATATGGTTTACCTGGTTCTTCGAGATTCAGATTGTTTTGCAGCTCAGATGCTTGAAGCTCAGTGCTTGAAGCTCAGATGATCGGAAGCGATGCCGGTTTCAGCTTCGCCGTCCCCGCCCGCAAATCTCTTCCCGCCGCCTCACGTCGTAGATAGCCCAATGCCGCCGGGCGATCTCCGCCGGACAGAGGAAGAATCGCACTGCTGGTAATCTCGCCGACCTCTTTTTCTTCTTGATTCTCTTCTTTACTCCCGCGGGCCAAAATCTTCGCGCCCGGTTCGGGCGGCGTCCCTTCGACTGCGAACGCGGTGAACTGGCGGTGTACCGCACCACGCGAGCGGATGCGTTCCACGATCTCCTGTCCCAGATAGCATCCTTTGGTGAAATTCAACGCGCGTGCCTGCCCGGTTTCCTGGGGCAGATCGCGCTCGCGGATGTCCACGCCAAATTGTGGAATGCCGCGCGAAATGCGGAAAAGATTCAGCGCCGTCGTACCCGTGGGGCGCGCGCCAGCGTCAGCACCAGGCTTAAGCAGCGCGCCCCAAAGTTCATCCCTGTGTTCAGGGGCAATCCAGATCTGCCAGGATTCGCGAGCTTCCTCGCCCGAGCGCAGAAGCGTGATGGTCTTCTGTACACCAGCGCATTGCCAGGTAACATCCGCGAACTGCAGGTATGCGAGATCAGGAACGGCGATGCCGGTGCTTTCCAGAACTCGGCGCGAGTCCGGCCCGGTCAGGCCGAGCGCCGAGAGTTTATCGCTGATGTCTGTGATCTCGACATCGTCGGCGATGATGTAGTGATCGAACAACTGCAATATCTTTTCTCGCTGCCCGAGTTCCGTATCCACCAGCAAAGAGTCGCCACGCTGGAAGACATAGAGGTCGGCCTGAATGCGGCCTTGCGCGTTCAGCAAGAAGGCATAGACGCCGTGACCAGGGGCAAGATCGCGAACGTTGTTCGTCGCCATGCCATTCAGCCAGCGCACGCGATCGCCGCCGGTCACAGCGATTTTGGCGCGCCAACTCAGGTCATAAACACCGCAACCGGAGAGCAAGGCCTGAAACTCGGCGCGAGTATCGCCGAAGTCAGCCGCAGCGCTGACAACCGCGTCGCCGGGTTCCGTCGGGTTCTCCCCACGCAATGTTGTCGAAGTCATAGATTCAATCTTCAATTATAACGAAGGGCGGATTCTGACTCGACGCTCACCGCAATTTCCCGTTAGAGACGTGGTAGCCGCGTCTCGGCCGGCGACGAGGCGGAGCCAGCCACATCGACACCGATAGCAGTTTTGCTAGAGCGAGTTTAATAAAGCTCCAAGCCTGTGCTAACGTTGCCAGCGTGAGCGCAAAGAAGCGTATTGCCGTAATCCCCGGTGACGGAATCGGAAAAGAAGTCATTCCGCAGGCGTTGAAAGTCATGGAAGCCGCTGGCGCCGCAGTCGAATTCACTTCGTTCGACTGGGGAGCCGACCGCTATCTCGCCGACAAAACTACGGTGCCGCCGGACGGCTTCGCGACTTTGGCTCGGGATTTCGACGCCATCCTGGTCGGCGCATTTGGCGATCCGCGCGTGCCCTCCAACATTCATGCCAAAGAAATCCTGCTCGGCATGCGCTGCAAAATGGACCTGTACGCGAACGTCCGCCCGGTGCGGTTGATGGATGCATCGCTTTGTCCGCTCAAAGGCGTCGAACCCAAAGATATCGATTTCGTTGTGATTCGCGAAAACACCGAAGGCGTTTACGGCGACCTCGGGGGAATCTTCAAGCAGGGAACTCCCGACGAAGTGGCGATTCAGGAAGACGTCAACACGCGCAAGGGTGTCGAGCGCATCATCCGCTACGCGTTTGAGTACTGCGCCAGCAACAAAAAGATCGATGGCTCTCCCCGGCGACGCGTGCTGATGTGCGACAAATCGAATGCCATGACACACGCCGGCAGCCTGTGGCAGCGCGTGTTCAGAGAAGTCGCTGCGGAGCACCCGCATATCGAGACGCGGCACATGTACGTGGACGCGCTCTGCATGCAGATGGTGCGCGATCCGCGCGAGTTTGACGTCATCGTCACCAATAACATGTTTGGCGACATCATCACCGATCTCGCGGCAGGCTTGCAGGGCGG
>Ga0181532_10001820_pt1 | contig 20291 bp, 15 predicted proteins | sample PEATcosm2014_Bin_33_FD_119768 | JGI IMG/M metagenome (GOLD analysis project Ga0181532, IMG submission 119768) | Peatland microbial communities from MTU Mesocosm Facility, Houghton, MI, USA - PEATcosm2014_Bin11_30_metaG | ecosystem: Environmental > Terrestrial > Soil > Wetlands > Peat | place... | reverse complement strand
GCAACTTGCAACGCGATTGAATCACTACGCTTGCGCCCACAGCCTCGAAGGCCGCCGCTTCACCACCGCGGTGATTGGCGAATATGATCCATCTACGCATCGCCTGTTCTATGTGAATGCCGGACACAATTCCCCCGTCGTTCGCCGCGCAAATGGCGGCATCGAACGCCTCGAATCCGGCAGTTTGCCGTTCGGCATTCTCCGCGAAGCCACTTTCGTAGCCGCTTCCGTCGATTTGCAACCTGGAGACACCCTCATCCTCTTTACCGATGGTGTCGTCGAAGCCTTTAACTCCGCCGGCGAGGAGTTCACCGACCAGCGCTGGCTCAAGATCATTCGAGATCTTCCCGATCTTTCCGCCCAGGCAACCCTCCAAGACCTCATGCAGCAGGTAGGACAATTTGTCGGCGCCACCCGTCAGTCCGATGACATCACCTGCCTCGTCCTTCGTTGCAATTAACCCCTCGGCATCGCTCTCATCTCATTTCTTGTGCGTCCTCCGCCGTGCCTGGCGCATAATCAGACCGTGAATTCCCGCGAACTTGCCAATTCGATCTGCGATACGCTGATCCGCCACGGACACCAGGCGCTGCTCGTTGGCGGCTGTGTGCGCGATATTCTCCTCAATCGCGAACCCACCGATTACGACGTGACCACCGACGCTACTCCGGACCGCGTCTTGCAGCTTTTCCCCGGAAGCGTGGGAGTCGGCGCGCAATTCGGTGTTGTTCTCGTCGCTCGCCAAGAGAGCAAAGTTGAAGTGGCCACGTTTCGCTCCGATGTGGGTTACTCCGATGGCAGGCATCCTGACAGCGTTGTCTACTCCAAAACTCCTCAGGAGGATGTCGCCCGCCGCGACTTCACCATCAACGGTCTGCTCATGCGCCACGATACCGGCGAGGTCCTCGACTACATCGGCGGCCAGCACGATCTTCATGCCAGGACCATTCGCGCCATCGGCGAGCCCGAACGCCGTTTCACCGAAGACAAATTACGCATGTTGCGTGCGATTCGTTTTGCCGCTCGCTTCGACTACGCCATCGAACCCGCCACCTTCGCAGCCATTCAGAAACTCGCCATAGAGATTCACGTCGTCTCCGCTGAACGCGTTCGCGAGGAATTGACCAAGCTCCTCACGGAAGGTGCCGCGCGCCGCGCCTTCGAGTTCCTCGACGATACTGGCCTTCTCCTGCAACTCTTGCCCGAAATCTCCGCCATGAAAGGTGTACCTCAACCTCCCGAATATCATCCCGAGGGCGACGTTTGGATCCATACCCGCCTCATGCTCGCTGGCCTCCCCGCCGGCGTTTCCCCTACGCTCGCCTGGGGCGTCCTCCTTCACGACGTCGGCAAACCGCCCACATTTCGCCCGGCGTCCCTCACCGGAGACCGCATTCGCTTCGATGGCCACGTCGAGGTGGGCGTGAAAATGGCCGCCGCAATTTGCCAGCGCCTGCGCTTTTCCAACGACGATACCGCGCAGATTCTCGCCCTCATTGCAAATCACATGAAATTCAAGGATGTCGCTCAGATGCGCAAACCCACACTCAAGCGCTTCGTCCGCCTGCCCGCTTTCTCCGAGCATCTGGAACTGCACCGCCTTGATTGCCTCTCCAGCCATGGCTACCTCGAGGCTTACCACACCCTTAAGAATCTCCTCGCCGAAACCCCTCCTGAGCAATTCCGCCCATCCCGCCTATTGACCGGCGTCGATTTGCAGGATATGGGTTATAGCCCTGGACCCGATTTCCAAAAGATGCTGACGGCTCTCGAAGATGCACAATTGGATGGACAACTTCAGACAAGGGAGCAGGCCGTCCAATTCATCAAGAAGCACTATCCTAGCCCAGGGGATGGCCGATAAAGACAGGTGGGGAGAACAAACTGGATGGTAACACATTTGTTTTCAATGAAATAACATGCCATTTGCAATTATGCTACTGGATAAGATAAAATCTTAGCGCGAGCGACTAAAGATATCTGCTCGGTTGAATTGCAGTGTTGGGCACCCTTTTTCCCCTTCCTGCATCTAACCCGGCATGGCGGCGCTTCCTGCCGCTGGACTTGAGGGATACCATGGCTGACAAGAAACTTGTTGTACCGGAAACGCTCGCGATTCTTCCTGTCCGGGACACCGTGCTGTTCCCGGGCGCCGTCCTGCCTCTAACTGTGGGCCGTGAAAGTTCTCTGGCCCTTGTCAATTCGCTCGCTGGCGAAGAAAAGCTCCTCGGCGTTGTTGCTCAATTGGATCCGCGGATCGAGGATCCTGCTGCTGCGGACCTCCACAAAGTTGGCACGCTCGCGAAGGTCCACAAGACCGTCAAAATGCCCAATGGCAATGTCGTTGTCTTCCTGGAAGGCCTGCAGCGCATCCGCATCGTCGAACTACTCGGCTTGCGCCCCTTCCTGCGCGCCACCATCGAAGCCGAACCCGATACGGTTGGCGACGACGACGCGGAGCTCGAGGCCCTGATCCGCAATGCCCAGGAACTTTTCCGCGATGTCGTTAGCCGTTCGCCGCAACTCTCCGATGAGTTGCAGAATGCCGCTCTGAACATCGAGGACCCCGGCCGCCTGGCCGACTTCATCGCCGGGACTCTTCCCAGTCTTTCCACGCTGTTGCGCCAGGAATTGATCGAAACCTCCAACGTGCGCAAGCGCCTGGAAACGCTCATCCGCGAACTCTCCAAGGAAATGGAAGTACTCGAACTCCGCAGCAAGATCAACGAGCAGGTTCAGGAGCAAGTCAGCCAGAACCAGCGCGAATATCTTCTGCGTGAACAGATGAAGGCCATCCAGAAGGAACTAGGCGAAATTGACGACGCGCAAGCCGAAATCGATGAGCTGCGCAAGAAAGTGGAAGAAGCCGGCATGACGCCGGAGGCCAAGAAGGAGTGTGACCGCGAACTGAAGCGCCTCTCCAAAATGACGCCTGCTTCCGCCGAATACATGGTTTCGCGCACCTATCTTGAATGGATGACCTCGTTGCCCTGGTCCAAGTCTTCCGGAAGCGCGGAAATCGACATTACCAAGGCGCACGAAATTCTCGACGAAGACCATTACGACCTGCAGAAGGTCAAGGAGCGCATCCTCGATTACTTGGCTGTGAAAAAACTCCAGCCGGGCATGAAAGGCCCCATCCTCTGCTTCGTTGGGCCTCCGGGCGTTGGCAAGACTTCGCTCGGTAAGTCCATCGCGCGTTCACTCGGCCGCAAATTCGTCCGCATCGCCCTTGGCGGCATGCACGATGAAGCCGAGATTCGCGGCCATCGCCGCACCTACATCGGCGCTTTGCCCGGCCAGATCATTCAGGGGCTGAAGCGCGCCGAATCCAACGACCCAGTCTGCATGCTCGATGAGGTGGACAAGCTCGGCCGCGACTTCCGTGGCGATCCTTCTTCCGCACTAATGGAAGTTCTAGACCCGGAGCAGAACAACACCTTTCGCGATCACTACCTGGATGTGCCGTTCGACCTTTCCAAAGTCACCTTCATCGCCACGGCCAACTGGATGGATCCTATCCCGGAGCCTCTGCGCGACCGCATGGAAATTCTCGAACTCCCCGGCTACACCGGTGAAGAGAAGATCCAAATCGCGCACAAATACTTGATTCCGAAACAGACCAAGGAACACGGCATCAAGGAAGGCGAACAGCTCGAATTTACCGAGGAAGGACTTCGGGAAATCATTCACAGCTACACGCGTGAAGCCGGCGTGCGCAATCTCGAGCGTGAAATTGCCACCCTCGTCCGCAAGCAGGCTCGCCGCATCGCGGAAGGCAAGCCCGACAAAATGGTCGTCACTCCGGAAATCGTGCGCGAATTCCTGGGTGTGCCAAAATTCCGCACAGAGAAAGAAGTCGAAGAGCGCGTCAAGAAGCCCGGCGTTGCCGTCGGCCTCGTCTGGACTCCCGTGGGCGGCGACATCGTCTTCATCGAAGCCAGCCGCATGCGCGGGGGCAAGCAGTTCACCATGACCGGCCATCTCGGCGAAGTCATGCAGGAATCCATGACCGCCGCCCTGACCTGGACCCGTGCCAATGCCGAACGCTATGGCATCGATCCGGACTTCTTCCGCAAGGCTGACATTCACATCCACGTCCCTTCTGGCGCGGTGCCAAAGGATGGCCCGTCCGCCGGCGCAGCGATGGTGACGGCGCTCGTCAGCTTGCTCACGAATCGCCCCATCAAGAACCGCCTGGCGATGACTGGTGAAATGACCCTTTCCGGCGTAGTTCTCCCAATCGGTGGCGTGAAGGAGAAAGTCCTTGGCGCGAAGCGTGCCGGGATCAGGCACGTGCTTCTGCCTGCCGATAACGAACCCAACGCCGTTGCCGATCTGCCGCCGGAAATACTCGGCGACCTGACCATCTCCTACGTGCGCACGCTCGACGAAGTGCTCGAGCAAGCCCTCGAAAAGGATCCCGTTTCTCCTGTCATTCCAGAACCCGAACCGCCCTCGGCTGGCGTCGGCGATTCAACGACAGCCGTACACTGAAACTCATCCAATATCAGCAGAGGCCCAGCAGCCGAGTCCGCCGGGCCTTTTCTTTTGGTCCCGGATGGATTGTGCTCAGCAATGCCGGGGTGTACCCTCGCCTCAATGATCCGAGCCGCCAAACACGCCTCCGATTCCGAGCCAAAGCACCTCGTGCCATTTGGACCTTACGGCGCCGGGCAGTGGACGGGCCATCCGATCGGCCTCTTCATTGTTTTGGGATTCATGGTTATGGGACTTGTCGCCATGCCCGAAACGCGCGGGCTGCTCCTTATTTCTGCCGCGGGAGGCGCAATCCTCGGCTTCCTTCTCTGGCTGCGCCATCGTTAGCTGTTCCACCTCGATGCAATCCAACCAGCCAACCTGAACGCCGACTCCTGCTAACATTAGTCAACCTTGAAATCGACGCCCAAAACCGACGCGGCTAATCTCGCGGCCCTGCTGGCCCAGCGTCTTGGCGACGCACTTCTTCGCGAACGCATCGTTCCGCGCTTTGTCGATTCCTATGTCGTCGAACACGGCCGCTATGGCCTCCAGGTGCACGCCGCGCTCTATCGCGACCTTCTAACCCTGTTGCAGCGCGAAGCCTTGTTGGCGATGTCCGCCTGCGCCTTGGAAATTGCCGCGGAAACTGCCCCCCAAGTTGGCGCAAAGATTCCCGCGCAAACGAAGCGCAAATTCGCCGCTACCTTCCAACAGAAATACCTGGCAGCACTAACGCGCCAGCAGCGTTGGAATGCCGGCGACGCTTTGGAATTTCAAGCGGATTTGCAGATGTATCAGGCGATTCTGGCGAAAGCAGGCTCTACCCGGCGCGCACGTAAACCATTCGAGGTGGCCAATCATCCCTTCGTCGATCGTTGCGCGTTCCTTCTCGATTCTTCTTTTCTCGAAAAGGCCCGCGTCGCCGCCAGTCGCGCGCTCACTGGTCTGGAATCGCTCACCTCGGAGGTTGCGGAAGGAATTTTTCCGACGCCCGCTGACGCAAAGACTTCAAAGGCGCGCTAAAGTTCCAGCGCCTTACCGGCAAAAATCGGCTTTCCTGCACGCGACACATGAAAACTATATAAAGCTACTGCCAGGATGGCGATCAGCGCCACCACGCCACCCTCGGTCCACCACGCTCCCAACGGCATCGCCAGTGGCATCTGGTCCGCCAGTTGATCGATGAAATACAGAACGGTAAGAGCTACCAGCCCGAAGCGATAGAGAATGTAAAGGTACGCCAAGAAAAATGGCGCCGTAAAAAGCGCATCAATCAGTGGATTCTGCGCCCCCAGGCTCGGTATACAAAACAGCAGCGACATCACCACGGCTGCCAGCCAGTTGCGCCGGAAAATCAGTCGAAAAAGAAAAAACAGAAAGAAGATCAGCAGCGCGCTCGAAAAGGAGGATGACGCCTGGTACAACACCGTGGCGATGCTGCCTCGAATCCCTTCCAGCACGTAGGACGAACCCATTCCAAATGGCCGCATAGGTGGCTTGCCCAGCCCGGCTTCAACTAGCGGCTGCAACTGCTCCAATATCGACGAGGTAAGTCCAAACAGCGTGCCCAGCAGCACATCGCGCGCGAACACCGGATCACTAAACTTCCCCGCAAGCATCCGCGACCAGGAGATCAGCGTGTCCGGCCAATACTTTCTTACATAAGGTTCCAGCGCCGCGTACAGCAGCCACGTCACCATCCCAAAAAACAGGCTGACGCTCAACGCCAGTATGAACAACACTACTTCAAATACCGAGGAAACGTGGTGCGCCAGCAGCGCCCAGTTGACCATCCCCACAATCACCACAAACGCTGCCAGGCGCATCGCGCCGCGCATGTCCCCGCGCCCCGTTATCAAATGGTTTCGCGCCATCCATACTCCCAATCCTAAAACGGTCAGCAATATCGCAAAACTAAACCATTGCGAGAGCGAGTTCTGCAGAGAGCGGACCGGTTCCTGCATCCGCGCCGCCTTGTCCCACGGTGAAATCTGTGTGAAAAAGATCGGCCTTCCTCGATAACCCGCCGCTTCTACGCGCAACGGAATCTCCGGGTGATTGGGCCAACTTCCCTCCCACGCTGCGCGCGTGTCTCCCCACGCCAACGGATACCATCGCGGCGCCACTGGCTTGAATTGGCTCGGCTCCAGCCCCGCCGCCGCAAACAATTTGCTCCAATCCGGCGCGCGTGGGGGCTCTGTTGGAGGATCGTCCACTTGCGGAGGGATCGCACGAAACACCTGCATCTTGCCTTGCGGCGATAACCCTATGAATCGCGACCCCGAATGAGTCAGTGGGGGCTCGTCCGGTTGCACGCGTCCGTAAATCAGATTATCCACGGGCGAAAGAGGCGTCAGGAGGATCGGGCTTTGCCGGTACCAGAAAAGCAGGCTCGGCGGTTCATCCTGCCGCAGAACCTCCCAGCGTGTTGGCGTCTTCATCGTTTCGGAGATATACCTCAGGTAATCCTGCTGCATCGTGAAGCTCTGCGCCGAATCCGCAGGCGCATCCGTGTAGCCAAAGGATCGAATCATTTCGTTCGCCTTCGCCGTCAATACCTCCGGGCTCGGCCCGAACGGAATGTAAGAAACCGCCTTCGTGCGCTTCGCGATTCCCACCAGCAGCACCAGCAAAATGCATACTCCCGCCAAGCACAGCAATCCAACGCGTGGGTTGAGCCCTTCTTTCTCCCCGGCTGCCGCCACCATCTCTGGCGAAGGCGTTTCTCCCGCCGCCAGTGCCGCTGCCAGCGGATCGCCTCCCGGCAATGCCGCCGCCACTTGCAACGCGGAAGCTGGCCGGTTGCTCGGATCTTTTTCCAGACACCGTAGAATCGCGCGCTCCAGCAGCGGATCCAGGTCACGAACCAGCGTCGAAGGATTCGTAAACGTTCCCTCGTCGCGCGCCTTCAAAAGTTCGGGCAGCGTCGCAGCATCAAAAGCACGCTTCCCCGTCAGCACCTCATACATCACCAGTCCCAGCGAATAGAGGTCGCTTTTCGTCGTCACCTCTTTTCCGCTCAACTGCTCCGGCGCCATGTATGCCGGCGTACCGGCCCGTACCTCCGCGCCCTGAATACTCGCCGCAATTCCCGCCAGCCCGAAATCCGTGATGCGGATTTTCCCCGCGCCATCCAGCATCACGTTCGCCGGTTTCAAGTCCCGGTGAATTACTCCGCGATCGTGTGCCGCCGCTAGTCCTGCGCAGATTTGCCGCGAAATTTCCGCAGCCTTGTCTTGCGGCAGCCGCCCAATGCGCCGAACCAGCGACGCCAGGTCTTCTCCATCCACATACTCCATCGTCAGGAATGGAATCCCCTCGGCGTCGCCGATATCGAATACGCGACATACGTTCGGGTGTGAAACCTGCCGCGCCACGCGCACTTCGGAATGGAATCTCGTCAGTGCAGCCGGATCTCTCGTAAGAGCTTCCGGCAAAAACTTGATGGCCACCACCTGGCTGAGCTTCAAATCCTCGGCGCGATACACTTCGCCCATCCCGCCGCGTCCGAGGATGGCCACGATGCGGTAGCGCTCCCCAACAATCACTCCGGGAGCAAATCGTCCGCCCCCGATCGCGTCGCTGCTGAGCGTGGGATTGCTTGGAGGATTCGAGCGCACCACGCGCGGCGTCGAACCAGGTCGGGGAGTCGCCCGCGGTGTCGGCGGCAAATCCGGCGCTAACGTCTCTTGATTGGCGTCCAGCCCTGTCTCATCGCCCAGAACGGTCGCCGCCGTATCAACATCAACAGGCGATCCACAACGCGCGCAAAACCGCGCCGTCGCCGTCATTTGTAATCCGCAGGATGAGCAGAACATGAAGCGCCGATTCTATCATTCCTGAACTGCTCCGGTGAACTGCCAGAAAATCCTAGCTGATCTTCTCCACCTGCACGGCCGTCCCGTACGCCAGCACTTCCGTAACGCCTTGCATCACTTCGTTGGCGTCGTAGCGCATCGCCAGAATTGCATTCGCCCCGTGTTGTGCCGCATGTTGCAGCAGCAGTTCATACGCCTCTTCCCGCGCCTTCTCGCACAGTTCCGTCAGCACGGTGATGTTGCCGCCCACGATCGTCTGAATCCCCGCCGCCAGGTTGCCCAACACGCTCCGGGAGCGCACGGTGATCCCCCTTACGATTCCGAAATTCTTCACCACGCGATACCCTTGCAGATCATTTGTTGAAGTCACCATCGAACTATCCACTCTTGCGTTCATTTCTGTTTTCCCCTCCGTTTAAGGGTGTTTACCTCTGCGATTCTACCTCTGGACAACCCGAATCCCACACTCCTTCTCTCTGCTATGCTCGGTTTGCGTGGATAACCTCTACTACTTCCTGGCGATCCTCCAGATTGCTGCCGGCCTTTATCTGCTCTACCAGGGCTTTCAGTGGCTCGTCTACGTCCGCCGCCGCCTGAAAACCGATCCGGGATTCTTCGCCCCGCGCACCGCTGTCATCTGCCCGTGCCGCGGCATGGAGCCCGGCCTCGAACCCAATCTCGTCTCCCTGTGCGAATTCAACCATCAGAACTACGAAGTCTTCTTTGTGCTCGCCTCGGAATCTGATCCGGCCTACAGCATCGTCAAACGTGTCGCGGCATCTTCCCGCGTCAAAGCCACCGTCATCATTGCCGGCAAACCCCAGAATTGCAGCGAAAAGGTGAACAATCTCCGCACCGGCGTCGAACAACTCCCTCCCGAATTTGAAGTCCTGGTCTTCACCGATTCAGATGGACGCCCCGGCAAATCCTGGCTGCACCACATGGTCGCGCCCCTCACGGATTCCCGCATTGGCGCCACCACCGCCATGCGCTGGTTTATTCCCAATCGCTCTGATCTGCCCACCGCTCTTCTCGCAGCCTGGAACGCCTCGGTCGTCACCATGCTCGGCGATCACCAGAAAAACTTTTGCTGGGGCGGCGGAACAGCCATCCGCAGGAAACTCTTTGAAGAAATTGGCATGATGGACATCTGGCAATACTCCTTCAGCGATGACTACTCCCTGACAGGGGCTGTGGAAAAAACCGGGCGCGGCATCGTCTTCCTTCCCGAATGCCTGGTCGTCTCTTATGTCAACACGGACCTATCTGGTCTGCTTGAATTCACCAACCGCCAGGTCATTATTACCCGCGTCTACCGCCACCAGATGTGGGCTATGGCCTTCGCCACGCATTTCCTCTTTTGCTTGACGGCCGTTTTGGGCCTCTACATCACCCTCAGTCTTGCCCTTTCCTCCCGCCCCTCACTGCAGGTTATGTTTTTGTTGGTATTGCCCTTCTTGCTTGCTGCGATTCGCGGAGCTGTCCGTGTGATCGGCGTCACAGAAGCCCTCCCTCCACTTCGTTCGCAAATCATGGCGCAATCCTGGATTTACATTGTTTTAACAATGGGCGTTCCATTTCTGTACTTGATGAATTTTCTGTCGTCGTTTGGCAGCCGCATTCGCTGGCGAGGCATTGACTACGAGTTGATCTCTCCCGAGCAGACCCGCGTCCTGACCCCGTAATCGCTTGCATCCCCGGAAAAAGCGCAAAAAATGCTCCGCCCACGCAATTTCTACCCTGCTTTCATCCGCTGTCCTTTTTTAGGCCTTCCTAACTTGTTGAAAAGTTGAACCATAGATTTCTTCTCCAGCGGCACTCGGGATGCTAACCATAACCATGGTCAGGTGTAACGTTCGCAAGTGGTTTGACGGGGACTCCTTCTCGCGTACCCCTTGATGGTGTTGCCAGTTTTGGATCCATCGGGGTAATTGGCTTACCTAGCCCGCGCCCTGTCCGCTTGCCCGGTCATTCCGGCCGACCTCCTCGGGAGGAAAACGAAAGTCCAAACTACAGGAGCGCTTCGCCCCCACCTCGAAGCACTATCGAAGGAGTGCACGTGAAGTTGATCCGCAGATCAGTCGCAACGCATCCTATCACCCAACCCAGAACCTCTCCCTCCCCCTTTGTCTATCTCTTCTACGAAAAGACTTCTGGTACAGCGCATTTTCATGTTGAAGCCGGACCCGACGGCGAACTCCCCGTGGATCACGCCGCCGGACTGCTAGCCATGCACTGTCTGGTGCGAGGCCAATCCCCCGGCGATTACATGATCATGGTTCCCGCGCCGCAGGAAAGCCTGGGCGGCTTGGAGGAGAAAGCGGAAAAGCTTCTCCAGGCAGGACACAAGGTCAAGAGCGCTGTTCGGCTCACCCGCCGCGAAGAGGAAGTCCTCAACGGCATTCTCCGCAGTCTGGCCAACAAGGAAATCGCTTCCGAACTGAACCTCTCCGAACGCACGGTGAAGTTCCACGTTTCTTCCTTGCTCGCTAAATTCAAAGTGCGCGGCCGCATGGAACTCATGCGGGAAACTTCGCGCAATCCCATTCAGCCCGTGCCGGCAGCCGTCAGTTCTCCGGCCCCGCCAGCTCAAACATTTGCCAGCCGTCCGCGTCTCTATGGCAAGCCCATGAGTTCCCGGAACATTTTGCCTTTGGCTCGTCCACGCTTGATGGCCTGATAGATAGCGCAAATTGATAGTTCCTTCATGAAAAAAGCCCGCCGGGACTAAGTCCCGGCGGGCTTTTACTTTTTCTCTTGCCAGTTTTTCTACTTGCGGGCTGCGCTGTACAATTCCGCGGCCTTGTCCCAGTTCACAGCATTCCACCACGCATCAATATAATCCCCGCGCAGATTCTGGTACTTCAAATAGTAGGCGTGCTCCCAGACGTCCAGGCCCAGCACTGCTTTGCCCCCAGCAAAGTACTGCGTGTCCTGATTCGCCGTCGAATCGATCGCCAGCTTCCCATCCTTCACCAGGAGCCAGGCCCAGCCAGAGCCAAATCGTCCCAAGCCCGCAGCCTTGAACTTGTCCTTGAAACCCGCAAACGATCCGAAGCTCGCCGTAATCGCCGCACCCAGATCGCCCTTCGGCTCCCCGCCTCCACCCTTCTTCATCAGTTGCCAGAAGAGCGAATGGTTCCAGTGGCCGCCGCCATTGTTGCGGACTGCATTGCGAATGTTCTCCGGAACGCTGTCCAAGCCCTTCAGCAGGTCGTCCAGAGACTTGGCCTGCAGGTCTGCATGACCATCCAGCGCCTTGTTCAGGTTCGTGACGTAGGCGCCGTGATGCTTGTCGTGATGGATTTCCATCGTCTTGGCGTCAATGTAAGGTTCTAGTGCGTCAAACGAGTACGGCAAAGCGGGCAATGTAAATGCCACGGGTTTTTCCTCCACTTTTAGATTGGGATTGAAATTCGACCGGGTTTCGATTTGCAACATACCTGAGGCCGTCTTGCTCGCCCCAAGCAGGCCAGCACCGACAATGCCACTGCTTACAAGAAACTTGCGGCGATCCATGCGTACTCCTCAACTTCGGTGGGCGGTTTGGCTTGCGGGTGGGATTATAGCTCCCCCGCCTATCGCCGCTCAACCGAACTGGTCGGACAGCCTTCGACCGAACATCCACCTTGGCATTGTCCCTTATTGGATGCGCCGCAATGCCCATTGGGCAGATTCCGCGATGACCCCTTCCGGCGAACCTGCCAACTGCTGCAGGAGCTCCAGAATTCGTCCTCGTTCGGGTGCATCAGCCGCAATTTGACTATTCCCCAGCGCAATGCACGCGTTGCGTACCAAGCCCTTCCACTTCGCCCGCTTAACGGCGCTCCCGCGGAAGTTCGCGCGAAACTCCTTCTCGCTCATTCTCGCCAGCCATTCCAAACTCGGCTGAAAGAGTGCCCCACCCTCTCGCGGTTGGAAGTCCTCCAATTGCGTCACGGGTGCCGTCCGATTGTACGGGCAGACATCCTGGCAAATATCGCATCCAAACACGTGCCTGCCCATCGCCTCGCGAAACTCCTCCGGAATGCTGCCGCGCAATTCGATGGTCAGATAGGAAATACATCTCCGTGCATCCAGCACATTAGGCTCAACAAGCGCCTCCGTCGGACACGCGTCCAGGCATTGCCGGCAGTTCCCGCAAAGATCGGCTGGCGGCGCTTCTGCCGCGGCCAGCGTTGGCATAAGCTCCAGCGAGGTCAGGATCACCCCGAGAAAGAACCACGAGCCTAGCGATTCATTCAGCAGCAGCGTATTTTTCCCGACCCAGCCCAGCCCCGCATACTTCGCGAGTATTCTCTCTGCCACCGGCCCTGTGTCGGCGTAGGCGCGCGCGACGATCGGCTCCGCGGACTTCCCTTGCAACATCTCAGTGAGAGCGTTCAGTCTTTCCCACATTACTTCGTGATAGTCGCGCCCCCAGGCATACCGCGATATCCAGCCGCGCGGTTCTCCGGTCGCGGCTGCGGCGGCGTTCACCGAATGATCGTGTCCCGTGTTGTAATTCAGCGCGCAGACAATCGCGCTTCGCAACCGCTCTTCGACAAGATGGGGATTCAGCCGCCGCGGATCTTCCAGGTACTTCATCTCCCCGGCGTAACCACGTGCCAGCCATTCCTCGAAGCGTGCCAGCTCGGGAAATGCCTCCCAGCGCACGACGCCGCAAAGATCAAATCCCAATTCCTTGGCGCGCTCGGTGATCCAGGCCGTGTCCGCGGGAGATGCCATGCTTTCGATTGTGCCTCAGGCAGACACTCAGTTTGAAGGGTACCTCGCCGATTTCAGGCGCTCGCGGCTTTGGCATTAGCCGGTATCACACGTGGCCAGGGCTTGCGGCGTTGGTAAGACCGGGCCAATTCCAGGAATATGCCGATGTCACGGTCCAGGTCGGAATTCGTGCCGTCAAAATAGAAATTGCGAATCGGAATGCCGGCATGGTCGCGGCTCACGCGCGGGTAAACGGCTTCGCCCACGATCCCATTCATGCAGCTGAACGGGCTGATATCAATCACGCCATCGAGCCCTTTGTGCGCAAAATAGACCGCCTTACCGACGTTCACCACCATTTCGCCGTTTGCTCCCAACGCCGGCAAGTAGAGCGCCGCTCCATCGAGCACGACCTGAATCTCGTGCGGCTCTTCGTACCCGTGGAAATCTTCCTTGAACATCGCCAGCAATGCATGCTCATCCTTGCGCTGGACGTAATTGCGAATGAACGCCCCGGCCGCCTCCACGGATATCCGTCGGCTATAAATCTGCAATCGCCTGTGCTGGTCGGCATTCGTGTACCAGATCCATTCAGACAGATCGTTGATCCACACCTCTGCGCCCGCGGCTTCCAGCCGCCGCACCAGATCGTTGTTGCTGAATTCGTTCAAGCGGCAGAAGATTTCGCCTACAACTCCAATCAGCGGTTTGCTGCCGTCAAATTCCACCGGCAACTTGCGGAATTGCTCGCGCGCCTTCAGCAGGCACACAGAAAGCGCTTTCATCTGCTTGTCATGACTGGCGTAAGAAATTTCCAGAACCTGGCAGATCGCTTTCACACTCTCGTCGTAGGCGGCGTCCGCGGAGCCCGCCCTTACCTCGTAAGGCCGCGTCTTCAGCAGCAACTTCAGCAGAATGTCCGCCGCAACAATGGCCCGCCATACTCCCCGCGTGAACAGGTTCGATGCTTCTCCAAAATCGCTGTACCCCTTTTCCGTGGTCGGCTGAAATATCGTCACTTCCTGACATCCGATTTGTGCCATCACGTGCTTCAGATACGGCGCATACTGCCCGAACCGGCATGGCCCATGCCCCGTAACCACAAAAAATGCCGTCTTTTTCGGGTCGAATCCCGGTTGTTCCGCGATGCGCAGGAAATCTCCCACGGTCACCTTCAGTGGATAGCACTCATCACCGCTGGAGAATTTCCCGCCTAAATCCATCGTTCGCGCATTCGAATGCGGCGTGACATCCGCGTCGATTCCCAGCGAACGCAACACGGCAGCGATTGCCTGCGCGCTGCCTTCCACCATTCGCGGCACATACGTCTTTTTTCCGTAGAGCGGATGCGTTCGCGGAATCATACGCGAATTCTCTAGTGCGCGTTCGTGCATCGCAGCAGCCCCTTGCTGTCGAGGTAGGCCTCGCATCGCGTCAAATATCCCGCGTCATTGCCGTGCCCGTCGAATTGCAGCACAAGGAACGGCACGCCTGCCACATCCCGCAGGAAGTGCTTGATGAACGAGTCTGGCCCGCACTTGAAGTTCGTGATGTAAATAATGTGCATGTTCGGATGCTCGCTGGCAAACCTCCCCGCCTCCAGAATCCGCCGTCCCGAATGCCAGAACATGTTGGGGTGGAGATCCTCCGAGGCTCGCTCGTCCAGGGGCAGAAAATCGAATGGCAGGACATTCACGCCATAAAGATCGCGCAACTTCCTCGGAATGTCGCAATTTCCGCTGCGATCATAAATGTTATAAGCGCGCCCGATCAGCAGCACTGCCGGCTCGCCCGTGGCTCGCAGGGTCGCGCACGCTTGACGACCCTCTTCGACAAGCTCTTCCTCAAAGCTTGTCTGCGCTCTATAAGCAGCGTCCGCTGCCTCGTCGCTCTCCCGCCGCTTCACTCCCAACCGCTCGAAGTATTGCGCAAGCTGCCCCTTCACATGTTTGCGCCCGGCCCGAAAATACAGTGTCGGCGCAAGGAATTCGTCGGCATGCGCCTCAAATTCTGGCGCGGATCGCACCACATAGGGCAGCGTCTGGTTCCATGGGCAGAGGTGCGAAGCAACCGAGGATTCGGGTGCTTCCATATCCATTACATTCGGCAAAAAAACAAAATCCACGGGAGGCCGCTCCTCCGTGCCTTTCAGCAGGGAATGCACGTGCCCGTGCGCAATCTGCACTGGAAAACACGGTTCTGCCAGGCTGAGTTCCGCGCCGCGCGTCGCAAGATGATGGTCCGTAGCCCCGGACACCACAACTTCCAGTCCAATGCCCTCGAGATACGTTCGCCAGAAGGGGAAGCGGTCGTAGTAATACATCGCTTGCGGAATACCCACGCGGGATTTCCCTTGTGCCTCGCCAGGAATTGGTCCGTGATAACTCTCGCGCAACAGCCTGTCGTGCAACGCCATCAGATCATCGATCACGGGCCGCCGCTCCGTGCGCGCTCTCTTGCGGAACTTGTCGGAGCACTTATCGCCCCAGTACGTTTTCCGCCCCTCGACCGTAATTTCCTTCATGTCGCAGTAATTCGAGCAGGCTTTGCAAACAAACTCCCGTGTTTCAAAGCGCGCGCGGTTGAGATCGAATCCCCGAAACGTGGAAACCGAATCCGGGCATTTCGTCATCGTCAGGCTGCCCGTGGAGCTTTCTCCCACTCCCGCCGCTGCGGCCATCGCTTTTCCATGCAGTCGCTCCTGCATGCTTTCTTTCGCGCGTGTCACTTGCTGCGCGATCAGTGCCATCCCGATGGCCCCGATAATTCCGTTGTGCGGCGGCACGATGATGCGCTTTCCCAGCAACTGCGAAAACGCGGCCGCCACCGCATCGTTGTACGCAGTGCCTCCCTGAAAATAAATTACCTTGCCGATCTTGCGCCCGCGCACCACGCGATTCAGGTAGTTCATGGCCACCGAATAGGCCAGCCCCGCTGCAAGATCTCCCACGCGGCTGCCACGCTGCATCCAGCCGGTGACGTCGCGCTCCATGAACACCGTACAGCGCTCGCCAAGCCGCGCCGGCGCCGTCGAAGCCATGGCCTTCTCCGCGAATTCATCCTTGATCTGGATGTCCATCCGCTCGGCTTGCTCTTCCAGGAAGGAGCCTGTCCCGGCGGCGCACGCTTCGTTCATCGCAAAATCCACCACCACGCCATGATCAATCGAAATGAATTTGGAGTCCTGCCCGCCAATTTCGAAAATTGTATCGACGTCGCCCGGCTCCTCGCCTTCTGCCAACGCGGAGCAAGCGCGATTCTTTACCAGCTTCTCGTGCACATAAACTGCGCCAGTCTTGTGCGCCGTAATTTCGTCGTTGACCGTATCCGCTCCCACCAACTCGCCAATCAATTCGCGGCCGGATCCCGTTGTGCCCACTCCTCGCACAACGATCCGCTGTCCGAATAAACGATCGATTTCTTGCAGTCCTTCCTGGACCACCTCGATCGGCCGGCCCGACGTACGCAAATAAATTCCGTGCAGCAAGCGGCCTGATTCGTCCAGCAGCGCCAGATTTGTGCTCACCGATCCGATATCAATCCCCAGATACGTGGAAATTTCTTCGCCAATCTTTGGAAGGGCTTCTGTGCGTGAAGCTTCCGGATGATCGCGAAGCAATAGCACGTTGCTCAACGACAACGGCGCCAGGTCGCGCTCCGTCTCGCCGGCTATCTGCAGATGTGATCGGTAATGTCCATTGTTTTTCCTGCGCGCTGGATTATCTTTCTGGCTGCGCTCCAGCAGTGCACATCCCAAGGCTCCAATCCACGCGTATTCTTCCGGAACAAACAGCCCTTCCGTTCCCAGACGAAACGCTTCCGCCAGGGCCTGCACCACGCCGCGATTCTGCGACACGGCGCCGATCAAAGCCACTCGCGGCTTCACCGTTTTTCCGCGCACGATGTTGCTCTTGAAGTTTCTCGCCACCGCTTCGCATAGCCCCTTCAGCACCTCCTCCGTCGAGTAGCCTTTCTGCTGCGCGTGAATCATGTCGGACTTCGCGAACACTGAGCATCGTCCCGCAATTCGCGCCGCGCATTTTGCCTGCGCCACCACGTCCCCGATTTCTTCCACGCGATATTTCAGCCGCGAAGCCTGCTGGTCCAGAAACGACCCGGTTCCCGCCGCGCATTCGCCACTCGTCGAATAGTCCGTTATGCCAGTCGCGTACGTGTGCGTGTTGGATCCGGCGGCGTGCTGCGAATTCCCATTCTCTGCCAACTGCAAATACTTCGAGCTCTCGCCGCCAATCTCAAATACGGTCCGCACCTCCGGATAGAGTTGCCCCACCGCGCAAGCAATGGCCTTGAACTCATTCTCGGCCTGCGCGCCTAAGGCCTCGGCTACCAGCCGCCCGCCAGAACCTGTCACGCGCATGCCACAAATTTCCTCGCGCGGGAGCAATGCCTGAAATTCCGCAAGTAGCTCTTTTACGGTTTGGATTGGATTTCCATACGTGCGGCGGTATCCGGAGAGGAACACCGGCGCATCGCAATTCCGTTCTGTGCTGTGATTGGCCCTCAGAAAATGCCCATTCCCCTGAGCAGGCATATCCCCTTCAGAATCGCCCGGCTTCCACACTGCAGCCAGTTTGGCGCTTACACTACCAACGTCGAGCCCAACGAAGAGAGCCATCTACGATCCCCCCTGCTTGGTTCCGACGGCGTCGAATGGATATGCCGTCATAGGAAAATAGGTCGGCGGAAAAATGGATAACCCAGGACTAGTACTTCCCCCTGCCCATGGGTCTATAAGCTCATGTTTGCACGTCGCGGTCCAGTACAATCCGGTCAATTACACGCGTGGCTGGCGCCGCCACACCAGCTTTTTTGTAACTCGATGAATTGTCAACGGTTGAAGTAAAAGAAAAGAACTGCCGCTGCCTGCTCTGGGGGAACGTCCCATCGCTTTCAATCCAATTGAGTGAATTCCCAAACCCTGCTGAATTTCACCCAGCGGGTTCTAGAACCGGTTCAGAGGGGTCCCCCGCGCGCAAAGATGGTGGTTATTGAAAACTCCCAACCGCCGTCGGTTCGTCCGTATACACATCAAAGACAGTAAACAACTTGGTGATCTGCAGCAGATCGTGCACCTTCTTTGTCAGGTGCAGCAGCTTCAATTCGCCCCCGCGGCTGCGCACCGCGGTGAATCCGCTCACAAGCTCGCCAATCCCCGAACTATCGATATAGTTCACATCGCCGAGATTCAGCAGAATCTTGTTGTGCCCGCTCTCCAGCAAGTCGCGAATTGTCTTGCGGAGCAGCGCGCTTCCCTCGCCCAGCGCGATCCTTCCGCTCAGGTCGATTAGGGTAATCACCCCAACTTCACGCGTGGTGGCATACAGTGCTGGCATAAACGTTCCTACGCTTCCTGATGTGGTGCGGCATCCGAATTTGACGGCTTGTGATTGCCATTGCCCGATGCGCTTCCGGACAACGGCAGCTTCTTTGACATGATAATCTCGGCGCCGCCCGTGCGTCCTGGAACAACGTCGAACTCATCCATAAATGTGCGCATCAGAAATATCCCGCGCCCCGAAGTACTCAGCAGATTCTCTTCCGCCAGCGGATCCGGCACATCCTTCAGCCGGAAACCCTTCCCCTCGTCCATCACATGGATAACCATCTTCTCGCCCGTGAGGTCGATCCCTAAATGGATCTTCTTGTCGGCCTTTTCCTGGTTGCCATAATGAAAAGCGTTGATCACGCCTTCTCGCACCGACATCCCGATCCGGTAGCATTCATCTTCCGCAAACCCCGCTGCTTCCGCCACCCGCAGACACATCTCCTCTGCGAGATTTACGCTCTCAACGTGGGTGTCTAAGATGACTTCCAGGTGTTTAGTGTCTGGCGCCATTCCCGGTCATTGCCGCGGCCACTGGGATCGCTTGTTAAGCGTACATATCCGTAACACAGCGCGCAAACCGAAGTCAATGGAGCGTTCTGCCCTCGTCCTTGGCACAACCGGTAACGTACTCCTAGCGCTCTGAGACCGCTTCGTATGGCCTACCCTTTGCGCTCTTAGAAAGGAGTGGGCTCTTTGTCCATGTTCTTCATCCAACCCTGCGTTCCCCTTGTGGCTGGCCTCTACGACCAGTAGCTCCGGTCCAGCGTCCGGTATTGAATCGCTTCGCTCAAGTGCTTCGCCTGGATATTTTCGGCGCCGTCCAGATCGGCGATTGTACGCGACACCTTCAAGATGCGGTCATGCGCACGCGCGGAAAGCCCTAACTTCACAACCGCATTCTCCAGCAGTTTTTCTCCGTCTGCCGATATCGCGCAGTGTTTGCGGATCATCTTTGGCGCCATCTGCGCGTTGCAGTAGGTCTTCTTGTCTCCTTTGAATCTCTCCAGTTGCCGCCCCTGCGCCGCAATCACCCGCCCTCGCACCGCCGCGGAATCCTCCGAAGAGGATGGCGCTCGCAGTTCCTTGTACTTCACCGCAGGCACTTCAATGTGTATGTCAATCCTGTCCAGCAGCGGCCCCGAAATTTTCGAAACATAGCGCTGGATCATCGGTGGCGTGCAGTGGCACTCGCGTGTCGGATCCCCAAAATATCCGCAAGGACACGGATTCATCGCCGCTGCCAGCATGAATCGCGATGGAAACGTCACCGATACCGCCGCTCGCGCAATCGTCACCGATCCGTCCTCCAGCGGCTGCCTCATCACTTCCAGCACATTTCTCTGAAACTCTGGCAACTCGTCCAGGAACAGCACTCCGTTGTGCCCCAGCGACACTTCGCCCGGCCGAGGCGCCGCCCCTCCTCCAATCAATCCCGCATCGCTGATGGTGTGATGCGGCGAACGGAACGGCCGCGTCCCAATCAGCCCCTGGCTGTTCTCCAGTGTTCCCGCCACGCTGTGTATCCGCGTCGTTTCAATCGCTTCTTCCAGCGACATCGGCGGCAATATCGTCGGGATGCGCTTCGCCAGCATCGTCTTTCCCGCTCCCGGCGGCCCGATAAACAAGATATTGTGCCCGCCCGCGCAAGCAACTTCCAGAGCCCGCTTCGCCGCCTGCTGCCCGTGCACGTCCCGCAAGTCCACCGGATATTGCGCCGCCTCGGTCAGCATCTGCTTCGCGTCCACTTTCACGCAGTGGAACGATTCCGGCGAATTCACCAGGTCCACCGCTTGAGGCAGTGACTTCAGCGCGTATACCTCAATCCCATCCACCACCGCCGCTTCCCGCGCGTTCATTTCCGGCACCGCCACTGCTGTCAGCCCGTTCTCCCGCGCCGCAATTGCCGCCGATAAGGCTCCCCGCACCGCTCGCACGCT
>Ga0181532_10001818_pt1 | contig 20297 bp, 19 predicted proteins | sample PEATcosm2014_Bin_33_FD_119768 | JGI IMG/M metagenome (GOLD analysis project Ga0181532, IMG submission 119768) | Peatland microbial communities from MTU Mesocosm Facility, Houghton, MI, USA - PEATcosm2014_Bin11_30_metaG | ecosystem: Environmental > Terrestrial > Soil > Wetlands > Peat | place... | reverse complement strand
CGCCGATGCCGGCCGGATTTATTCGTTCGGCACGAAGGATGCCCGGCTGAGCCGGCCCGAGCCGGGATCCCTGGTCCATCCCTCGGGCGGTTCGTCATCGGGACCGATGATCGCGCCGGTCAGGTCCGCGCCCGTCAGCACCGCACCGGCCAGGCTGGCGCCGGTGAGGTCCGCGTCCGTCAGGCGGGCGCCGGTGAGGTCCGCGTCCGTCAGGCGGGCGCCGGTGAGGTCCGCGCCAGCCAGGCTGACGCCGGCCAGGCTGGCCCCGGCCAGGTCGGCGCCGGCCAGGCTCGCGCCGCTGAGGTCCTTTCCGGTGAAGTTCAGGTAGGCATGACCACCGGGGGCATACATCTTGTACCGGTCGTCCCCGGCCGGGATGCTCTCGTATTCCGCCCGTGCGCTGGCCACCCAGGCGCCCGCCTCGTCGTTGTCCCACTCGGTCAGGCCCAGGCAGATGTCTCCCTTGACGATGCAGGTATCCGCAGTCGCTGACGGCAGCGCGTCCAGCGCTCCGCGCACGACCTTCCTGCCCTCCGTCACGGCTCCCCGGCGGATCAATGCCTCGCCCCAGTAACTGCAGATCAGCGCGTGAAAATAAGCGTCAGCCGTCGCTGCTGCCTTCGGCCAGTACTGATCCGACCACCAGAAATCGTTGACCTTGTCGAGCGCCATCGCCATCGTGGTCGCCACCGCCGACTCGGGGAAAAGGGCCCGCTTCCGGGCGCGGGTGGTCAGCCTCTGCATCAGGTATTCCGCCTGCAGCACCAGCATCTCGATCTCGCGGCTGGGCGGGAACCTCTTGCCGGCCGGAAGATCGTCATAGGCAGTCGTCCGGTCGCTGATCTTCAGCGCGAGGTCGGTCAGCGCGCTCCTGGACGCGCGCTGGTCGACGCGGTTGCTGATCAGCAGGGCAGCCAAGGGCACGGCGACCGCTGCGACCGCAATGACTAACGTGAGGACGTCATTGGCCGACATGGCGGACCTCCCTGACGCGATGCGCCTCCCGCTCATCCTGCCTCATCCCGCCGATCAGCCCGGCGGCGGCAGAACTACGGCGGAGGCCAGCCTGTCAGCCCTGGCCGCCGGCCTGGCCGGTGCGGGTCAGCGCCTCGTCCAGGCGGGCCAGGCCGCCAGGGCCCGGCACCGCGATACGCACGGTTCCCGGCATTCCGAAGCTCCCGCAGTCCCTGACCACCACGCCCTGCGGCGCGAGCCGGTCCCGCAGCCCGGGGGCGTCCGCCAGCAGCCAGCAGGCGTGCGAGGGCCGGGGGGCCAGGCCGTGCCGCCGCAGCATCTCGGCTAGCTGCCCGCGCAGCGCGGCGACCCCGGCTGCCCATGCCGCCAGGTCGACGGCGGCGAGCAGGTCCGGCAATGCCTCGACGGCCAGCGCGTTCACCGACCACGCGGCCTGCCGGCGGCGGCAGCTGGCGACCAGGCCGGGGCCGGCGAGCACGTAGCCAGCCCGCAGGCCCGGGCAGGCGAGCAGCTTGGTCAGCGAGCCAACCGCCACGGCGCCGGGATCCGACCGGGTCCAGCGGCCCGTGGCCAGCGGGTAGAAGGCCTCGTCCCACACCCCGGCCGTGCACTGCGGCCCGGCCAGCAGGCCGGTCGGGTTGTGCGGGTTGGACCGCCACCGGGGGCCGCCGCCGCGCGGGTACAGGGCGAAATCGGGCTCGCTGACGGAGCCGCCGAGCTCGGCGCCGACCAGCGCGATCGCCTCCGCGCCGCCGTTGGTGAGCAGCAGCCGGCCGGGGTCCACGCCGATCGCCTCGGCGAGCACCCGGGTCGCCCGGGCCAGGCTGACCGCCGCCGGGTACCGGCGGACCGCGCCGAGGTGCCGGTCGACGAGGGGCACCGGGTCGGGCGCGACCGGGTTCAGCGACGCCGACAGGTCCAGGATCTCGTCCGCGCTCACGCCCAGCCACGCCGCCACCGCCGGCCCGTCGCCGCCGTGCGCCCCGGCTGGCGGCAGCCCGGGCACTGGCGGTCTGCCCGGCGGCGGCCCAGCCGGGGGCGGCCCAGCCGGGGGCGGTTCGGTCACCGGCGTGCCCCCGCCGCCGGGCCAGCGGAGCCGGGCGCGGCGGCGGCCAGCAGGCCTGCCAGCAGCAGGCTCACGTCGCGGGACAGCCGCACCGCGCGGGGGATGTCGGCCGCACGGGCGGGCCGCCCGTCGCCCAGCGCCGCGCGGACCTCGGCCCGGCCGTCGTAGCTGTTCCTGCCGCCGAGCCGCAGGCCCAGCGCGGCCGCGAACGCCGCCTCCGCGACCCCCGCATTCGGCGAGGGGTGGCCGGGGGCCTGGGTGCGCACCGCGCGCCAGATGGCCCCGCCCCGGCTCGGCCGGGCGGCAGCGGTCAGGGCCGCCGTCAGCCGGGCTGGCACGTAGCCGGCCACATCGTCCAGGCGGGCGCTGGCCCAGCCGTAACGCCGGTAGCGGGCGCTGCGGTGGCCGACCATCGAGTCCATCGTGTTCACCGCCCGGTACCCGAGCGCTCCCGGCGCGCCGCAGCAGGCCGCCCAGAAGGCCGGGGCCACCACCGCGTCCACCGTGTTCTCGGCCACCGACTCCACCACCGCCCTGGCGATCTCCGCGGCGCCGAGCCCGGCCGGATCGCGCCCCACCAGCGCAGGCAGCCTCGCTCGCGCCCCGGCCAGGTCACCGCGGTCCAGGACCTCGGCGACGCCGAGGGCGGCGGTGCCCAGCGAGCGGCCCGCGGTGGCTAGCGCTGTCGCCGCCGTCGTGGACCGCAGCGCGGCGCCGGCGCCCACGCCGAGCGCGGCGCCGAGCGCCGCGTGGATGGCGCCCGCGGTCCGCGTGTCCCGGTAGCCGGCCCGCTCCGCCAGGGTCATGGTCCGGCCGAACCAGGCCACCGGATGGATCTGCGCGGGCGGCTCGCCGAGCGCCCGGTCCAGCACGATCCCGAGCGCCGCTGCCGCGGGCCGCTCCCGCCACCTCCGGCCAGTCTGCACCGTCGCGATGATACGGCTGGCCGATCCCCGGGGGGAGTCAGGTGCTGCTCCGGGCGGTGACCGCGGGACCGCCGCGTCGGCCGCCAGCTGCCAGCAACGTGCAAGGGACGGGTGCGCGCGAGCGGGCATGGCCGGGAATGTAACGCTGGCAGCCTGGAGAGTGACTGGCGCCGGCGCGGTCCGGCCGGCCGCCGTGACGTGGGGGAGCTGATCTGGTCGTGACGTCGGGGCAGCGGGCCGGCGAGCTTCTGTCGGTCAACGTGGGAATGCCGCGGGACGTGGCCTGGCACGGCAGGACAGTGCGCACGGCCGTGTGGAAGCAGCCGGCTGGCGGGCCGCGGATGGCGCGGCGGCTCAATATCGACGGCGACGGGCAGGGGGACCTGGCCGGCCACGGCGGCGAGCAGCGGGCGGTGTTCGTTTACCAGATGGAGTCCTACCGCTACTGGCAGGACCAGCTGGGCCGGGCCGACTTCAGCTACGGGCAGTTCGGGGAGAACTTCACCGTGCGGGGCCTGGCCGACGACGAGGTGTGCATCGGCGATCGCTACCGCATCGGCGGCGCGGTGTTCGAGGTGACCCAGCCGCGGGTCACCTGCTTCCGGGTCGGCATCCGGCTGGATGATCCTCGCATTCCGGCCCTGCTGGTCTCCCATCACCGGCCCGGGTTCTACTTCCGCGTGCTGACCGAGGGCCCGGTGGAGGCCGGGCAGGAGATCGTCAAGCTGTCGGCCGGCCCGGAGCAGATGACGGTCGCGGAGATCGACGCCCTGCTGTACCTGCCCGGCCATCCCCGCCAGCAGGTGCTGCGCGCGCTGCGCATCCCGGCGCTCAGCAGCGGCTGGAAGGCCTCGTTCCGGGAGATACTCGACCAGCCTGCCGGGCCCGCCGGCAACGCCGGCCTGACCGAGGCGAGCCCGCCGCCCGCGTGGCCGGGATTCCGGCCGCTGACCGTGACCGCGATCAGTCAGGAGAGCGACACGGTGGCCTCACTGCACCTGGCCGACCCGCAGGGCGGGAAACTGCCGGCCGCCCGGCCCGGGCAGTTCCTGACGCTGCGCCTGCACCCGGATCCCGCCGGGACGCCGCTGCTGCGCAGCTACTCACTGTCGGGGGCGCCGGGCGAAGCTGAGTACCGGATCAGCGTCAAGCGCGAGCAGCACGGGGCCGGCAGCCAGTTCCTGCACACCAGGGTGCGGGCGGGCGACGTGCTGGAGGCAGCCGCGCCGCGCGGCACCTTCACGCTCCGCGCCGGAACGGGACCGGTACTGCTGGTCAGCGCGGGGGTCGGCGCGACGCCGGTGCTGGCCATGCTGCACGCGCTGGCCGCTGCCCGGTCGAGCCGGGACATCTGGTGGCTGCACGGCTCGCGCAGCCGCGCCGACGAGCCGTTCGCGGCCGAGTCCCGGTCCCTGCTGGCCGCGCTTCCCGCCGCGCATCGCCATATCTGCTACAGCAGCCCCGGACCGGGCGACGTGCAGGGCCGCGATTACGACACGGCGGGACGCCTGTCGGCGCCGGTGCTGGCCGCCCTGGACCTGCCACGGGACGCCGATGCCTACCTGTGCGGGCCCGCCGCGTTCATGGCAGACGTGTCCGCCGCCCTGGTGGCCGCCGGGCTGCAGGCCGGCCGCATCCGCACCGAGATGTTCGGGGCCGGGCCGTCGGTGACGCCGGGCATCGCGCGGGCCGCGGGGCGGCGGCCGCACCCGCCCGCCGGGCAGCCATCCGGCGGCCCGGCGGTCGCGTTCGCGCGCAGCGACCTGACCGTCCGCTGGGACCCTGGTTACGCCAGCCTGCTCGAGCTCGCCGAAGCCTGCGACGTGCCGGTGCGCTGGTCCTGCCGCACCGGGGTGTGCCACACCTGCGAGACCGCGGTCATGTCCGGAACGGTCGGCTACGCGCCCGACCCGGTCGATGACCCCGCCGACGGCAGCGCACTCATCTGCTGCTCGCAGCCACGCGGCGACCTGGTACTCGACCTGTGAGCCACTGCCGCCGCGGGCCGCGCTCTGGCAGGTCGCGTCGGGGCGCTGGCGGGATCCGTCTAGTGAGCGGGCCTGGCCGGGCCCGGCAGGCGCGCGCCGGCCCGCAGGAAGGCCCCGGCGATCACCGCGTAGCCAGCCTGGTTGGGGTGCTCGTTGGGCCCGCGCGGGGGCGCCGCGCATTCCCAGGTCCACTGGCAGATCGCGGCGACGTTAGGCGGAAGCGGGCCGAGCTCCGGCAGCGTCACCTGGCCGGCGAAGTCCGCGCTGCGGAAGGCGCTGAACACGTTGGCGACCGGCACGCCGTACGACTGGTAGACGTGGGTCAGCAGGGTGTTGTAGCCGGCGGTGGCCAGTTCGAGCAGGCGCGCGAGCACGTGGCCGGCCAGGCCGTCGCGCCATTCGGAGAGCGCGGGAAGGTAGTAGTTCATCGCGATCATCCGGACGCCCGGCGCGACGCGGCGGATCCTGGCCAGGATCGTGGCCAGGTTGGCGGCGGCCTGCGGGACCGAGCGGACGGCGCAGGCCGCGAGCGCGACCGCGCCGGCCTGGCTGATGCAGGACCCAGGGTCGTTGGCGCCGATGTCCATGGTGACCAGCGAGACATGGCCGCGGTGGGCGCCGAGGAACCGGACCGCCGCCGCTAGCTGCGACCCGCCGGGATACGAGCAGATCCCGCCGTCGATCATGGAGGCGGTGGTCTCGCCCGGGCAGCCGAGGTCGACCATGCGCAAGCCCGGGTCGCGGCGGCGGAGCGCTAGGTAGAGCTGGTCGGCGTAGCCGTCCGGAGTCCGGACGCTGGCACCCGACGAGTCAGGCTGGACGCCGGCGGCCAGCGAGTCACCCAGCGACAGGTAATAACTGGCCGGCGGCCGGCTGCGGGCCGCGGACGGCATGCTGCCGGTCGCCGGCGCAGCGCAGCCAGCGACCGTGGCGGCCAGAGCACCCGCCACGGCCAGGGCAGGCAGCACAAGGCGCATCGCTTCCCCGTCTCAGTCCGGGTGCATCATTTTACCGGCCATTCCTGCCGCCGCCATCCGCCCGATCGCGGTGCCGGGGCCCGGCGCTGGCACCCTGGGGAGCGCGAAGTGCCGAGTCAAGGGCGCCGAGCCAGTGGGCGGTCGTTCTCCGGGCCAGGAGGCTGCTGGGTGCGCTGGCCTCGAGAAAATGCCAGGCTCCGGGTACGTGCATGGTCTCGACGGCTACGCCGCTGTGACGCCTGCCTGACCGCTACGCCTGCCGCGCTCGGCAGTCGTCCCGGCTGACGCCGGGCAGCGGCTGGAGGCGCCGCGCGCGGAGCTCTCTCCGGGGAACTTGCGCATCGCTGACGTCCGCGCCGCGCAGGGGATGGCCGGGTTACGGTAGTGCCGTGATGGACGATCGCGTTGCCGTTGCGGCTATCGCCGCCATCCGGGAGGGTGACGTCCCGGCCCTGGCCCGGCTGATCGAGGCCGAGCCCGGGCTCGCGGCATCCAGGCTGAACGGGATCGCCGGGGGACGGACGCCGCTGCACATCGTCTGTGACTGGCCGGGCTACTTCCCCAGCGGGCCCGCTGTCGTCGAGCTGCTGATCGGCGCCGGGGCTGACCCGAGCGCCCGGAGCACCGACGACGAGCACGGCGAGACCCCGCTGCACTGGGCGGCCAGCAGCGACGACGTCGACGTCGCGCGGGCGCTGATCGACGGCGGCGCGGACCTGGAGACCCCCGACGGATCGATCGGGACGCCGCTGGACAACGCGGTCGGCTACGGCTGCTGGCACGTGGCCCGGCTGCTGGCGCACCGCGGTGCCGGGGTGGACAAGCTGTGGCACGCCGCCGCCCTCGGCATGCTGGACCGGCTGGAGGATCTGCTGGCGAAGGGCCCTGACCAGGAGCAGGTCTCCCAGGCGTTCTGGCACGCGTGTGACGGCGGCCAGCGCCGCGCGGCGGAGCGCCTGCTGGGCGCGGGCGCCGATCTCGGCTGGGTCCCTGATTATGCCGAGGGGACAGCGCTGGACACCGCGACCGGCCCGGGGACCCGCGAGCAGAACGTGATCGAGTGGCTGCGCTCGATGGGCGCGCCGTCGGCCCGCAGCCCGGAGTCGGCCTCCTGACCTGGGATGGCGACTCCTGTACAGTTGGGTGCCGTCCAGGGTGTACGTTAGAGGGATGGAAGTAGCCATCACCGACCTGCGGGCTCATCTCAGCGAATGGCTGGAACGAGCACGCGGGGGCGCCGAGCTCGTGATCACCGACCGCGGAGTCCCTGTCGCGAGGCTGATCGGCCTCACTTCCACCGCCACGCTTGAGCGGCTGACGGCTGAGGGTGTCATCGGCCGGCCCCTGGCCGCCCAGCGACCGCGGGCATCGGGGCGGCCCCGGCCGCGCCCGCGCCGGCCGCTGGCTGATGTCGTCAGCGAGCAGCGGCGCTGACGGATGACCCTGGTCTACTTCGATGCCAGCGCCTTCGTGAAGCTGCTAGCCGAGGAAGCAGGAAGTCAGCTCGCTGCCGAGCTGTGGGACGGATGCGACGCCGCGATGTCCAGCCGCCTGGCCTATCCCGAGGTGCGGGCCGCGCTGGCCGCCGCGGCCCGTAACCACGACCTCGGCGCCGAGGACCACGACGCAGCCGAGGAAGCCTGGGACGATTACTGGGCGGCTACGCGTCCGGTCGAACTCACCGCCGCCGTCGAGCAGCACGCGGGCCAGCTGGCCCGCCTGCACGCGCTCAGCGGCGCCGACGCCGTCCACCTCGCCAGCGCACTAGCCCTCAGCGATCCCGACCTTGTGGTCGCCGTCTGGGACCGCCGCCTGCACGCCGGAGCTCAGGCAGCCGGGCTTCGCGTGGCTCCGGCGCGGCTTGAGGCGCCGCGGTAGGCGTACGGGTCGTCGTACCCGGCTATGTTTCCGCGAGGTGATCAGCCAGGATCCTCTCGATGACGCCCGTGGTGAAAGCGGCGTCCTGCGGGTCGTCTTCCAGCGCGCCTGCGAGGACCTTCACGGTCTTCCAGATGGCCCAGCCGCGGCCGCTGGCCCAGGTCGCGGGGCCTTGCGCACCAGCGGATCGTCGCACGGCCTGACCGCGCGGACCACAGACTTCCGCAAGACTCGCGCCTCCGCGCGATCACCGCACAGGTCAGCGCCGTCCCCATCATCCCGCCGCTGCGCCGTGACCTCTGCGCGGTCGTCGCCGCCGGGCGGCCGCCCACCGGAGCCGCGCAGGCGCTGCTCGACCTGCTGGCGGCCGGCCCTGGCGGGCACCTCGTCAGTCAGCCGCCGGCGCCCGCCCGTGGACGGCCGTGAAGGCAATGGTCTGCGTCCACCACGCCGGGTCCGCGCACCGGGCGAGGAAAGCGTCGATGGACGAGGGGCCCAGCTTCCCGGAGTCCTCCAGGCGGGGGCGCAGCTCGATGACCGTCTGCTGCCAGTACAGCGCCCACGGCGACCCGCCGTTGTAGAGCGCCGTCTCGGCGGTGGCCGCGACGTCCGCCAGCCCCTGCCGGGACAGCATCCCGGGCAGCCGGCGGCCGAGGAAGTAGTCGATGCCCTGCTGGCGCGACCAGGCCAGCCAGCCCATCCAGAAGTCCCGGATCTCAGCCGGCTCGGCGACCGTGACCGGCAGGAAGTCCGGCTCGATCAGCAGGATCGTCCCGCCCGGCCGCGCGCTGGCGATCAGGTTTGCCACGGCGGCCTCAGCGTCGGCGACATGGTGCAGCACGGCGCGGCAGGTCACCAGGTCAAAGCCGCCAGGCAGCACCGGCCCGGCGAGGATGTCGGCCTGGCGGAGCTCAAGCCCGGGCGCCCTCGCGTCAGCCAGGGACAGGTCGAGGTCGACCGCCACCGCCCGCCCGCCAGGCACGACCTGCCCGGCCAGCCAGGCTGACAGCGAGCCGTTACCGCAGCCGACCTCGAGCGTCCGCGCTCCCGGCCCGATCCCCAGCTGCTCGATGTGGCGGCGGTGCATCGGATCGAGCAGCCGCGACATCAGGGCCAGTCGCTGGCGCTCGCCTTCATGGTGATGATCAAGGACGTACTCTGGCACAGTGCTCCCGGCGGGCCCGGCCGGCGCTTCCCGGCCGTCAGACCGGAGGCTACCCCCAGTGACATCCCGTGCGCGCTCTGACGCGCCCGGCCGCCGGGCAGTCACCGCGCGCCGCGGCGTGTCTCTCCCCATGGCCGCGGCCGGCCCGAACATGGCCGCGTAGGTCCTGTCGTAGACGCCGGCCAGCTCCGGGCCCCACAAGGCCGAACCCATGAGCGGCAGCCTGCCGCGAAACCAGGCGGCCGGCCACTGGTTTTCCGCGCGGCCGCGCTCAGTCCCGGACGAGGACCACGCGCGGGCCGGTGGCGGCGGAAGCGGTCCAGGCCGCGCTGACATCGGACAGTGCGAAAGTGCGAAACGGCACCTCGACCGAGCCGTCGGCGATCACCTGGAGGTAAGCCGGGATCTTGGTCTTGATGTCGCGGGCGGAGACAGACCCGGCCCCGCTCCCGGAGATCGTCAGCTTCCTGCTGCGCAGCAGGGCGGCGGGGACGGATGCCCCGGCCCCGGCCAGCGCGCCGATCTGGACGTACCTGATCTCGGCGCTGTCCTCGCCGAGCCCCCGGCGGCCGAGGGCCCGGAAGGCGGTCTCGGCGACCGGTCCCCAGACGAAGTCGAGAACCAGGCCGGGCGCGTCACCGTCGAGGGCCCCGGCCAGGGCCTCGGCGTCGGCGTCCCGGTCGCCGGTGACGGTGAGGGTCTGCGCGCCGGCTGCGGCGGCGCGCTCCAGGCCCGGCCTGCTCCGTCCGGCGCCGATGACGCGGGCGGCGCCGAGCAGCGCGGCGTTCTGCGCGGCGAGGTAGCCGGACATCCCGGTGACGCCGAGGATCAGCACCGTGCCGAGCTTCCCGGCTTCCGCCTGCCGGGCTGTCAGCGGCAGCCAGGACGCCATGCCGGGATTGACGCCGGCCGCCACGGCCTCGGGCCGCGCTCCCGGCGGGAGCGGGAACCGCATCGCATCGGGCGAGGCGATGAGCTCGGCGAAGGTGCCATGCGGCGGCTCGCCGGCTGAGGTGAAGACCAGCTCGCCGCCGGCGGTGCGCGCTACCGCGTTGAGGCCGGGGATCACCGGGAAGACCCCGCCGCCGCCATAGTGACGGCCCGTCGCCACTGACCGGGTCACCTGGTGGATGCCGGCGGCCACGAACTCCACGATCTCGCTTCCCGCGCCGGGCACCGGGTCGTCGAAGTCGCCGTAGACCGGAACGGAGTCCGGCGAGCGCAGGATCGCCGCCTTCATGCTGACCTCCCGACTTAACGTTGTTAAGGACAGGGTCCAGCATTCCTTAACGATGTTAAGCTGTCAACTCATGGGGCCCGGACTGACGAAGGCGGCCATCGTGCAGGCTGCCCTTGACCTGCTCGACGAGGCCGGGATGGACGGCCTGACCGTGCGCGCCCTGGCGTCCCGGCTGGGGGTCCAGGCGCCCGCGCTCTACTGGCACGTGCCCGGCAAGCAGGCGCTGCTCGACGAGATGGCCACCCAGATATGGCGGCAGATCGGCCAGGTGATGGCCGGGCTGCCCGGCGACGCGCCCTGGCGCGAGGTGATGCTGACCTACGCCCGCGCCGTGCGGAGTGAGCTGCTCGGCCACCGTGACGGGGCCAAGGCGTTCAGCGGCACCACGCTGACCGACCCCGACGTGATCAGGCGCCAGGAGGGCACCTTCGAGAGCCTCGTCCGCCAGGGGTTCACGCTGGAGGACGCCGTGCGGGGCCTGCTGCTCCTGCACTACTTCACCATCGGCTGCTGCGTCGAAGAGCAGGCGGTCAGCCAGGTGACCGCGGCCGGCGACGACCGCTACTCGCTCAGCCGCCGCGCCCGGCTGATCGGCCCGGACACCGCGCCGCTCGCCGTGGCGGCGGGCCAGGTGATCTTCGGTGACCCTGACGCCTGCTTCGCCGGGCTCGCCGGCCTGCTCCTGGACACCGTCGCCCGGATGCTTCCGGTGCCCTGACCTGCTGACGGCAAGATCAGTCAGCTGGTCGATGTCGCGGCGGGCCGGCATCGGCATGCTGACCGGGTAGACACGGCGCCGGCGCCGTGACCTCGAACCTTTGCATGATCATGCATAGATATGCATATACTTGCATCGTGTCCAAGGTGCTTACCTCCCTGCCTGTCGGCGAACGAGTCGGGATCGCCTTCTCCGGCGGCCTCGACACCTCGGTAGCGGTCGCGTGGATGCGCGAGAAGGGCGCCGTGCCATGCACCTACACCGCTGACATCGGCCAGTACGACGAGCCCGACATCGCCTCGGTGCCCGGCCGCGCCACGGCCTACGGCGCGGAGGCCGCCCGGCTGGTCGACTGCCGCTCGGCCCTGGTGGAGGAGGGGCTCGCGGCCCTGGCCTGCGGCGCGTTCCATGTCCGGTCCGGCGGCCGAAGCTACTTCAACACCACCCCGCTCGGGCGGGCGGTGACGGGCACCCTGCTGGTGCGCGCGATGCTCGAGGACGGCGTGGGGATCTGGGGGGACGGCTCCACCTTCAAGGGCAACGACATCGAGCGGTTCTACCGCTACGGCCTGCTGGCCAATCCCTCCCTGCGCATCTACAAGCCGTGGCTGGACGCGGGCTTCGTCGGCGAGCTCGGCGGGCGCAGGGAGATGTCCGAGTGGCTGCTCGCCCGCGGCCTGCCCTACCGGGACAGCGCGGAGAAGGCCTACTCCACCGACGCGAACATCTGGGGCGCGACCCACGAGGCCAAGGCGCTCGAGCACCTCAGCACCGGCATCGAGATCGTCGAGCCGATCATGGGCGTGCGCTTCTGGGATCCCGCCGTCGAGATAGCCGCCGAGGACGTCGCCATCGGCTTCGAGCAGGGACGGCCGGTCACCATCAACGGCAAGGAGTTCGCCTCCGCCGTCGACCTGGTGCTGGAGGCCAATGCCATCGGCGGCCGGCACGGCCTGGGCATGTCCGACCAGATCGAGAACCGGGTCATCGAGGCCAAGAGCCGTGGCATCTACGAGGCTCCCGGGATGGCGCTGCTGCACGCGGCGTACGAGCGGCTGGTCAGCGCGATCCACAACGAGGACACCGTGGCCAGCTACCACAACGACGGACGGCGGCTGGGCAGGCTGCTGTACGAGGGCCGCTGGCTGGACCCGCAGGCGCTGATGCTGCGCGAGTCGCTGCAGCGCTGGGTCGGGATGGCGGTCACCGGCGAGGTGACCCTGCGGCTGCGGCGCGGTGAGGACTACTCCATCCTGGACACGACCGGGCCGGCGTTCAGCTACCACCCGGACAAGCTGTCCATGGAGCGGACTGAGGACTCCGCCTTCGGGCCGACCGACCGCATCGGCCAGCTGACGATGCGCAATCTCGACATCGCGGACTCCCGCGCCAAGCTGGAGCAGTACGCCGGGCTCGGCATGGTCGGCAGCCCGCACCCGTCGCTCACCGGCGCGGTCCAGGCAACCCCGGCCGGGCTGATCGGGGCGATGCCCGAGGGCGGGGCCGAGGCGATCGCGTCCCGCGGCAGGGTGGCCGGCGGCGACGAGCTGCTCGACCGCGCCGCGATGGAGTCCGGCACCGACTGACCTGCCACGACGGGCGGCGATCGCGGCCAGGGTGCGCGAGCACCTGGCGGCCGGCGCGGACCACGTGATGGTCAGGCCGGCCGGCGCCGACGTCGCCGAGGGCGTTGACCAGCTGGAGCAGCTCGCCCCCACGCTGGCCGCGCTCACCAGCTAACCGGCGGGACTAACGGGCCCTGACGACCCGCGGGCCGGGCCTGTGCCGAATGCCGCCGCCGTAACCCGCCGTGCCGTCGTGAGACGCAGCCGCCCTGACCGCCGGACGCAGCCATGTGCTCGCAGTGACGGCGCGTGCCGTTCCGCGATCACCGCGCCTCGTCGATCTTTCCTTACTCGCGCCTGGCTGTTGACGGCCCGATATCTCGGATCTAGCATTGTGATATCTATTTTATGGACCGGCCACACGGGCCCCGGCTCCGGCAAGACAGGAGAACCTCATGTTCGCGCACCCGGCTCACCAGGCGACTCAGGCAAGGACGCCCAAGCAGTCAAGGACGACTCCCGCGCAGACCGAGCACGTCGGCAAGCGCCAGCTGGAACGATCTGTTTCCTGGACCGGCCCCGAGCGGCTCCGGTGCCTGTGGTACCGGCTCCGCCTGACCGTCCGGGACATGAACGACGCATCCCGCCGGATGGTCGAACTGCAGGCCCCGTGGATCCGCTAACTCGTCAGCTGACAACCGAGCGCCGGCAGCGATGCGCAGACGCGGCGATCTCGCCCTTGTGTCACGCTGGTTACATGCGTCCGACGCTGTACGAGTACGCCGGGGGCGACGCCGCGCTGCTCGCGCTCGCGCGCGCCCACCACGCGCGCTGCCTGGCCGACCCGGAACTCAATCACCCGTTCTCGCATCCAGGCCAGCACCCGCAGCACGTAGAACGGCTGGCGGCCTACTGGGCGGAGGTACTGGGCGGCCCGCCGTCGTACTCCCGGTCCTGCGGCAGCCAGTCGGCGCTGCTCGAGATGCACGCAGGCAACGGCGATATGTCCGACCTCGGACGCCGTTTCGTGGACTGCTTCGTCGCGGCGGCGGACGACGCCGGGCTGCCGGATGACCCGCAGTTCCGGGCTGCGCTGCGGGCCTACATGGAGTGGGCGACCGGGCGGTTCGTCGGCTTCCCCGACCGCGATGCCGTGGTCCCGCCGGGCCTGACGGTGCCCCGGTGGGGCTGGCAGGGCCTGGAGTCAGGCTGATGCCCGATTTGCCGTGACCGGGTGAGCGGCCGTGATGACAGCAAGCGGCCGGGGCCAGGTTTCCCGGCCGCGCAGGACCGAGCCCGCGATCACGGCAGGCGGCTGCTGGCGGCGGCGGCTGCGGCGCGAACGGCAAGCCTGGTATGAACGTTGGCGTGACGCGCGATGGCATGTTCTGGGATGTCATGGAGGGCCGGGCGGCCCCGCCCCCCGCGGGGATCCTGCTCGGCTGGGAGCTGCTGTCGGTCGACCCTGACACCGGGACGATCGAGGTCGCCTTCACCGCGGGCGATCAGTTCCTGAACCCGGTCGGCGTGATCCAGGGCGGCTTCCTGGCGGCGATGCTGGACGACACCCTGGGCCCGGCGCTGGTGGCGACGCTCGGCCCTGGCCTGTTCGCCCCCACCACCGACCTGCACGTGCAGTTCATGCGCCCCGCCCGGCCGGGACGGCTCACCGGGCGCGGCCGGGTCGTGCGCCGGGGCAAGGGGGTGGCATTCCTGGCCGGCGAGCTGCTCGACGAATCCGGCCAGATCGTGGCGGCCGCCACCGCGACCGCCCAGATACGCGCGGCTTGACGGCCACGTGCGCGTCACTCGACACTGCGTCCATCGGCAAGGCACAGCGTCCATCGGCAAGGCACAGCGTCCATCGGCAAATCTGCGGGCTGCACCCGCTCCGCCCCGCAGCTGGAAGCCGCAGCTCCTCCCACCCGGAGCCCAGTCATGTCCCAGCCTGACCCGGATATTTACTCAACGGTCTATTATCCGGCGACCTCGCGAATGGTCCGGCGGCAGCAGTGGCGAGCCGCGCTGCAGCCCATTCCGCAGATCTTCGACTGGTACAAGGACAACGTGGCCGCCGGGACCCTGCTCGTCGGGGCCTTCCTGATCGTCAAGGGCTACGTCCTGGCCAAGGGCGACATCTCCACCGCCCTGGGAATCCTGCAGTACGAGGGGCTGGCCAGCGTCGTGGTCGCCGGCTTGCTCTCCAGCCTGCCCATCCTGGCGGCGGCGATGCTGGCGCTGGCCATCCTCCGGGTCACGCGAGCCTGGCTGGAATGGGCCGGACCGCGGATGAGGGCCCTGCTGGCTCCGCTGGTGACGACCAGGGCTTTATCTCATCGCATAACGAATGCGTCGGCCTCCGCGGGCACGGCCGTGGATCAGGGCCCGGCTGGCCCGGTCACGGCGGACGGTCAGAGTCCGCCGCCGCGGCGCCCCGGCGGCCGGGTGCAGGACGATCACACGGCGGCTATCGCGCTGGCCGTGACGACCCTGGCCGCATTCGTGCTGGCTGCCGTGTTCACCCCGTGGCCGTACATGGCGGCCGCGATCGGCATCGGCCTGCTGGCCGGGCTGTTCCGCGGGCTGGTGCAGAGCCGCCGCCGGGACCGGCGGGAGGGCCGCCGGCGTGGCCGGCGCGCCCGGTTCCTCCGGGCGGCAGCGGTCTGGGCCTACCGCGCGGTAATCAGCGTCGTCGTGGTGTATGCCGTGATGGCGATGCTGGCCACGGTGTGGGTGCCGCACGAGGTCGTGGGTTTCTACCGGCGCCCGGCCCAGGGGCAGCCGGCCCATCCTGATGTCGGCTACGTGCTGGCCGATGATCCCGACGGGTGGATCACGATCCTGAACAGCGGCACGCACGGGATCGTCCGGTACCGGGACAGCCTGGTCAGGTCCCTGAGGGTGTGCGAGCGGCTCCCGTACGGCGGCTGGTCCGACATCGTCGATGCCCGGACGCCATGGGAGATCGTCACGAGGCCGTCCTTCGTGAAGTTCTTCGCCTTCGACCTGCACCCGGCCGCCAACGCCAGGTGCCCGCCCGGGCTGGGGTGAGGCAGAGGGGGCGCAGCAGCGCGCCGCCAAGCGGCAGCGCGGTCGGTTCACCTCTGGCGGCGCGCCCCGGCCGGCCCGGCAGGTTCTCGTTGGGCAGGAGGGCAGGGCCGCTGGCGCACCGGCAGTCAGGCGGCTCCGGGCAAGAGCAGCGCGTTCTCCGACAGGACCGAGAGCCAGTAGTTCATCCGCTCCGCATTGGTGGTGTCGCGCCAGTGCGAGAACAGCCAGGCGGCGTCCGCGAGCGGCAGCCGGCCCTCGGCCTGGTGGATCTCCAGCGTGCACGAGACGCTCCCCGGCGGGGATGCCGCGACCGCCGCAGACACGATGGCGGCCAGGCCGCCCGGCCCGTACATCGTGCTCAGCGACCGGCGGCCCTGGTAGCTGAACGGAATCGGCACCCTGGTCAGGAAGCTGAAGTGATCCGAGAGGCCGGGGATGAGCGGGTGCCCGTCGTGCAGGTGAAAGTGCAGGCGCTTGCCGAGGCGGCCTAGCGAGCGGGTGACATCGAGCACCGACGGCAGGGCGCTGGCCACCGCGTCCTGGACGTCGGTGACCAGGTCGGGCAGCTGGTAATCGGCCGGGTTCAGGTGCCCGAGGCTCAGGCCCGGGTGGCGCAGCCCGAAGCTGGCGGACGCCTGCCGGATGCCGATGTGGCCGACGTCGATGCAGCAGCTCACCCGCTCGGCGTCGCTGAGCCGTTCTGCCGTCTCGACGAACCAGCCCGGATCGAGGCCGGCGGCGTACTCGAGAAACACAACCGGGCCATCCGGCCGCTCCAGCAGGCGCCCATTCAGCTCGCGCATCACGGTGACCAGGCGGTCGGCCTGCGCCGCCATGTCCCGGTGGTCATGGACCACCAGGCCGCCGACCCGGCCCGCGAAGCGGTCCGCGAATTCCGCCACCGTCGCGCGGCCTCGCTCGTGCAGCACGTCGACACCGCGATTCAGGTGCACCATCGGCAGGCGGGCATGGGCGGGCACGAACCGCAGGACGTAATCCAGCTGGTCCGGCGTGTCGGCGTACACCTCGGCGGCCACGCCCATCTGGGCGAACCGGAGCCCGGCCAGCTTGAGCAGCGCGTCGTCCCCGGCGACGCGCTGCTGGAAGAGCGCGTGCAGGACGCCGGGCGCGCCGGGCCCCGCCACGGTTCCTGCCAGGCCGGCCTCGCCGGCGTCGCCCGGGCCGACGTCGCCCGGGCCTGGTGGGGGATGATCCATGAGCCTGCCTCCGCATCGTCGCCGTCAGCCTGATCCTCGCATCCGGCCGGGCGCGCCGCCGCCGCTGGCACCGCGGGCTGGGCCAGGCCGGGCCGGCGATTGGCACGCCCCGCCATCGCGGGGGCAGCGAGGCTAGGCCGCGCGGGGCAGCGATCCGGCTCCGGCCGGTCGGCCGGCCGGGCGCGGCGCGGGCCGCCTGAGCTGCTTCAGCTGCGCGCGGGAGCGTCCACCGACTCGCGGAAGGCGTCGGTGCCGAAGCAGGCGCCCGCACCTCAGATACACGGTGCGGGGGAGCGGCACGCAGGCCGTCCGCGAAGGAATGCGCAGCCGGGGCAATTCCTGGCTTCCCGGCGCTTCCCCGAACATCACGGCGCCTTACCTATCGCATATCAACCGTATGAACGGGCCCGGCCGCCGTGCGTAGCCGGCGGATACTGCCCCAATGGCCACCAGTGACAGGCAGGCCGAGGCGCCGGCCTGTGGCGCCGGGCTTCCGGCGGTCGCGTGGGGCTATCTGGCGCCCGCGATGGTCACGCTCGCGGTCGTCCTGACCGCCGTCAGCGACCGGTACGGATTCGAGCGCGACGAGCTCTACTTCCGCATGCTGCGCCCGGCCTGGGGATACGTGGACCAGCCGCCGCTGACGCCGCTGCTCGGCCGCATGGCTGCGCACGTGTCCGCTGCCCCGTGGGCCGAGCGGGTGCCCGCGACGGCCTTCGCGGTGCTGTCGGTGCTCGTGGTCGTGCTCGTCACCCGCGAGCTCGGCGGCGGCCGCGCGGCGCAGGGGCTGTGCGCCTGGTCGTACGCGTTCGCGGCGACCCCGCTGCTGTTCGGCCACGTGCTGATCACCGCCTCGCTGGACCTGGTGGCCTGGCCGCTGGCCTGCCTGTTCGTGATCAGGGCGCTGATGCGCGCCGAGCCCCGATGGTGGCTCGCGGCCGGCGCCACGGTCGGCCTGAGCACCTACAACAAGTGGCTGATCTCGCTGCTGGTGGTGGCGGTCGCCGCCGGGATCCTGCTGGCCGGCCCGCGGCGCGCGCTCTGGAACCGGTGGGTCCTGCTGGCCGTGGCGCTCGCGCTGCTGATCGCCCTGCCCAACCTGATCTACCAGGCGACGCACTCGTGGCCGCAGCTGACCATGAGCCGCGCGCTCAGCCGGGACAACGCGGGGACGGTCCGCATCGTGATGTGGCCGTACCTGTGCCTGCTGCTCGGGCCGCCGCTGGTGCCCATCTGGGTGGCCGGCCTGGTGGCCCTGTGGCGCCGCCCGCAGTGGCGGCCGGTCCGGTTCCTGCCGCTGGCGTTGATCGTGCTGCTGCTGGAGACGTTCGCGGGCGGAGGCCAGCTCTACTATCCGGTCGGGCTGCTCGCCGTCGTGTACGCGGCCGGATGCGTCCCGGCGGCTGAGTTCCTGGCCCGCTCGGCCGGCTGGCGGGTCGCGGCATGGATCGCGATCTGCGTCAACGCCGTGGTCTCCGCCGTGATCGCGCTGCCGCTGCTGCCCGGATCGGTGCTGGGCGGCACGCCGGTACCAGGGATCAACCAGCTGGCCAGGGACCAGATCGGCTGGCAAGAATACGTCTCGCAGGTCGCGGCGGTGTACCGGACGATCCCGCCCGGCGAGGCGCGGCACGCGGTCATCATCACCAGCAACTACGGCGAGGCCGGCGCGATTACCCGGTACGGCCCCGGGCTCGGGCTGCCGCCGCCCTACAGCGGTCACAACCAGCTCTACTTCGCCCGGCGGCCGCCCGCCGCGACCACCACGGTCGTCCTGGTCGGCGGCCAGCTCGCCCGGGTCCGCGGCGACTTCGCGTCCTGCAGGGTCCTCGCCCGGCTGCGTAACCGTGACGGCGTGCAGAACGAGGAAGTCGGCGAGCCGGTCGCCATCTGCCGCCAGCCCGACCAGAGCTGGGCCGCGCTCTGGCCCAGGTTCCTGCACTACGACTGACTCCTGGCCGGCCGGCGCGGGCGAAGAACTCGGACCGGCTGATGCCCAGCTCGGGGCAGTTTGCCTACCGGGTGCGGAGGAAGTCGAGCACCCGCTGGATCAGCAGCGCGGTGGCGGCCGCGTCGTAGGACGGCAGCGAGCTGTCGGCGAAGTAGTGCTGGTCGCCGGGGTAGAGGAACAGCTCCGCTTCCTTGGCCTGCTCGACGAGCTCGCGGGCGGCGTCAATGTCGCCCTCGCCGACGAAGAACGGGTCGGCGTCCATTCCGTGCACCTGCACCGGCACCCCCTCGGGCCAGGCCGGGCCGAACGCCGAGACCGGGACGCAGGAAGAGAACAGCAGCGCCCCCCGCGCGCCCGGCCGGGTCTGCGCCAGCTTCTGGGCCGGGAGCACGCCGAGCGAGAAGCCTGCGTACACCAGCCCGGCGGGCAGCCCCTCGACGGCGCGGGCGCCGCGCCCGATCACCTCGTCGGGGAAGCCGATCTCCTCGGCATAGCGCATCCCCTCCTCGATGGTGCCGAAGGTACGGCCCTCGAATAGGTCGGGCGTGCGCACGGTGTGCCCGGCGCGGCGCAGCTCGCCGGCGAAGGCGACGACGCCGGGGGTCAGTCCCTGCGCATGGTGGAAGAGCACCACCTCGGCCATCTCGGCACTCCTGTTCTGTGCGAATGTTCTGTGCGAAGCGGGGGCAGCCGGTTCGCTCCCTCCGCGGGCAGCACGGCGTCCCGGCGGGGGTCAGGGGCGGCCGGGCACCCACAGCCTGCTCGGAGGCTGGCTGGCCGGTGCCTGCGCGGCGCCTGCCGACGGCGGCGCCGGCATCCGGTCGAGGTCGTTCTCCTCCCGCTCGCCTCCGCCGCGGCCCTCTGCACTCACCTGGCCCAGCCGCAGCTGCCCCAGCACCTGGTCGATCTCGCTGGTGAGCTCGGCGGACAGGTAAGGACGCGCGTGCTCGTGCGCGATGGTGCCCAGGTCGATGAGCAGCCGGGCATCTCGCCGTCCCAGCTTGACCTGGGCGGCATTGAGCAGCGTGAACAGGACATCCACGATGACCTGCTCTGCCGGAAGCGAGCGCATTTGCTGCGCGTACCGCCGGACGTCCGCCGCGGACGGCGCTTGCTCGTCATCGGTGCCGCTGCCCGGTTGCGCAGTGTCCACGGCAGTGAACCTCCTCGGTCGCGCGGCGGCCGGGCGACCATGCTGGCGGTGCCGCCCGGCCCGCTGCGCCGCCCATTATAAAATCCGTGACGGCGCGCGCGCCCGCGGGCGCGCTCAGCTGGGGCTGCTGCCCGTGGCCGCGGTGGCCCTCGCCAGCTCGCTCACCGAGCCCGAGGATGCCCGCCCGCGGCCTCGCTAGGTGAAACGCGGCGGGCCGAGCCGGTGCACGGCCCGCTGCCTGAGCCGTGCCGGCTGCCGGGCGCAGACTCCGCGACGTGGCCGGCTAGTCAATTCCCGCGGCCGCAGATACGCACCTGTGCCGATCCGGGCGGCCCCCCGGCCAGCGCATCCTGAGCCTCAGCGGGCCGCTGACCAGCCAGCGGCCGCCCAGAAAGGATCGGGCAATGCGCAAGAGCATCGCGACAGT
>Ga0181532_10001817_pt1 | contig 20310 bp, 13 predicted proteins | sample PEATcosm2014_Bin_33_FD_119768 | JGI IMG/M metagenome (GOLD analysis project Ga0181532, IMG submission 119768) | Peatland microbial communities from MTU Mesocosm Facility, Houghton, MI, USA - PEATcosm2014_Bin11_30_metaG | ecosystem: Environmental > Terrestrial > Soil > Wetlands > Peat | place... | reverse complement strand
TTTGCTCCACGCTTCCTTCAGACCCCACCTCGCGGTGACGCCCTTGCGCTTCGCTACCCTTCACCTCCATCAGGTTGGGACGGGACTTTCACCCGCCAGCTGCCGAACATGCACGGCGTACAACAAAAACGGCGCGATCCCGATCGCGCCGCGAACCTCGCTTTCCGATTTTCCAATATTGCTTTTCGTTCCACTCCTCACGGCTTCTTGGTCATCGCCGTCTCCGGTATCACATCCACCGTCGTCTCCTTCACCAGGTTCGCTTGCACCGTCATCCATTCGGCTTTCCCGTCATGCACGAATGTCGCAGACGCAACCTCCGCTACCGGCAGGTTTACGTCCTTACCCGGTCCCACCAATTTGAAAACTCTTCCTTTCGCCGGCACCACCACTTCTACCGACACCGTTTCCTGCTTCGCTCCCTTTCCCGTGGTCACGGTTAATACCCCCTGGATCTCATAATCCGAACTATTTACGAAACTGTACGACCCCTTGGGCGCTTGAATGTTCTGTGCGGTCTCCACGTTAAACAGCTTGAAATTCGTGAACGTGTGCCGCCGGTAATACACATGAGTCTTTCGTACCACGTGAAGTTCCGCCTCGTGCGGTAACCAGATCTCAATGTTTTGCGTCTTGAATCGCACCGGCGCGTACTCGATGGCGATCTGTTCCTCTACCAGGAGAATTTCAGGGATCGGTGCCTCCAGTTCCGTTTCCATTCGTATCAGCTGAAAACTTCCTGGATCGATCCACGCGCGCCCCTTGAGATGAACCTGATAGGTAACTCCATTCAGTCGGTACGCCCGAATACGCACGGGCTGGTCTGCCCGTTGTACAAAATGCACTTGCCACGCGGCTTTTCCGCCCGCCCGTCCCAGCCCCTCGCACACAAATTCAAAATCCCCCGCCATCACCGGATGGAATATCAAATCTAGTGCCGGCAGCCCCATGGTTGCCACATGCCCGGGGAATATCCCTGGGTCCACGGTTCCATTCCGGTCCTCGTCCAGCAAAAACGTCCCAATCCTGTTCTGTGACACCGTCACCAGATACTCGAATTGCCGCTTCTCCGGTGGCGGCTGCTTTTTCCCCGGATCCACTGCATAGTGCAGCACCTCTTCTGTCGCTGTGAATTTTTCCAGGTTGCTCACGAACTCTTTCATCCGCTCCCCAACTCCGTTGAGCACTTTTTCCGTCGGGCAGCCCACCCTCGGGTCCACCGTCGGCGGAAACGTTTCCCACTCGTTTAACAACGGAAAATCCTGCTTCCAGGCGTCCCCAGCCTTAAACGCATCCAGCGGTGAATTCCTATTGCTCGGCGCTCCGGAGCCCCGCGCGGGCGCTTCCAACTTTCCAACCTCTCTCAACGGCAGTTGCCGCGGTTCCATCACCACGTACAACGTCCTCTCTCGTGGCCCCGCCTCGATTTCGCTGCTCACCTCGGCGGCCTCATACCCCGGCGCGCTAGCCTGCACAGTGTACTTTCCTGGCGCCAGCCCGAAGAACAATGTCTCCCCCGGCATTCCACCCGGTTTTCCTCTAACCTCCTTGCCATCGCCCGCCACCAGCCGCACATCCGATTCCCCAATAAACGCGGCGTCATCCCTCATCCGCAGGTTCACGCGCAAGGACGCTTCCCCCGCCGGAATCGGTAAACTCGACTTTACTGGAGCTTCCTTCTCGAGCGTTACCGGCACCGGCCAAAACGGCTCCTTCGTCGCGACGAACTCCACTGGCACTCCGCTCACAAACGTCGTCAACCATCGCGCGCACTCCTCCATCCCCGCCTGCTCGCTCGGCACGTGTCCAATCACGATCAGAGCTTTCCTCCGCCCCTGCGTCTCCGCATCCGCCGCGTACTCTACCGTCTCCCATTCCCGTGTCTCGCCCACGAGCAGCACTTCCACCGCATCGCTTTCGAGCGCGTGCGTCTCCTCTTCAAATCCCGCCGCTCCCGGACTCAGCCCTACCCTCGTCACCTTCATCTCCGCGTTTCCTACCACCCGCACCACCGGCGAACCCAGCTTCTTTGCCACCTCTTCTGCCAGTTGCTTGACGGTCGTTTCCGGCAGCACGAACAAATACTGGTTCTCGGCGTTCTGAAATTTCTCCCACCCCAGCGCATGCACCGTTCCTGCCTCAATCCCGTCGGGCTTCCTCATGTGCCAGTGGTCATGAAAACGCCACACCACCATCCCATGCTTCTCGATGAACGCCCGCTTTTCCGCCCACACCGGATCGCTCTCCGGCAGCCCTTCCGGCTTGTCCAGGTGCGCGTAAAACGTCGGCTCGTGCGTAATCACGAAATTCAATCCCTTCGCCGACGCCTTCTCCAACACATCCATCGTGGCCATCATCGTCACCGCTATCCCCGTGACCGGTGTGTCCGGATTGCCCGCCTTGAACGTGTCCACCGTCTCCGGTCTCCACGGCACCCCGACATGCTCCTTTATCGCCGCCACCACCTCGCGCGCCGTCGGCGCCTGCTTTCCCTGCCCCCAAGTTCCCGGGGCAGCCATCACTATCCCCGCCACCAACCCAATCCCTAGGCCCCAAGTCCCCATCCCCATCCCCCTGACATCCATTCTTTGACTCTCCTACCATTTCACCCTTGCACTCTTGCCTTCTTACACTTCCTCCTTCTTTGTTTCATTACTTCTGCACCCTAGCGATCTCCTATCCTCTAACAATTACTCGCTCGTGTGTATATTCACCTTTTTCGGAATCGTCACGGTCTTTCCCGTCCGCGCCGACTCCCTCGCTGCATCCAGAACCTCCGCCACTACAACGTTTACCCCGAGCGACCCCGGTCCCTCCGGGATCAACCCATCGCGCGCCACCGCACGCAAATAATTCAACTCATCATCTTCCGGTGGCTGCAACGCAGATGCTGCTACCGTTTTCCATCCGGCATCGCCTTCTTTCCGCAGTTCCATCGCGTCCCGCCCCGCGGTCTTCACCTCTCCAGTCTTTCCGTAAATCTCCACATCGCTTCGCCCGAACGGCCAGTTCCACGACCCCTGCACAATACCCACCGCTTTCGGATAAGTCAGCACAATCGTCGCGTCATCGTCTACATTCGGATACACATCCGGTTTGATCTGCAGTGTCACCGCGGTCACCGTCAACGGTCGTGCCCCTCCCATCAGCCAGGTCATAAAATCCACGCCATAACATCCGAAGTCATACAGCGCTCCCCCACCATTCAGTTTCGGGTCCGTCAGCCATCCCAAAAATTCCGGCCCCACGCCGATCTCCTTCGGCCCGCCATGCCCGTCGTGCGCCACGATCTTCCGCACCTCTCCAATCGTTCCAGAGTGCGCAATCTCATACACCCGATGCCGGCTCGGCTCCCACGTCGTAAAGTAGTTCACCAGCACCGTTAGTTTCGCGTCTTTCGCGGCCTTTTCGATGGCGTGAGCATCCTCTGCGCTCACCGCCAGCGGCTTCTCCATCATCACGGTCAGTGGCCTCTCCGGCACTCGTGCGCCCGTGTGCGCAAGAATTTCCGCGCTTTGCGTGTACTTCGCGCAAAGTTCTACCACCTTCCGGTGCTCCAGCGTATTGGTGTACGCCAGCACCGCTTCCGGGTGCGTGTTGCTCAACATTTCCTCCAGTTCCGCGTGATACAATTTGGCATCCAAGCCGTACTTCTTCGCGTACGCGTCGAACAGTGACCGGTCCGGCTCGGCAATTCCTACGATCTCGATGTCCGTCCGCTTTACTGCGCCTGCCAAAAATCCCTCCGCATGCCCATGCACCAATCCCGCAATCGCCACACGCAGAGGAAGAATCCCCACAGGCCGTTGATCGAGCGGCACATCCCGGGGCTTTTCCGGAAGCCCGCTCGGCGCCTTCTCCTGCGCGCAAACACCGCCGCCCGCGCAAATTGCGCCAATCACCATCGCGGCCAGCATCACCACTCGATCCACTTTTCTCTGCATCCCACCCTCCTCTTCCACACGCTTCCACTCTTTTGCTCTTACATTTTTCCACTTCTCTACTTGTTCTGCTCCGCAAACTCCCACACACCCGACCCCACCTCTTCCACCTTCCCACTGGGCATTTTCACTGTAGCCGTAGCATTCGCCGGCACTTCCACCTTCAATTTCATCTTCCCGTCCGCAATCTCCCACCCGGACGACACGCTCCCATACATGCTCTCTACCGACGCCGCTGCATGTGTCAACCCGCCTCCTGGCCTAGGCTCAATCAAAATATGCTTATACCCCGGCCGTTTCTCATCGACGCGTAGCCCCGCCACCACGCTGTACATCCACTCCCCAATCGCCCCATACGCATAGTGATTGAACGAATTCATCCCCGCATCCTGAAAGCTTCCGTCTGGCTTGATCCCGTCCCACCTCTCCCAGATTGTCGTCGCCCCCTTCGTCACCGGATACAGCCACGAAGGGTACTCCGTGCGGTTCAGCAACATATACGCTTCGTCCAGATACCCGTTCTCGCTGAGCGCCGCGCACAGCACTGGCGTCCCAAGGAATCCGGTCGTCAGATGTCCGAACTTCCGCACATCGGAAGCCAGGCGCCCCGCCGCCTCTGCCTGTTGTGCTTCCGGCAACAACTCGAACGCAAGCGCCAACGCATATGCCGTCTGCGTATTCGGGGACAACCTTCCATTGGCCGTCACAAACTCCTTCTGAAATGCATTCTTGATCTTTGCTTCCAACTCCCAATATTCCACCGCGTCTTCCTTCTTCCCGAGCGCTTCCGCCGTTTTAGCGAGCAAGGCTGTCGAACGCGCGAAATACGCCGTCTGTATAAAATCCTTGTCCGTCGTCGCTCCCGGATAATCCGCATCCGTTGTCGCAAACGCCAGCCAATCGCCAAATGTGAATCCGTTGCTCCAGACGTACTTCTCGCCAGCTTGGCGCCTAATGTACTCCACCCATGCCTTCATGCTCGGATACTGTTCCTCCAGAATCCTCTTGTCGCCAAACGCCTGATACACCGTCCAGGGCACCACCGTCGCCACGTCTGCCCAGCCTGCCGATGCCGACGCTTCCTTCCTCGTCTCGTGCGTCAAAACATTCGGGACCACGTGCGGCACTGCTCCATCGTCCTGCTGGTCCAGTGCCAGGTCCTTCATCCATTTCTCGTAAAACCCCACCGTCTTAAAATTGAAAGACGCCGTTGGCGCAAATGCCTGGGCGTCGCCCGTCCATCCCAGCCGCTCATCCCTCTGCGGACAATCGGTCGGCACCTCAAGGAAGTTTCCTTTCTGTCCCCAGATGATGTTGTGCTGCAACTGGTTCAGCAGGGAACTGGAGCTTTCGAACGCTCCGGTTCTCTCTATCGCGGAGTGCACCACCACGCCCGTGAACGCCTCCGGCGTGATCTCCCCCGGCCAGCCACTCACCGCCACATAGCGAAATCCCTGAAACGTAAAGTGTGGCTCATACACTTCCTCCCCGCTGCCCTGTGTCGTGTAACGTATGATCTGCTTCGCAGCCCGCAAATTCTCCGTGTACATATTTCCCTTGCTGTCCAACACTTCCGCGTGTCGCAGTGTAATCGTCGTCCCGGACGGAGCCGTCACGCGAAATTTCACCCAGCCCACCATGTTCTGTCCCATGTCCAGTACGGTTTCTCCTGCGGGAGTCTTCCAGATCTTCACGGGTTTAATTTCTTCTATCTCCTTCACGGCAGGCCCCGCGGCTGCCACCAGTTTCGCCTTCGGTGCTTCGACTACCGTCACGCCTTTCCATTCTTTGTCGTTAAAGCCCGCCTGGCTCCAGCCCTTTTTCTCCAGCCGCGCGTCGTACGTCTCGCCGTCGTAGATTTCTGATTCCACCACAGGCCCTGTTGACGCCGTCCAACTTCCATCGCTGGCCACAATTTGCTGCGAACCGTCCGCCCAGGTAATTACCAGTTGCGCGAGCAATTCCAGTTTCTTCCCGTAGTTGTTTCTTTTCATGTCCCAGGTCAGAGGGCCGCGGAACCATCCGTCTCCCAGCATCACCCCCACACAGTTCATGCCTTTCCGCAGCATCCCGGTGACGTCGTAGGTCTGGTATTGATACCGGAAGTCGTACGCCGTCCACCCCGGCGTGAAATATTGGTCCCCCACACGCCTCCCGTTCAGCTCCATTTCGTACAGCCCCTTCGCCGTCACGTAAAGCCGCGCGCTCCGAACAGCGGCCCTGGCAGACACCTCGAACTCTTTCCTCAGCAGTGGCGCCGGATTGGGCTTCGTCCCATCCTCCGTCAGTTTCGGAGTAATCCAGCTCGCCTTCCAATCCGACGCCCCCAGCAGCCCCATCTCCCACTTCTCGGTTTTGCTCCATCCGGACAGGTGCCCATGATTGTCTGCCACGCGTACACGCCAAAAGTACGCCTTCCCGCTCGACAGCTCTGGCCCCGCGTACTCCACTCCCACCGACGCATCCGACGTCACCTTCCCGCTCTGCCAGATCAGCTTCTCCTTCCTCAGGTCCTCTTCCGACCCGGCTACCTGCACTTCATAGCTTGTCTGCAGCACATTCTTTTCCGAGGTTTCCAATTGCCAGCTCAATCGCGGCTTCCGCGTATCAATCCCGATCGGGTCCACCTTGTACTCACATTGTAGGTGCTTCACCTCCAGCACCGTCTCTCCGCCCACCGTTCCCACCATCATCAGCCCCGCCAGCATCCATGCCATCGCCGCTCCGCTGTTCATTTCTCCGCCTCTCCCGCCGATTGCCGCGCCTTCCCCCGAACCCCGCAGCCTAACTCTTCCCGGTCCCCTTGCAAATCTCTTTTTAGCTGCTGCGATTCTCCGCGCGCGCTGCCCATCACTCTGCGCACCTCTCCCAAAGAGAGGGACATTGCACACCCCGGTTTGCCCGGGACTTTGGGACTACAACTAACCTATGGTCCTTTAGGACCTTGGATTTTCCGCAGCCGTCCATCTTCTCCGGTCAGCCATTTACCATGTACCCCACCGATATTCGTGTAGCTCGAAGGCTCTCTCCCCGCTTGCGGCTATGCTCTCACTCTGGCTTTGGGGAGACTCTGGAATGCGCAATTCACTCCTCACATGGACTACTCTTCTTGGCATCGGACGGCTGGGCAGATTTCTTCGGTTTCGGCCTTGCTGGCGGCGGCCCTCTCTAACGGGGTCAGAGAAGACGCCCGCCTGAGCATCACAAAGTCCTTCCAGGCAGTCGCTCTTCTGCTCTGAAGACTGCCTTTCGCTTGCCCGTCACGGAAGGGCCGCGGGCCGCTTATAAAACCGAAGAAGGCTCTTACGGTTCCCCAACCCCGCGGCTTGTCAAACCTGATCTCTCGCCGTACAGTTGAATCTTCGTCGCTCATCTTTTTCCGGAACGGTACATGGCTCCCCGCAAATCGCAGAGGAAAAACTCCAAGCGCTCCACTCGCGCACCGCGCAAATCGAACTCCGGCCGCTCCTCCCACGTCGGTCCTGCGTTCGAAGAACTCGTCGCTGTCATGGCCCGCCTTCGCGCACCCGGTGGCTGTCCTTGGGACCGCGAACAAACCCACTCCACCCTCCGCACCTACCTCATCGAAGAAGCCTACGAAGTCCTCGATGCACTCGACAGCACCGATGACGCCAAATTTGCTGAAGAACTTGGCGACCTCCTTCTCCAGGTTCTTTTCCACGCCCAAATCGCCCACGAAGAACACCGCTTCGACATCACCACCGTCATCCGCGAAATCCACGAAAAAATGGTTCGCCGCCATCCTCACGTCTTCGGCGAAAAACGAGCCAAGGATGCAGCAGAAGTCCTCCGCAATTGGGAAATCATCAAACAACAGGAGCGGCAGTCCAAAACCGCCCCCCGTCGCGGCCGGTCTCGAGACCGGTCAGTTCGAGAGCAGTTCGAGGCTGCGAATCCTGCGTCTTTGTCTTCTCTTTCCTCTGCCCCCGTGTCTGTCCTCGACGGCGTTCCCCGTGCCCTCCCCGCTCTGCTCGAGGCCTACCAACTCACTCGCAAAGCCGCCTGCATCGGTTTCGACTGGCCTGACCTCGATGGCATCTTCGCCAAACTCCACGAAGAAACCGGGGAACTCCAGGATGCCCTAGCCGAACGCAGTGGTCGGTCCTCTGGCCGGCCAGAATTGCAGGGCGAGTCCTCGAGCCCTGCCTCGTTAACCAACGCGCATTCCCAGGCCATCGAATCTGAAGTCGGCGATCTCCTCTTCGTCGCCGTTAATCTCGCCCGCTTTCTCAATCTCGATCCCGAACTCGCTCTGAAGAAAACCAGCGCCAAATTCTCCTCTCGATTCCGCGAGATGGAGCGCCTCGCCCGCGAGCAGGGCACCACGCTTGCCGAGGTCCCTCGCCCGAGGATGGAATCCCTCTGGGACCAAGCCAAGCAGCGCGAACGCTCCGTCGAGGCCCCCAAGTGATCCATCCTTCCCCGACGCATGAGCCAAGTTGTCACCCACAGGAGATTCGGTGAGGATGTCCGCTAGACCCCAACTCCTGCGTCTTGTCAACCAACCCTCCGTTCGCCCAATTCTCGCATCCTGTTCTCCGCACGCTTCTTTCTTCATGCAAACCTGATAACTTATAACTGAAAATTCCCATGGTCACCGACATCACCATCCGTTCCCTTCGCACTCTCGACGAATTCCACCGCTGCGTCGCCATCGCCCGCGAAATCTGGCGCGACGACGAACTCGACACCGAACCCTACATCACCTTTGTTATCGCCCATCACACTGGCGGCCAGGTCCTCGGCGCTTTCGACGGCGACACCTTGGTCGGTTTCACCAAAGCGCTCGTCGGTCTTCACGATCACACTCCCTACCTTCACTCCCACATGACCGGAGTCCTGGCTTCTCATCGCGATCGCCGTATCGGCCGCCTTCTCAAACTTTTCCAGCGCGAAGACGCTCTCCGCCGCGGGATCCGTCTCGTCGAGTGGACCTTCGATCCTCTCGAAACTCGGAACGCCCATTTCAATCTCAATCGACTTGGCGGCATCTGCCGCACCTACATCCCCAATTTCTACGGCATCACCACCAGCCCGCTCCATCGCGGCCTCCCCACCGATCGCCTACTCGTCGAGTGGCATCTCGATTCTCCTCGCGTCATCGCCGCCATTAATGAACTCAGTCGCGAACCGAGCGATGCTCCCGCCCTGATCCATCTCCCCGCTCCGGGAACAGCCGGTCTCGAGAGCGGCACGCTACCGTCGCCGGGCGAGTCCGCCAGCCAGCTGTCTTCCGCGAAGGCAAGCGCGGATTCCTCGGATGCTGCTTCCATCATCGAACTGCAATCCCGCGTTCGCGCCGAATTCACCCAATGGTTCGCCAAAAGCTACGCCGTCACCGGCATTCGCTTCACCGCCTCCGGTGCAGACTACTGCCTCTCCCCTTGGTCCGACTTCTGATTCTGGTTTGTAGTGGCCACCTTCCTGCGGCCCGGGTTGCCATCTGGAGGGTCGGAGTTAGCCCCTGAGGGCCTCTTTTCCACTGCACCCCTATCGTGCGGTGAATCCGTCCCGCCTCCTGAGTTCACCGGTCACTTTGCTTTTCCTTAAAAACTGATAGCTTATATCGGAAAACTCTAATGCGCCTCCACTCTCTGACTCTTCGCGAAATTCATCTCAAACTCGTCGCTCCCTTCGAAACCAGCATGGACCGCGTCACCGAGCGACGCATCATCCTCGCCGAAGCCACCGTCGACGGCGTTTCCGGCTGGGGCGAATGCACTGCCGGTGAAACTCCTTTCTATTGCCCGGAAGACACAGACACGGCCTGGCACGTCCTCAAGGATTTCCTCTGGCCCATGCTCAAGGGCAGGGAGGTGGCCTCCGCCGCCGACGTCTGGCCTCTTCTCGAACGGGTCCGCGGTCACAACATGGCTAAGGGCGCCGTCGAAACCGCCATCTGGGACGCCGAAGCCAAGCTCAAAGGCATTCCCCTTTGGAAATTGATTGGTGGCGAGCGTCAGGAAATCCCCTGCGGCGTTTCTATCGGCATTAAAGATTCGCTCGACGAACTCGTTGCTGCCGTCAAAACCGAACTTACCGCTGGCTACCAGCGCATCAAGATCAAAATTAAGCCCGGCAAGGATCTCGCGCCTGTCCAGCGACTCCGTCAGGATTTTCCCCGTGTCAAATTAATGGTCGATGCCAACTCCGCCTATCGCAAGGACGATTGGCCGCTCCTCAAGCAACTCGACGCTTTTTATCTCATGATGATCGAGCAACCGCTTGGCTGGGACGATCTCTTTGGTCACGTCGAGGTCCAGAAGAATCTTCAGACGCCCATCTGCCTCGACGAATGCATCCACACCTACGAACAAGCCGAAGCCGCCATCTCTCTCGGAGCTTGCAAAATCATCAACGTCAAGCTCGGCCGCGTGGGCGGCCTTCTTCAGGCCAAACGCATCCACGATCTCTGTCAGAAAAATGCCATCCCGGTCTGGTGCGGCGGCATGCTCGAATCCGGAATCGGTCGGGCCCAGAACATTGCCATGTCCACCCTTCCCAATTTCTCATTGCCCGGCGACGTTACCGCCAGCAAGCGTTACTGGCACGAAGACATCATCTCCCCCGAAGTCACCGTGACCCCTCAGGGCACCACCCAAGTCCCTCAAGGACCAGGCATCGGCTTTACTCCACGGCTCGAACGTATTGCCTCCATCACCGTCCGGCAGGACCGCCTCACCTAAATCCTCGCATCCCAAAATGCGGGACATTCTACACAGACAGATTTGATTCTGGTCGGTTAGGCTGTCACCCTCCTCTATCTGCGGCGGCTCTTACATCTCAAGGATCCAGGCTTTTCGCCAAACGAGATTCGATACACCGACGCCGGAAGGTTCAAGCTGTTGGTGGTTGTTCTCAACTATGCCGCAGAGGCATTTCTAGCCACTGTTTTCTAACCATGCCGATTTATTTGTTCACGACTTTCGCGAGAACTTCATCTCGGAAGACCAACCGCGCTCACGACCGATGGAGCTTTCGCCCGGCCAACATGCGCTGCCTGGTATTTTCTGTTTCTGCCTAACGGACTTGCGGGCGCCCAGGCGCGTTTTTTTGTTGGTAGGTTTTGGTTTTTTCCTTTCTAATTTCTTTTTTCCACCTTCTATTTTCGATTCTTTCGCTCTTTACCCCCTCACGTATAATCAATCAAATGACCTCGCTCCATCAGCAATCCCCGTGCGGATAGAATCTCCCACCGGCCGCGCTCCCTCTCGCGCCGCCATCGCCATCTCCATCACTCTGCTCATGACCATCTGGGCCATCAACTTCCTCGTCGTCAAAATCGGAATCCGTCACCTCCCGGTCATCACCTTCGCATCGTTCCGCATCGTTGTGGCTGCAGTTTTCATGCTCATCCTCGCCCCCATTTGCCGTCGCCTCCCCATGTTCCGCGAGCCGTCGTCTTCTTGGTCACCCGGGGCTCGCAATTCGTTGCTTCTTCGCGATTACTGGACCTTCGCCTACCTCGGCTTTTTTGGCGTCTCCGTCAACCAGTTTTTCTTCACTCTCGGCTTGCGGTACACCAGTGTCACTCACTCTTCCATCATCGTCGGCATGGCGCCCATCAATACCCTGGTCCTCGCCCTGCTCTTTCGCATCGAACAGCCCTCCATCCGCAAGGCCACCGGCATGCTCATTGCTTTGCTCGGTATAGTCACCCTTTCCTCTGGCGCAGGCCTCTCCACCCACTCACCCACTCTCCTCGGCGATGTCATCACGCTCATGGGCTCGCTCGGCTTCGCCATGTATGTCGTTCTTGGCAAACGCTTCGCTCCCCTATATGACGCCCTCACCATGACGACGTGGAATTTCATTTTTGGTGGACTCATCCTGCTTCCCGTCGCCCTTCGCAGCGCCTACGCCCTCGGTCCCTTCGCCAACTGGCGTGCCGTTCCTTGGCAAGCCTGGGCCTGCATTGCCTTCACCGGAATGTTCAGTTCCACCCTTGCCTATCTCTTCTACTTCTGGCTCCTCCGCTTTCTCGAAGCCTCCCAACTCGCTGCATTCTCCTATCTCCTGCCCGTCTCCGCTTCCGCCCTCAGCATCGTCTTCCTCCACGAACGCGGCTCCTGGCCGGAACTCCTCGGCGCCGCCCTCGCGCTCTTCGGCGTCTACTGGATCGAATCCGCCCGCAACCGCTAACTCGGCAACCCAATCCCCACCCATGTGCACGGAGGTTCTGACTTCGCTTCTCTTTGTTCTCTTGCTCTTTCCTTCTTTTACTTCTATACCCTCAAACACACCCGTTGCCCTCGGGCTCCTGTCGATTTTCGAGTGTCAATTTTCTATTTGTGATTTCCTGCCGTTAAGGTTGAGCCGGAACCACCAACTGTTTTTCCGCGGCCTTCATCTGCTCCAGCCGCGTCCGCATCTTTGCGATCTCTGCCGATTCGTACAACAACTCATCCTGCTCGTACTTCCGACGGTCCTGCACCGACGCTTCGGTCTGCTTGTTTCCCGGATCGTTCAAAAACGCCCGTTCGTCGCCCACAAACAACCGCATCAGCAGCGCAACGCGCTTCTGTTTGTCTTGGATCTGTTTCTCGAGCGCCGCGATCTCCGTTTTTCGTTGCACCGCCGGAAGGACTTCCTTCTCTGGCGCGGTCGTGATAATCGCCGAATCTTCCGCCGAGGCCGCGATCACAATCGGCGTCTTCTGCACGGACAACAGCGCTACGCCATCGTCGGTTATTACCCAACCCGAATCACGCGCAGGCTTCTTTGGTCCGGATGTGGTCTGAGTTTTAGTGGCTTCGGCTGGCTTTTCCTGGCTTTGCGCCCACGTCACTTCACACACAGCAACAGTTCCAGCTATCAGGGAGAGGGCCGCACGAGGCAGAAAGACGTGGAGATAAGGCTTCATGGGAGTTCTCCGTGATAGCGTTGGGGGCCTTCACTCGCACTGTATCGGGGTTCTCCAGCCTCGTATATAGACCAAAAGTACTCTCCCAATCAGTAACCCCGGGCGCGCCTTGCGTCCCAGGTCACCCCCACCCCTTCCCCTCCATCAGCAAGCCCACCCGAGCCCCCGGTACCGCCGCACCTGCAGCTCGGACTCTTGGGTGCTCCCCGAGGGACCGCTTTCTGAGCGAGTCTGAAGACGATTCGAGAAATGGGCGTCACCTTCGCCGGACACGGTCTCTGCCGCTTGTCGGTCCCACGATTCGAATTTGATGCCCAACCACCCATCCCCGCGGTACAATCTCTCCCCGTAACGCTTCCAGCCCCCCGCGCGTCAAACGCCAAAAGGATGCTCCCCTATGCTTGCCACGAGTCTGGATCGCCGGAGTTTTCTAAAAATTTCAACCGCCACCACCGGCGGCCTCCTCATCGCTTTCTACTCTGATCCCCTTGAGTCTCTCTTCGCCCAAGCCCCGCCATCCAACCAGAATTTCCTCGCCACCGCTTTCGTCCACGTCTCCCCGGACAACCTCTTTACCATCACCGCAAAAAATCCCGAAGTCGGCCAGGGCGTCAAAACCTCCATGCCCATGCTCATCGCCGAAGAGCTTGACGTCGATTGGAAAGACGTTCGCATCCAGCAGGCCGATCTCGACGAATCGATCTACGGGCGCCAGGTAGCCGGTGGCAGCACCGCCACCCCCGTTAATTGGGAGCCCCTCCGCCGGGTCGGTGCCGCCTGCCGCCAGATGTTCGTCACCGCCGCCGCGCAAACCTGGTCCGTCCCCGCGTCCGAATGCCGCACCAGTTCCGGCCGCGTTCTTCATCCCTCGAGCAATCGCACCGTCTCCTACGGTTCTCTCGCCGCCAAAGCCGTCACCATCGCTCCACCGGATTTAAAATCCGTTGCTCTCAAGGATCCTAAGGACTACAAAATCATCGGCCACACCACTCCCGGTGTGGACAACCTAGCCATCGTCACCGGCAAATCTCTCTACAGCATCGACTATCGCGTTCCCGGCATGCTCTGGGCCGTCTACGATAAATGTCCCGTCTTTGCCGGTAAAATCATCAGCGCCAATCTCGACGAAATCAGGAAAGAGCCCGGCGTGCGCCACGTTATTTCCATTCCTGGCACTTCCGATATTCTCGGCCTCATGCCCGGTATCGCTGTCGTAGCAGATACCTGGTGGCAGGCTAAGTCTGCCCGCGAGAAGCTACGCGTCACCTGGGAGGAAGGCCCCACCGCCCAGCAGAGCAGCGCCGGTTTCCTCAAGCGCGCCAATGAACTTTCCACGCAGTCGCCCACCATGACTCTGCGCAAGGATGGCGACGCTCCCGCCGCTCTCAAGTCCGCCGCAAAAACCGTGGAAGCTGCCTACGACTATCCCTTCCTCGCTCATGCCCCTATGGAACCGGAAAATTGCCTTGCTCATTTCCACGATGGCAAGCTGGAATTCTGGTCGCCCTCGCAAACTCCCGAAAACGGCCGTCAGCTCGTCGCCAAGGTTCTCGATATTCCTCCCTCCAGCATCACCGTTCATCTCAAGCGCGCTGGCGGCGGCTTTGGTCGTCGCCTCACAAACGATTACATGGTCGAAGCCGGCGCCGTAGCCAAGCAGGTCGGCGTTCCGGTTAAACTTCTTTGGACTCGCGAGGACGATTTCCATCACGACCACTACCGCCCCGCCGGTTTCCATTTCCTCAAGGGCGGTCTCGATTCCTCGGGCAACCTCATTGCCTGGCAAAACCATTTCGTCAGCTTTGGAGAAGGCGAAAAGTTCGCTCCCTCCGCCGGCATCAACGGCGGCCAGTTTCCCGGCTCGCTCATTCCGAATTTCTTCTTCGGTGCTTCTCTCATGCCCATCGGCATTCCTACCTATGCCCTGCGCGCCCCCGGCAGCAACGCCTTTTCCTGGGTCTTCCAATCCTTCACCGACGAGCTTGCCCACGCAGCGGGGAAGGACCCCGTCCAATTCCGCTTGGACATTCTTGCTCTCCCGAGAGTCGTCAATCCGGACTACAAGCCCGATAATCCCGACTTCGAGCCGGCCCGCGCCGCCGGCGTGGTCAAACTTGCCGCCGAAAAATCCGGCTGGAACACGCACAAACTGCCTGCAGGCTCGGCCATGGGCGTAGCCTTCCAGTTTTCTCATCGTGGATATTTTGCGGAAGTCGTTCAACTCAGTGTCAACGGGAAAAAACAACTGAAGGTTGAAAAAGTCTGGGTCGCCGGCGACATCGGCAGCCAGATCATCAATCCTGGCGCCGCCGAAAACGAATGCCAGGGCGCGGTGATCGAAGCTCTAAGCTCGGTCATGAATTACGAAATCACCATTGAGAAGGGCCGCGCCATGCAGGACAATTTCAACGACTACGAACCGGTCCGCCTCAACCAAGTTCCCCCGCTCATCGAGATCCATTTCCTGAAGACGGATAATCCGCCCACCGGCCTCGGCGAACCCGCACTCCCCGCCGTTCTGCCGGCGGTGTGCAACGCCATCTTCGCCGCCACCGGACAGCGCATCCGCTCCCTACCCCTCGCCAAGCACGGCTATTCCTGGGCCTGATCCACGGTACGCAGCCCCCGTTCCATGGGGCGTTTTCCAAATTCGTTCTTTTGCTGTTGCGCTCTTCAACGCTTGTTTCTCACCCCACTCGCACCCGCAAATCCTTCGGTATCAATAGATACGCCAACAACGCCCCAAACAGCAAAACCCCAGCGATCACATACAACGCCGCACTGGTATTCGGCGAAAAATGCTTTGCCCACACCGGAATATTCGGCCCGATGTACCCGCCCAGATTCCCCACCGAATTTACAATCCCAATTCCTGCCGCCGCTGCGGTTCCCGCCAAGAAGGCCGACGGTACCGGCCAGAACAGGGGCATCGATCCGATCACACCCAGCGTCCCGATGGACAGGAATACAATCGCCAGCACCGGATTCGCCGCGAACACGCCGCTCAAAATCAGCCCAATCGCTCCGGCCACCACATTCCCCACATAATGCAGTCGCCGCTCCCCCGTCTTGTCCGAATGCTGGCTCAGAAGAATCATCCCGATGACCGCCACGCCGTACGGAATCGCGGTGATCAGTCCAACTCCCAGGTAACCCTTGATTCCGAAGGCCTTCACAATCGTCGGCAGCCAGAACGCTATCCCGTATAATCCGATCATCAGTGTGAAATAAATCGCGCACAGCACCCACACTTTTCCGCTCCGGAACGCGTCGCTCAGTTTGTGTTCCGTCTTGTGTTCGTCTTCCGCTGCCAGGTTATTCGCGAGCACTGTCTTTTCTTCCTGCGTCAGCCAGTTCGCCTCCGAAATGCTGCTCTCCAGGTAAAAAATCACGAAAAATCCCACCAGAATTGATGGAATCCCTTCTGCAAGGAACAGCCACTGCCATCCCTGCAGATTCATCGCCCCAGACAGCTTGTCCATGATCCAGCCGGAAGTCGGATTGCCGATCACGCCCGATACCGCAATCGCCGCCACAAACCACGCCGTCCGCGTCGACCGCAGTCTCGACGGGTACCACAGCGTCAGATAAAAAATCACTCCGGGGAAAAAGCCCGCCTCTGCCAACCCCAGCAGAAACCGCATCGCGTAAAACGACCATTCTCCTTTTACAAAAATCATGCACGCGGAGATAATTCCCCAGGAAATCATGATCCGCGCAATCCACATTCGCGCCCCGAATTTCTTCAATAGAACGTTGCTCGGCACCTCAAAAAAGAAATACCCGATAAAGAAAATCCCCGCCCCTGTCGCGAAGGCCGCATCGCTCAGCGACAGATCCTTCAGCATCTGCAGTTTCGCAAACCCTACGTTTACCCGGTCCAGGTACGCCAGGATGTAGCACAAAAACAGAAATGGTACGATCCGCACATCTACTTTGTGGTACGTCTTCGCTGCAAACGTTTCCTCGGATGTCATAGCGTGTGCGCCTCACGGTTCGGAGAGTTCGACAGGAAGGAAATGGCCCGTCGACACTTCTCGCCTGCATCCTATGCCTTTCGCTTCGCGGACACAACGACATTGCCCGCGGGTGCTGCCTCTGCGCCTGTCTCGCATGAATATATCCTGGGTCTCTTTGTGCGGGGGCACAACGTGGTTTCCCCGGAGCGTTTAAGGGTTGCCCCAATGTCCGGCCGATCACCGCATTTTGCGGGCAACCCGGTTTTCTCTTGCCGGTGCTGTTACTTGCTAATGCTCAACAACCGCACCTGCGTCGCGTCCAGCCGTTCCACAATTACCGTCGCGAAGCGCTTCAAAATCTCGTAACCGAGGTCATGGTCCTTTTCCAGTTTCGCGTGCAGGCATCGTGCGTCAATCGCAATGGCTCGCACATCCTTCAGCGCGCGCGCATTGAAATGCCAGTGATACGGCGGCGAAACCCACGACCACCCCAGAATCTCGCCCTTGCCCACCGTTTGTACCGACGACGTCGGCCGGTCCGGCACCGTCAGTTCGATCGAAACCGATCCCTCCAATATCATGTAAAACGTATTCGCCGCGTCCCCCTCAACAAAAATTGTCTTTCCTTCGGCAAATCGTTCGTTCTTCGCGCAACCGGCGATAAATTTTAGGTGTTTGACCGATAGTCCCTTGAAAAAGGGGTGTTTCCGGATGACCGACTCGAGTGTCTGAATCATTTCTAAGCCTCCTGGGGCAATCATTGCGCGGGCGCAGCCCCAGCCAGAGAGGAAAACGCACCAGACGGTTCTGAAGCGGCGAGGTCGGGTTCCTCAGGGAGCCGATGCACTTACTAACTTTTCAGCGAGCTCCGGGCTGGGACGCTGCCTGGCTTTTCTTACCAGCTCAGCTTCTCAACTCTCGATATACTCCTTCATCGTCCAGAAAGCAACGACCCCCATCACTGCGTCTCATCTCCCGCCATGGCCTCTCCTCAAACTCTTTCACCCTTTCAATTTCTCACTTTTCTGCTCTTTTCGATCGCTTTTGGGGCCCTCCTGGACCGCCTTTCGAGGCGCTCCGCCGCATCCTTTCCACTCCCGACTGTCGACTCTCGTCCAGCTCCCCAATTCCAATACGTCTCAGCAACACCTGTGACTTGAATCACAGCACCGGTCGTCTTTCCATCCATATAGTTGGCCGTCCGTCGCAGACTGCGGTATTCCTCTGCCGCCCTCCTGCCCCTCATGAAGGAAATGGAGGTAGCGCCTCCGCGGCTTGGTTTTCTGCACAGGGTAGTTCGGGTCCTATACATTTCCTGTGTGCCGAGGCGGTTCGAACGTTGTGTATGTGGTGAGCCGTCTCTTCGAGAGTTTTCGGTCAGTCACCCGGCAGTGCTCATACCGTCGATGCGTTGGGTCAGTTCGCTCACTACTCTCTTAGAAAGTGCCTGTTGGCCGGTGCCCAGCAGGTCGGGTGAAAATCTATGGCTACTTCTCTCGCGCCGGAAAAGCCGTCTGTCAAACCTACTGGTCCGCCGCCAGCCAACCTGCTGGCGACCGCCGCCGTAATCGTGATTGCTGCCATCGCCGCCGTCGCTATTCTCAAGATTCCGCCCCTGTCTTCCCCATGGGCCCAGGGCTACGACCCCGTCGGTCACTGGCTGCTCTCTACGATTATCGCAGCCCTCCCTATCATCGTGCTTCTGGGCAGCCTGGCTCTCGGCCATGTCAAGGCTCACTATGCCGCTCTTGCTGGCCTCGCCGCGGCTCTCCTCACCGCTATCTTTGCTTTCCACATGCCAGCGCGTCTCGCTACCGCTACCGCCGTCTACGGTGCGGGGTACGGTCTCTTTCCCATTGGCTGGATCGTTCTGAACGTCATCTTCATGTACCAGCTAACAGTGGAAGCCGGCCAGTTCAACATTCTCCAGCACAGCCTCACGGGCATCACTCAGGACCGCCGCCTCCAGTTACTCCTCATCGCTTTCTGTTTCGGCGCGTTCTTCGAAGGCGCTGCCGGCTTCGGCACACCGGTCGCGGTCACTGCCGCGCTCCTGATTGGTCTCGGCTTCAAGCCGCTGCAAGCCTCCGGTCTTTCCCTCATTGCCAACACTGCCCCGGTCGCTTTCGGCGCTCTCGGCACGCCCATCATCGCCCTCGCCAAAGTCACCGGCTTCAGTGAAATCACTCTCGGCGCGATGGCCGGACGCATCCTCACCCCCTTTTGCATCCTCGTACCATTCTGGCTTGTCTGTGCCTTTGCCGGTTGGAAGGGCATGCTCGAAGTTTGGCCCGCCATCCTCGTCGCCGGCACTTCCTTCGCGGCCACGCAACTGTTCATCTCCAATGTGCACGGACCTTGGGTCGTCAACGTCGTCGCTTCCGTCGTCTCCATGTCCTGCCTGATCGGTTTTCTCTTTATCTGGCATCCCAAGCGCGTCTGGACATTCGAAGGCGAAGAATCCAAGACCGACCACCACGCCAGCCACGGTTTCACTCGCGCCCAGATCACCCGCGGCTGGGTTCCTTGGGTCATCCTCAGCGTCGTCGTTTTTCTCTGGGGCACCCAAACTGGCAAAGCCATCATGAACGCTCCGGAAAAGACATTTACCTCCATGGCTGCCTGGGCCACTCCTCTGAGCCACATCACCAATCCCCAGTTTCCGGTCGCTCCGCTGAACAATCTGGTCCTTCGCGTTGAGCCCGTCGTCCCCAAACCCACCAAGGAAGCTGCCGTTTTCAGTTTGAACTGGCTCAGCGCCACCGGCACCGGCATCATGATCGCCGGAGTTCTCTCCGGCCTTGTCATGGGTCTCAGCTTCGGGAAAATTATTTCCATCTACGGACGCACCCTCGTCAAGGTGCGATTCTCTCTTCTTACCATTGCCGCCATGCTGGCCATCGGCATGCTGACCCGCTACGCTGGACTCGACGCCACCATGGGCCTCGCCTTCGCTCGCACCGGCCATCTCTATCCCTTCTTCGGAACTCTTCTCGGATGGCTTGGCGTCGCTCTCACCGGCTCGGACACCTCCTCCAACGTGCTCTTCGGCAGCCTGCAGAAAATTTCCGCCCAACAGGTGAACGTGTCCCCGACACTGATGGCCGCCGCCAACACCACCGGCGGCGTCATGGGCAAAATGATTGACGCGCAAAGCATCGTTGTTGCCAGCACCGCGACTCAGTGGTATGGCCACGAGGGCGCAATCCTCCGCTACGTCTTCTGGCACAGTGTTGCACTGGCCTGTCTGGTCGGAATTTTTGTCTTTCTCATCGCCTACGTCTATCCGTTCACCCAGCTCGTAGTGCACTGAGGAATATTCGCCGCGGAGGCCGACCAAGCCCGCGGGCATTCGAGCAACTCACGAAAGGCACGATGTATGGACGCCCTCTTTGAAACCTTCAAACTCCGCGCCGAAGCCGTCAGCGCCGAAGTTCATCACTTTCCCCACAAGAAAGAAGCTCTCGATTTCATCCTTCACTATCTTCAGGACGCCGGCGTCCGCAATGCACCGCAGTCTTACGCC
>Ga0181532_10001814_pt1 | contig 20333 bp, 16 predicted proteins | sample PEATcosm2014_Bin_33_FD_119768 | JGI IMG/M metagenome (GOLD analysis project Ga0181532, IMG submission 119768) | Peatland microbial communities from MTU Mesocosm Facility, Houghton, MI, USA - PEATcosm2014_Bin11_30_metaG | ecosystem: Environmental > Terrestrial > Soil > Wetlands > Peat | place... | reverse complement strand
TAGAATCGGTCATGGCGGGTATGGCCCTCACGGAAATGGCGCGGATTGGAGTCGACAACCAAATCCTACGCTAAATCAGTGATTTGCGCCACATCCGCCAACTGCGCTGCATAATTCGGGCTAAATGACTTCAACTGGTAGCGGAGGAGGGACTCGAACCCCCGACACACGGATTATGATTGGATCGATTGTGAGAGAAGAGAGAACCATTGTTGATCAATGAGTTAGTTGGGCATTTTTGGAGTGTGTAACATAATGTATAACAACTTGGGGTTGATTACACAGTTACGCGGTCGAAAAAAGACGCTCTCGGATTGGCACCCGAGAGCGTCAAAGTAGCGTGGGAAGAACCGTTGAATGCGCATCTTCAGCACCAAAGTACGATCCGCGTATTGATTTAGGTCAAATGGCAAATATCCCGCGATCTGCATGCAGATCATCCTGTCGGAAATTGCGGCGCTGAATATCGTCACCGCTCTTGCCTTCTGGGACCCATTGGCAGCGGCAAACCTGTGAAGATCGGGGACCGTTGTTTGCCTTTTTGATTTAAATCAAGGCGACTCTCGCCGTAAAGAGTCTGCGATATTCCGTCCTCTTCGCGCCTCTTCGCGCTACGTCGAAGGGAAATGTGGGAGGTTATCATGTTGATAATGCGATCCAACTATCGTCCCATCTTCGGAATGAACTGCACTCAATGCGGCGATCTATTGATTGCCCCTGAATGGTCGAAATACGCGGACAAGCATCACGTCCTCCATTCTTGGTCCTGCACAAACTGCGGCTATCAGTTGGAAACTTCGGCATTTTTACCTGCCGCCGAGTCTGTGAATGATGCTGCGACGATAGAAGCGTTCTTTCCGTCGCTGTTAGTTTAAGGGGAGCAGCCAAAACCGCTCCCCTGTAACGATGGTCACGCCGCCCGCTTCGGTTTCCGCGGGGTCGCCTGTTGCTTGCATTCGCCAACTGCTGATCAAGTTCGCCGTTGCGGACGGCTGTGATCAAGGTGTCGATCACTGACGGCAACTTGTCGAGCAAAACTGTGCAACGGATGTGTAACGCGGTTTGGAAAGTTTTGTTGAAATAGCAGATTTAGTAACTGATTGATTTTGCAGGTTATTTTGGTAGCGGAGGAGGGACTCGAACCCCCGACACACGGATTATGATTCCGTTGCTCTAACCAGCTGAGCTACTCCGCCATCACGTAATTTCGAGCCGGTCGGGGCGAGATTTAGGGCAGTTCAGGGTCGTTTCCAAGGGCAAAAAATCCTGCTTGCACGCTGCGCCGATCGGATCGGCATTCATTCCGACCTTTAGGCACTTCGGCTCACCGGACCGCCGGCGCCAAAGGTCCGCTCGCCGGCGAGGCGGCCGAGCCGGGCGAAGCGGATGAGCGAGAAATGCCCGAGCGGCGGCATTGCGCGCCGCTCCACGACGCGCACGCCGCCGTGCCGCGTCGCCCATTGCGCAAGGCGCTCCCAGCGGAACTCCGGCCGCCAGCCGAGCCGCCGCGCCAGCGGCGCGAACCATCGTTCCAAGGACGCGCGCAGGCCGGTTTCGGCGCCGAGATGGTTCACCAAAATAATCTCGCCGCCGGGTTTGAGCACCCGCGCAAACTCGTCGAGCGTCGCCTCCGGATCCGGCACCGCGGTGATGACGTATTGCGCAACGACGACATCGAACACCGCATCCTGGAAGGCGAGATGCTGCGCGTCCATCACGGCGAGCCCTTCAACATTGGTCAGGCGGTGCTCCGCCACGCGCGCCTTCGCCTTGCGCAGCATCGGCACGGAAAGATCCACGCCGATGAGGCGGTTGGTCCACGAATAGTCCCGCAGCGACAGCCCGGTGCCGACGCCGACTTCGAGGATACGGCCGCCGATGCGCTCGGCCGCCGCGATCGACGCCTTGCGGCCGCGCTCGAACACCGCGCCGAATACGAGATCGTAAACCGGCGCCCAGCGGGCATAGGCTTTGGCGACTGCGTCTTTATCGAGTTCCGCCGCCATCGCTCTCGCCGTCGCTACCGCGATTGGGGCATCATCAATGCGCTGCGGCCAGGTCGGCGCGAAACGTGGGCTTTACCGATGCCGCGGCCATCGTGCTGGCGATGATGCCGCCGCCCAGCACGCGCGCCTGGCCTTCGGTCGCGTCGTACAAGGCGCAGGCCTGGCCGGGCGCCACACCGTCCTCGCTGGCGATCAACTCGACATCGATGCCGCCGTCGGCGCCGGTACGCAGCCAAGCCGGCTGCGGCGGCCGTGTCGAACGAACTTTTACAAAAACCTCCGGGCGGCTCTTCAGGGCCTGCTGGATCGTGGCGTCGCCAAGCCAATTAACCTCGCGTAGCCGGATGCGACTGGTGCGCAGCGCCGCGCGCGGGCCGACGACGACGTGCCGCGAGGCCGCATCGAGCCGCACGACGTAAAGCGGCGCGCCGGCGGCAACGCCGAGCCCGCGGCGCTGGCCGACGGTAAAATGGATGATCCCGTCATGGCGGCCGAGCACGCGCCCGTCGAGGTCGACGATCTCGCCCGGCGTGACGGCTTCCGGCCGCAGGCGCTCGATCACGTCGGCATAATGTCCGGTCGGAACGAAGCAGATATCCTGGCTATCCTCTTTGTCGGCGACCGACAAACCGAAACGCCGCGCCAGATCCCGCGTCTCCGCCTTAGTCCGTTCGCCGAGCGGGAAGCGCAGCAGGTCGAGCTGGGCGCGGGTGGTAGCAAATAGGAAATAGCTCTGGTCGCGCTCGGCCTCGCGTGCGCGATAGAGCGCGCGGCCGCCACCCGGCAGCGCCCGCGAGGCGACATAATGACCGGTGGCCAAAGCCTTGGCGCCGAGTTCGCGCGCGGTTTCCAAAAGGCCGCGGAACTTGATCGACTGGTTGCATTCCAGGCACGGCACCGGGGTCTCGCCGGCAACGTAGCTTTCCGCGAAACGGTCGATCACCGCCTCCTTGAAGCGGCTCTCGTAGTCGAGCACGTAGTGCGGGATGCCGATACGTTCGGCGACCGCGCGCGCATCGTGAATATCGCGGCCCGCGCAACAAGCGCCCTTGCGGTGGGTGGCGGCGCCGTGGTCGTAGAGCTGCAGCGTGATGCCGACCACGTCATAGCCGGCGTCGGACAACAGCGCCGCGGTAACCGACGAGTCCACCCCGCCCGACATGGCGACGACAACACGCGTGTCGGACGGCTTACCCTCGATATCGAGACTGTTCAGCATAGCCATGCGGCCGTCATCCTTCCCGGCGGCCAATCGCGCGGCTGCACCTGCCATTAGTATAGGCGTCGAGCGGTCGCGGCGCCACGGTGGCGGCCGCCGCTCGGCCGCGGATTATCTTCGCGCCTGGTGCGGCTCTCCCTGCTCGGATTCCGGCCCTGTTGCCGCCGAATCGCGTACCCGAGTCGGGTAGCGGGGCTTCGCGTCCTATCTTGGGCAAACGCCTCTAATCGACCTTTGCGCTTAGGCAAATTTTAAGCCGCCATGCGTAAGGTCCAATCCTGTCGTGTCGAGTTTGTGAGTGTATCCAATGACCGAGCCCCATCGCCCGAGGGTCAAGTACGTCATCGGGCCGGACGGTTCGCCCCTGACAATCGCCGATTTACCGGCGCCAGGAACGAAACGTTGGGTGATTCGCCGCAAGGCGGAAGTCGTCGCCGCGGTTCGCGGCGGGCTTCTCTCGCTGGAAGAAGCGTGCAGCCGTTACACGCTCACCGTCGAGGAATTCCTCTCCTGGCAATATTCGATCGACCAACACGGCCTGGCCGGCCTGCGTACGACCCGTATTCAGCAATACCGTCAGTAACGCGCCCTTAATCCACCTTACCAATCCGTCAACGCGGCGCCTCAAAGCCGTCAAGGATCACGGTCTCGACCTCGCCGGCGCCACCGCGGCGGAATGCGGCGGCCTTGTTGTACTCATCCGAGGTGAAGCAGGCGACGCCCTGCTCAAACGTCGGAAACTCGATCACCACGAAACGCTGAAACGTCTGCGGCCCCTCCATGATCTGGAAGCGTCCGCCGCGCGCCAAAACCTTGCCGCCGTACCTGGCGAGGATGGCGGGCACCTGATCGGCGTATTTCTTGTACTCGGCCGGATCGTTGATCTTGGCGCGCGCGACCCAATAGGCTGGCATCGATGATCCTCCGCTCATGAGACATGAATGCCCGCGACATCGGCGAGCGAAGCGACGCCGTCCTTCAGACGGCTATGCGCGCGCATGACGAGTTGCTGATGGAGTTGATGACCTTGTTACTCCGCCGCGCGACGTGCCGCGATGATCTGATCGGCGGTGCGGCCTGTGAGCTCGGCCATGTGGTCGAACTTGAAAGTGAAGGTGCCGGCGCCGGCGGTTGCCGAGCGAATTTCGACGATGAGGTCGCCGATCTCCGCCTCCGGCATCTTGGCGCGCACTACGTCCCAGCCTTCCCAGCCGTCGCGCGTATCGAAGCCGAGGATTTGACCGCGCCGTCCGGCCATCAGGGCATTGATCTTCGCCGTGGCCTCGTTGGGGCAGACGATCTCAACGAGATGGATCGGCTCGAGCAGGACCGGCTGGCATTGCGGCAGACCTTCGGCAATACCGATACGGCCGGCGGTGCGGAACGCCATGTCGGACGAATCGACCGTGTGATACGAGCCATCGATCAGCGCCGCCGTGAGGTCGACCACCGGGAAGCCGAGCGGGCCGTGCTTGAGCGCATCGACGACGCCTTCCTCGACGGAGGGGATATAATTGCGCGGCACTACGCCGCCCGTGATTTTCTCCTCGAACGAAAAACCCGAGCCGCGCGGTAACGGTTTGATGTCGAGCACGACGTCGCCGTACTGGCCGTGGCCACCCGACTGCTTCTTGTGGCGGCCGCGCTGGACGATGCCCTTGCGAATGGTTTCCCGGTAGCCGACGCTCGGCTGGCGCCGCTCAATGGCGATACCATAGCGGTCACTGAGACGCTCGGTGGCCACGCGCAGGTGCATCTCGCCCTGGCCCCACAGCACCACCTCGTGCGTCTCCGGATTGTGCACGATGGTGATCGAGGGATCTTCCTCGGCAAGCTTGTTTAACGCCTGCCCCAGTTTCACGTCGTCCTTGCGTTCCTTCGCCGATATGGCGATGGCAAGCACCGGCGGATAGGGCTCGATCTTGGCGACCGCAGGATGGGCTTGCTTGCCCGCCGTCAGCGTATCGCCGGTCTTGGCCTTATCGAGCTTGGCGAAGGCAACGGTCTCGCCGACGCTGGCCGGTCCGCGCTTCTCACTGGTCTGGCCGACCAGCTTGAAGACGCCGGCGACACGGCCGGCCTCGTTGTCGCCGGACAAGAAGGTGATGCCGTCCCCTGCTTGGCCCGCGAGCATGCGCACGATCGACAGCCTGCCGCCATGGGCCGTGTTCAGCGTTTTGAGCACATAGGCGACGGCATCGCCGTTCGCCTTGACGCCGAGGCGCTTCGCCGTGTCGGCGATCCCAGGCGATTCGTGGCGTAGCGCTTTCAACAGCCGCAAAATGCCGTTGGCGCGCGTCGCGGTTCCCATCAGAACCGGGCACACGATCCCTTCGCGTAGCTCGTGCGTGAGGTCGTCGAAAACCTTGTCACGCGGCGGCTGGATGTCCTCGAGCAACTGCTCCATCAACTCGTCGTCATGGTCGGCGAGCGTCTCCAGCATGGAGAAGCGCGCCGTCCTCTCACGGTCAGCTGCGTCGCCTTCGAGCGCAACGACTTCCGAGGGAGCGTGCTCCTTGTAAACAAAGGCGCGTTCCAGCGCGAGATCGACGAAACCGGTAATGATATCACCGGAGAACGTCGGGATCTGACGTAAGATGAGCTTGGTGCGCGAGGCGCCCTGCAGCAGGTTGAGCACGTCATGGACGCCGGCATCGCCCTTGTCGATCTTGTTGAGGAACAGGATGCGGGGAATTTTTCGGTCTTCCAGCTCGCGCAAAATGAGCTGCAGCTGCGGCACTTTCTTCTCGTCCATTTCGCATACGACCACCGCTGCGTCGATCGCCGGCAACACCGCGCGCATGTCGTGGACAAACTCCACCGAGCCGGGGCAATCGAGGAAGGTATAGGAGTCGCCCATGAAATTGGTGGTGGCGACCGTAAGCTCGACGCTCATGCGATGATGGCGCGCTTCCTTGCTGCCGTCGCCGACAGTATTGCCGGCCTCGACGGTGCCCTGGCGCTGGATCACACCGGTGCGCGCGAGGATTGCCTCGAGCACCGTGGTCTTGCCGCTCTGGAAGGGACCGACCAGCGCGACACAGCGGGGGCCGATCGCGCGTGTGGCGTTGTTTCCATTTGCTGCCATGACTGCCTCCCGGCGCAGATCCGCCGTTCCGCCGCGGATCGAACGACACCCATCGTTTCAGGCGTCGGCGGGGCTGGTCAAGGGCGCAATATTGCGCGTCGCGCGCGGCAGTCATTACCCTGGTGCGCCGTCGAGCGCGGCCGCGTCCGAACTCACCGGACCGGATGCAACTCCAGCTGGCCTATCCCGGCGGCGATATCGAGTCCGATCTGCCCCTGCACCGACAACGGCTGTAGCGCCACCGTCCTGTTCGATCCACCGACCAGCACATTGGCGCCGAGACCGGCGGCGACCGATACTTCCGCCGACGCCCCGGTGTAGGTACCGGCGAGCATCCCGGCGTAGCGGTTGGTATCCGAAAATACCGCCCAAATAATCGCGCCGCCGGTAGTCACGCCGATGTCGAGACCGACCCGCGTCATCGTGCCGATATAGGCCTCCTCCGGCTCACCGGGCTGGCCCTTTAATAGACAATTCACATTGCGTTGCGAGCCGACGATCAGGCCGACTCCAGCCGAAAGCGAGCATGTGAGCGTGCCTACCTGAATGCGCCTTGGCTGCGCGTCTGCGGGATTTGCAATCATCGCGAGCGTAGTAGCGGCGATAACCGCCGCGGCGAAAGCAGTGCGAAACATATGGATTCTCCCTCCCCGGCCCATTGATGAGCCGGGAGGGATTGTAAGCGAGAATAAGAGCGGCGTCTCTCGCCGTTTCGCGGGATCGATAAGTGACCGTCGCCGTGCCGCGGCTCGCGGCCGGGCTACTGCAAATTGCCGCAGAAACGCTGGATGCGGGTGCAGGCTTCCTCCAGCGCGCTCGTGGCGGTGGCGTAGGAGATGCGGAAGGCCGGACTCCATCCGAACGGCGCGCCTTGCACCACGGCGACGCCCTCGGCTTCTAGCAACTCGGTGACAAAGTCCTCATCCGTCGCCAGCCTCTTGCCGGTGGGCGCAGTCTTGCCAATCGTCCCCGCGCAGGACGGATAGACGTAGAACGCGCCCTCCGGCTTCGGGCACTGGATGCCGTTGGCCTGGTTGAGCATGGAGACGCAGAGGTCGCGGCGTTCCTTGAAAATCTTGTTGTGCTTGGGGATGAAGTCCTGCGGGCCGCCGAGCGCTTCGATCGCAGCCCATTGCGCGACCGCGGTCGGGTTCGAAGTCGACTGCGACTGGATCATCGCCATCGCCTTGATGAGAGATTCCGGACCGCCGGCATAGCCGATGCGCCAGCCGGTCATGCAATAGGCCTTGGACACGCCGTTCACCGTCAAGGTACGGTCATAGAGTTGCGGCTCGAGCTGCGCCGACGAGAAGAACTGGAAATCGTCGTAAACCAGATGCTCGTACATGTCGTCGGCCATCACGTGAACGTGGGGATGCCGAACGAGCACGTCGGTGACCGCCTTGAGTTCGGCGCGCGTATAGGCGGCGCCGGTCGGGTTCGACGGCGAGTTGAAGATGATCCACTTGGTCTTCGGCGTGATCGCCCGCTCGAGCGCTTCGGGCTTCAGCTTGAAGCCCGATTCCATCGTGGTCGCGACCGCGACCGGTTCGCCGCCCGCGAGCAGCACCATGTCGGGATAGCTCACCCAATAGGGGGCGGGGATGATCACCTCGTCTCCCGGATTGATGGTCGCAATGAGCGCGTTGTAGAGCACCTGCTTGCCACCGGTGCCGACGATGATTTGCGAGGGCTTGTAGGCGAGCTCGTTCTCGCGTTTGAACTTGCGCGCAATCGCCGCCTTGAGTTCCGGAATGCCGTCGACAGCGGTGTATTTCGACGCCTTGCCGTCGCGGATAGCCTTGATCGCCGCCTCTTTGATGTTCTCCGGCGTATCGAAATCCGGCTCGCCGGCGCCAAGCCCGATGACGTTACGGCCCGCCGCCTTCAGCGCGCGCGCTTTGTCCGTCACCGCGATGGTGGCCGACGGCTTGATGCGCGCAATCCGGTCGGCGAGAAAGGCCATTGCTGATCTCCAAAGTGCCGGTTCCAAGGCGCGTGCTTGGTAAAGCGCCGTTGGCGCCCAGGCAAGGGCGAGCGGCAACTGGCCAGGTCAATTCTCCGTTAAGGCGGCGCTGGCCTAATGTCCGTCACGATGCTCGGCGTTTTCATTCTGCTGTTGCGGCGCAGCACAGTCCAACTCGCCTCGCCAATGGCTTTTCCGGGCGCGTTTCTTCTAAAATAACGCGGGAACCAAGCGGCACATCACGCGGTCACGACATCGCCGCGTTCAAGGAGTACGGCCGCGAGACGATCCTGCCGCACGGGGAGTTGGCAGCGGCCATGTTCACGCTCTATTCGATGCAGCGTTCCGGAAACAGCTACAAGGCGCGGCTCGCTTTGGCGCAGCTCGGCATTCCCTATCGGCTGATCGAGATCGATATCCTCAAGGGCGAGAGCCACACCCCGGAGTTCCTGACGAAGAATCCCAACGGTCAGGTGCCGCTGCTGGAAGTGGCGCCGGGTCGTTATCTGTCCGAATCCAACGCCATCCTCTGGTACATTGCCGGCGGCACGCCGCTCGCGCCCGAGGATCGCATTGAACGTGCGGAAGCGTTGCAATGGATGTTCTTCGAGCAGCATAGTCTGGAGCCCAATCTGGGCGCCGCTTATTTCTGGCTCACGCTGGTCAAGGGCGGACGCGACCTGCAGCGCCACGCGTTCGAAGACTGGATGGAAGAGGGCTATCGCGCGCTCGGCGTGATGGAAAAGCATATCGCGCTGCACGACTTCTTCGCCGCCGACCGTTACACCATCGCCGACATCGCGCTGTACGCCTACACGCACATCGCGCACCTCTGCGATTACGACCTCGCGGGGTTTCCGGCCCTGCGCGCCTGGCTCGCGCGCGTCGCCGCCGAGCCCGGCCACGTGACAATGGAGTCCAAGGCGCCGACCGCCGCCGTTGCCCAATCACGGTCAGTCGCCCGATAGCCGTTATCGCCGGCCATCGTCGTTAACCGTCTGTTAACCATCTTCCACCAAATCGCCTTTGTTCTTCAATGCCTTCGCCCAAATCCGGCCGAATGGGCGCCGGCATCGGCAGCGATGGTGCGGCGAGCGAACTGATTCGCGAAGGATGATCACGATCATGGCAGATCTGACCGGCAATCTCGGTTTCGCGCCGCCGCGAGCCGAGCAGATGCTGTCGAGACGGCACGCGGTCGCGCTCGAGCTGATCGCGACCGTCGCGCTTACCGTGTCGCTCGTCGTTGCCGCGACGGCCGTGTCGATCGGCGACAGGTCGTTGGCCCGAGGCGATGTCATCGCGCGCCCGTCGCTGCAGGCGCCGCTGGCGCGGAAATAGCGCAATCGAATCGATCACGCTGCCCCATGCGACACCGGGTTCGCGAACCGATAGGATCGGACTGAACCAAGGGCCGCGCTGTGCTTTCTCAAGACTGCGCGCGACCAGAGTGGTGGGCCGCAATCCGATGAACGAGCCGTCGTTATCGCCGCAAGCCGATCCGCCAGTGCGAAACGGTGGCGTGACCAACCGGCTGTTGCTGTTTTTCGCAGTGGTCTACGTCGTCGAGGGCGTCGGACAGGTCGGCGGCCTGATCGCACAACCGCTCAGCTTTTATTTGAAGCAGGTCCAGGGTTGGACGCCACTGCAAGTTACCGCGTATCTCACCATCTTCAATTTTCCCTGGATCATCAAGCCGGTCTACGGGGCGTTTTCCGATTTCCTGCCCCTGTTCGGCTATCGGCGGAAAACCTACCTCGTTGCGGCTAATCTTGTCGCGGCCGGCGCCTTTCTCTGGGCCACTCAGCTCACCGCGCCGAGCCAGCTGGTGTGGGCGCTCCAGCTCACGGCCTACGCCATGGCGATATCGAGCACGGTTTGCGGCGCGGTTTTGGTGGAGAACGGCCAGCGGCTCGGAGCAAGCGGAAGATTCGTCAACCAACAATGGCTGTGGTTCAACATCGCTGCAATGATCGCCGCCATCCTGGGCGGCCAACTCGTCCAGCGGCTGTCGCCGACTTCGGCGCTTCACGCCGCGGCTGCCGTCGTCGCCGTGGCGCCCTTGGCGGTCCTGTTCGGGACGATCTTTCTGATCTCGGAAAAGAAAACGCGCATCGATCTCCCGGCCTTGCGCGCAAGTTTCCGGGGTCTTGCTGCCGCGTTGCGAAAGCGCGAGCTCTGGATCGTCGGATTTTTCCTCTTTCTTTATTACTTCAGCCCGGGCTTGGGCACGCCGCTCTATTACACCATGACCGACAGCCTGAAATTCTCGCAAATCTATATCGGCATTCTGGGATCGATTGCGTCGGCTGGCTGGGTGGTCGGCGCGCTCCTCTATCGGCGGCTGTTCGGCGATCTGTCTTCCAAGCGGCTCCTGCAGCTGAGCATCGCGCTCGGCACAGTAACGACGGCGGCGTACCTGCTGCTGTCCAACGAGCTTTCAGCGGCGATCCTCGGCCTTTGCAGCGGATTTTCCGCGATGCTGGCGACCGTGGCCACGGTCACGCTTGCCGCCGATTATTGTCCGCAGCGATCGGAGGGATTTAGCTTCGCGGTGATGATGTCGATCATCAATCTCGCGACCGCATCAGCCGACATTGTCGGATCGTTCCTGTTCCAGCATTTCTTCCATAATAGGCTCGCACCGCTCATTCTCGTATCGGCGGCGTTCACAGCCTTTGCATTCGTGCTCGTGCCGCTGTTGCATCTCGGCGATAAACGGCAAGGGCAATGGGTCGGCGTGGTACCAGCTGGCGGGCCGGAGGCCGGTCACATCGTCCGCGGCGTCATCATCGAAGAGTGAGCCGCAAGATCAAGCCTCGCTAGGCGTAATAGCCATGAACCGGCAAAATTCCCACGCCGACGCACGCGCGGGATTGATCGAAATCAAAGCTCGGTTCACCGCCATCGCGCATAATTGCCTCACTTGCGGCAATGGCGTAAAAATGTGCTTGTCGTGAGTGGCGGCGCGGATGGGGGGCACCCGCGCCGCCTTTTATGTTTTGCGGATACCGGGCCGCTTACCTTCCCATCATTTATGGTTCAGCGCCTTCTCGCGGCGATGGTGGAGATAGACCTCGCGCGCTATATGCTGCGACTCCGCGTTTGCGAGCATATCTCTGACGCCAGGCCCGCCAGACGCCCTAACTGCGGTCGCGCGGCGAGCGAACGCCCCTGGCTGCGATCCAGTGAAAGTAGTGGCGGCGGCCCGGAACTTGCATGATTATTGGACAAATAGGCAGCAACCGTCACAGCATGTCAATTCTTGTCGGGCTCCATCACGCCACGCGCTACGATTACAACCGGCCGATCAGCCTCGGGCCGCAGGTCGTGCGGCTGCGGCCGGGACCGCACTGCCGCACCCGCATTCCGAGCTATTCGCTCACGGTGCAGCCCGCCCATCATTTCGTGAATTGGCTACAAGATCCGCACGGCAATTGGCTGGCGCGTTTCGTCTTCCCGGAGAAGACAAAGGAATTTTCCGTCACGGTCGATCTCCTTGCCGACATGGAGGTGATCAATCCGTTCGACTTCTTCGTCGAGCCGTATGCGGAGACCTGGCCGTTCGAGTTTCCGCCCGAGCTGCACGAGGACCTTGCCGCCTTTGTCGAACCGGAGCCCGCCGGCCCGCTGCTGAAAGAGTTGGTCCGGTCGATCTCGCGCGAACCGCGCAACACCGTCAATTTTCTGGTCGATCTCAATCAACGCCTGCAGCGCATGATCCGCTATCTCATTCGCATGGAGCCGGGCGTACAGACGCCCGAAGAGACGCTCGCGTCCGCCGCAGGCTCCTGCCGCGATACCGCGTGGCTGCTGGTGCAGCTTTTACGGCACATCGGCCTGCCCGCCCGCTTCGTCTCCGGCTATCTCATCCAGCTCAGGCCGGACATAAAACCGCTCGAAGGCGCCGCCGGCACCGATCACGACTTCACCGATCTGCATGCCTGGACCGAGGTCTATGTGCCGGGCGCGGGCTGGGTCGGGCTCGACCCGACGTCGGGACTGTTGTGCGGCGAGGGCCACCTGCCGGTTGCCGCGACGCCGCACTTTCGCTCCGCCGCAGCGATCAGCGGTCTCGTCGAGCCAAGCGGGGTTTGCTTCTCCTTCGAGATGAACGTCAAGCGGATCGCCGAACAGCCACGGGTGACCGCGCCGTTTTCCGACGCCGCCTGGACTGCGCTGAATGCGCTCGGCGAGAAGGTCGACGCCGATCTTGTCGCGCACGACGCGCGTCTGACCATGGGCGGCGAGCCGACCTTCGTATCGGTCGACGATTATCAGTCGGCGGAATGGAACACCGCCGCGCTCGGTCCGATGAAGCGCCCACGCGCCGACGATCTGATACGGCGCCTGCGCAACCGATTCGCGGCGGGCGGACTCATGCATTACGGCCAGGGCAAGTGGTATCCCGGCGAGCCCCTGCCGCGCTGGGCGTTCTCGCTCTACTGGCGTCGCGACGGCGTTCCGATCTGGCGCGACGACAGCTTGATCGCACGGGAAGCTGCCGCGCAAAAGCCTTCGCCCGATGCCGCGCGGCGACTGGCCGAAGGGATTGCCGCGCGCCTGGGAATCATGGCGGATTACGTGCAGCCCGCTTACGAGGACCCGACCGACAGGATGCTCAAGCAAGGTCTAATCCCGGAGAACGTCGATCCAAGCGATCCCAAGATCGATGACCCCCATGAGCGCGCGCGCATCCTGAGCTTGTTCGATCATCATCTCGGCCAGCCGGCAGGGTTCGTGCTGCCGCTGCGACGCTGGACGGCGCCGGCGAAACCGTGGCTGAGCGAGCTGTGGCAAACCACTGCCGGCCGGCTCTTTCTGATGCCGGGAGATTCGCCGCTTGGCTTCCGGCTACCGCTGCAGTCGTTGCCCAAAGTCGATCCTGCCGACTATCCGGCCGATCCGTTCGCCGAACGCCGGCTGTTGCCGGATCCCCGCGTCAGCGATCCGATCCCAGCCAAGGCGGCTTCCACAAGCGAAGAGATGGCTCCGCCACTCGCGCCCGAGACGTCGGTCATGCAGCGAGCCAGCGCCGCCGCCGAACCCGATGGCTCAGGTGTGCCGGTGCGCACGGCTCTGACAGTCGAAGTGCGGGACGGACGCTTGTGCATCTTCATGCCGCCGATCGAATCGCTTACCGACTATCTCGATTTGCTTGCCGCGGTCGAGACCACCGTAGCCGAGATCGGCCTGCCGGTGCACATCGAAGGTTATGAACCGCCCTCCGACCCGCGGCTCAATGTGATCAAGGTGACGCCTGATCCCGGCGTCATCGAGGTCAATATCCATCCGGCGTCGTCTTGGCAGGAAGCCGTCGCCATCACCAGCGGCCTTTACCAGGAGGCGCACCTCTCGCGGCTCGGCACCGACAAGTTCATGATCGACGGCCGGCATAGCGGAACGGGCGGCGGCAACCACGTTGTCCTCGGCGGCCGCGAAGCCGCCGACAGCCCGTTCCTGCGCCGGCCCGATCTCCTCAAAAGCCTGGTGCTCTACTGGCAGCGTCGGCCCTCACTTTCTTATTTCTTTTCCGGATTATTCATCGGACCGACCAGCCAGGCCCCGCGCATCGATGAAGCGCGCCAGGACATCCTTTATGAGCTTGAAATCGCGCTCGGCAAGGTGCCGGCGCCCGAGGAGCCGTCGCCGCCGTGGCTGGTCGACCGTCTGTTCCGCAACATCCTGGTCGATGTGACCGGCAACACCCACCGCACCGAAATCTGCATCGATAAATTGTTTTCGCCGGACGGACCGACCGGCCGGCTCGGTCTCGTCGAGTTCCGCTCGTTCGAAATGCCGCCGGACGCGCGCATGAGTCTCGCCCAGCAATTGCTGCTGCGCGCGCTCATCGCCTGGTTCTGGCGGGCGCCGCTGGACGGCAAGCCGGTGCGCTGGGGAACGGCTTTGCACGACCGCTATATGCTGGAACATTTCGTCTGGGAGGATTTCCTCGCGGTCTTGGACGACCTGGAGCGCGCAGGCTACGCCTTCGACCCGGCTTGGTTCGAGGCGCAGCGGCAATTCCGCTTCCCGGTGTGCGGCAGCGTGCAGCACGGCGGCGTGCGGCTCGAGCTGCGCCAGGCGATCGAACCTTGGTACGTATTGGGCGAAGAAGGCGTACCGGGCGGCACCGTGCGGCTCGTCGATTCTTCGGTCGAGCGGCTGCAGGTCAAGGTCGACGGCCTAAGCGAAGGCCATCATGTCGTGACCTGCAACGGCGCGCGCGTGCCGCTGAGCCCGACTGGCCGTGCTGGCGAATTTGTCGCCGGGGTGCGTTTCAAGGCCTGGAATCTGGCGTCGGGGCTGCATCCCACCATCGGCGTCCACGCGCCGCTGACTTTCGACATCGTCGATACCTGGAACCGGCGCTCGCTCGGTGGCTGCGTTTATCACGTGGCGCATCCCGGCGGACGCAATTACGAGACTTTTCCGATCAACTCCTACGAGGCGGAGGCGCGGCGCCGCGCGCGCTTCCAGGATCACGGCCATACCGGCGGGCTGATCGACATTCCGCCGCTGGAGGTCTCCCTCGAATATCCGACCACCCTCGACCTGCGGCGCTCGCTGTAAAACATCCCCCATGGCAACGCAGCTCGACACGAACGTCGAACAAGAGACCGCAGGCCTGGAACAGTTCGTTGCAAGTTACCGGCCGCTGCCTGGCATTTTCGACGAGATGATGGACGACGACGGCCGCGTTCGCGGGCACTGGCGGCCGTTCCTGGCGACGCTGGCGGCGCTCGGCGCCGAGGAGACCAATCGCCGCTTCGCCGCCGCCGACCGCTATCTGCGCGGCTCCGGCGTCTTCTATCGCGTCTACGAGGATGCGGCCGGTATCGAGCGGCCGTGGCCGCTCAGTCATGTGCCGCTCATCATCGAGCCTTCCGAATGGAAATTCTTGGAGGCCGGGCTCATCCAGCGCGCCGAACTTCTGGAAGCAGTCCTTGCGGATGCTTACGGCCCGGCTTGGCTCAGTCGCGATGGCCGTGTGCCGGCCGCATTGATCGCCGGCAATCCGGAATTCTTGCGGCCGCTGGTCGGCGTCGCCGCGCCCGGCGGCGCACATCTGCGCTTTTATGCCGTCGACATCGGGCGCGGCGCCGACGGCCGCTGGTGGGTGCTCGGCGACCGCGCTCAGGCGCCGTCCGGCGCCGGCTACGCGATCGAGAACCGCCTGGCACTCTCGCGCGCCATTCCTGAAATCTATCGCACCACGCGCGTCGAACGCGTCGCGCCGTTCTTTCAGGCCTTCCAGGCCGAGCTCGCCGCGCTCAGTCGCCAGGACGACGCCCACGTCTGCCTGCTGACGCCGGGACCGTTGAGCGAAACCTATTTCGAGCACGCTTATCTGGCGCGTTATCTCGGGCTCCTCCTAGTCGAAGGCGAGGACCTGAGCGTGCGCGACGACGGCGTCTTCGTCCGCACCGTTTCCGGCTTGCAGCGCACCGAGGTGCTGCTGCGGCGGATCGACGCCGACTTTGCCGATCCGCTCGAGCTCAACGCCGCCTCCCGGCTCGGCGCAGCGGGACTGCTGCAAGCCGTGCGCGACGGCAAGATCGTCATCATCAATGCGCTCGGCGCCGGGTTGGTGGAGGCGCGCGCGATGCTGGCGTTCCTGCCAGCGCTGGCGCCGATCGTGCTTGGCGCCGACCTCGCGATACCGAACGTCGCGACCTGGTGGCTTGGCCGCGCCGACATGCGCGAAGAGATGCTCGAAAAACTCGACCACATGGTCATTGCCTCGGCCTTCGAACCGCCGAGTGACGCGCGCAGCACCAGCGAAGTGCTGGGAGCCAAGCTCAGCGAGCCGCAGCGCCGGGCGCTCATGCAATCGATCCGTGATCGCGGCGTCGACTACGTGATGCAGGAAGCGGTGACGCTCTCGAGCATGCCGGTGTGGCGCGACGGCCGCCTCCAGCCGCTACCTTTCACGTTGCGCCTGTTCCTCGCCAAGGTCGGCGAGCGCTGGCAAATCATGCCCGGCGGCTTTGTGCGCATTGCGGAGAACGCCGATGCGCGGGCGGTCAGCCTGCAGCGCGGCGCCGCCACCGCCGACGCCTGGGTGCTGGCGCACGGTCCGGTCGCCGAGACAACGCTGCTACCGACACCGGAGCGGATTCAAGTCCAGCGTGCGACCGGCCTGCTGCCGAGCCGCGCCGCCGACAATCTGTTCTGGGTCGGGCGCTACGTGGAACGCGCGGAAGCGACGCTGCGGCTCACTCGCGCTATGATCACCCGGGTTGCGGAGGCGGACGAAGCGGCCGCGCCGGTCATCGCCGGCATCCGTGCGCTGCTTGAAAGCTGGAACGCGCTGGCAAGCGACACCGGCGGCGCACCGGCCGCATTCGCCGCGCGCGCGGTCCTCACGCGCGGAGATTTGGCTGGCTCGCTGCCGCATCTCGCCGCCGCCGCGCGATCCGCGGCCTCCGTCATCCGCGATCGCTTCTCGCCGGACGCCTGGCGGGCGATCAACGATCTCGCCACCATGATCGCCATACCGCTGACGATGGGGCCCTCGGAAAGCGCGATGATCGAGCGCGTCGAAGCGGCGCTGCGAATCATTTCATCGCTCTCCGGCTTGGCGCAGGAAAACATGACGCAGCTCGCGGGCTGGCGTTTTCTCGAGCTCGGCCGCCGCATCGAGCGCGCCATCCTGACCGGCCGGCTGGTCCGCTGCTTTGCGCAAGCCGGCGCGCCCGACGGCGGCCTCGAACTGCTGCTCGAACTTGCCGACAGCCAGATCACCTATCGGCAGCGCTACGTGATGGTCGCGGCCCATGCGCCGGTTATCGACCTCGTCATGCTCGATCCCAACAATCCGCGCTCCGTGGCGTTCCAGCTCGACCGCATCGAGACGCATCTTTCCGAGTTGCCGGGACGCAACGCCACCGGCCGGCTGTCGCCGGCGCAGCAGATCGCCGCCTCGATCGCAACGCGCTTGCGCACCGTCGACGCGGCCGCCATCGACGAGGCGCTGATCATCGATATCGAGCAATCGCTCATGAAACTCTCGGATGCGATCACCGCGTCCTATCTCACCACCAACGAACGCTCCGAATCCGCTTGGGAGGCGCTGGCGTGATCTACGACGTCCGGCAGACGACGACCTGCACCTACGCCACGCCGGTTGCGCATGCGCGCCACGTCTTGCGCCTGATGCCGATCCCGCGCCCCGGTCAGCGAGTGCATGTCGCCGCCTTGCAGATCGTGCCAGAACCGCGGCACCGGCGCGAGGGCCTGGATTTTTTCGGCAACCGCCTGACCTGGGTCGAAATCGAAGAGCCGCACAAGAAGATCACAGTCAAATTGGCAGCGCGCGTCACCGTCGACGCGTCGGTCGAGCTTGACGCGTTGGCGACGCCGGCCTGGGAAGCGGTCCGCGACCAGGCGTTTGCAACCAGCGACATCGGACCGCTGTCGCCGGCACATTTCCTGTTTCCGAGCCGCATGGTGTCGCTTGATCCGGAGATTCGCGACTATACGCGGGAGAGCTTTTCCGTCGGCCGGTCGGTGCTCGACGCCGCCATCGAGGTGATGAACCGTCTCAAATCCGATATCGTCTACGAGATCGGCGCCACGACCGTCACCACCACGCCGCCGATGTCGTTTGCGCTGCGCCGCGGCGTCTGCCAGGATTTCGCCCACATCATGATTTCCGGACTGCGCGGCATCGGGCTGCCGGCCGTCTATGTCAGCGGCTATCTGCGCACAATGCCCCGGACCGACCCCACGCGATTGCAAGGCGCCGACGCCATGCATGCGTGGGTTCTGGTGTGGTGCGGATCCGAAGCCGGCTGGATCGGGCTCGACCCGACCAATGCAGTCGTTGCCTCCGACCAGCACGTGGTCCTGGCGATCGGACGCGACTATACCGATGTCGCGCCGATGGACGGCGTTGTCTTCGGCTCGGGTAGCCAACGTATTGATGTTGCAGTGAATGTGACGCCTGCCGAGTAATGTCCGCATGGCTAGTCGGCCTTTGGGGTAACGCCGGGGTAACAGCGGGGTACCTTAGCGCGAACCTCAGAATAGGCCAAAATTCAGCTTGAAATGACCGTTATTAACGTATAATTTGCCAACATCGGCAAATTCAGGCCATACGGAGCTACAATGAACGATTTTCCGGAGAACGACGTTATTATAGCTGTTAGGCACCTCTATAAAGCGAACCCGCTTGCGCAACAACTTTTTGACTTAAACGCCGAGCGCGAACGAGACGCGAATAAGACCAGTCTCGACGTGATTTCGCGGAAGCTGGATATCAACCGTGGAGAAGCGGTCGCCCTTGCCCGCTCATTAGAGGAAGCCGGTTGCGGCTCGTTTAAGGTTGGTCGCAGGGGCTCACCATCACGCTTCGAGTGGGATTATAGTTGCATTGCTCTTGGAAAGGTTGCTGCGGGTGAGATGTTACAACTTGAAAAAGCGGAAAACCCTCAAGAGGAAGAAGAGGAGCCAGAGGAAGCAGTAGCCGGTCTCACAATTTCTGAGGCGAAGGCCGCTCTAGCTAAGCACCTGGGCATTCCAATCGAAAACATTGAAATTCATATCAGGGCCTGAAAAATCTGCTGATGAGGACGCTTTAGTTGGCGTCCTCATCAGAGTTTATCATCGCATGTGCCCGAAGAAGAAATGTGGCTCATCGGTTGGCGTATGGGCACACGTCCAAGACACTCCCGGATCGTTCGGGTTTCATAATTTTTTTTTGCGGACGCGATTTTTGATCGAATGCAATTCGCTAAGCTGCTTTAGCGTCCTTGGGCGGCTTCCAACGCTGCACCCGTTTGAACAACGTCTTGTCGCTATGGGAGCCGATGATACCGACATACAACCGACCCGCCTCAATCATCTGTTCAAGGTCCGGCGTGTGTGTCGCCATGCCTACCCATGTGTGCCCGGGTTGAAGCACATACGGAACCGGACCGGGAACGCCAATGGTGTTAATGACAAACGTTTGCGGCCGCCGCTTCTTCATCCAACGATAACGAGTGAGCAGGCGAGGGAAATACTGAGCTAAGCGGCTTTGATAGTTGTAGAGAACCATGTGTGTGATGCTGGTCGGCGCACTTCCCCGGTTCGTGACGGTCACTGACAGGTAAGCGTTCTTATCGACTTGAACACCGCCAATTAGCTTGGCGTCGGGCAAAATACTCATAGACAATTTCACGCCCTCGTCGAACCAGCGGCGCAGTTCAAGTGCAAATACGCAGGCAGAGATGAACAGCGCGCCTCCTGAGACATAGAGTGCCCAAAGAGAGATTTGAGCAGCGTAACGCGCAACTGCGATCTCGGGAGCGTCCGTGTCGTTACCTTGCTAAAGGCCGAAGTCATGCGCAAGGTGGAAAATCATTGGGCGGTCGAGAGCGTAACGGGCGCATCACTTGCGCCCGTTTTTGTTGAATAACTTGCACTCGGCGATTTTCTCAAATGCCCCCTTGCTCATTTCGTCCACCTGTAGGACGCTATACGGACGATAATTCCGGCGGCGAGGACCATGGGGTCAGGTCGCGGGAAGTCCCCCAAATCATAGGCGGATCGAATGGAACGCATCGGTTACAGCGTGCGCGGTGCTTGGAATGCCCTCCGAGGCTTGGTCGGTCGCGACAAACTTTTCGCGGCGGTCGCGTCGGGAGAAATCGAGGCCCACACGTTGCCCAACGGTCGCACCGTGGTGCTCCGCGAGGATTTAATTCGTGAGCGGAAGCCTATCTTAGCGGCCGCACGCTTCGAGGCATCGGCAACCGCCTAAAGGAATTGGGCGGCGACGTTGCCGCGCTCGAACGCGAGGCGAGCACGTATGGCCTCAACGACGGGTTCGCAAGAGCGACCGAGAATTCAAGGTGAATTGCCGAAGTGCCACGACTTACTCCAAAGCGACGCCCTGTATCTGATAGAGAAACTTCAAAAGATGCTGGCGATAGCCGGCGTATCCAGGGCTTGCTGCAAGCGCGAGACGATCGCGCGGACGGGGTAGCGCGACTTCGAGCACGTCGCCGATCCGCGCCGCAGGGCCATTGGTCATCATCACAATCCTGTCACCGAGAAGAATCGCTT